>WNGB01006685.1_pt1 | contig 16869 bp, 11 predicted proteins | sample 5400681 | NCBI WGS metagenome assembly WNGB01 (sample SAMN13153367, study PRJNA577476) | soil metagenome | isolation source: 115 cm soil or saprolite under grassland replicate 2 | place: USA:California | collected 2016-06-15 | reverse complement strand
TCGCCTCCCCTGCCGGCGTGGCGGCAGCGTGCTCCGCGGGCTCGCAGGCCTTCGGCACGTTCCTCGCCGGTCAGGGCTGGGGCCAGGTCATCCCGAAGGACGCGAACGTCTTCTAGCGTGCATCAGGCCGTCCGCAGCGCCCCCCGGACCGGGGGGCGCTGTCTTTCTTTCGGCCGTGCGATATGGACCTTCCGTGAGCCGCGATGAGGCCGCTCCGGCGGAACCGCGCGGGACGCCCGCCGCTGCGACGCGCCCGGTCGCCGTCTCCCCGCTCCTGCCGCTCGCCGCGGTCTTCGTCCTCGGGCTCGCCGCCTACGCGAACGCCTGCGGCGGCGGGTTCGTCTTCGACGACCTCCGCCACGTCCGCGACAACCTCGCGATCCGCGACCTCGGCGCGATCGCGAGCTGGAGCGGGCTCCTCGCCTTCCGCCACCGCTGGGTGGCGTATCTGACCTTCGCCCTCAACTACCGCGCGGGCGGGCTCTCTCCTGCCGGCTACCACGCCGTGAACGTCGCGGTGCACCTCGCGAACGCGGCGCTCGTGTTCGCCCTCGTCGTCCTCGCGTTCCGCGCGCCCCGGCTCGCCGCCTCGACCCTCGCGCCGCACGCGCGGGCCATCGGCTTCGTCGCGGCCGCGCTGTTCGTCGCGCACCCGATCCAGACGCAGGCGGTGACGTACGTCGTCCAGCGGATGACGTCTCTCGCCACCCTCTTCTATCTCGCCGCGGTCGTGCTGTACCTGCACGGGCGGCTCGCCGGGCCGGCGCGGAGCCGCGCCGCGTCCGCAGCGACGTACGCCGCCGTGCTCGTCGCGAGCCTCCTCGCCATGCGGACGAAGGAGATCGCGTTCACGCTGCCGTTCGCGATCGCGCTCGTCGAGCTCTCGCTCCTCGAGCCGGCGCGCCGGGACCTCCTCGCGCTCGTCCCGATCCTCGCCACCGCGGCGATCGTCCCGGTGACGTGGCTCGCAGGCGCGCCCGCGAGCGTCGACGCGGTCACGCGGGTGCAGACCGATCTCGGGCGCCTCGACTATCTCGCGACCGAGCTCGCGGTCATCGTGACCTACCTGTCGCTCGTGCTCCTCCCCGTCGGCCAGAGCCTCGACCACGAGTACCCGATCCACCGCTCGTTCCTCGCGCCGGAGGTGCTCTCCGCGCTCGTCGTGCTCGCCGCGCTCGCGGGGCTGGCGGCGTTCCTCCACGCCCGCACCCGCGCGAGCGCCCGGCGGCCGCTCGACCCCGCGGCGCGCCTCGCGGCGCTCGGGATCGCCTGGTGGTTCCTCGCGCTCTCCGTCGAGTCGAGCCTCATCCCGATCGTGGACGTCATGAACGAGCACCGCGTGTACCTGCCGTCGGTGGGGCTCTTCGTCGCGATCGCGGTCGGCGTCGCGTTCGTCGCGCGGCGGCTCTCCGCTCCCGGGGCGGTGGGGCGCCGCACCGCCGCCGCGGGCGCGCTCGCCGCGCTGGTCCTCGTCGCGGTGACGTTCGCGCGCAACCGCGTCTGGGCGGACGACGTCTCCCTCTGGACCGACGCGGCGCGGAAGGCGCCGGGCAAGGGCCGTCCGCTCCTGAACCTCGGGACGGCGCTCCGCGAGGCGGGCCGTCCCGCCGCGGCGATCGCGGCCCTCCGCCGCGGCCTCGAGCTCGACCCCGGCTCCTCGTACGGCCACGCGCAGCTCGGGGCGCTGCTCCTCCAGGCCGGCAGGCGCGACGAGGCGGAGCCGGAGCTCCGCGCCGTCCTCGCCGTTGCCCCCCAGGACCCCGAGGCCCTGTTCAATCTCGCGACGCTGATGTGGGAGACGGGGCGCACCGACGAGGCGCGGCCGATCTACGCGCGCTTCGTCGCGGTCGCGCCGGAGGCGTACGGGCAGGTGCGCCGGCTCGCGGCCGCGCGCGGGTCCGCTCCGATCCCGGCGGCCCCGGTACAGTGACCGCGGCCGGCTCCTGCGCTACCATCGCTGAGCCCGCGAGCAGCGCGGGCCCCTGACGCCCTCGGCCGTGCGCTCGCGCTCCCTCACGCTCCTCGCCCTCGCGCTCGCGCTCCTCGGAGCGAGCGCCGCGGTGGCGCACCGCATGCGCGTCGCGGGGGAGAAGCCGTACGACGTCGCGTTCGTGCCGAGCGCGGCCTCGCTGCGGTGGACGTCGCTCGGTCACCCGACCCTCGCCGCGAACCTCATGTGGCTCCGGGCCGTCCAGTACATGGGCGAGCCGAGGGCCGACGAGCGCGGCTGGTCGAAGCTGCGCGCCATCGTCGAGCTCGTCACCGACCTCGACCCGCGACACGGCTACGCGTACCAGACGAGCGCGAACCTGCTCTCGACGGCCGGGCTCCTCTCCGACTCGAACGCGATCCTCGAGAAGGGGACGCGAAACGTGCCGGACCGCTACATCCTGCCGTTCCAGCGCGCGGTGAACGCGTTCCTGTACGCGGGCGACTACGCTGAGGCGGGGCGCTGGTTCGAGGTCGCGGCGAAGGCCCCGGGCGCGCCGCCGCACCTGCGCGACTACGTCCTCGCCATGTACGTGAAGGGCGACGCCGCCGAGGCGGCGCTGTCGTTCCTCGCCCGGATGGAGCTCGAGGCGGAGGACGACGAGTCGCGCCGGGCGATCCGCGCCCAGATCCAGCGCGCGACGCTGGAGCGCGACGCTGGGGTGATCGAGCAGGCGGCGCAGGTGTACGCCGAACGCCACGCCATCCGGCCGTTCGTCCCCGAGCAGCTCGTGTTCGAGGGGCTCCTCGCGGCGGTGCCGCCCGACCCGTTCGGCGGGGTCTACTACTTCGGCGAGGACGGGCGGGTGCGCTCGACCGCGTACGAAAAGCGGTACGAGCGACCGCCCACAGCCGCGGAGCGAAACCGCGAGCTGCGCGAGAGCCGCGCGCGCATCCGCGAGTACGAGAGGTCGAGCCGATGAGGATCTTCGCCATCGCATCCGTCACTGTCCGCGAGGCGCTTCGCCGCAAGGTCCAGGTGAACCTGCTGCTGTTCGCGCTGCTCCTCGTCGTCGTGAGCCTCGTCGTGTCGACGCTCACGCTCGGCGAGAGCCACCGGATCGCCGCCGACCTCGGCCTCACGACGATGGAGGCGATGGGATCGCTCATCGCGATCTTCCTCGGCGCGAGCGCGATCGCGGGGGACATTGAGCGGCGCGTCGTCTACCCCATCATCGCGAAGCCGATCTCGCGCTCGGGGTACCTGCTCGGCCGCTACCTCGGGCTCGGGGCGACGCTCCTCCTGAACCTCGCGATCATGGGCCTCACCCTCGCGGCGCTGCTCGCGGTGCAGGAGCAGTCGCTGCGCCCGCTCGACCTCGCGCTCCTCTCCGCCGTCGCGATGATCGGCGTGCAGCTGCTCGTCGTGGCCGCGGTGGCGGTGCTGTTCTCGGCCGTCACGACGACGACGCTCGCCGCGATCTTCGCGCTCGCGCTGACGATCGCGGGGCGCCTCTCCACCGACCTCCGCACCCTCTCCTCCGGAGCGGGGGCGGGACTCGGCAAGGTCCTCTGGTACGTGCTGCCGAACCTCTCCGCGCTGTCGCTCAACGAGAGCGTCATCTACCGGACCCCGCCTCCCGCGGCGGCATGGCTCCCGGCGCTGTACGCGCTCCTCTACGGCGGAGCGGCCCTGGCCCTCGCGGCCGCCGTCTTCGAGCGCCGCGACCTGCGCTAGTCGCGGGTGCGCGGCCGCCCCACATGAAACGAGTTTCCAACCGGTGCAGCGGGGTGCAGCCGGCGCGGCGGGCACCGCGGAGAAACCCTCCGGAATCCGCGGGGGCGCGCCGGGCAAGCCGCTTGCTAGGGAGAAGGCCCATGGTCCGGCACCGCGGGTTCACGCTCATCGAGCTCGCCATCGTCATCGCGATGGTCGGGATCCTGGCGACGCTCGCCTACGCCTCGATGCGGGCGGGGCAGCGCAACGCGACGGCGAACAACGTCGCGTTCGAGCTGCAGATGCGCATCGAGCAGCTCCAGTTCGCGGCGCTCTCCGAACAGACGGAGCACGTGCTCATCGTCGCCGACGCGCCGGGCAACGACTTCTCCGGCTGCGGGGCCATCCTCACCGCGGGCTGCGCGCGCGCCTTCGACGTCCAGGGCCCGACCACCACCTGGAGGCTCTCGAGCTTCGACGTGGACGCGCCCGGGAACGAGGTCGCGCGGGTCGTCGACGAGCTCCGGCTCGACCGCGGCGTGAAGCTCTACCTCGGGGCCACCACCGCGACGCTCCCCGCGCCCTTCAACGCGTTCGCGGCGACCTTCAAGACGTTCGATCCCGACCTCACCGCGATCTGCCCCGGGAACCGGCGCTGCGTAGCGTACCGGTTCCGGACGAACGGCCAGGTCCAGGTCGAGCCTCCGGATCCGGCGTCTCCGCCGGCGACGGCGAAGAGCGGCCACGCCTTCGCGCTCGGAACGGACCTCACCGGCCAGACCCGGGGGGCGCAGCAGATCGGGGTGCTCGTCGCGGTGCCGTCCGGGATCGTGAGGACGTTCGATGTCCCGTAGGCAGGAGGGCTCGATGGTGACGACGCGACGTCGTGCGAGAGGGGCGAGCGAGCGGGGGACGACGCTGCTCGAGGCGATGATCTCGCTCGTGATCCTGCTCATCGGGCTCCTCGGGATGGCGAGGCTGCAGATCTTCGGGATGAGCGCGACGCAGGGCGCTCGCGCGCAGACCATCGCCACGCAGCTCGCGGCCGAGCTCGGATCCGCGCTCGGGAGGCTCGATCCGGCCGACGAGCTCGGGCGCCTCAACGGGCTGGCCGGCGTCGACGCGAGCACGCCGCCGACGAACTTCGGGCGGCTGCTGCCGCTCGGCGTGCCGACGGCCAACGTCCACTGGTGGGACGACGCCACGGCGATCCCCGGCGCGCGGCTCGACTCCACGATCGAGCGCGATCCCGAGGACCCGACCGCCCCCATCTACAAGCGGCGGTGGACGGTCTGGGACGCGGGCGTCACCGCGAACGGCACGGCCGCGAAGATCATCGCCGTCTCGGTCATCTTCCGCGAGCGGACGATCGCCGTGCCGCGCGAGGTGGTGCTCTACGTCCACTCCGAGGTCCGCGGCAACTTCATGGCGAACATCAACGCGTTCAACTGACATGCGCACCCACCGTCCTTACCGCGGCGTCTCCCTGCTCGAGCTCCTCATCGCGATGGCGATCACCGCCATCGTGCTCGCCGGCGCGATCGTCGTCGTGCGCTCGCAGCAGAAGGCGTTCTCCGACGGGCAACGCCTCCGCGGCGCGCAGGGCAGCGCGCGGCGCGCGCTGCTCGCCCTCGAGCAGGCGTTGCCGCTCGCGGGGTTCGGCATGGACGCGGCGCTCGCCTTCGACCTCAACGGCTGGTACGCGACGGGCCCGTGCCCCACCGAGCTCGCCGGGTGCGCGCGCGACTCCGTCGCGAACCCGGACGAGCTCGTCTTCTTCGCGCGCGAGCCCAATTACTGGATTCCGGCGAGCAACGCCGACGATCCGGTCGGGAACGCCTGGCGGATCTCGGCGGTGACGAGCGGCGCCGTGTCCGTGTACGCGCGGCAGGGCGACGTGTTCCGCAAGGGCCAGATCTTCCTCGCGGTGTGCCCCGGCTCGTCGTCGTACGCCTACTTCACCTCGGATGAGACGGTCCCCTCTCTCGCCGCGGCCGGCGTCCGGTCCATCTCGCTCAAGGCGGTCGACACGTCAAACCCGTTCCGGCGCCAGGACGTCGCCGCCGCGACGGCGTGCTTCACGACCACGCCGCCGGCGGATCCTGCCCGGCTGTTCCTCGTGAACCGCTTCCGGTTCCACGTGCGCCCGGTGGCGGTCGGGACGATGGCCGGCGCGACCCTCTACGACCCGCTCCTCGTGCTCGACCGCGGCGTCGACACGAACCTCGACAACGCCGTCGACACGAACGACGAGCTGCTGCTCGCGGAGGGCATCGAGTCGATCCAGGTCACCTATCTCCTCAACTCCGGCGCGCTCGCGCCGGTCGGCGCCACGAGCGGCTCCGTCATCACGCGCGTCGCCGCGGCCGCCGCGAGCGCGACGAGCGCCGCGAACACGATCACCACGACGCTCTTCCCCGGCGCGGCGCCCGTGACCGGCGAGACGGTCTACACGGCGTCGAGCTTCTACCGCTACACCTTCGGCCCGCCCGCGGCCGCCGAGCGGGCCACGAACCACCAGGCGAACATCCAGGCGGTGCGCGTCTCCGTGCTCGCGCGCTCGACGGCGGTGGACGTCCAGGCGAACACGCGCGCCAGCTCGTTCCTGCCGCTCGCGAACCAGAACGCGCTGCCGACCTGGATCACGGCGTACCCGGCCGCGATCGGCGGGCACGACGGCTACCAGCGCGTCGTCCTCGACACCACCGTCAGCCTCCCGAACATGTCCACGCGGGCGATGACCTACTTCTGAGCCAGCCATGACGACCCGCTCCCAGAGACGTTCCGCCCGCGGCAGCACGCTCATCCTCGTCGTGATCCTCCTCGCGGTCCTCGCCGCGATCGGGGCCGGCGCCGTGACGCTGGCGTCGCGAGACCGCATCAACGCCGGGGCGAAGACGCGGCGCGATCTCATGGCCGCGTGCGCGTCGGCGGCCCAGGTCAAGATCTGGGCGGAGCTCGCCCGCTATGGCCCGCGCTGGCTCGGCAGCGACACGCCGCTGTCGGAGCTGACGCTCGCGGACGGCACCCGCCTCGCGCCGGTTCACTACAGTCAGATCCCCTCGGGCCTCGTCGCGAAGAACGTGGTGGTCGCGCTCGCGGCCGAGTTCGGCGACGAGGCGGTCGTGGACCTCACGAACCGCAGCACCGCGCTCATCGGCGCCGGACGCGCGTACCGGTGCGTCGCCCGCTGCCTCGTCCCCGGTGGCCCGTGGTCACCCGACCGCGAGCTCGAGGTCGAGTTCCAGATCCGCACCCGCCTGTAGGAGCCTCCGATGCGCAAGACCGCTCTCCGGACTGTCGGCATCGCCGTCGCGCTCCTCCTGCTGTCGGTGCCGCACGCGACGATGCCGCAGTCGTGCTCCGACGACTCCGCGCGCACCCTGCTCGCCGGCAGCGTCGCCGACGCGCTCATCAACCCGCCCAACCAGGAGGACAACCTCTTCTTCACGTCGCAGGGCGGGTACCCCAACATCTACTTCCTCCTCGACACCGGCACGTCGATGGCGCGGCTGCCGCCGAACGGCCCGGCCTCGCTCGGCGCCCTCCCCGCGACCGGGCTCGTGGGGTGCGGCGGCGGGGTCGCGGAGGGGAGCCTCGGACAGAGCGGAATGCTCGCGGCGCTGCCGAGCCGGGTCTACCACTCGCCCTGCGGCGTCACCCCGCAGGACAACAACGCCTTCGTCGCCGGGAACCCGGCGACCGGAGGTGGCGCGGACTACGGCGTCGTGCCCTCGCAGCTCTGCCCGTACTACACGCAGGGCGGGAACGCGCTGGCGTTCGGCATCGGGTACGACCCCGACTTCCCGGACCTGTTCCCCCGGGATCAGGTCTTTCACGACTCCGCGACCGACGCGGGCACCTGGACGCGCACCGGGGCGAACCCGGGCGACCACGACTTCGGGAACGGCTGGGCGTTCGTCGGTGGCGCTCCGGTCGTCGCGCCGTACGAGTACGTCACGGGCGTGACCGGCGGCGGAAAGGTCAATTCCGCGGCGGCGAGCATCGCCCAGTTCTGCGCGGATCAGGGGACGACAGTGCAGGGCAGTCTCACCCGCGCCCAGATCTGCAACACCTGCCTTACGAACAAGGGCTGGTACTACGACGGCGAGGTGCGGTCCGGGACGGTCGACGGCGTCGCGAACGTGCAGTACCCGAGCATCTGGTACACGGGCAACTACCTCAGCTTCTTCCCGCCGAAGTTCGTCGTCGCCCGCAAGGTCGTGAAGGACATCATCGCGAACCAGACCCGCATCCGCATGGCGATCGCGCAGTTCGGGGCGTCCGGCTACGTCCCCGCGGGCAGTGCCGGGAGCTTCAACCCGAGCTGCTCGTCGATCTTCAACAACGGGAACTGGGAGAGCAACCGCTCGACCTACGTCAACGCGGTGAATGCGCTCACCTGGGGCGGCTCGAAGCCGCTCTCGACCGCGCTCTTCGACGTCGGGTTCTACTACCACACGCCTTCGCTGCCCTGGTTCGACTACGACTGGTCGCTCGCAGGATCGCTCAGCGCCGCGAACACGCTCGCCGTCTGCTGGTCGTGCCAGACGAGCAGCGTCATCCTGCTCACGGATGGTCTGCCGGATCCGGGCGAGGGGAACACGCTCCCGCCGGGGACCGCCAGCATCGCGTCCTCGGACTCCGGCAAGTACGCCGGCGACCCGACCACCGGCGTCCTCGGCACCGTCGCGGCGGACTGCCCCCGCTGCGGCGACTTCACCGGGACGGACGGCTACAAGAACAACCTCACGAAGGTCGCGTTCTATCTCCACAACTACGATCTGCGCAGCGAGGGCGCGGGCGCGTGCGGCGGCAGCGGCGGGACGCTCGACGGTCAGGGCATGCCCGGGAAGCAGACCCTCGACGTCTACACCGTCGGGTTCGCGACGGCGAACAACCCGGACGCGTCCCGGATGCTCGCGAACGCGGCGAACGCCGGCGGCGGCCTGTTCGTCAACGCCGACAGCGCGGAGGCGCTCCGCGCCGGCGTGTTCAAGGCGTTCACCGAGATCAACGAGCGCTCGACCTCGTTCAGCGTCGCGACCGTGTCGACGTTGCAGACGACGACCGGGCACTCGGTGATCATCCCGCGCTTCGACCCCGCGCGCGAGCCGCACTGGCCCGGGCACCTCTACCGCTACGAGCTGTACAGCGAGTTCGTGAACCCTTGCACGCCCAACGGCGTGGGGGATCTCGACTGCGACGGAGCGTGCGGGAGCGTGTTCCTGATGGACAAGGACAAGAAGTTCATCGCGGAGGACGGGAACGGCCACTTCGTCCAGACGGGCAGCCTGCCCTCGTGCGAGCAGACGCCCCGGTGCGTCGTGCAGTCGAAGCCCTGCGGCACGCTCTCGAACGTCCCGGCCAACCCGTGGTGGGACGCCTACGAGACGCTGAAGCAGCAGGGCTGGAGGCAGCGCTCGGTCTGGACGGTGGTCGACGACACCGCGCCGTTCGGGACGATCGACGGGTCCGACTCGCCGGTCCGGCTCGACCCGAACGACACCGCGGCCCAGGCGATCCAGCCGTACCTCGGCCTCGGCACGACGGGCGGGGTGTGCGCGACGATCGCCCGGAAGATCGAGACCGCCGGGGACGCCGTCACCGCCCAGGTCGTCCGGACGAGCAAGCGGGAGTGCGCGAAGACGATCATCCGCTTCGTCCTCGGGGCCGACGTCCTGAACGAGGTCGGGCGCACGGAGGCGGAGGGGTGGCCGCCGCCGCGACCGTTCCCCTCGCTGCCCCCGACCGTCGGCAGCGTCACGGTCGCGGCGAACCTGCCGAACCAGGACCTGCTCCTCGACCGGAAGTTCAAGCTCGGCGACATCTATCACTCCTCGCCGGTGGTCGTGGACGCGCCGCTCCCGGCGGACGGGATCCTCTGCCCGAACGGCCTGCACAATCAGTGCATGGAGTCGCTCTGGCGGACGCCGGTGAAGCCCGTCGTCACCGGCACGAACCAGTACGACCTGTACGCGAAGTCGGCGGCCTACAAGAACCGGCGGAAGATGATCCTCGTCGGCTCGAACGACGGGATGCTCCACGCGTTCAACGGCGGCCAGTGGCACGCGAACCTGAACGACCCCGCCACGGATCTCGACGAGTCGAAGGCGCCGTTCGAAGGCTACTACGACCGCGGCGAATTCGACGCTGACGCTCGCCTGGGCCAGCCCGGGCCGGTGGAGCTCTGGGCCTTCATCCCGCCCGATCTCCTCGGCAAGCTGCCATTCCTCCTCACCGGCGAGCATCAGATCCTCGTGGACGGGACGGCGATGGTGCGAGACGTCTGGGTCGACGGCGTCGGGAACGGTGGCATCACCACGCCGGCGCCGATCGTGGACGACATGAAGGCCGCCTCCGAGTTCCACACCGTCGCGATCGTCGGCGAGCGCCGGGGCGGGACGCACTTCTTCGCGCTCGACGTCAGTGACGCGGCGCAGCTGAGCGGGAGCACCTGGGTGAAGCCGAAGTTCCTCTGGATCTACCCGCAGCCGTCCGAGCCCGAGTCGCTCCGGTTCGGCGAGACCTACACGGAGTTCCTCCCGGTGCCCCCGCCCATCGGCCCGGTCCGAATCAAGGCGGACCCGAACTCCGGGCGCGTCGCCGACGCGAACACGCCCACGATGGCCGTCCCCGGAGTGGCCACTCCCGTCCCGTACCACGAGCGCTGGGTCACGCTCCTGCCGGGCGGCTTCGATCCGCAGCTCCTGCGCGGCCGCGGCGTCCACATGGTGGACGTCTGGACCGGCAAGGAGGTGTTCGACTTCTCGTATCCGACCACCGCCAGCGCGGGCGATCCGCGCCTCGCCCTCACGTTCCCGGTCGCCGCAATGCCCGGGATGGTCGTGTGGGGCACGAGCGAGCGGCGGCCGAGCCTCTCGTGGGAGAACGACGGGTACTTCGACACGGCGACGTTCGGCGACCTGGGCGGACAGCTCTGGGTCCTGCGGTTCAACACGCCCGGCGAGATGGACACCGACAAGCGGGTCCAGAACTGGTTCGGCGCCCGTGTCTTCCAGATGGGCGATCCGTACAACGACGGGAGCCTCTGCAACAAGAGCGGCGGCCAGCCGTTCTTCTACATCACGGCGAACACCGCGCTGCCGGGGGCGCACGTCTTCCGCGTCTATGCGGGTACCGGCGATCGCTTCAACCTGATCGACACGAACGGCGGCATCTGCGGACCGGACAACCTCCGGGCGTGCGCGCAGAAGGGGTGCTCCGTGACGCTCGCGACGGCGTCGAACGGCTACGCGGCGACGGGCCTCGGCATGGACGCGCGCGGCCTCACGCAGGCGGCGTGCAGCAGCACAGCGCAGTCCAACTTCACCGTTTCGACGGACCTCACCGGGGCCGCCCCGACCTGCGGAGTCCACTCCGACGCGTACGTCACGGTCGCGGGCTGCCCGAACGTCGTGAGCGGCAATTCCGGGTTCGTGAAGGACGTGGCGGTCACGTGCGACACGGACGCCGGCGGAGCGTACGGCTGCCGCGCGGGCCGGGCCGCGAACCGGACGACGGGCGTCCCGGATCCAGGATCGGCGCTCGACCTCTCGACGGCGAACTCCACCTGGTCGACCTACCCGATGGCGCGCAACTGGTACTTCTCCCTGAAGGTGTTCGACGACACGGGCAACCGGGCCATCTTCAAGACCGCGGCGCAGGCGGCGCTCTACGACCAGGCGCGGCTCTACGTCTCCGACTCGGTCACCTCCGTCAACCCGCTCACCTCGTCCCGCACCTCCTCGAGCGGCATCTCGCTCATCGACGGGTCGTTGGACAACCCGACGGGCCTCGCCTCCGCGACCTCGCAGGGCTGGGCGATCTACTACAAGCACGGCCCGACGATCACGACGGACGCCCACACCTACAACGTGAACCTGCTCGACGAGCGCACCTCGTCGGTGTCGGGGCTCTACGGGAAGGTGCTCTGGAACACGATCCAGCCCGCGCTCGGGGAAGCGACGGCCGCCACGAACGGGTGCGCGACGTCGAAGTGCACGGCCGCGTTCCGCCGCCTCTCGTACCACTACGCCGCGGACGCGGTCACCGGTGGCTCCGTGTTCCAGGACTCGAACGGGAACCCGCTCCGCTCCATCGTCCAGAACACGCTCGTGCCGGCGCAGGGCGATCAGCCGACCGTCTTCGTGAACCAGAAGGGCCAGATCGCGGTCGGCCTCACCGCCGTCAACCCGGAGAAGGGCGCGTCGAACCTCGGCATGGGCGGCGCCATGGACCCGGTCATGGGCCTCGGGGTCGTGGAGGTGACCCGGGACATGCACGCGTGCCGCCACGCGCCGTCCGGCCCGACCGATGCGCCGCCGCCCGCCAGCGCCTGCAAGTGAGCCGCGCTCCTACCGCTCACCGATCCCGAACTTCGCGAGCCGGTAGCGCAGCGAGCGGAACGTGAGGCTGAGGAGGCGTGCCGCCTCCGTCTTCACCCCGCCCGCGCGCCCGAGCGCCTGCTCGAGGAGCCGACGCTCGATCTCGTCGAGGTGGGCCTGCAGGTCCATGCCCGTATCCGGCAGGTCCGCGGCGGGCGCGGTCGCGGGCGGCGCAGCGCCGGCCGCCACGCGCAGGGCGGGGGGCAGATCCGCGACGTGGATGAGCGGGCCGTCCGCGAGCGTCACCGCGCGCTCGACCACGTTCGCGAGCTCGCGCACGTTACCCGGGTAGTCGTACTCGTGCAGGCGGCGCTCCGCCTCGGGCGAGAGGCGCATGTCGCCGCGCCCCGCCTCGACCGCGAAGCGGACGAGGTAGTGCCCGACGAACAGCGGGATGTCCTCGCGGCGCGCGCGCAGCGGCGGCACCCGGATCTGGATCACGTTGAGCCGATAGAAGAGGTCCTCGCGGAAGCGCCCCGCCGCGACCTCCTCGCCGAGCTCCCGGTTCGTCGCCGCGATGATCCGCGCGGAGAACGCGAGGTCCGCCGCACCGCCGACGCGCCGGACCCGCCGCTCCTGGACGGCGCGGAGGAGCTTGACTTGAAGGGGCAGCGGCAGCTCCGCGACCTCGTCGAGGAAGAGCGTCCCCGACCCCGCCACCTCGAAGAGGCCGGCCTTCGCCTCGACCGCGCCGGTGAAGCTGCCCCTCTCGTGCCCGAACAGCTCGCTCTCGATGAGCCCCTCGGGGATGGCGCCGCAGTTGATGGCGACAAACGGCTGGTCGCGCCGATCGCTCTGGTCGTGGATCGCGCGCGCGACGACCTCCTTGCCGACCCCGCTCTCCCCGGTGACGAGCACGGTCGTGCGCGTGGGCGCCACCTTCTCGACGAGCCCGCGCACCTCCTCCATCACCGCGCTGCGGCCGACGATCTCGGGCGTCGCCAGACGGGGCTTCCCCACCCGGTGGCGCAGCACCCGGTTCTCCTGGACGAGGGCGCGGTGCTCGAGCGCCTTCTCCACGACGAGCCGGAGCTCCTCCACCTTGAACGGCTTCAGCACGTAGTCGTACGCGCCGAGCTTCATCGCCTGGATGGCGTTCTCGGTCGTGGCGAAGGCGGTGACCATCACCACCTCCGTGGCGGGAGAGAGCTCCTTCACGCGCCGGAGCACGTCGATCCCGGACTCGGCGCCGAGGCGCAGATCGGTCACGACGAGGTCGACCCCGCCCTCGCCGACGCGCGCGAGCGCCCCCTTCACGTCGGCGGCGCTCGCGACCCGGTGACCCTGCTTCCCGAGCAGGATCTCCAGGAACTCGCGCATCGACGCCTCGTCGTCGACCACCAGGATCGCGGCCATCTGCTCCTCGTCCCCCGCCCGCGATCCTAGCCCGGAACGGGCGCGCGGTCCGATCGCGGCCCGGGGAGCCGTACCGCGAAGCGCGCCCCCTCCCCGGCCGTCGAGTCCACGGCGACCGAGCCGCCGTGCGCGTCCACGATCCGCTGCACGACCGCGAGGCCGAGGCCGGTCCCGTGCGGCTTCGTCGTGAAGAACGGGGTGAAGATGCGGGCGAGCTCGCCCTTCGGGATGCCCGGGCCGTCGTCCGAGACGGCGAGGAGCGCGCCGCCGTCCGCGTGCGGCTCGCACGAGACTCGGACCCCGCAGCTCCGTCCCGCCTCGCGCACCGCCTGCGACGCGTTCGCGAGCAGGTTCCAGAGCACCTGGCGGAGCTGATCCGGGTCACACTCGACCGGCGCGCGGGTGAGGGACCGCTCGAGCCGCAGCCCTGCCGCCGCCGGGTCTGCGGCGAAGACGTCGAGGGTCTCGCCCGCGAGCAGCGCGAGGTCGGCGGGCACGCGCTGCGGCGGCGCTGGGCGCGTGAACTCGAGGAACCGGGTGAGGAGCTGGTCGAGCCGCCCGGTCTCCCGGAGCACGATCCCCATGATCCGCTGGTCCTCGTCCGAGAGCCCCTGCGCGCCGCGGAGGAGCTCGACACAGCCGGAGATCGACGCGAGCGGGTTCCGCAGCTCATGGGCGAGCCCCGCCGCGACCTGGCCGAGGTCCGCGAGCCGCTTCGAGCGCTGCACCGCCTCCTCCATGGCGCGCAGCTCCGTCAGGTCCTGGAAGATGACCGCGGTGCCGGCGCGCTCGCCGCCCCGGCCGTGGAGGTCGAAGGCGCTGTAGCCGAGGAGCCGGTGCTCGCCGGCGACGTTGACGTACTGCGCCTCCTCGCGCGCCTCGCCGGTGAAGGCGGGGAACCAGCGCGCGCCGGGCTGTCCCGCGACCTGCGCGAGCCCGAGCCCGGTGATCTCCTCTCCGGCGCGGTTCAGGAACGTGATCCGGCCGCGCGGGTCGAGGGTGAGGAGCCCGCTCGTCACCGACTGGACGATCGACTCGTGGAGCGCGGTCACCGCCGCGAGATCGCTCTCGCTCTCCGCGAGCCGCTCGCCGGTGCGGCGGAGCTGCTCGGCGAGGTACCCGGCGAGCGCGCCGGTCGCGATGAAGGCGGCGGCGTGCGCGAACAGCGTCCCGCGCACGAGGGCGGGCGCGGGGTGGAGGGAGTAGACCACGCCGCCGTAGCCGGCGAGCGCGAGCGCGAGGGCCCCGACCGCGCCGGCGCGGTGCAGGAGGATCGAGCCGTTCACGATCGCGAGCAGGAACATGAACACGAAGACGGACTCGGAGAGGCCGGTCGTCGCGACGACGGCGACCGCGATCGCCACGTCGAGGGCGATCTGCGCCCCCGCGACGCCGCGCTCGAGCGCGCGGACTCGCAGCATCATCGCGAAGACGAGCGAGGCGCCGTAGGTGGCCGCCACGATGGCGTAGAGCGGCGCGACGACGCCGTTCGCCTGCGCGCCGAACTGGAGGTTCACGACCGCGGTGCCGCCGAGCAGCACCGTGATGGTGGCGATCCGGAAGAGCGTCAGCCAGACGAGCTTCCGGTGGAGCCCGTCGTCCGCGAGGGGCGCGGGCGGCCCGGCCGCGGCCGGCTGCTCGAGGAGACTCACGCCGGCGCTGGCCACGAGGGCCTACTTGATGTTGCCGGCGATGCTGAAGATCGGGAGGTACATCGCGACGAGGAAGCCGCCGACGACGCTCCCGAGGAAGACCATCATGATCGGCTCGATCATGCTCGTGAGGGCGGAGACGGCGACGTCCACCTCGTCGTCGTAGAAGTCCGCGATCTTGCCGAGCATCTGATCCATCGCGCCGGTCGCCTCGCCGACGCCGATCATCTGCACCACCATCGCGGGGAAGACCTTCGTCTCCGCGAGCGGCGCGGCCATGTTCTTGCCCTCGGAGATCTTCGCGCGCACGTAGAGGATGCTCCGCTCGATGGTCTTGTTGCCTGCGGACTTCGCGACGATCTGCAGGGCCTCGAGGATCGGCACGCCCGAGGAGAGCATCGTGCCGAGGGTGCGCGTGAAGCGCGCCACCGCGACCTTGCGGACGAGCGAGCCGAAGAGCGGCACCTTGAGCGTGAACGCGTCCCACAGGACGCGCCCCTTAGGGTTCGAGACGAAGAGCCTGAACGCGACGACGAACGCGATCGGGATGCCGACGAAGAGGTACCAGTTCTCCGTGAGCCCGTGCGAAAGGTTGATGAGGAACTGGGTCGGCGCGGGCATCGCGCCGCCGAAGTCCTTGAACATCTTCTCGAACGTCGGCGTCACGAAGGCGAGGAGGACGACGGTCACGCCGACGGCGACCGTGAGCACGATGGACGGGTAGACCATCGCGCCCTTCACCCGCCGCGCGAGCTTCTCGTTCTTCTCGATGTACGCGCCGAGCCGCTGGAGGATCGTGTCGAGGATGCCGCCGATCTCGCCGGCGCGGGTCAGCTGCACGAACAGCTCGTCGAAGACCTTGGGGTGCTCGGCGAGGGCGTCGGCGAAGGTCGAGCCCGACTCGACCCGCGACTTGACCTGGACGAGCACCTTCTTGAACGCGGGGTTGTCGGACTGCGAGCCGAGGATGTCGAGCGCCTGCACGAGGGGGAGGCCCGCGTCGATCATCACCGAGAACTGGCGCGTGAAGACGAGGATATCCTTCGACGTGACGCCGCCCATCCCCGGGATGGAGATGTGGAACTCCTTCGGCTTCTTCCTGACCTTGGTGGGCTCGATGCCCATCTGCCGCAGCCTCGACTGGACCGCGGCGGAGTCCGACGCCTCCATCTCGCCCGAGCGGACGTCGCCCTGCTTCGTCTTGCCCGACCACTTGAAGACCGGCGCCTGCTTCGGCGCGGGCGCCGGCTTCTGCTTGATCGCTGCGGCCTGCGCCATGGTCTGTCGCTCCGTCCCGGGCTGCGATCCTAGCCGAGCGCCGCCCGCGGGTCGAATCCGCCGACTGCTACCTCGGCGGCAACGCGGTGGGCGCGCGCACGCTCCCGCTCGCCAGGATGTTCTTCAGCTCGTCGGGATCCGACGAGCGCGCCATCGCCTCGTCGAGCGTGATGAGCCGCTTCGAGTAGGCGACCCCGAGGCTCTGGTTGAAGGTCTGCATCCCGAACTTCGTCTGGCCGACCTGCATCTGCGAGTAGACCTGGTGGATCTTGTCCTCCCGGATGAGGTTCCGGATCGCCGGGTTCGGCACCATCACCTCGATGATGAGGACGCGCCCCGGGCCACCCGCCTTCGGCAGCAGGTTCTGCGTGAGGACGCCCTCGAGCACGAACGAGAGCTGGGCGCGGACCTGCGGCTGCTGGTACGGCGGGAAGACGTCGAGGATGCGGTTGATCGTCTGGACCGCCGAGTTCGTGTGGAGCGTCGCGAAGGCGAGGTGGCCGGTCTCGGAGATGACGAGCGCGGCCTCGACCGTCTCGAGGTCGCGCAT
>WNGB01008266.1_pt1 | contig 16870 bp, 12 predicted proteins | sample 5400681 | NCBI WGS metagenome assembly WNGB01 (sample SAMN13153367, study PRJNA577476) | soil metagenome | isolation source: 115 cm soil or saprolite under grassland replicate 2 | place: USA:California | collected 2016-06-15 | reverse complement strand
TAGGTTTCCGCTGTAGGCCACGCTCGGCCACAGGGCGTCCGCTTCCATGACGTCGTATTGCGCCGCCGACGACTGCAGGGCGCGGCGGCCGTCCTCGACCAGGATGCGCACGCGCGGGTCGGCGAGGAGCGACACGAGGGCCGGATAGCGCGTGCGCGCCGCGAACTCCGCGAGCAGGCCGGGTTGGCCGCCGGAGATCTCGAACACGGTCACCGACCGCGTCTCCGGGCGGCAGGCGGAGGCCCACGCCGTGTCGCCGGATCCGAGGCCGATGATGGCAATGTCCTGCGGCGCGGGATGGACGATCGCCGGGGCTGCCCCCAGCCTCGTATGCGTTCCGCCGAACGGAATCGTGCTGTGGTGCTTGCCGTTGACGAAGACGCCGTGCCCCCCGCTGGGCATCTCGGCCACCGCGGCCACGCCCGTCGCGTCCTCGTTGACCACACCCGCGCTCTCCACCCGCCCGAGCAGCCGCATCCAGAGACGTCCCTCGCCGGGGACGGCCGCGGCCAGGATCAGCAGGACGAGGGCGGCGCCGGCGAAGGATCGGCGCCATCCCGTCCCGAGTCCCAGGACGGCGAACACGATCCCGCCGCCGAGGATCACGCGCAGGGCCCCGGTGGTCCCGATGTGCCCGAGCGCGGCAAGTCCTATGGCCAGGCTGCCCGCGACGCAGCCGGCGATGTTCGCGGCCTGCAGGAATCCCACCTTGCGGCCGGCCGTCGCGGGGTCGTCCTGCACGGCGCGCTGGAGCAGCGGAAAGGACGCGCCCATCAGGAACGTCGGCGGCCCGAACAGGATCAGGGGCAGCAGCGCGTACAGGCGGAGCGTCCCGGGCCAGGTGTTCCGGTCGTAGACCCGGACGTGCAGGGACCCCGCCCAGTACTCGTGATACCAGCGCAGGACGGGCGTGTCCGACGGGAGCCAGACGACCAGCACGACCACCAGGGCCGCGTACGCGATGAGCCCGCATTGCAGGGCCAGGAAGACGGGCAACGGACGCGCCACTCGATCGGCGCGCGCGGCGGCGGTCAGGCATCCCAGGGCAGATCCGAGGAGGTAGACGCAGAGCAGGGTGCCGAACGTGAAGGCGTTGGACTTGAGAGCCACGTCGAGAAGCCGGAACCAGACCACCTCGAGGGAGAGGGCGCAGAAGCCGCTGAGGGCGTAGAGGACGATCCACGACCGAAAGGTCCGCGTGTCCGGATCGGACGCGCCGCCCCCCGCCGCCGGCCGCGCCTCGGTCGGCCATTCGCTTCCCGCGCGGGCGCCCGCGGCGAGCCCGGTCGCCCCCCCGAAGAAGCTCAAGGCGGCCGCGCCCAGAGTGGCGCCACGAATCCCGTAGAGCCGGATGAGCACCCACGGCGCGAGGGCCGCACCCAGGGCGGCCCCCAGGAGGTTGATGCCGTAGAGGACGCCCAGCGTCCGGCCCGCCGTGCGGCTGTCCAGGACGGTGGCCCGCGCGAGCAGCGGCAGCGACATTCCCATGAGGAAGGTCGGGGGCAGGAGCGCGCCGAGGTGAACGAGGGCGGCGCGCCACAGGGGCGTGTAGAGCCAGGATGCGCGCAGGTAGAGGACGTCGTAGTAGAGCCAGCCGCTGATCGCGCCGAAAGCGCCGATGGCCAGCTCCACCAGGGCGAACGCGAACAGCGCCGACCGCGGCGAGAGGTGGACGCTCAGGGCCCCTCCGCCGTAGCTGCCCGCCCCGAGGCCGAGCATGAACGCGGCGACGATCGCTGCCACCGAATAGATGCCGACACCGCTCTGCAGGGCGAGGATGCGCTGCCACGCCACCTGGTACACGAGGCCGGCGGCGCCGCTGGCCAGGAAGGCGGTGACGAGGAAGGCGAAGACGCGGGCGGGAGAGCGGAGGGCGGACCGCCTCCCCGGTGGAGCCGTTAGCGCCGCGAGTCCCCCGATGGACCGTAGATGGCGGGAACCTGGCCGCCCATGGGCCGGATGTAGGTGCTGAGCTGGCCGCGGTGGTGGATGGCGTCGAAGAGGATGAACCAGAGGAACTCGCCGATCGGCTGCTCGTCGCCGCAGATGCCGTGCTCGGAGACGAGCGTGGCCAGGAGGTCGGCCGCGGAAGGCGACCGCTCGTGCGGCTTGTAGTCGAGGCGGCCGGCCGGCATCGCGCGGATCACGCGCAGGAACACGTCTCTTTCCGCTTGGCGTCGCACCTGGAAGAACTCGCGGTTGGTCATGCTCTCTCCGGCTTTTTAAGTCAGGGGGGGCACTTACGCGGCATCCGCGATGGGCGTGCGCGGCCCCCCTGAAACCCCCTCGCAGCGGCGCCGCGGCTTCGCCGCGCCGCCGTGCTCTACGTGCCCTCTGGCCTAGTAGAGCCTACCTACGTACTCGTTCATCTGCTTTTTCCAGAACGGCCAGTCGTGGCCGCCGTCCGGACCCCAGTCGTCGACGGAGTGGGGGATCCCCTTGGCCCGCAGCACTTCGGACAGGCGATAAGCGGGACCGCTGTCCTCGTAGGGACCGTGCCCGGTCACCAGGCGGATGTCGCACTGCTGCAGCTGGTGGATGAACCAGGGATCGGAGAGGCTGGCCATGTAGTCGACGGGATTGTTGAAGTAGAAGTTGTCGTCGTAGTCGCCGTCCATGAAGCGGCGGATGTCGTACACGCCGGAGAGCGCGAGGCAGCGGCGGAACAGGTCGGGATGCTTCAAGACGGTGTTCACCGCGTGATAGCCGCCGAACGAGCTGCCGGTGGTGGTGATGGCGATGCCGGGGCTGCGGCAGTGGTCGTGGACGAAAGGCGCGACCTCGGCCGCGAGGTAGGCGTCGTACATCGCCTGCAAGTAGCTGCGGTGGCGCGGATGCGCCTGTTTGTTGTACCAGGACTGGTTGTTGACGGTGTCGACGCAGAACACCTTCACCCGGCCCGCGTCGATGTGATGGGCGATGGCCTCGATCATGCCCTGCCCCTCGTACTCCCGGTGATCGCCGCCGCTGGTGGGAAAGGCGACGATCGGTGAGCCGTAGTGGCCGTACACCAGGATGTCCATCTCCCGGCGGACACGGTCGCTGTACCAGCGATGGTGCTCACGAAGCAAACTTAGGTCCCTCCCGCGGGCGGGAATTGTCCATCACGCGCCCGCCCGGGGCAATACGCAGGGCAAGGCGACCGCAGAGCCCGGCGGCGCTGCGCAGCCGCGGCGACGTGCGAGGTCTACCGGAACTTCCGGACGGGCGCGGGCGCCACGATCGAGCCGAGGAAGGCGGCGTTGCTCGGCGTCTTCGTGATCTTGTCGAGGAGGAACTGCGCGGCCTCCACGGCGCTCAGGTCGGCCAGCGCCCGCCGTAGGAGGTGGCGTTTGGCCAGCTCCTCCGGCGTGCATAGCAGCTCCTCGCGGCGGGTGCCCGACTTGAGCACGTCCACCGCGGGGAAGATGCGCCGGTCGGCGATGGCGCGGTCGAGGATCAACTCCATGTTCCCGGTGCCCTTGAACTCCTGGAAGATGACCTCGTCCATGCGGCTACCCGTCTCGATGAGCGCGGTGGCCAGGATGGTGAGGGAGCCGCTGCCCTCGCAGTTGCGCGCGGCCCCGAAGAACTGACGCGGGAACTGCAGCGCGCGGTTGTCGACGCCGCCGGACATGGTGCGTCCGCCGGGGCCCATCTCGCGGTTGGACGCGCGGCCCAGACGCGTGAGGGAGTCGAGCAGGATCACGACGTGACGGCCGGCTTCGACGAGGCGCTTCGAGCGCTCGATGGCCAGCCGGGCCAGCCGGATGTGCGCGTCGGCCTGGCTGTCCGCGGAGGACGCCAGCACCTCCGCGGGCACGGCGCGGCGGAAGTGCGTCACCTCCTCCGGCCGCTCGTCGATGAGGAGCAGGATGAGGTGCACTTCGGGATGGTGCTGGGTGATGGCCTTGCCCAGGTGCTCGAGCAGCGTCGTCTTGCCGGCCTTGGGAGGCGACACGATCAGGCCGCGCTGGCCGCGCCCGATGGGCGCGATCAGGTCGATGATGCGGAGGCTCGTCTCCGCCTGCTCGGCGGCCAGGCGGAACGGCTCGTGCGGATTGACGGACGTCAGGTCCTGGAAATGGGGCAGCGCGCGGTATTCCTCCGGCGCCAGGCCACTGGCCTTCGTGATCTCTACTACGACGCGGCGCCCACCACCGGCGTCACGGGCCAGGCCCTCGATCTCCGTACCGTCGCGCAAACCGAAATCACGAGCGATGGTCGACGGCACCACCGCGTCGTCGCGGAACGGTAGATAGTTCTGGGCGACCTGCCTCAGGAACCCACCGCCGCCGTCCGAGAGCTCCACGACACCCGTTACGGTTGTCGTCGGCCCAGTCGCCGGAATCGGGGCTTGGCGGGGGTCCCGCGGCCCTCGCGGCCCCTGTTGCTGCTGCGTCTGGGGTCCGTTGGGCCGATCGTGACGATGGGGGTGTCGATGGCGCCGCGAGTGCCGCGAGCCGTGCCTCAAGGCCGGCCCGCTCCGCGCGGTTCGGTCATCGTCTCCTCCGGCACCGACTATAGCACGGAAGCCCTCGCCGCATCGAGGGCGACTACGGCCGCTCGCCGGGAAGAAGCGGACGGAACGTGACGACGTAGCGCTTGTCGTCGAGGCAGACGGAGGCGGGCACCGCTCCCGTCGGCCAGTCCCCATGACCCTTGGCGGGCACGATCCGCGGCGCGAACACGCTCTCGGCCAGGCTTTCGGGCAACGTCCACGGCCGGCAGCCGCCGGAAAGAGCGCTTTCTTTCGCGCTCATCGCGAACGACGCTGGCTCGTACGGACGAAGGCTCGGATGCTGGAAGCGCGCGAGATCCGTGACGAGCGCGGCCAGGGCGCGCACGCGGGCCGGCGGGTCGGCCGGGTCCCCGCTGAGGACCATGTCGAGGGGGCGGCCTTTCTTGAGGAACAGGTGTCGCCGCTCTTTGCCGGGTCCGACCGTCATCACGCCGGTGAGGGGCAGCTTCCGCACGTCGGCGACGCGCCGCTCGAGGTCCTTGAGCTCCGACGGCTCCAGCTTTCCCACCATCAGGCCGCGCGTGCCGCCCACGTACAGGGTCCCGTCTTCCATCAGGACGAAGCGGGGGGGAGCCGCCAGCGCGACCTGGCCCGGGAGGGTCGGGACGAGCACCTCGAGGATGACGGCGGCGCTTGGGATCTCGGCCGCCGCCGCTCCGGCGAACAGCCCCGACACGGCCATGAGGACCGCCGCGGCCCGCCGCATCACGAGAAGTTCATGCCAGAGGATCCCACCCACCTCGATCCGCGTTTCCGCACCGATCCGGGCCAGCTCGGGATAGTAGGCCTGCAACGACCTCTCGGGCATGCGAATTCCTCTTTTTCTGGGGCCCGCGGACGTCCGACCCCTCCATGATAGCCGGGGCCGCGGTCAGCCGCCGCCGGATCAGCGACCGGCCGCCGCCGGCCGCGCGTACATGGCGATGACGCGCTCGATGGCCCGCCGGCATACGGCGCAGAAGCCCACCTCGTCGCGTGTGAACATGATGCAGTCCGCCTGCGGGCGGTAGTACCCGGTCGCCTCGTACATCGCGCCCTCGAAGGCCCCGACCTTTCCGGCGAAGGGAGCCAGCAGGCGCGTGGTCCAGTCCCGCTCCTCGCGGAACAGGGCGTCCATCTCCTCCTCCGGCCGCTTCTCCGCCCGAATGGCGCGACGCCGGGCCTGGAAATCCCGCTGGGCCGCCTCGAACTCGGCCTTCGCCCACGGCATCGGCAGCGCGATCCCTTGCGTGATGAGGTCGCGCCACTTGCCCGCCTTCGCGTCGGCGGTGGCGTTGGGCTCCCACGGCTCCGGCCGCCCCACGCTCGGCTCGTAGCTCGTCGGCGACGTGTAGTACTCGTCGGCCAGGCCCGCGAAGTGATGGCCGAACTCGTGCACGAACAGGTACGGCGCCCACGCGCTGTCCGCAGCCACCGTCGCGTAGAGGTTGTGGATCCCTCCCCCGCCGTACTTCCGGTCGTTCACCACGATCTCGACGAACTCGTAGGGCGCGGCGGCGGCGATCTCCCGCATCCTCTTGTTGTCAAAGGTGAGCACGTAGCGCTCGGAGCCCAGCGCGTCGTAGGTGGCCCCGATCGGCGTGTGACGGTACACGCCGTCCGACGGCCGCGAGACGCCGGTCAGGTCCGAGGGCGTGTCGATGGCCCACACGTTGAAGTCCGAGCGGTGCTCTTTGAAGGGCGAGACCGCGAAGAGCAGCTCGGCCATGCGCTGCGCGTCGCGGTGCCACTTGTCCAGGTCGGCCGGCGTGTAGCCGTCGCCCAGGAGCAGCAGGTCCACCTTGTCCGCGGGCGGGCCGTTCTCGACCACGGCCCACACGCGGCCGGCCGCCGGTGAAGGCGCGCGCTCGACGAGTGGAGACGCGGGATCGACGGGTACCCCCCACCGCTCCTTGAAGAGGCCACCTTCGGCCCGCCCGGAGATCACGACCCGCACCGGGGCCGCGGGCGCGGGGAAACGCACGGACTCGTGGAACGCGCGCGGGACCGTCTTCGCTTCCGCCGTCCCTTCCCATTCTCCGTAGATGCTGGCGAAGGCGCGGGAGAAGAGGACGCGTCCGCCCTCGCCTTTCACCTCGAACCGGTACTTGCCGAGCCCGCTGTCGTCGAGGAGCCGGTCCGGGCGGCCGGGCCAGGGGCCTTCGAGAGCCACGCCGTCGAGGGCGAATCGCTCGTCCCCCGCCATTCCGCTGTGCACGTAGTCGACGCGCAGGGTGCGCAGCGGCGCCGCGGACGGCGCCGCGGACGGCGGGGCGGGCGGCGGAGCGGATACGGCGGCGGAGAGCGCGAGGAGCGTCGCGATGGCGAGCATGGCCATCAGCCTACCACCGTGGCTGGAGGCCCCGCCGCAGTGATAGCCTCCGGCTTCGGAGGCTACTCGGCATGCTCATGCGCCGCGCTCTCGTCCTCGTCCTGCTGGCCGTTTCCGCTCCCGCGGCGGTGCTCGCCACCGGCGCCCAGCCCGTCCGCGCCAAGCAGGGCATGGTCGTGTCGCAGAACTTCATGGCCTCGCAGGTGGGGATCGAAGTGCTGTGGGCGGGCGGGAATGCCGTCGATGCCGCGATCGCGACGGCCTTCGCGCTCGCGGTCACGCATCCGGCCGCCGGCAACATCGGCGGCGGCGGCTTTCTTCTCTACCGGCCGGCCAGCGGCGATCCCGTGGCCTACGACTTCCGTGAGACCGCCCCCGCCGGCAGCTCGCCCACCATGTTCCTCACCGCGGGCACCTACGACAAGAAGAAGCACCACGAGAGCCACCTGTCCGTCGGCGTGCCGGGAACGGTGGCCGGCCTGCACATGGCCTGGCGCGCCCACGGCAAGCTCCCCTGGCGGCGCTTGCTCGCTCCCGCGATCGCGATGGCCCGAGAGGGGATCGTGGTGACGCCGGGGCTGTCCCGCTCCCTGCGCCGTGTCCTGCCCGAGATGAAGCCGTACCCCGCGTCCGTCGCCCAGTTCACGCGCAAGGGCGTCCCCTACGAGGCCGGCGACCTCCTGCAGCAGACGGACCTCGCGGACGCCCTCGAACGCATCGCGGACCGCGGGCCGGCCGGCTTCTACGAAGGCAGGACGGCCGAGCTGATCGAAGCGGAGATGAAGGCCCACGGGGGCCTCATCACCCGCGCGGACCTCAAGGCCTATCGGCCGGTGAAGCGCGAGCCCCTGCACGGCCGCTATCGCGGCTACGAGCTGCTGGTCATACCGCCCATCAGCTCGGGCGGGACGGCGCTGCTGGAGATGCTGAACGTCCTCGAAGGCTACGACCTCAAGGCCAAGGGCTTCGGCTCCGCGGACACCGTGCACCTGATGGCGGAGGCCATGCGGCGCGCCTTCGCCGATCGCGCGCGCTATCTCGGCGATCCGGAGGCCAATCCGGGCATGCCCATCGCCCGCCTCGTCTCGAAGGATTACGCGCGCACCCTGCGGAGCACCATCGACGAGAGGAAGGCTTCGACCTCGTCACCATCCACCTTCGAGTGGCCGGCGGAGAGCCACGAGACCACGCACCTCTCCGTGATCGACGCCGACCGCAACGCGGTGTCGCTGACCTACACACTCGAGGACAGCTACGGCGCGAAGATCGTCGTCCCCGGAGGGGGCTTCCTCCTCAACAACGAGATGGGCGATTTCAATGCCGGGCCGGGGCTCACCACCGCCGAAGGGCTCATCGGCACCGAGCCCAACCTCGCCCTCCCCGGCAAGCGCATGCTCTCGAGCATGACGCCCACGATCCTGAGCAGGGACGGAAAAGTCTTCCTCGCCATCGGCAGTCCGGGCGGCCGCACCATCATCAACACCGTGCTCGAGGTGATCGTCGCCGTGGTGGACTTTGGCATGAACGTGCAGGAAGCGATCGATGCGCCCCGCTTCCATCATCAGTGGCTGCCCGACCGCATCCTGGCCGAGCGCTACGGCCTCTCCCCCGACACCATCGCTCTCCTGCGCGCGCGCGGGCACGACGTCAAGGAAGGCGAGGGCGAGCAGGCCACCCAGGGCGTGGCGGAGGGGATTCTCTACGACGCCGCCGCGGACACCCTCGAAGGGGGCGCCGACCGGCGCGCCCCGGACGGAGCGGCCATCGGCCGCTAACCCAGCTGCGCCGGCTGCCAGCGGATCCCGAGGTTGACGATGCGCTGGATGAGCTCGCCGTAGTCGAGGCCCGCCTTGCGCGCGGACTGCGCGAAGTCCTCGTCGCGGCTGAGCTGCGGGTTGGGGTTGGCCTCGATCACCCACACGCGGCCCTCTTCGCTGAGGCGCAGGTCGACGCGCGCGAACCCGGAGAGCTTGAGCGTGCGGTAGACGCGCTTGGCGATGTCGCGGATGCGCTCGGCCGCTCCCTCTGGAAGGTCCTCGGCCTCCTCGCTCACGATCCCGCGCTTCTTCTGATAGGTCAGGCTGAACTTGAGCCGTTCCGTCGCGATCTTCCGCGACTCCTCGGGCATGTTGTTGAAGAGGAGCTCCCAGACGGGCAGCGTGGCCAGCTGCTGGTTGCCGATCACCCCGATGTAGAGCTCGCGCCCCTCGATGTAGCGCTCGACCAGGGCGTCCGTGCCCACGCTCTCGTGGATGAAGCGCACCCGCTCGACGAGGTGCTCCTCGTCGTCGACGACGGAGGCCTGGGAGATGCCGATGGAGGCGTCCATGGTCAGCGACTTCACGATCAGGGGGAAGGCCAGGCGCTTGGGATGCCGGACCTTGCGCCCGCGGGGGAAGATCGCGAAGTCGGGGCCGGGCACGCGGTGGTAGCTGAGGAGCTGCTTGGCCAGCGACTTGTCGCGCGAGAGGAGCAGGCCGCGCGAGTTGCACCCCGTGTACGGCATCTTGAGCAGCTCGAGGTAGGCCACGACGTTGTGATCGAAGGTCACGATGTCGTCGAAGCCCTCGAGCAGGTTGAAGGTGATGTGGGGCTTGAAATCGAACAGCGCGTTCCGGATTCCTCCCAGCTCGTCCCCCACCCCGAGGATCTGCACCTCGTGGCCCAGCGCCTCCAGCGTGCGCACCACGTCGTATTCCGTCTTCCAGGGCTTGCCCGGAAGCTCCTCGGGATCCGCGGTGACGGGCGGCACGAGGTCGGGATGGACCAGCGCGAGCACGCGCAGCTTCTTGGCCGGCGGCTTCTTCTTCCGGCTCACAGCGGCACCCGGTGGCGGCCCGTGGCCAGCAGCTCCATCGTGTAGAAGGTGAGCTTGAGCGCGAAGTCGAGGCGCGTCTCCTCCTCCGAGCGGGAGAGGCGGAGGCCGAGCTGGCGGCAGCGGACGATGATGCTCCGGAGCAGGCGGTCGATCGTGTACTGGTATTCCCCGGTCGCGCGCGCGACGCGGCGGCGCAGCTCGGGGCGATTGCGGGAGAGGAACGCGGCCGCGCTCGGTCGATCGCGGTCGCCGGGGGGCGCGGTGAAGAGGCGCAGCAGGTCCTCGTCGTAGGCCTTCCGGCGGTCGAGCCCGTAGAGCCGCCGCTTCTCGCGATAGTGCGCGCGCAGCGTCTTGGGGATCCGTGAGAGGGGGTCCACCGTCCGCCGCGTCTGCACCGGGGGCGTGACTCCGGCCAGCTCGCGCATGAGCGCGTCCACGTACTCGAGCTTGCGCAGGGCGGGCCAGCCCGCGTAGCGCTCCGGCCAGGGGTATCCGGGCGTGAGCCAGACCGCGAACGTCTCCGCGAAGTCCTCGTCCGGGTGGCTCTGCGCGTAGTACCCGTCGAGGTGGACCACGAAGCTGCGGCTGTAGGGCCGGGGCAGGTAGAACTTCGGGTAGGGCACCGAGCTGCGGCCGAAGAGGGACTGGCGGCGGCGGCGCTGGCGCAGGTGGAACGCGTTCTCGATGGCGTGGCCGGCCTCGTGGCGCAGGATCTTGAGGAACCACTCGGGCGTGCCCCCTTCGACCTCGAGGGTCTGCTTCTCTTCCAGGCGCGCCAGGCGCGGATGCGCGAGATAGAAGGGGATGGCGACCCCGGGGACGCCGTCCGGGCAGAACCATTCCTCGGACAGCCAGAAGTGCGGCCGGAACTCCAGGCCACGGCCGGCCAGCTCCGCCCGCAACTGGTCCAGGCGAGGCTCGAGCGGGCTGTCCTCGAGGGTCACTCCCAGGTCGCACATGCGGACGTCCAGCAAACGCTCGTCGTCGTAGGCGGCCCAGAAGGGCTCCCGGCCGGCGGAGGAGGAACGCAGCGCACCGGGCGAGGTGCGCCGGGCGGGGGCGGGGCGTGTCGCGGCCGCCACGTGCCCAGGGTGGTGGCCGCCAGAGGCGCGGGGAGCCAAGTGGGGCCAGCGTAGATGGACGGCCGGCGACCGTCAATACGGGGCATACAATCGAGCCCGTGGAACCGTCCTCCCGCCCGCGCGATCACGAAGAGGACTCTCTCGGCCGCGACGTGGACGCGCTCGGACGCATGCTCGGCGAGGTCCTGCGCGAGCAGGAGGGCGAGTCCGGCTTCGCGCTCGTCGAGGAGTATCGGGCCAAGACCAAGGCACTACGCGCGCAGGGCGGATGGCCTCGCGACTTCGGGCCGGACGGCGAGGCCCTTCTCCAACGTACGGAAGGGCTGAGCCTCGACGAGGCCCGTCTGGTCGTCCGCGCGTTCACCGCCTACTTCCATCTCGTGAACATGGCCGAGGAGCACCACCGGCTGCGCGTCCTGCGCCAGCGCGAGCGGCAGGTGGAAGCCACCGTCGGGGCCTACAAGGAATCGATCGCGGAGGCGGTGGCCCTGGCCGCGGAGGCGAAGGTGCCGGCGGAGGTCCTGCGCAGCCGGCTGCGCGGCCTGCTCGTCGAGCCCGTGTTCACCGCGCATCCCACGGAGGCGCGGCGGCGCACCGTCCTGGACAAGCTGCGGCGGCTGGCCCGGTTCACGGAAACCCTCGAGGACGCGCGCCTGACCCCCAGCCAGCGGACGGAGGTGCAGGACCGCATCCGGGAGGAGATCACCGCCCTCTGGCTGAGCGAGGAGGTCCACCGCCGCGCGCCCGCGGTGTTCGACGAGGTCAACAACGGCCTCTATTACTTCGAGCACTCCCTCTGGGAGGTGGTCCCGCGCATCTACGCCGACCTCGAGCGCGCGCTCGAGCGCTCCTACCCGGGGCAGCCCTTCGACGTGCCCGCCCTGCTCCGCTTCGGCTCCTGGATGGGGGGCGACCGTGACGGCAACCCGCACGTGACCGCGGCCGTCACCGAGTACACCCTCCTGGTGCATCGCGAGACCGCCCTGGGCCTTTACGAGGACGACCTGCAGCGCCTCCAGCGCCACCTCAGCGTGGCCGAGGACGAAGCCGTCCTCACCCTCGGCCTCCGCGACAGCCTCCGCCGCGACGCGGCCGACCTCCCCGACATCGCCGCCTCCGCGGGCGCCCAGTTCGCCTCCGAGCCCTACCGGCGCAAGGTGTCCTTCATGCGCGCGCGGGTGCAGGCGGCGCGGCGGCTCAACGCCGGCCGGCGCGTGGAAGTGCTGGCCCGGGGGACCATCGGGTCCGCCGAGGAGCACGCGGTCACGCGCACCCAGCGCCTGTGGTCGCGCACGACGGAGCCGCCGCGCCCCAACGACGTGCGCGCCGCCTACCGCCGGGCCAGCGAGCTGCGCGACGACCTGCGTCTCATGGCGGACAGCCTGCGCGCGCAGGGCGCGCACCGTCTCGCCCGCGGCCTGCTGCGCGACAGTGAACGGCGCGCGGAGGCCTTCGGCCTCCAGCTCGCCCGTCTCGACCTGCGCCAGCACAGTCGCGTCAACGCGGAGGCCCTGGCCGAGCTGCTGCGCGCGGCGGGCGTCGAGCACGACTACCTGTCGCTCTCGGAGCCGGAGCGCACGGCGGTCCTCGTGCGCGAGCTCAAGAACCCGCGCCCGCTCGCCCATCCCCACCGCGCCTGGTCGGAGAGCACGGCCGAGGTGCTGGCCCTCTTCCAGACGACGCGCCGGATGCAGGAGGAGCTGGGCCACGACGCCTGCAACGTCTACATCGTCTCCATGACGGCGGGGGTCAGCGACATCCTGACCCCGCTCTTCTTCGCCAAGGAGGCCGGCATCTTCGCTCCGGAGTCCGACCCTCCGGTGAGCGGCCTGCAGGTGGTCCCTCTCTTCGAGACGATCGAAGACCTGCGCGGCTGCGGTGCCATCCTCACCGAGCTCTTCTCGTTGCCGGTCTACCGCCGTCACCTGAAGGCCTGGGGAGGCCTGCAGCAGGTGATGCTCGGCTATTCCGACAGCAACAAGGACGGCGGGTTCGTCACCTCGAACTGGGAGCTGTATCGGGCGCAGCGCGAGCTGGCCGACGTCTGCCGCGCGGAAGGCGTCCGCCTGCTGCTCTTCCATGGGCGTGGGGGCGCGGTCGGGCGGGGCGGCGGGCCGACCAACCGCGCGATCCTGGGTCAGCCCCGGGGCAGCGTCGAGGCCGGAATACGGATCACCGAGCAGGGCGAGGTGGCGTTCGCGCGCTATGGACACACCGGGATCGCGCATCGCCACCTGGAGCAGACCCTCAACGCCGTCCTGCGCGCCGGGCTGCGCGACACCGCCCCTCCCGTGCCCGCCGCGCAGTGGATGACGATGATGGACTCGCTCTCGGAGGCGGGCCTGCGCGCCTATCGCGCGCTCGTCTACGAGGAGCCCGACTTCCTGTCCTACTTCCGCCAGGCCACGCCCATCGACCAGGTGGCCGACCTGCGCATCGGCTCGCGGCCGGCCAAGCGCCGGGACGGCGAGCGCATCGAGGACCTGCGGGCCATCCCCTGGGTCTTCAGCTGGACGCAGAGCCGACACGGCCTTCCCGGGTGGTTCGGCCTGGGGGCGGCGCTCGCCGACGTTCTCCGCGATCCCGCCGCCGGCGCCCTCCTGAAGGCCATGCACCGCGAGTGGCCGTTCTTCCGGTCCCTCATCGACAACGCCCAGATGGGGCTGGGCCGCTCCGACCGCGCGGTCGCCCGTCTGTACGCGGGCCTGGTGGGTCCCGACGACCTTCGCGAGCGTATCCTCACGACCGTGCTGGGAGAGTGGGACCGCGCCGAGCGCGGGATCTTCGCGGTGACGGGCACGAACGAGGTCCTGGAGGACACGCCGATCCTGCGCCGCTCGATCCGCCTGCGCAACCCCTACGTCGATCCTATGAGCTTCGTGCAGGTGACGACCCTGCGGCGCCTGCGCGCCCTGGGCGACGACGATCCCCAGCGCGACGCGGTGGCCGACCTGGTCGCCCTCTGCGTGAACGGGATCGCGGCCGGGCTGCAGAACACGGGATAGGAGGCTCGAGCCCCTGATCGAAGACGACTTCTACCCATCCGGCTCGCTGGCCGGTCGCGCCATGCACGCGCTGCGGCGCCCGGAGACGTTCCCGGGTCCTCCGTCGTGGAAGGGGCTGCGCGTCGTCCTCCGGATGTTCCGATACGTCGGGACGGAGCAGGACGACCCGATGAGCAGCCAGACGGGACCCCTGGGCACCTACACGGCGTGGGTGGTCGGCCGCCGCGGCGACGCCTACGTCGCCCGTCGGCTCTTCTGGGACCCGAGGCCCGAGCGGAACGCCACCGATCCCGCCCTCTCGCTCGCCCAGGTCGACCTCGCCGCCGCGGATTTCGGCCCACGCCTCGCTCGGCTCCACGCGCTCCGCCTGCCGGCGTTCGTTCCGGAGCCCAGCGGCCCCGGGCCCGGCACCACGCGCGGCATCGAGTACGGGTCCTTCTGGTCGGGTTCGACATTCCACTGGTTTCTGGAGCTGCCAACGGAATGGAGCGCCCTCGGCGGCTGGTGGACGGACGCGGTGGAGGTGATCGAGAGCGCTCTCGTGGCCGCCGGACACACGCGGGCGCCGGAACGTCTCTGATCGGTCCGATCGCCCGACGTCGTCCCCACCCGACTCGTCAGGATGGGGGTGCGCGCTTCGGCCACTTCTCGCCCCGGCGGGCCGCTTCGTAGGCCGCCTTGGCCGCGGGACGTTGATCGAGCGCCGTCGCGTCCAGCCGCAGCGCCTGCTCGAACGCGGCCACGGCCTCCGGCGCGCGCCCAAGCAGCGCGAGCACGTTGCCGAGCAGCACCTGCGCCTCCGCGTCCTCCGGCCGCAGCCGCGCCGCCTCGCGCAGCTCCGGCTCCGCTTCCGCGGCGCGATCCTGCATGTGCAGGAGGGCGGCCCCGAGGCGGATCCGTGCCTGGCCGTCGGCGGGACGACGCGACACCGCGCCGCGGTACACGTCGACCACCTCGTCCCATCGTTCGAGCGTGGACAAGCGCGAGGCCAGCGTGGCCTCGATCGCCGGCTGGCGCGCCGCGGGCAGCCCCAGCTCCAGAGCGCGGCGGCAGGCGGCCACCGCCGTCTCCCCGGTCGTCCTCGTGCAGAGTCGCGCCTGGTCCGTCGCGGCCGGGACTTGGGCGGGGGCGGGCCCGGCGCCAGCGAGGAGGAGCGCGATCGCGAAGACGGAAACGCCGTTGCGCCTCAGAAGCCTTCCTTGTTCACGACGTAGGGCATCTTCTTTGGATCGCCCTCGTAGCGCCGCTCGAGGACGTCGATCACCGCCTGCACGGCCCGGCCGGCCATGCCGACGTTCGGATCGGGAGAGAGCCGCGTCGCGCGGCCGGCGGAGGCGAAGTGATGGAACATGCGCAGCTTCAGCTTCAGGGCCTCGTCGCGCAGCGGGCTGTCCGCGGGGAGCGGCTCCGTCTCGAAGACGTCGAGGGCGGCGCCGCCGATCCATCCTTCCTTGAGGGCGCGGGCGAGCGCCTTCTCGTCCACCACCGGACCGCGCGAGGTGTTCACGAGGTAGCCCGTCCGCTTCATGAGGTGCAGCCGGCGCTCGTCCATGAGGTGGAACGTTGGCTCCGCCGCTTCGCCGGGCCGCGTCAGATTCACGTGAAGGGTGACGAAGTCCGCCTTCCCCAGTCCCTCTTCGAACGGCACGTAGGCGATCGTCTGCAGTCGCGCGGACAGGCCTTCCTCGTGCCGCACCTTCATCACGCGCCGGACGGACTCGACGAACTTCGCGTCCTGGAAGGCGGGGTCGTAGCAGAGGACGTCCATGTCGAACCCGACCGCCTTCTCGATGAAGCTCTTCCCGATGCGGCCGGTGCCCACGACCAGGACCGTCTTGCCCGTCACCTCGTCGCCCAGCCAGGGATGGTACGGATGCCAGGTGGACCAGGTCTGCTCGCGCACCATCTGCTCGGAGGGCCACGTCATGCGCGCGACGGTGCCCATGATGATGAAGGCGAACTCCGCGGTGGCGTCGGTGAGGACGTCCGCGGTGTTGCTGAACGGGATCTTGTGCTTGTTGGCGGACGCGCGGTCGATGTTGTCGAAACCGACGGCGTCCTGGGCCACCACCTTCAGGCCGGCCGGCTTCCCCGCCGCGAACACTTCCTCGTCGATCTTGTCGCGCAGGGTGGTGATCAGCGCATCGATGCCGCTCTTCACCTTCTCCAGGATGAGGGCGCGCGGCGGCGGCTCGACGTGATCGTAGACCTCGAGGTCCCAGCCCTTGTCGCGCAAGCGCTGCAGCGCCTCCTGCCCGATGTCCGTGGTGGAGAAGATGCGGAAGGTCATGACGCGAAGTATAGGCCGCGGCTCCGTCTACGATCCCACCACCGACGCGATCCGCCGCAGCGCCTCCTGGATGTTCTCCATGCTATTCGCATACGAGAAGCGCAGGTGCCCCTCGCCGAACTCGCCGAAGGCCGTGCCGCTGAGGCAGGCCACGCCGCCCTGGTCGAGCAGCTTGTCGGCCAGGGCCTTGCTCCCGTAACCGGTGCGGGTGATGTTGGGGAAGACGTAGAACGCGCCCTTGGGCCGGGCGCAGGTGAACCCGGGGATGGCACGCAAGCCGTCCACGATCGCGTCGCGCCGGCGACGGAATTCCGCCACCATCGCCTCCACCGACGACTGGTCGCCGCGCAGGGCCTGCACGGCCGCGAGCTGGCTGAAGGTCGCCGTGCAGGAGGTGGCGTTGGTCTGCAGCTTGGCCACCACCTGCGCCATGGGCGCGGGCATGATGCCGTAGCCCAGCCGCCATCCCGTCATGGCGTACGTCTTGGAGAAGCCGTCGAGGACGATGGCCAGCGACTCCATGCCCGGCATGCCCGCGATCGACTTGTGCTCGGTGTCGTAGAGGATGCGCGAGTAGATCTCGTCCGAGAGGACGGGCACGTTGTACTTGGCCGCCACCTCCGCGATCGCGCGCAGCCCGCTCTCCGGGATGACGCCTCCGGTCGGGTTGTGCGGATAGTTCAAGATGATGAGGCGCGTCTTGGGACCCACCCGGTCGCAGAGCTGTCCCACGTCGAGGGTGAAGGCCTTCTCCTCCAGCAGCCGCACCGGCACCGGGATGCCGCCGATGTACCGGATCATCGACTCGTAGATCGGGAAGCCGGGATTGGGGTAGAGGACCTCGTCGCCTTCGTCCACGAGGG
>WNGB01006684.1_pt1 | contig 16870 bp, 21 predicted proteins | sample 5400681 | NCBI WGS metagenome assembly WNGB01 (sample SAMN13153367, study PRJNA577476) | soil metagenome | isolation source: 115 cm soil or saprolite under grassland replicate 2 | place: USA:California | collected 2016-06-15 | reverse complement strand
TGATCATCACCGCGATGGACATCTCGATCTGCTTCGCCGACTTCCCGACCGAGGCGATCGGCGACACCACGCGGGCCTACCGGCAGCTCGGCATCGGGTACGCGAACCTCGGCGCGCTGCTGATGGCGACCGGTCACGCGTACGACTCCGACGGTGGTCGCGCTCTGGCGGGCGCTATCACCTCGCTGATGACCGGCACGTCGTACAAGCGCTCCGCCGAGCTGGCCGGCGTGGTCGGCCCGTACGACGGTTTCGCGCGGAACAAGGACGCGCACACTCGGGTGATGCGCAAGCACGCCGCGGCGAACGACGCGATCCGCACCATGCACGCCATCGACAAGGACGTCCAGAAATACGCAACAAATGCCTGGAATTCGGTCCTGGAAATCGGCAAGAAGAATGGCTGGCGAAATGCGCAAGCCTCAGTATTAGCGCCGACTGGGACAATAGGTTTTATGATGGACTGCGATACAACAGGAATTGAACCGGACTTTTCTTTGGTGAAATTCAAGAAGCTGGTCGGCGGCGGCTCGATGCAGATCGTGAACCAGACGATCCCGCGGGCGCTGCGATCCTTCGGATACACCGAGGAGACCGTCGAGGCGATCGTCGAGTACATCGCCGAGCACGGCCACGTCGTGGACGCGCCGGGTCTGAAGCCGGAGCACTACGAGGTGTTCGACTGCGCGATGGGGGAGCGGGCCATCAAGCCGATGGGCCACGTCCGGATGATGGCCGCGGCCCAGCCATTCCTGTCCGGCGCGATCTCGAAGACCGTGAACGTGCCGGAGACGGCGACGGTCGAGGAGATCGAAGACGTCTACATGCAGGGCTGGAAGCTCGGCCTGAAGGCACTCGCGGTCTACCGCGACAACTGCAAGGTTGGCCAGCCGCTGGCCGACGGCAAGAAGAAGCCGGCCGCCGCGGCGGAGCCGGTGGTGGAGAAGGTGGTCGAGTACCGGCCGACGCGGAAGCGTCTGCCACGGTCGCGTCCTTCGCTTACGACGTCGTTCACGGTTGGTGGCGCGGAGGGTTACATCACGGCCGGGTCGTATCCGGACGATGGTCTGGGCGAGTTCTTCCTGAAGATGGGTAAGCAGGGGTCGACGCTTGCCGGTGTGATGGACGCGTTCTCGATCGCGGTGTCGGTGGCGCTGCAGTACGGCGTGCCGCTGGAGACGTACGTGCAGAAGTTCACGAACCTGAAGTTCGAGCCGGCGGGTCTGACGGACGACCCGGACGTGCGGATGGCGCAGTCGATCATGGACTACGTGTTCCGCAGGCTGGCGCTGGACTACATGTCCTTCGAGGAGCGGTCGGCGCTGGGGATCTACTCGGCCGAGGAGCGCCAGCGGCAGCTGGAGACGGGTTCGTACGAGGCGTCGCCGGAGGAGCCGGACGAGGTTTCCGACGTGTCCGAGGCGGAGTCCCTGAAGTCGACGGAGCCGAAGGTCGCGGAGCCGGTGGCCGATGCTTCGCTGCAGGCGGCATCGGCCAAGCCGATGAAGGGCGAAGCGCACACTACGGCGGAGATGCTGGAGCTCATCACGGGCACGTCGGTGGACGCTCCGCTTTGCTTCACCTGCGGAACCAAGATGCGCCCCAGCGGCTCTTGCTACGTCTGCGAGGGCTGCGGGAGCACTTCCGGCTGCAGCTGATGTGAGTCTGGGCCCGGCGTTGTGAGTGCTCACGACGCCGGGCCCATTCGCGTTCAGAGGTCTAGTTGTTTCCACCAACGGTCGTCGAGGAGATCCGCCGGATAATCGTCATCCTCCGCGTGCGGGTCCAGTCCGCGGCGCTGGATTTCGGCGAGGCGTTCCTCACTGAGCTCGGCCGGGAGCTCCTTCCCGCACCAGGGACAGTAGGTAATGCGCCATCTGGTGCTGAGGCCGTCTTGCTGTTCGATGACCCAGGTCCGGTATCGCGGGCGGTAGAACACCGGGATGTCGTCGGTCTGCACGGCGTTCAGCATCATGTCGCAGCACTGATCGTCGCTCACTTCAGCTTGCCTTTCAGATTCCGTCCGGCGACCGGCCCCTTGTACATGTCGCCATCGATGGGGTTCATGCTGCCGAGATGGTTGTAGTCGGGGCCGGGGCCGTACACCTCGATGTCGTTATGCGTATGGTCCCACTCGTAGTAGCGGGCGGACCTGCCGGACTTCCCGTTGGTGCGCACTGAGCCCTTGTACGGCTTGAACTTCTTCCATTGAGGAGAGCTCTGCTTCGAGCAGTTGAACGCCCTCTTCTTCGGAGGTTTCGCAGGCTTCGGTGGCTTAGGACGTGCAGGTGCCGCCATGGCGATGTTCGTTGAGGCGCTGGCCATGAAGGACGATCCGCGTTTGCAGGATCCCGACCCTCCCGCAGTCGGTTCGCATCCCATGAGCAGTGAGCTTGTGAACAAGAGGACCGTTGTCAGGATTGCCGTCGAGCGAGTGCCGAGGCCGGAGATTGTCCGGCAGCGTGTTGTCGAGCGCATGGTGAGATCAACTCCACGAGGTGGGCGGATGTGAATGGAGCGGCGAGACCAGCGCGGGCGCAGGAACCAGCACGCCGGCCTCGCCGGATCGTGTGGCGGTCAGCGAGGTGTGTGGTGATCGGTAGTGCGCGCAGGCTCGTCGAGCCACTGAATGCTCGATGCGCCGTTGTGGCCGTGTACGGCGTCGATGCCGCTCTGCCAGACAGACGTTGCGGGTAGGCGACCGTTCCAGTGCAGTTCGACGGTGCCGTCAGGCCACTCGACGCCGTCGGCCACAGGTCCGGTGCCACTGACCCCCGTGACGTCACTCGCGCGATGGCAGACGTCAGCCGCACTGGGAGTCGATGCAGGATGTGGAGCCCGGTGACGCTGTCGTGCACTATGCGCGCGGACATGTCCGAGCGCTGAGCTGGGCATGATTCGCGGAGTTACCGCGTTTGCAGCGCTTGCGACCGACCGGTCACCGCAGGGCCAGGAGGTTGAGATTGCTGATGTGCAACGGGCGATCGACCGCCTAACCCAATACGGAGAGGTGGAGATCAGTCCACAATCGATCGGCTATCGAAGCGCCTTCATCGGTGCTGTGCTACTCACTCTTCCCGGCGCGCACGTGTCTGGAAGCCCACCTGTGCTTCGAGTCACGCCCGATCCCGATGACGGCTACATCAACGACTTGACGTTCGAAGGCGAGATCTCTCGGCTCCGGCAGGCTGAGACTCCCGGGGAGCAAGCCGCTCGTCGTCGTCGGATGTTCGGGACGGCTGAGGTTGCGGAGTGCGCTATCTGCGGGCGAACGTACCCAGTTCGATTCCTGGTTGCGGCGCACATCAAGCGAAGAGCTGTCTGTACAGAGCAGGAGCGCAGGCTGCTCGACCGCGTCGCGATGCCCGCGTGTCTGTTCGGATGCGACGCATTGTTCGAGCTGGGCTTCATCGCTGTTGACGGAGAGGGCACACTGGTCTGCTCCGATGTCGAGAGCAGCCTCCCTGCCGTCGCCGAGCGGATGGAACAGATCGACGGGCGCGTGTGCTCAGCGCATTCCGAGCTCTCGGCTCCGTTCTTCGACTGGCATTGCAGAACGTCTACTTGCGACGCGTGTAGCTTTGGACCGAGCACCGTACACGCTCAGCCAGGTGGCGGTCGTCGTACCCAATCTGCGGCACCTGGTGATGTGAGATGCGTCATCGACGCTGGAGCGGTACGTCGGGCGCTGCTCGAGCGCCGCTCGCGAAGATTGGTCACGAACCGGCGGGAGCGGCGTCGGGTCCCGGCGCAGTCCCATCCATGCGGAGCAAGCGGCGGCCGAGTAGATCGCCAAGACCGACACGCGGCGCTCCTTGCAACACGGAGCGCGGCCCCATCGCTTGAAAGCGCAGAATATCGCCTGCCATGCTGTGACCCTGAGTGTCCGCCTACATGCAGGGGGTGTTAGGTGTGCCGGGGGTTGATAGTTATGCGGAGGGTCATCGCTCCAGACTGCAAGGACACTATGGCGAGAACTATGTACGTGCAGTCGCTGCCGCGGCCGGCCTACGAGTCGGGAAGGAGGACCCGAGCCCGAAGGTATCGACCTCATGGTGGCGTGGGTGGCGCCGGGTATCCGCCGTGCGAGGCACCGGATTGAGGTCCAGGTGAAGACAACAAGGTCGCCAGTAGCTCGCGGTGACACGATCAGGTACTCGTTGCAGAGATCGGATTACATGGCGCTGACTGGCGTTGTCGGCCTAGACCTCGACTTGCCGCGCTATCTCGTTGTCGTGGTGGTTCCCGCCGACATGGCCAACTGGGCGACCGCCGGTGCCGACTGCATGTCGCTTAACAGGCAGGCCTACTGGGCCGACCTGATGGGCGAACCCGCGCTGCCGGACGGTCAGGAGACGGTCACGGTGTCCGTGCCGCGCGCTAACGTGCTCACACGAGCCGAACTGACCAAGCTAGTCCGGCGAGACCAGGAGCGAGCTGCGTAGTGGACGTTCACATTACCGACGCAGAGGCACTGGCCGGCCGCTCGCCAGACGACTGGACGTTGTATCTCGAAGCGAATGGTTGGGAGGTATTCGAACGGCAGCCTGGCGGAACCGAGTGGTCTAACGTATCCGCGCCTGACGATGCCATCTGGCTGCCAAAGAATGCCCGCATGCGGGGCTATGCGGCTAGGGTTGGCGATATTCTGAAGGTGCTAGCAAACGTCGAACGTAGGTCTGAGCGCGACATACTATTTGATGTGACCCATGCTGCGTTTGATATGCAGCGAATTCAGCTCCTGCCAGACGGCACTCCCGGGACTGTAAGGTTGTCCGACGGGGCAGAATCGCTGGATGGAATCAGAAAGTGGGTCATTAGTGGGGCAACATCGGCCGCGCTCGGTGATCCATATCTTGTGCATCCAAATCGCCGGCCGGCCGAGGTCCAGACATTCATCAGAGAGACGCGATTGGCGGCGCCTGCCGAAGGAAGCTTCGTTTGGCATGTCGTGACGCCGGTTGGAAGACACGGGCAAACTACGTTCCCGATGCCGGATGAGTCCGGAGGCGAAGCGCACCTAGACTTTGGCAGACGTGCCACATTGGCTCTCTATCGCGCGACGCTTGCGGCGAAGGGGGCCGCCGAAACTGTCACAGCCGGCGAGGACGCGATCGCCGAGGTGTTCGCGGCACAAGTGGCGGAGGGCGTATCAGCGAACCTTTGCGAGGGCCTGGTAGAGGCAGCATCAGAGTCAGTCGTTCCATACGTCGTCAACTTTGGATGGTCGCGGACTCATCGAAGGCCCCGGTCCGAACCGATTCGCTTCGAACAGGACGAAATCTACGTCCTGTCCGATGCGGCCCGAGAACTCCGGAGCCGCGTTCCGCAGCGGGACGCAACGGCGCGTGGCTACGTGGTCCGATTGGTTCGCGAGAGCAAGCTTCGGCCGGGAGAAATCACGCTTGCCGGTGTGATTGAGGATGACCCTGAGGAGCGAATGGGGCATTTCTGGATGGAGCTTCCTGACGAGGACTATGCGCGAGCGTCTGACGCCCATCTGTCGGGCAAGCTTGTGCGTGCAACTGGTGACGTTCAACGGGTCGGCAATCGTCGCCGCCTTGTGAACCTGCGCAGATTCGTCGTGGAAGTGGCAGGTACGTCAGACTGACGAAATTCGGGCACGGGCGTTTGATTGAGTGCGGCCTGCGCAGTCCCGAGCCGTCCGGGGCAAGTAGACAGGCTTTCATGACTCGCGTATGCGTAGTCCCTCACAGCTTCTCGTTGGTTCAGGAGTGGACGCGGTAGCGTCGCCTCCCGTGACGATGGAGAGCTCTGAGGACGCGACTACTCGATGGACCATGCTTAGTGAACAGGTCGTCGATGAGACTCGGCGGCTGCGGTTGAGCATCGCAGCAGTCGAGCTGCCTGACGGGGTGCGATTCGAGCAGTACGTGCTGCGGATGCCGAAGGCTGCGATGGTCGTCGTGCTGAACGATCGTGACGAAGTGTTGATGATGTGGCGGCATCGGTTCACCATTGATCGCTGGGTCTCGGGGCTGCCTGGTGGATACGTCGATCCGGGCGAGGAACCGGTGGGCACGGCTGATGCCGAGAATCTGCTGTTCCTGGCGAGTGGCGCTGACTACGTGGGCGAACCGATCGATATCAATGAGGCGGAGCGGGTCGCCTGGATACCGCTTGCCTCAGTCCGTGACCTGATCGCGCAGGGCGAGCTCGTTGGAGCAGCGTCGCAGGTTGGTCCCCTCCACGTGCTCGCCTTTCCGCCGTCAGGATTGGGAGCCGGAGAGCCCTGATGACTTCAGCGATTGCGGCGATCGATGCGGAGACCGCAACGAGGGCTCTGGCTGACGGATGCCGGGAGGTTGGGCTCGATCCGGCCGGCGCGACGCTGCTGAGGATCGGCAGCAGCGCAGTGTTTCGTCTTGCGACCGAACCGGTTGTTGTCAGGGTTGGCCGGACTCTTGAGCGAGTGCAGCACGCGGTCGTCGAGGTCGGCGTGTCCCGCTGGCTGAAGGCTTCCGGTGTGCCGGCTGTCCGCGCGGTCGACGTACCTCAGCCGGTCGAGGTTGATGGTCGAGTTGTCACCGTCTGGGAGTCGGTGTCAGACGCGGCGTACGGGTCCACCTCTGATCTCGCCTGTCTCATCCGGCAGCTCCATCAGGTCGACGAGCCGGCCGACCTCGAGCTCCCGGCCTTGGCACCGTTTGATCGCGCATTCAATCGGCTGCGAACCGTCCAGGGCATGTCGACCGACGCTCGCCGCTTCCTGCTCGATCGGTGTGAGCGGCTCGCAGCTGAATACGACGAATTGGTGTACGCCTTGCCGGCGGGCGTCGTACATGGCGATGCGAGCGTCGGCAATGTCCTTCGAGATGATCGAGGGCAAGCGGTATTGGCAGATCTGGATGGGTTTGCGATCGGGGCACGGGAGTGGGACCTCGTCCTCACGGCGCTGTATTACGAGCGACTTGGCTGGCACTCGTCGGAGGAGTACGCCGCGTTCGTCGATGTCTACGGTTGGGACGTCATGACCTGGTCTGGGTATCCCGTTTTGCGGGACACGCGCGAACTGCTGATGGTGACGTGGCTGGCTCAGAATGCGGCCGAGAACGAGAAGGTGCGATCGGAGTTGTCCAAGCGGATTGACACGCTGCGGACTGGGGCCAGCCGCCACACGTGGAGCCCGTTCTAGGGCTTCGGTCGGCTTGCCTCCCACGCAGGGTGCTCGGCTGCGTATTCGGCGAGCTCCCTCACCGGCGCAGCGTCCTTGCGCGACTCAACGTGCTCACGGAACTCGCGGAGGTACGCGATCGATCTGGCCGACTTCAGCTGTGAGGCGATGCTCAGCGCGTCCTTCGCGACGCTGCACGCTTCGTTGAGATCGCCACCCGGTCCGGCGTGCGCGTTGGCAAGGACCATGGTGACGAAGAACTGGCTGCGACGAGAGGCTCCAGACATTGCCTGGCGTGCATACCGGATTGCGTCCGCAGTCCTTCCGAGGTCGCGAAAGCAGTGGCTGAACTCGGCGCTGAGCTCAGCATCATCGAAGTATGTGATCCACTCGGGCTCGCTGCCTGACTGACGGCGCTCGAAGACTCGGACAGCCTCGCTCAGGGCATGGCTCGCTCCAATCTCGTCGCCGGTCACGGCGAGGGCGCGCGCCTCCATCGAATAGAAGTGCGCGGTCAGGCCTGGTGTCGAACGCCCTTGTGTCCCGAATCGGGCGGCGCGCGCCATATTGGCCGCTTCGCGTGGCTTGCGGAGGAATGACGCCTGGCGGCTCATGGCGTCGAGGACGTTCGCCGCCAGAAGTACGTCGTCGGCTGCTTGTGCAAGTCTGAGCGCCTGCAGGAAGTAGCGCTGCGCGAGGCCATGGATGCCTGCGTCGTACGACATCCAGGCGGACAGCAAGGTCGCTTCCGCCGCGGCGGAGTAGAGCTGCCGGCCGACGCCTTCGGTGTATTGGCCGACGAGGAGCTCACTGAGATCTGAGGACAGGTACTGGATCAGTGCGCGGCGCGCGTGGCCGCCGCCGTACATGTCGTCCAGTTGAGCGAACGCCGTCGTCGTCGCACGGATCGCGGTGATGTCGCTCGGACCTACGCGTACGGACGACCTGCGCTCGGTGAGCCGATCTTGGCGGTCTCGAACGAGCCAGCTGAGCGATGCGTCAGACCAGGCCGCCGTGGCAATCGGCGTGTCGAGCATTGATGCGGATCGGTCGAGGTCGGCGCGCCAGAGCGTGGTCAAGGCGTCGACTGCGCTCTCTGGGCTGGCGCTGTAGTCGGTACCGCGCGCGGCGACTCCTTCGGTGCCTGCCATACCGATGTCCGCCAAGCGCACGGTGCGTTCGAGCTGGGCACTGAGGACCTCGGTGATGAGCTGAGCAGTTCGCTGCCTCGGCTGCATGCCGTTCAGCCAGCGACTAACCGAGGTGTGATCGGCCGAGACCGCCTTGCCGTGCGCACGAGGTGCTTCTCGCACTCGTCGAGCAAGGGCCTTGTTGGACAGATTGGCCTCGGCCATGACGTCGGCAAGCAGACGGTTCGGCTCCGCTTGGGTCACCGCGATGTCCTCCCGCTGCAGTCGATATCCACATCTGCGCCCACTTGTGCGCCCTGCCGTTGGTGTTAATTGCGCTGCATGCTTCCGGTAGCCGGATCGGCACGCACCGTCAATCCCGACGATAGCGGCTTTCCGGTCAGGCGGTGGCGAATTGTCGCCGCAGATAGGTGGGGCTGGCGTCGTAATGAGATCCCTGACTATGACGCCAGCTCCACCGCCGCATGGATAGCAGGAGGGTTCTTGATGGCGGGCAACCGGAACGAACGGCGCCGGGCGGGTGTGGTTCGGCGATCACGCGATTGCGGACTACCGGGCGAATGCGGAGCTGGCGGAGCGATACGTGGCCGCGATGGAGTGGCGGATCGCGGGACTGCGGATCACGAATGAGCCGATGCCTGAGCCTGATCCGGGGCCGGGGCCGGGGCGAGCGTTGCCGGGGGAGCGGTTGTGGGACCTGACGCCGCGGTGAGCGGGACGCGGCTGTTGCTGCTCGGGTATGCGCGGGTGCATCTGCTGATGAACGCGGCGGAGCTGGGCTGGTTGAAGGAGCGGCTGGCGGCGTTCGCGCAGGCGGAGGGATTCGCGTTGGGGACTGTGTTCACCGAGCACGCCCATACGGCGCCGGCAGGGTTCCATGCACTAATCGAGGCAGTGAAGCGGTACGAGGCGCGGGCGATCGTCGTACCGAGTCTGCGGCATCTGGCGGTGCTGGGTTCGCCGCCGACGTTGGAGCGCTACGTCGAGCGGTGCACCGGGGCACGGGTGCTGGTCGCGGACTGCGGCGCATGAGCTGGCGAGGCCGGCGTTCGGATCCCTGCATCAGCGCCGGTCTCGCCATTCTATCCAGCGGGAAGACCACCTAAAGCCTAGGATCCGAGTCGTGGCTGATGACAGTGAGCAGCGCAGCATCTACGAGGACTGGGAGCTTGAGATCAGGGAGCGGTACGAGGGCGCCCTGAACGAGGCGCGCCGGCTGAGAGAGCAGGCGCTCCAGATCGGGCGGCAGTTGTCCGAACACCTACGTGACCTCGAATGGATGGTCGACACAGAGCTCGAGCGAAGTCCGATCAGTGACACCGGTTCATTGCGGCCTGCACTGATGGACTCGGATCTGCTGCGTGACGCGGGACAACGGCTGCGAGACGCGAGCCAGAAGGTGCTCAGTCACGCTGGCGGCTGGGGACAGGTCATCGACGAGATCATCGATGTGCGGAACATCGAGATCGCCGCGGCGAGGCGAGGACGCTTGAGATGACGACCTCGGGAGACGAGTCCTCGGAGCCGTACCACGACGAGAGGCGGTTCACGGAAGCGATGAGTCGTGTGCGGGTCATTAACCATTGCGCGGATCGAGTCGGCGACGGACTGACCGTGCTTGCGGCCGAGGTCGAAGCACTGGCGGGTCAGGTTCTGCGGTGCCCGCTTCCTGGCATTGATCGGCCGCTGCGTCCCGCGATCTCGCGGCCTGAGGATCTTCGCGAAGCGGCGGAGGAGTTGCGTGCAGTCGCACGCGTGGCTCTGGCTCACGGTGCTGCTTGGCAGGTGTTCACCGGCGAACTTGTTGAGTGGCGCAACGAAGCGATCAATGCAGAGCAGATGCCCTGGGCGCGTGGCAGTGGCGACGGCACGAATGGCTGACGGAGCGGCGGGCGACAGCGCGTCACCGGCGGAGCGGGTTCGTTAGCGCTCCGGACCTCGATCTCGATCCGATCGGTTCGATCCATGCTGACGTGATGCGTGCGCACTGCCTCGCGACTGCTTCGTGGCGTCCCTGGCATCGGCCACGCCGCCTTGTGCGAGCTCGGTGGGTGACGGATCGACGCCGCGCGGGCCTGCCGTCAGGGCTTTGTTGCTGCCGCGCTCGTGGGGCTTAACTGCTCCGTTGACCCTCTGGGCGAAGGCACGGAGCGCTTCCTGGTCGGCCATCGTGTCCAGCAGCGCCGGCAACGTCTGCGGTCCGTACTTGTGCTGACCGACCATCTCGCGCAATCCGGAGAGGACGCGATCTGGTTGCTCGTTCAGCTTGCGGTTGAGGAACTCTGACAGTCGTTCGACCTGCATCCCGTGCTCTCCCGACGCGGGCGGGTCGAAGTGTCTCGTGTTTTCTGTGACGAGCACGGAACACCTGCTGCGGACGGCCGCCGCCAGGACGTGCTTATCGTCATCGTGGGCTCGCATCTCCGGCTTCAAGTGGTCGTATCCGGTGGTCATCGCCTTCGGAAACGCCGTGTTCATCGCACGGATGCGACGATCGATCTTCTGCTCGGAGGTCTTCTTCGGTCGATTCCGGCGCATTTCATTCAGAACTTCCTGCGACCAGTGAGGATCGAACACCTTCTGCTCGGCGAGGGTGAGGAGGATGTTCGTCGTCAGTTGGCCGCGGATGACGTTGGCGTCTAGGTAGGCGCGTTCCGGGTCGTCCGCGTTGGGCGAGGTCGACTCAGTCATGCTCGTCCTCGTCCCACGGTTCGTCGAGCAGCTCCTGAATAGCCCCGCGACGTTGTTCGCTGAGGCGGCGGTCGAAGTCGAGGACGTCCTGCAGTCGAACCCAGTCGACGTACTCACTGGACCGGAACGGGATCTCGCCATCGGAGACATACGATCGGAAGTCGAGGGCGTCCATCCCGATCGCGGCTGCCGCTTCGTCCACCGGCAGTTCCGGCCGAAGCGGAGTCACCTTCACCGCCTTGCCTGCACGCATCGCCTCGATCACATGCATCACGGCTTTGAACACCAGCGGCGGGATGTCCTGGCGGACACCGTCAGGCCCGACAACAGCCGGGCCGTCGGGCGAGACCTGGCGCTCGCCCTCGCTCAGCAGATAGATACGGCTGGTGTCAGCTGGACCGTTCACACGTCGCAGTCTATTGACGCATCGACCTAGCCGTAGCGCGATGTGGGTTGGCTGTGGACAACACGTTCAGACGGGGAGATTCCGATGTGAGCTGTCAGAGTCGTAGGGCTCGGGGCTATGACTATCGACTCGGCGTACCGAACGCTGGAGCAGAACGGCGAACGAGCCGGTCAGCTAGCCAGTCCATGAAGTCTGGGTAGTCGGCGTACAGCGAGATCTTCACGGAGCGCTGACGTGTTTCTGACTTCGTGACGCACTTTCGCGTTCGATTAGCCAACATCGTCGGGTGTCGGTGGCGGTGATCTCGGCGTTGAGGTGCTGGCATCGCTGGGCGAGGCGGCGCAGCGCGAGCTTGGTGGCCTGTGCCGGGTCGGCCAGATCGCCTGTGACCCGTAGCCGGCTGGCGGTCTCGATGAGTTGTTCGGTAGTCAGGCCGTACAACTGGGCGTGCAGCGGCTCGGGTGCGGTGACCAGGGTCTGCCGCAGGGTGTTCGTGGCGGCGGTTCGAGCCTTCAGCGCGCCGCGGCGGGCTACCCCGCAGCGCGCGGATGGCCTCGACCGGGCCGGTCCGGGTCTTCGGGACACCGGTGGCGGTCCCGGCCAGCACGGCGCGCGCGGCCGCTTCGGCATCGATCGGGTCGGACTTGCGACCCGGCGGCGGGTCCGCCGGTTCGGCCGGTCGACCTCGACCACCCTGACCTGTGCGGATCGCAGGAATCGGGCCAGGCCGGCGCCGTAGCTGCCGGTGCCCTCGACCCCGACCGCGGTCACGGCACCGAAAGTCTGCAACCAGGCGAGCAGCCGGCGGTAGCCAGCCATCGTGGCCGGGAACTGGGCATTGCCCAGCAGCCGGCCCAGTTGATCGACCGCCGCCGCGGTATGGGAGTCGAGGTAGGTATCTACCCCGCCAGTGATCTGGATCGCGTCGACGACCAGAGCGAGCGAGGCGTTTGCCGTGATGTCTGCCATCGTGGAGATGCCGTCCTTCCTTCAACCGATACGGGCGGCACGCACCGCCGGTCGGGCGGACAGCACATGGACGGGCCTCTGCGACAGGCTCCTATCAGGTCACGTTCCGTCCGGGCCGGTGCGTGCACGGGGCCGAAGACAGATCAGGTGAAAGTCAACACAAACATCGCGACCGTGGATAACTGGGTCATCCGGCCCTACACCGATCATCCATGTGGATAACTCGCGGGTGGAGAGCCGTCTCTGTGCCACGATGTGCACTGTCCGTGTTCTCAGCAAGGCTCCGCGTCGCCGCGATCCGGCGTCCGAGTGCCGAAGACTATTCGGAGTGGAACCTGATGCAGGCGAGAAAGGCGTTGCTGGCCTGGGCCTGCGCCGTGGCGGCCCTTGTTGCGTTGGCGCTGATCCTGTTCTGGAACGACCTCGCCGGCAACGCCGGCCCGTCCACGACACCCACACCCACGACCCCGACGCCCGCAAGCACGGCCACCAGTCAACCGACTGCGTCAGCCAGTCAACCGCTTGGCGAGGAGGCAGCTGCCGTGGCCGAGGCGCAGGCGAGATACCACTCCGCGATGTCCGCAGTCGACAGGGCGCGGCACGACCCCCGCCGCATCGACACGCAGATGCTGATCGCAGCGGGCAACGCCGACCCCTGGCTGGCGGGCGTTATCGATGACCTGGTGTTCGACCGGGACACGAACACATACAACGTCGGCAGCTTCCGGGTCGTGTCACTTCGCGTGACGGCTGTGGAACTCTCTGGACAGCAGCCCAGCATCCAACTCGACGTTTGCGGCGACAACTCAGGCCGCTACTCGATCGACCGCAAAACCAACAAACGAATTCCCAAGTCACCGAAGAGCATCACCCATCCACGCTTCGCGGCCGTGATGGTCAAGGCGACGGTCGTCGGCGTCAATGGCGGCAAGAGCACCTGGTTCGTCAAAGAGAACAAGGTGGTCGGCAAATGCTGACGTCACGCAGTGGACTCGTAGCACTCATGGCGATGTCGATCGTCTACCTGGGCGGTTGGACGGCGTCTGTCGCGCACGCGGGCGAACGATGGGATGCGAACGGCTGCTGGAAGACCGTGATGACGTGCGATACGCAGGGAGACTGTCGCCCAGCCGTTGTCTACGTACCGAAGGCCAAGCCACCGCGGACGGTGCCGGGTAAAGTCCGACCGGCGCGATCGGAGCGGGTGTGCACGTCCAACGCGGATCGCCACCGGGTGGATTGCACGGGCGACCCGCGAGGGCGCTGGTCCGCCAGACAGCAGTGCTTCCTGCGGCGTCCCGCCGTTCTGCCGCCGAAGACTGACCCGGTGTGGCAGGGGCACGAGGACGGGTCGGTATGGATCTGCACGCCTTACGGTTACAGCTTCACTGGCCAGTGGCAGGCCAATCAGGATCGGCGGTTGATCTGGCTGCCGTCGCAGGTTGTGCCGCCGACGGTGCAGGTCGATCCGGAGGCGTTGGCGCGGCAGGCGGTGGCGTCGATGAGGTTGTTGCCGCTGCCGATCGCGATCGCGCTGCATCCGACGCCGACCGACAACGAGGGGTTCGTCGGTATGCCGGTGTGGATGTGGCTGACCTCGGTCACGCCGCTAACGTGGGGGCCGATCACCCGGTCGGCGGCGATTCCCGGCTTGTCGGTCACGGCCACGGCGACCGTGTCTCGGGTCGTGTGGGCGATGGGTGCTGGGCAGGACGTGGTCTGTACCGGTCCGGGGACGCCGTTCCGCGCGGCCGATCACGACGGTGTCGAAGCGTCGCCGGACTGCGGTTACGTGTACGAGCATGTGTCGGCCGCGCAGCCGAACGGCCGGTACCGGGTGACCGCGCGGGCGGAGTGGAAGGTCGTGTGGCAGAGCAGTCTCGGCGAGTCGGGCGAGATCTCGCTCCCGCTGTCGTCGTCCGTGAGCATGCGGATCGGAGAGTTGCGGCCCGTTCTCGTCGCTCCGTCGAGGTGATGTCCGGAGATCGCCCGTCAGCTTCACGCTTGGCGGCGTCGCTCTCGAGATCGTCATCTGGCACATGGTCCGTCGTACCTCGAGATCGCGACGGGGAACCCCGATCTCGTCGTTGAACGTTGCTGGTCCGCTGGCTTCTTCGCGGACCATCTCCGACCGGTGCACGGTGCAGCCGATGGTCCGATACCTGGCGAGTCGGCCATGGCGGTTGACGCAATCGCCCACAAGAAGCCATCCCGCGGTGAACAGCCACCAGAGCGAATCCTGCGGATACGCGTGCAGATCCTCCACACCACCTGTCGCGTTGTGGAGATAAGCAGCGCCCGCGAGCGGATCGTCGTACCCCAGGACCCGGCTGGGATCCGCGAGGTACGAGCAGTACCCGCGGACGTGCGCGACCGGGCGCGACTTCGGTGCGCCCCGGATACCAGTCGACGAGGACGAACTCGCTGTCGCCCTGCCACGGCGACGCCGTACTCCACTGCTTGAGCTCGACGACCACATCCAACAGCTCTCCGGTCCGCGGATGCCGCCCGGCCAGCACGACGTCCGCGCGCTGCGACGTCAGCCGCAGGTGATGCTCGACGAGGCACATCCACGCGATCCAGCCCGGCCTGAAGAAGGTCCTGCGCGAGCACCGGCAGGCTGCGCTCCCACGAGCGGAGCTCGCTCGCCGAGGCGCGGCGGCCCGTGTGGTGCTGCATCTGCGAAGCCAGGCGCACACCGATCGTCCTGTCCAGCGTCAGCGCGGCGAAGCCGGCCGCTGAGTGGCGAAGCAGCGTCACAGGAGGTTTCCCAGGGCAGCACGAAACAGATGGGGCATGTCCTGGGTACGGAAGCCCGTCGGGCCGCTCGTCAGACTGGGCCCGTCGGCGTCTCCGGCAATGTCAGGCGCGAGCCGCTGAACGGCGGACGAGCCGGCCGCTCAACCAGGTCATGAAGTCGGGATAGTCGGCGTACAGCGAGACCTTGACGGGTTGGCCGTCGTCCGACCGCCGCATTCGTGCGTCGTCGCCGATGACGACGCGCTCGCGACCGAAGCGGATGCCCGGCCACAGAAGGGCTGCCGCGAGGGCGAGGGCGTCGTGCTGCATCGAGCCGGGATGGAACCGCGCCATCCACCTGTCGAGGTGCGATCTGAGCAGCGCCGCCCACGCCGGTGCGTCGTCGGCCGCGAGCCGCTGGTAGAGCGGCGACCGTCCCGTGATCTCGATCGCCGCGTTGAATGTCACGTCCGCTGTGACCAGCGCGAGCCGCCGGACCTCCCGCACCAGCCGGATCGCCGCCGCGGGGTCTAGCCGGAAGTTGTGCTCGGCCCGGGTGGGATCCCGGTAGGCCAGTGCACCGCCCATCTGCGTGACCGTCATCCGCTCGATGAGGTCGGGGCGGCTGGCAAGCAGTGCGGCGAGGTTCGAGGCTGGGCCGATGCCGAGCCAACGCACCGGCATGTCGTTGGCACAGACCGTCTCGACGGCCGTCTCCGCGTCGGTCGATTGCGCACCGACCAAGTCCGGGGTCAGGCCTTCGACGCAGAAGTACCGGTCGTTGCCGAGGTCGGCGCCGCTCACGACCGGAACGTCCGGGCGGCCCAGCAGGTCCAGGTAGTGGCGCGCGAAACGGGCGCGCTCGCCCCGAAACTCGTCGGTCGTGATCACCAGAGCCAGTTCGGGAACGGTCAGCGCGGCGACGGCGAGAGCCACGGCGTCGTCGGGATCGCCGCCGAGGTCGGTGTCGATGATGAGCGGCGCGGTGGCGAGCGGCGACGGTGTCGCAGGAGGTGGGCCGCCGGACTTGAGCGCGCTGTCAAGGTAGGCGAACTCGTCATGGCTCTCGCCCAGGCCGACCATCCCGCGCCACTCCGCGTCGTGGTCGCTCGGCTGTCCGCCCCTGCGTGATGCCGTTGCCACGCTGTCCTCGGACGCTGCCACGAGTCGATTAACTCACGGCGTCGGGTCGCTGCCGCACAGTCACAGGACGCCACGCCACTCATCAGCGCGTACTGTCGCTGGCGTGTCGGATCTGAGCGATCTTCGCGACCGGATGCGTGCGTTCACCGAGGAGCGCGACTGAGCCAGGTTCCACGACCCGAAGTCGTTGATATTGGCGCTGATGGGGGAGGTGGGCGAGCTCGCCGAGCTGTTCCAGTGGCTGCCGGCGGATGATGCGGTACGACGTACCGCCGCGGAACCGTTTCGGACCCGGGCCGGCGAGGAGCTGGCGGATGTGCTGGTCTACCTCGTCCGGCTGGCCGACGTACTGGATATCGATCTGGCGGCGGCCGCGCGGGCCAAGATCGAGGACTCCGCCGGGCGCTACCCGGCGGATGAGCACCGCGGCGAGGCTCCGGCGAAGTCCTGACCCGGACGATCAGACGCGCTTCACCGCTCGGGCTGCAGCCATCGCGGCGGGGACGGTGAGGCGGGCGCGGGGACCCTGGTGGGCCATCAGCACGGCCTGGCCGGCGGTGACCGCGGTCAGCACGACGAGTACCGCCCCGGCGGCCCACGCGGGCCAGCCGACCCGCGTCATGGACAGGTGCGCGA
>WNGB01010280.1_pt1 | contig 16871 bp, 14 predicted proteins | sample 5400681 | NCBI WGS metagenome assembly WNGB01 (sample SAMN13153367, study PRJNA577476) | soil metagenome | isolation source: 115 cm soil or saprolite under grassland replicate 2 | place: USA:California | collected 2016-06-15 | reverse complement strand
GACGAGCCCATGACGCGCGGCTGCCACTTGGCGGCCGCGGCGGCGGCGTTGAGCACGCCGAGCCAGCGCTTGTCGCCGATGTTCTTCCGCCGGAACTCGAGCGGGTCCATCTTGATGGCGGTGGCGAGCTCGTCGATCGTCTGCTCGGACGCGAAGGCGAACGAGAGATCGAGCGGCGAGCGCAGCGCGGCGCCGCGCAGGTAGCCGTTCATCGCGATGGCGTGGCTGACGACGCGCCGGTTGGCGACGGCGTACATCGAGCCGGTGCTCATCGGGTTGACGGTGATCGAGGCCGAGCCCCCGGCCCGCTCGACTCCGGCTTTCTGCAGCGCGATGTCCTGCACCGATGAGGTGACGGTCCAGCCATGCTGCCAGCCGTGGTACTCGTAGGCCACGAGCTTGCCGCTGGCGTCGATGCCGGCGCGCACGTCGGCGAGATGGGCCGGGCCGTAGTTGTCCCAGCCATGCTCGTCCCAGCGCATGTACTGGACGCGCACCGGCCGGCCGGCGGCCTGCGACATGATCGCGGCGGCCTGGGCGGCATCCTCGTAGCAGCTGCGGCCGAAGGTGCCGGAGCCCTCGTAGTACTGCACGCGCACCTTCTCGGGCGGCAGGCCGAGCACGGTCGCGAGCATGGCGCGCGCATTGTAGACGTCCTGGGTCGAAGACTGCACCAGCGCGCCGTTCGAACCGACATCGGCGATGGCGCAGTTCGGTGCGAACGGCAGGTGGCCCTGGTACGGGCAACGGTAGGTCGACGAGCGCACATGCGCGGCCGCGGCGAAGCCCTTGGCGGCGTCGCCCCAGTCGGCGATCACGGTGTCGGTGGTCTTCTCCGCGCGCATCTTGTCGAACAGGTCGGCATTGCCGGGCAGCGCCGGCGTGTCCTGCCAGGTGACCTTGAGCGCCCGCGCGGCCTTGATCGCGTCCCACTCCTGCTCGGCGACGACGCCGACGAAGTCGCCCTTGCGGATGACCCGCGCGCTCGGAATGTCCTTGATCGAGCTCTCGTGCACGACGCGGCCATGCAGCATGTTGGGCATGCGCAGGTGATGCACCAGGGTGTATTTGCCGGCGACCTTGTCGGGGATGTCGACGCGCGGCACGCTCTTGCCGACGAGCGTGTAGCGGCCGACGGGCTTCTGCGGCGCCGTGCCGGTGAACTTGACGTTGAACGGCTTGTCGCCAAGGAGGTCGCCGTACTTGACTGAGCGGCCGCCGGTCTCGCCGTCGACCGACACGACGCCCTTCGAGACCGCGAGGCTGCCGATCTGCACGCCGAGACGCGCGGAGGCGCGCAGGAGCAGCGCCTGGCGGGCCTCGGCGGCGGCGGCGCGCAGCTGCGGCCCGCCGCGATGGATCGAGGACGACGAGCTGGTGGCGCCCTGGTTCGGCGTCACGTTGGTGTCGAGCCGCACGGCCTTGAGCTGGCTCATGTCGAGATCGAGCTCTTCGCCGGCGATCTGCAGGAGGCCGGTGGTGTTGCCCTGGCCGAGCTCGCATTTTCCGAAATAGACGGTTGCGGTGTTGTCGGCGTGGATCGCGATCCAGGTGTCGACGGTGTTGGAATCGGGCGGGCCGGCGAGGTCGCCGCGCGCGGCCGCAGCCGGCAGCCCGGACATGCTGAAGCCGATGATGAGCGCACCGCCGCCCTTCATCAGTTCGCGGCGCGAGAACGGAAGCTGAATGGTCATCGCACGTCTCCCGTCGCAATCTTGGTGGCGGCGAGCTTGATCGCCTTCATCACGCGCGGATAGGTGCCGCAGCGGCACAGATGCCCGTTCATGTGGGCGCGGATCTGCGCGTCGGTCGGGCGCGGGTTCTGCGACAAGAGCTCGGCGCCCTTCACGGTCATGCCGTTGTAGCAATAGCCGCAGTGCAGCGCCTGCTCGTCGATGAAGGCCTGCTGCAGCGGATGCAGCGCCGGCGTTTGCGCAAGGCCCTTCTGCTGCGCGTAGAGCGCGGGCAGGCCTTCGAGCGTGGTCACCGACTTGCCGGCGACATTAGCGATCGGGGTGACGCAGGAGCGGATCTCGACGCCGTCGGCGAGCACCGAACAGGAACCGCATTGCGCGAGCCCGCAGCCGAAGCGCGGGCCGGTGAGCCGCAGCTCGTTCATCAGCACGTAGAGCAGCGGCGTGTCGGGCGACGCGCTGACGGGCACCTCGCGCCCGTTCACTTTGATCTTGAGATCATCGGCCATGGGCAGCCTCCCTGTCGCGCTATGACTTGTCATTGTCGGATCGCATCAGGCTATTCCAATCGGTCCCGTGCAAACAAGCAGCATTCCTGCCCATTGCACGGCGCAATGCACGATCGCGGCCGCATGGCGGGACAACGGGCACTGTGGTAGTTTGCGGCTGCGCCGGCCATGTCGCGCGTCGTTGCAAGCGAGCGGCCGAGCCGGAACGAGTAAGTCATAAGAAGCATTCGGGACGGGAAGCGCGCGGCCTTCAGCGACTTGACCGCCCGATCATTGGAGGACGCCCATGAGCTTTCGTGGCTCGCTCGGTGCAATCGCGTTCGTGACGGCGCTCGCCGCCGCAATCCCGGCCGCCCGGGCCTTCGACGAGAGCAAGTATCCGGACCTCAGGGGCGTGTGGCGAGGAACCGGCGGCAACAAGTGGCCGACCCCTGCCCCGCTCATTCCCGAATACCAGGCGATCTTCGAGGCCAATCTGCGCGACCAGGAGGCCGGCGGGCACGGCGACACCCCGACGGTCGGCTGCCTGCCGCCGGGCATGCCGCGGCAGATGAACGTCTATGAGCCGATGCAAATCGTCATCACGCCCGAGATCGTGCATCTGCTGATCGAGCATGTGAAGGACTCGCGCCGCATCTACACCGACGGTCGCGACTGGCCCAAGGACATGGAGCCGATGTTCCAGGGCTATTCCATCGGCCGTTGGCTCGACGAGGATGGCGACGGCCGCTACGACGCGCTCGTGGTCGAGACCCGCGGACTGAAAGGGCCGCGCACCTACGACTCGACCGGCATCCCGATGCACAAGAACAACAAGACCGTCATCAAGGAGCGGATGTCGCTAAGCAAGACCAATCCGAACATCCTGCACAACGAGATCACGACGATCGACGACGCGCTGACCGGTCCGTGGACGATCACCAAGAACTATCGCCGCGATCCGCCGCAAGCGGAGCCCTATTGGTGGCGCGAGGCGGTCTGCGCCGAGAACAACCCGCACATCAAGATCGGCAACGAGGTCTACATGATCAGCGCGGACGGCCAACTCATGCCGACGCGCAAGGACCAGCCGCCGCCGGACCTGAAATACTTCACACCGTCGCAGCAGCGATCGGAGCGGTGAACTGACCGCGAGACATGCCCATGAACGCCATAACCAAGTCCGTTGGATGGTTCGTACTGACCGCGACGCTGGTCCTGTCGGCGGCGCCGGGTTGGACGTTCGACGAGGCAAAATATCCGGACTGGAAGGGCCAGTGGATCAGGCTGCCTCCGACTGGCGGTCAGTGGGACCCGAACAAGCCTCCGGGGCGCGGACAACAGGCTCCGTTCACGCCCGAATACCAGGCGATCTACGAGGCCGGCGTGCGCGACAATGCCGTCGGCGGACACGGCAACAACGCGACGCCAACCTGCACGCCACCCGGGATGCCGCGCGTGATGATCGTCTATGAGCCGATGGAAATCCTCATCCTGCCGGAGATCACCTACATCCACGTCGAGTTCATGAGCCAGTTCCGCCGCATCTACACCAACGGACGCGCGTGGCCGGTCCAAATCGCGCCCTCGTTCGCAGGCACTTCGATCGGCCAGTGGCGCGATGAAGACGGTGACGGCCGCTACGACACGCTGGTGGTCGAGACCCGCGGCCTGAAAGGGTGCGCAACGAGGTCACGACCATCGACCACGCGCTGACCCGCCCCTGGACAGTGACCAGGAGCTACAGCCGCGAACGCAAACCGGTCTGGTACGAGTATCCCTGCGCCGAGAACAACGAGCATGTGTTCATCGGCAAGGAGAACTACCTCCGGAGCGCGGACGGCCACCTGATGCCGGCCCGCAAGGGCCAGGCCCCGCCGGACCTGCGCTATTTCAACCGGACAAGGAATTGACGGCTCGCCGACGGGCGTGCCCGAGGGAGGGACTGCGATGTTCAAATCGATTGGAGCCGCCGCGCTGATGGTGGTGCTCGCCATGGGAGGCACCCAGGCCTTCGCTCAATCGAAGTATCCCGACTGGTCCGGCCCCTGGCGCGGGAGTCCTCCGAACAAGTGGGACCCGAGCAAACCGCCAGGCCTCGGGCAGCAGGCACCGCTGACGCCGGAATACCAGGCGGTCCTGGAGGCGAGCCTCGCCGATCAGGCGCAAGGCGGCACCGGCAACGATCCGTATTCCTCCTGCCTGCCGACCGGGATGCCGCGGATGATGACGGCAATCTTCGCGTTCGAATTCGTCATCCTGCCGAACATCACTCACATTCTGTTCGAGGCCGGCATGCCCCGCCGCGTCCATACCGACGAACGCGAGTGGCCGAAGGACATCGAGCCCGCGTTCAACGGTACCTCAATAGGCAGGTGGATCGATACCGACGGTGACGGCCACTACGATCTCCTGGAGATCGAAACCCGCGGCTTGAAAGGGCCGCGCGCCTACGATCCCACAGGCATGCCGCTCCACCGCGACAATCAGAGCATCATCAAGGAGCGCATCGCTCTCGACAAATCCAATGCGAACGTGCTGCGCAACGAGATCACCACGATCGACAACGCGCTGACCCGTCCTTGGACGGTGACCAAAACCTATCGTCGCCAGCGCAACCATGTCATGGCCGCTAACGACTGCAACGAATACAACCAGCACGTTACGATCGGCAAGGAAGTCTACATGTTGAGCGCCGATGGTCACCTGATGCCCCAGAAGAAGGGCCAGCAGCCGCCGGACCTGCGCTATTTCAACCAGGCGCAACGGTAGCGAAACATACGAGCCGGGCGGAGCGAAGGAGGCCAGTGGTGTTGAACCTGTTCCGTGCGGCCGCGCTCATTGCAGCGCTGGGCATGACAGCCGTCGGCGCTTCCGCGTTCGACGACGCGCTGTATCCCGACCTCAGCGGCCAGTGGCGCCGCATCTCGCCGCCCGGCCAGCCGGCGTTCGATCCGAACAAGCCGCGCGGCTGGGGCCAGGAGGCGCCGCTGACAGACGAGTACAAGCGCGTGTTCGAGGAGAACCTGCGCGAACTGCAGGCCGGCGGCGAGGGCCGCTGGCCGGGCTACAACTGCCGCCCACCGGGCATGCCGGCGCTGTTGCAGGCCTACGAGCCGATGGAGATCATCATCCTGCCCCACACCACCTACATGAGGATCGATCACATCCACGAGACCGCCCGGAGAATCTATACCGACGGCCGCGACTGGCCCAAGGACATCGCGCCGGCGTGGCAGGGCTACTCCGTCGGCAAGTGGATCGATGTGGACGGCGATGGGCGCTACGACGCGCTCGAGATCGAAACGCGCCACATCAAGGGACGGCGGGCCTACGACGCGACCGGGCTGCCACTGCACGACGACAACAAGACCGTGGTCAAGGAACGCATCTTCCTCGATAAGGCCGACCGCAACGTGCTGCGCAACGAGGTCACGGTGATCGACAACGCGCTCACCCGGCCGTGGTCGGTGGTCAAGAGCTACCGCCGCGCCCCGGAGCAATACCCGATCTGGCGTGAATATCTCTGTGCCGAGGACAACAACCACATCGCGATCGGCAAGGAGAGCTATTTCCGCAGCGCCGACGGCCTCCTGATGCCCTCCCAGAAGGGCCAGGCGCCGCCGGACCTCAGGCACTTCCAACAGCAGTGAGCGAGCGTTCGAGAATGAATGGGCGAGAGTGACAGTCAAGCCGACGGGAGAACGGTCATGCTTTACAGGTGCTCGATTGGGACCATCGCGCTGGCGGCCATGCTGGCAATGGCAACGACGCAGGTCTGCGCATTCGACGAATCCAAGTATCCGGATCTCAGGGGCGTGTGGGACCGGATCGGCGCGCCACGCTGGGACCAGCAGGACCGGACCTACCAGAACGCACCGCTGACGCCGGAATACCGGGCCATTTACGAAGCCAACGTGAAGCACCAGCAGGCCGGCGGACAGGGCACCGATCCGACCTACACCTGCCTGTCGCCCGGCATGCCGCGGATCATGAACGTGTACGAGCCGATGGAGATCGTGGTCATGCCGCAGACCACGCATATCCTGATCGAGCACATCCACGACTCGCGCCGCATTCATACCGACGGGCGTGGGTGGCCGGATGAGATCGAGCCGAGCTTCCGCGGCTATTCGATCGGCACCTGGGAGGATACCGACGGCGACGGCCGCTACGATACCCTCGTCGCCGAGACCCGGCATATGAAGGGTCCCCGCTCCTTCGACAGCACCGGGCTGCCCCTGCACGCTGACAACCAGACCGTCATCAAGGAGCGCATCTACCTCGACAGAAGCAATCCGGACCTGCTCATCGACGAGATCACGGTGATCGACAACGCGCTCACCCGCCCCTGGACGGTCGTCCGAAAGTACAAGCGCGACCGGACCCCACACCCGATCTGGCGCGAGTCGGTGTGCGCCGAGAACAACAACCATGTCGCCATCGGCAAGGACGATTACATGGTGAGCGCGGACGGCTTCCTGATGCCGACCCGCAAGGACCAGCCGCCTCCGGACCTGCGCTATTTCCCGCAGGCGCGGAAGTGAACGGCGCCGACGCATAAGCAAAGGCGGGCGCCCCGCCATCGTGGAGGACGTTCATGCCAGTTCGCCGTTCGATCGCATCGCTTGCGCTGGCTGCGGCGTTGAGCGTCGTCACCATCGCCGCGCAGGCGCTCGATGACTCGAAATATCCCGAGTGGCGCGGCCAGTGGCGGCGGCCGCAGGGCATCGGTATTCAATGGGACCCGAGCAAGCCGCTCGGCCCCGCCCAACAGGCGCCGCTGACGCCAGAATATCAGGCGGTGTTCGAGGCGAGCCTCGCCGACCAGCGCGCCGGCGGACAGGGCAACGATCCGACCTACACCTGCATCCCGCCCGGCATGCCGCGGGCGATGACAGTGGTGTTTCCGATGGACATCATCATCCTGCCGGAGGCGACCTACATCATCATCGAATACGCCAGCCAGGTCCGCCGCATCTACACCGACGGCCGCGACTGGCCGGCGGAATACGAGCCATCGTTCCTCGGCTATTCCATCGGCAAGTGGATCGATGAGGACGGCGACGGACGCTACGACGTGCTCGAGGTCGAGACCCGCGGCATGAAGGGCCCGCGCTCGTTCGACGCCAGCGGGCTGCCAGTGCACGCCGATAATGCTACCGTGGTCAAGGAACGCATCTATCTCGACAAGGCCAACAAGGACCTGCTGCGTAACGAAGTCACCACCATCGACAATGCGCTGACCCGCCCCTGGACAGTCACCAAGAGCTATCGCCGCGAGAAGAATCCGATCTGGTTCGAATACAACTGCATGGAGAACAACCGCCACGTCCAGATCGGCAAGGAGAACTATTACGTCAACATGGAGGACGGCAACCTGATGCCGGTGAAGAAGAACCAGCCGCCGCCGGACCTCAAGTACTTCAATCAGGTGCAGAAGTGACGGATGTGGGGAGCGACGTGGACTCAAAGGAGAACGACCATGCTCAACCGCAGCTCGCTTGGTGCAGAGCCAAACTTGCGCAGGCTGCGTAAACTTGCCTGCGCTGCTTTTGTGGCCGCGCTCGCCATCACCGGCGCGAGCGCACAGCAGGCCTCGAACTATCCGGACTGGTCGGGGCAGTGGAAGCGGCCGCCCGGAGCCGGCATCCAGTGGGATCAGACCAAGCGCCCGGGCCGCGCCCAGCAGCCGCCGCTGACGCCCGAATATCAGGCGATCTTCGAGGCCAGCCTCGCCGACCAGGCGCAGGGCGGACAGGGTGAAAATACGCGGGTCACATGCATCACCAACGGCATGCCACGGATCATGACCGTGATCCGGCCGATCGAATTCGTGATCATGCCGAAGCTCACCTACATCGTCTTCGAGAGCTACATGCCGCGCCGAATCTATACCGACGGCCGCGCCTTCCCGAGCGACGAAGAGCCGTCCTACATCGGCTACTCGATCGGCAACTGGCGCGACGAGGACGGCGACGGCCGCTACGACGTGCTCGAAATCGAAACCCGCAACTTCAAGGGCCCGCGCACGATGGAAGGGACCGGCCTTCCGCTGCACCGGGACAACGCAACAATCGTCAAGGAACGCATCCAACTCGACAAGACTGCCAAGGACACCTTGCTCAACGAGATCACCACGATCGACAATGCCTTCACGCAGCCGTGGACGGTGACGAAGCGATACATCCGCGAGCAAGGCAAGATCATCTGGCACGAGGACAGTTGCGGCGAGAACAACAACCACGTCGTCATCGGCAAGGACAATTACTTCCTGAGTGCCGACGGCCTGCTGATGCCGACCAGGAGGAACCAGGCGCCGCCGGATCTGCGCTATTTCAAGACTTCGCGCTAGTGTGGCGGTTCAGAAGTCCGCATCATTCTTGCCGCGAGTCCGACATGCGGACTTCTGAACCAAAGCCACACTAGATCAACAAGTTGCTAGTGTCCTTCGATTCCGAAGTTCGCAAACGGGGGTGCCGCAGAATGATGCGAACTTCGGAATCGGGACACTAGCACGATGCCGCTGGCGGCGCGCCGCGGTTCGGCGCGGGATGACGGAACGGATTGATTTTATGGGGGCGTGACGTGCGGTTGATCTGGCCGTGGCAAGATCGGACTCGCAGATTTTCCTGGCTCAAGGCGAGCATGTTCGCGCTCGTGCTGGTGCCGGCGGTCCGCATCGCCTATCACTTCGCCGCCGGCGAATACGGCCACCTTCCAATTGCACTCGGCAACCTGACTTATTGGTCGGGGGTGTGGGCGACGGTGGTCCTGCTCATGGCCCTGGCCGTGACGCCGGCCCTGACCATCTTGCGCTGGGGCGCCCTCATCGACGTGCGCCGGATGATCGGCGTGGCGGCGCTCGCCTATACGATCGCTCATGTCGTCATCTATTTCGCATTCCGGTCCTGGAACTTTGCGCTCATCGTCAGCGACGCGGTGACGCGACTGACCCTGTTCGTCGCGTGGCTCTCGACCATCGGGCTGATCGTCCTGGGCGCGACCTCGCTCGATGCCGCCATTGCGCGCCTGGGCGTAAAGAACTGGCAGCGGCTGCACAACGCGAACTACGTGATCACCGCCTTGGCAATCCTGCACGTCGTGCTGGCACGCGGCACCTACGCGGAGCAGTACCTGCTGGCCGGACTGTTCTTCTGGCTCATGTCGTGGCGGGCGCTGGACCGCTATGGCTACGGCGCCGATGTGAGAGCGCTGGCGATGCTCGCGGTCACGTCGTGCCTGTTCACGGCGCTGCTCGAAGCCGGGTTCGTATGGGGCCGCCGCGGTCACGGGCTGTCGTGGACGCTGGGCAACAATTTCAACCTGGCCATGCTGGAGGTCGGCGTCCCGGCGCCATGGCAGGTGCTGATATTCGGACTTGTGTTCATGCTTGCGGCCGTCGGCCGCGAGGTCGCGCTCGGCCTGGCGCGCAGGCGATCAGAGCGTCGTCAAGCGACGTATCCGGCGTGACGCTGTGGGCTACCTCGCCGGCGGCCGGTAGATCAGCGATTGCTTGGCGCGCTCGATGATCCGGGGCGGCAGAGCGTAGAGCCTCGCCACCAGCGCCTGCAGCTCCTCCCCGCCCATCGGGCCGATGTCCAGGCCGGACTTGTCGGCTTCGGCGAGCAGCGCCGGGTCCTTCAGCATGGCGGCGAGCGCCGCGCGTAGCACCGCGACGCGCTCGGAAGGGACGCCCGGCGGCACCAGATAGGGACGGCCGAACAGGTTCTGGCTGTAGATCATCTCCATCACCTGGCGATCGTCTTCGGTCTTCGCGAAGCTGATCGTGAGCGGCACGCCCCGCCGATTCATCTCGGGATGGCCCTTGAGGTCCTCCTGCGCCAGCAGGCGCACGAAGCCGCTGCTGATCCAGTTGCGCTGCTGGGTCGCCAGGCTCGACCAGTCCATGCCGCACATGCCCTGGACCTCGTTGCGCTCCATCGCCACGATGATCTCGCGGCTGCCGGCGTAGCCGCCGATCAGACGCAGCTTCACGCCGAGCACATTGATCAGCAGGATCGGCAGTTCCCGCAGCGTCGCGCCCTCCCCGCTGGTGCCGATCAGCACCTCCTTCTCAAAAGCCTCCTGGAACGATTTCACCGGCGCGTCGGAGCGGACCACGCACAGGTAGACGCTCCGATTGGCGCTCCCGAGCATGACGAACTTCGAGGGGTCGTGCGGGATCGGCTGGTCGGAGATCAGCGGCTGCAGGATCGCGCCCGACTGGATGGCGCCGATCGCGGTGCCGTCCTTGGGCGCCTGCAGCGCCATGTAGGAGGCGGCCTTGTTGCTGCCCGCGCCCGGGATGTTCTGCACCACGATGGTCGGATTGCCGGGAATGTGTTTGCCGAGATGACGCGACACCAGGCGCGCGTAGGTGTCGTAGCCGCCGCCGACCGCCGAGCCCACCGTGATGGTCACGATCTTGCCGCGGTAGAACGCTTCGACCGGCTCTTGCGCTGGAGCGGCGGTCGCCGCGAGGCAGCCGACGGCGAAGACAAGGGCACCGGGCAATTGGGACGACATGCGGGATCCTCTGTGGCGGGACTCTCAGTTCATCAGGATGGCGGGCGGCGCACAAGCTGGCACGCTGTGCCAGAGGGGCGCCGGGGCGAGATTGGAGCGGCCGCGATTTGGCACTATACTTTGGTCCACAAACGCGCGCAGCCGGGCATGCCCGGCGGGAACAAGCGGCGCGGGGAGACGATTGATGGAAGCAACGGCCACCACCCTGAACAAGAAAGCTGCCAGCTTCACCGTGCGGCCGCTCTCGCCCGCGCTCGGCGCGGAAATTTCGGGCGTCGACCTGCGCGATCCGATCGACGACGCACTCAAGCAGAAATTCCTCAACGCCTGGCACCAGCACCTGGTGATCCTGCTGCGCAACCAGACGCTCGACGAAGAGGCGCAGGTGCGCTTTGCCGAGACGTTCGGACCGCCGGCGAAGGTCACCTCCGGCCGCACCTTCAGCGTGAAGCATCCCAACGTGATGCTGATCTCTAACATCCGCGAGGACGGCAAGCCGATCGGCGCGCTGCCCGACGGCGAGATGCATTTTCACACCGACCAGTGCCACCAGCCCGTCCCCGCCAAGGCCACGATGCTCTACGCCATCGAGATCCCAAGCAAGGGCGGCGACACGCTGTTCGCCAATGCCTACACCGCCTACGAGACGCTGCCCGAGGAGATCAAGCAGCGCATCGCGGGCCGCCGCGCGTTCAACGCCTACGATCAGGATACGACGACGCGCAGTGCGAACTACGACAATGCCAGAGCGTCGTACTGGCATCCCGCGGTGCGCAGGCATCCGGCGACGGGGCGCAAGGCGCTCTATGTCAATCGCCTGATGACGCGCGAGATCGAGGGCCTGCCGCGGGACGAGAGCGACGCGATCCTGCAGCTGCTGTTCGAGCACCAGGAGCAGCCGAAGTTCGTCTACCAGCACGTCTGGCGCCCCGGCGACATCCTGATGTGGGACAACCGCTGCACGCTGCACGCGCGCACGGATTTTTCCGCCGGCGAGCGGCGCCTGTTGCGGCGCGTGACCATCCTCGGCGAGAAGCCGGTGTAGGCGTAGCGCGTCGGTCCGCCAAAACGTTTCGAGTTTGCCTCTACTCTATCGTCGTCATGGCCGGGCTCGTCCCGGCCATCCACGTCTTGCCTTCAGGAGCAAGAAAGAAAGACGTGGATGCCCGCCACAAGGGCGGGCATGACGGTGGAGGTTCGAGTGGAACGGCCCGGATGCCCATTGAATGGGCGTTCGAAACCGTTATCCTGCGGACCGATTTGCCGCGCCAGTGGGCCAGGTGGCCTGCGCCGAGAACAGCGGTGACGATCCTAGGGAGCCCCTCCATGCGCATGCAGAGCCTCTTGCCGGCGATCGCATTTGGATTTGCGGTCGCGCTGACCTCGCCCCAAAACCTTCAGGCCCAGACCCCGGCGGCACTCTCCGGCCAGGTCTCCTCACAGGAGGAAGGCGCCATGGAGGGGGTGCTGGTCAGCGCCAAGAAGGAAGGCGGGACAATCACGATCACGGTGGTCAGCGACGCCCAGGGCAAGTTCAGCTTCCCGACGTCGAAGCTCGATGCGGGCAAGTATGCCCTGTCGGTGCGCGCCGTCGGCTACGAGTTGCAAGGCCCGCGTTCGATCGAGCTGGCCGCCGGCTCGCCCGCCAGCGCCGATCTCAAGCTCGCCAAGACCCGCAATCTCAGCCGCCAGCTGAGCAACGGCGAATGGATCATGAGCGTGCCGGGAACGCCGCAGCAGAAAATGTCGCTGCTCAATTGTGTGAGCTGCCACACGCTCGAACGCATCATGAAGTCGTCCTACGACAAGGACGCGTTCGCGACCCAGGTGCTGCCGCGCATGGGCAGCTACGCCAACCAGAGCACGCCGCTGCACCCGCAGCGGCGCGTGGCGACGCGACTGCTCGAAGAGCGCGGCGACGCGCTCGCCGCCGCGCGGCAACGGCAGGCTGAGTTCCTGAGCAGCATCAATCTCAGCGAAGGCACCGCCTGGGAATACGACCTCAAGACCTTGCCGCGCCCGAAGGGCCGCGCCACCAAGGTCATCTACACCGAGTACGATCTGCCGCGCGCGACCATCGAGCCGCATGACGTGATCATCGGCAAGGACGGCAATGCCTACTATTCGAACTTCGGCGAACAGACCTTCGGCATGATCGACCCGAAGACCGGCAAGCACGCCGAATTCGACGTGCCGGAGCTCAAGAAGGGCTGGCCGACGGGCATGCTCGGACTGCGCGCCGACAAGGACGGCGATATGTGGCTCGGTATGATGTACCAAGGCGCGATCGCGAAGTTCGATCTCAAGGAGAAGAAGATCGTCACCTGGAGCATGCCCCCGGAGATGAACAAGGACCAGACCCAGGTCAACATGGTGCGCGCCGAGCATTCGCACGTGGACGGCAAGGTCTGGTCGCAGAACAACGGCTTCGCCGCGATCCACCGGCTCGACCTCAAGACCGGGCAGATCGAAACGCTCGAGCCGTTCAAGGCCGCCGGCGTCGGCGAGACTCACAACATCTATGACGTGATCCCCGACTCCAAGAACAACGTCTATTTCACCGACATCGCGGCCGAATACATCGGCAAGGTCGACAAGGACACGATGAAGGTGACGCTGTTCCAGATGCCGAAGAAGCCGGCCGGACCGCGGCGCGGCATGATGGACGCGCAGGACCGCATCTGGTTCGGCGAGTACCGCGGCAACCGGATCGCCATGTTCGATACCAAGACGGAAAAGTTCCAGGAGTGGGACCTGCCGACGCCGTGGTCGAATCCCTATGACGTGTTCGTCGACAAGAACAGCGAGGCCTGGACCGGCTCGATGATCAACGACCGCGTGGTGCGGCTCGATACCAAGAGCGGCACCTTCGTGGAGTACCTGCTGCCCAAGTCCACCAACATCCGCCGCGTGTTCGTCGACAATTCGACAACGCCGGTGACGTTCTGGGTCGGCAGCAATCACGGCGCCAACATCATCAAGCTGGAGCCGCTGGACTAACGTTGTGACGCGGGCCGCCGGTGGCGGCCCGCTCCGCTTTTGACGATTGGAGAGAGAAACCAACATGCTGACAAAAACAATGAGTCTCGTTGCCGCCACCGCTCTTGCCGTCGTGCTGGGCCACGCGGCCCAGGCACAAACCGCCCTCACCGGCAAGGTGAGCTCCGCCGCCGAAGGCGCCATGGAAGGCGTCGTGGTCAAGGCCAAGAAGGGCATCGTCACGATCAGCGTGGTCAGCAACGAGAAGGGCGAGTTCAGCTTCCCATCGAGCAAGCTCGGGCCCGGCGACTATGCGCTGAGCATCAAGGCGGTAGGCTACGACCTCGATGGGCCGAAGACCGTCACGGTCGCGGGCGACAAGGCGGCTAACATCGACGTGAAGCTCGTTCCGACCAAGAATCTCGCGGCGCAGCTCTCCAACCTCGAATGGATCCTCAGCGTTCCCGGCGACGACAGCCAGAAGCGGGCGCTGACCGGATGCACCAACTGCCACACCGTCGAGCGCATCCTGACCTCGAAATACAATGCCGAGGAGATGTTCGAGGTCATCAAGCGGATGGCCCAGTATTCGAACAACAGCTTCCACGGCAAGCCGCAAATCCGCGCCGAAGCGCGCGACATCAATCGCTTCGTGCCCAACGCTGAGAAGGTCGCGGCCTATTTCGCCAGCATCAACCGCTCGAGCGGCGAGCAGAAGTTCGAGCTCAAGACCGTGCCGCGCGTCAAGGGCGCCGGCACGCGCGTGATCATCACCGAGTACGACCTGCCGGACCGGACCATCCAGCCGCATGACGTGATGATCGACAAGGATGGCATCGTCTGGCACAGCGACTTCAGCGGCCAGATTCTCGGCCGGCTCGACACCAAGACGCTCGAGCACAAGACCTTCAAGGTGCCGCTGCAGCGCGAAGGCTGGCCGACCGGCGCGCTCGATCTGGAAGCCGACCCGCAGGGCAATCTCTGGCTCGGCCTCATGTTCCAGTCGGGCACCGCCAAGTTTGACGTCAAGACCGAAAAATTCCAGATGTTCCAGCTGCCGGCGAACATGCTCAAGGCCGATTCGCAGACCGCGCTGATCGGCGTGCAGAACTGGACCGCCGACAACAAGATCTGGCTGCAGGACCCAGCGCGGCGCGGCGTGTACCGCATCGACGTGGCGAGCGGCAACACCGAGCTGTTCGAGCCGTTCGCGAACGGGCCGGGCTCGCCCTACACCATTGTCGCCGACAAGGACAACAATCTTTATTTCCTCAACTTCGGCGGCGCCCACATCGGCAAGATCGACGCCAAGACCGGCCAGATGACGCTCTATCCGACGCCGACCCGCAACTCGCGCCCACGTCGCGGCCGGCTCGATGAGCAGGGCCGGGTGTGGTTCGCGGAATTCTTCGGCGAGCGCATCGGCATGTTCGACACCAAGACCGAAAAGTTCCAGGAGTGGGAGGTGCCGGGCCGGTTCTTCGCGCCCTATGACGTGGCGCCGGCCAAGGACGGCCATGTGTGGACCGGCGGCATGAACGCCGACCGCGTCCTGCGGCTCAACCTTGAGACCGGCAAGATCACCGAGTATCCCCTGCCCTCGCCGACCAACGTGCGGCGCGTGTTCGTCGACAACAACGTGACGCCGCCGGTGTTCTGGGTCGGCAACAATCACGGCGCGGCCGTGATCAAGATCGAGCCGCTGGATTGATACAGCTCGTCATCGCCGGGCTTGACCCGGCGATCCATCGTCTTGCGAAAAAGAGAGGGATGCGCGGGTCAAGCCCGCGCATGACGTGGAGCGGGTGATTTAAAGCCGCGCGAAACGACGCTAGCGTTCGACGCGCATAAACGGAGCTGTTGCGCGCCCCCGTCGATTGCGACGGGGGCGCGCGGCGTTTATGCTCGACGCGAAAGCGCGGGCCCAGACACCGCGCGACAACACAGGGAGGGTGCGATGCGCGCGACGACGATGGCCATGCTGGCCATGGCAGCCTCGATTATGGGAGGCACGGCCGGATCGCGGGCGAACGCCGCCGAGCTCATCCCGTTCAGGGTCGGCGAGGCCTCCCCTGCCAATACGTTCCTCGCAATATGGGTGGCGCAGGCAGCGGGCTTCTACGAAGCCAATGGCTTGAAGCTCGAGATCGTGCGCATGGTCGGCGGCCGCGACTCCGGACCCGCGCTCAAGTCCGGCCGCATCCAGCTCATGCATATCGGCATGTCATCGGTGGTGCGCGCCAACCTGCGCGACGGCGAGCTGCGGAGCATCGGCTCGCTCAGCAACGTCATCCGCGCCACGATGTTCGCCGCTCCGCACATCAACACCAATGCGGATCTGAAGGGCGGGATTTTTGGCATCAGCAGCGAGGGATCGGAAAGTGACTCGGCGACCACGCTGGTCTTGCAGCGGCTTGGCCTCACGCGCGCGGACGTGACCGTGAAGGAGATCGGAACCGACCGCCTGACGCCCCTGCGCAACGGCGCCGTCGCGGCGACATTGCTGGGCGAGCCCCAACGCAGCCAAGCCTTGGCGCTGGGACTCCGTGTGGTCGCCGACCTCTACGCCGAGCGGATCCCATGGCTGTACAGCGGTCTCACCGTGGACCAAGGCTATTTGCAAAGCGATCGCGACACGCTGGTGCGCTTCCTCAAGGCCACGATCGAAGGCAATCATCTGGCGATGACGGACGAAAAACGCGCCAAGGAGGTGCTGGCGAAGGAGCTCAAGCTTACCGATCCGAAGATCATCGATCAGAGCTATGCCAACTTCAAAGTCGAGACCCCGCCGAATGCCGAGATCGATCGGGTCGGCGCTCAGAACGTTCTCGCCGCGGTGGCGCCGAACTTCGCCAGCCGGAACCTCAATGACTATATCGACATGAGTCTCATCGACGACTTGCACGCGGACGGTTTCGTCGCCGCGATCGAGAAGAAATACGGGAAGAAATGACCATGCCGCCGCCAACAAAGGCAAAACAGATCGTGTGATGAACCAAGGATCACTGCTTGCCGCGGTCGCGATGCTCGCGCTTGCGACCACCACCCACGCCCGGCCCTTCACCGATCCGCGGACGATCGACGCGCTCGATGCGGACGCGGCGTTCGCGGCGGCGCCGCGCGATCCGGCCTGCCACGAGCCGGTGCTGGCGTCGACCGGCGGCGCGCTGCCGAAGGATGC
>WNGB01006678.1_pt1 | contig 16875 bp, 21 predicted proteins | sample 5400681 | NCBI WGS metagenome assembly WNGB01 (sample SAMN13153367, study PRJNA577476) | soil metagenome | isolation source: 115 cm soil or saprolite under grassland replicate 2 | place: USA:California | collected 2016-06-15 | reverse complement strand
CTGGCCGCGCTCGTAAAGCCCGCAGAGCTTGCGCTGCAAGGCGCACACAACGCCGCGAAGCTAACCCATCGCCTCTTGGCGTTCGCCAGGCGCCAGCCGCTCGCGCCCGTGCGAGCCGATCTGAACAAGATCGTCAGCGGCGTCGCGGACCTGCTGCGGCGAACAATGGGAGAAACGATCGTCTTCGAGACCGTTCTGGCAGCAGGGCTGTGGTCAACCTTCGTGGATACCAATCAACTGGAAAATGCCGTCCTGAATCTCACCGTCAACGCCCGCGACGCGATGCCAAACGGCGGTCATCTGACGATCGAGACCGCAAACTCATATCTCGATGAAGCCTACGCCCGCCAGTTTGGCGACATCGCACCCGGCCAATACGTCTTGCTCAGCGTCACCGACACGGGCACCGGTATTTCGCCCGACCTCATGAAGAAGGTCTTCGAGCCGTTCTTTACAACCAAAGGCCACGGGCGAGGCTCTGGTCTCGGGCTTGCGATGGTGCATGGATTCGTGAAGCAGACCGGCGGCCACATCCGCATCTACAGCGAGGTCAACGAAGGCACGACCGTGAAGATCTATCTGCCGCGACTGAGTCAGGCGGGAGAATTCGCGGCCAACCCCGAAGAGATGCCGCAACGTGCCGTGCCCAACGAGCTGGTGCGCGCATCCGAGACGATCTTGCTGGTGGAGGACAACGAGGATGTGCGCCAATACGCCAAATCAGCGTTGGAGGAACTTGGGTACAAGGTTCTGGTGGCGCACGACAGTGCTGGCGCATTGCGAATTATCGATGATGGCGCGCATATTGATCTTCTGTTCACCGACATCGTGCTGCCGGGCGGGATGAATGGACGCCAGCTCTCGCACGAGGTGTTAAAGGCGCGCCCGGGCCTCGCGGTGCTCTTCACCACCGGCTATACACCCAATGCCATCATTCATCACGGCCGGCTCGATCCAGACGTGCAGCTCCTTTCCAAGCCCTATACGCAGGACGACTTGTCGCGCAAGATTCGACGCATCCTCGGACCCTGACGAGCGTGTGTTGCACGCCCCGTTCTCATGCTCCATCTCACGCTAATTCAAGCCGCCGAACGCCCAGATCAGCAACAGGATCGGGATCGGAACTCCAAGCAGCCAGAGCAAAGCGTATCGACCCATTTTTTTCTCCTCATTCTTGCCCGCTCATCTTTGAGTGCCAGGAAAAAGCGCTCCACGCGATAAAGTTCCATCGTGCAAGCCAAGGAGTTCCATCGCCCATGGAACTCGGTGGAACGCTTGATTGTTAAAAAGCGCAAAATCGCCGCGTAACGCGCATGTGAGACATTTGACGCCCATGAAGAAATCTGCTCTCGCCTCGGACCAAAAGCATCCTGAGACCACAAACGCTCGAGGTCACGCCTTCAACCAATTTTTCTCCCGATTCGCGCATATGGCAGCTCGAGCTGCGGGCTCGCCAGCCGCGTTCCTGCTCGCGACAACATTCATCATTGTTTGGGCCGCCACGGGCCCCGCGTTTGGATATAGCGACACTTGGCAACTCGTGATCAATACTGCGACGACGATCATCACGTTTCTGATGGTCTTTCTCATTCAGAACACGCAGAATCGCGACACCACAGCGCTGCAAGTAAAGCTGGCCGAGCTGATCATTGCGATGAAAGGCGCCGAGAACAGGATCGCCGCAGTCGAGGATCTTTCGGATGAAGAACTGGAGCAGCTTCACAAGGAGCTCTCTGCGCATGCGCAGACGACAAGTGATGCCCTCAATGTTCGGCGTGGCAACAAGAGAGACACTCGATAGGCAGCGAGGCCACGTCGGACTTCGCTCAACCCGCCGCTGCTGCTGGAGTGCGCCTGTGCTGCAATCGAACAACCAGTCAATGCGCCGTCAAATAGGACCTCAAGAGAACACCAAGTAGTATGCAATCGTCAGCGCCACGATCGCACCCACGGTGCTGATAATCAGTACATAGCGTACGTTGTGACCGGTCACGCCCTGCCGCGCGGCGGTTTTCGGTAAGATCACCTCGTGCTCAGCGCCACGCGGTTGCAGTCCTGACGACCCGGCATCGTTACTCATTCACGTCACCTGTCCAAACATTTGTGGAAAATGTCTCACGAGCGCTTTTGTTCCGCACGCATTCTCGGAGAGGGGACGCCGGATTGATCCGCAATGCCTGATCGCGGCTCGCGCAGACTTAGGCTGTCGAGGCGCCGCCCGAGACGCGTTCAATCGTTACGCGCAGATCTTCAAAATCATAGGGTTTGGTCACAAGGGCCACATTCGCGAGCGAACGAACGCCGTCATCTATGGCGCCTGCGCCTTTTCCCGACACTATGATGATCGGAAGGGCGGGATAGAGGCCACGGAGCTCGCAGACAAGTTCTTCGCCAGGGCGATCGGGCAACCCCAGATCGACCATGGCAAAAGCAATCCCGCCTTCATGGGCCTGTGCCAACTCGAGCGCGCGCGCGGCCGACGATGCTTCCAGCACGTGAAAGCCAAGCTCATCGAGCGCATCCGTTGCGACCATCGCAACGAGAAGCTCGTCCTCAACCAGCAAAGCGTAACGTCTTTCCGTCGTCACACCGGGAACCCAAGCAAACTGTCACGCCGATCGCAGGGGAACCGCGCCATTGCGGCAGTCCATACCATTCCATTCAGGCAAGAAGGAAATCCCAAGAAGCCAGGAACCAAATCTTGTCTTTGGGCATTGTATCGGCAACCCGGCTACGCCCCCCTCCCCTGTGGCCGGATTTAGAGGCGTCATCAGCCCCCCTGATGGCGCCTCCTTTTTTGTGCCGAGCCGAACCTCCGACGGCCGCTCTCTGCTGTCGATGGCCCAGTGAGCGGCCCCAATCGGCTACCGCGTTCAGACTACAGCATGGTCCTGCCGCTTCTGCGCCTTGCGCTCGAAGAACAGCGCCTGGCTGATGACGGCCGACACCATCGCAGGCTGGTAGGGCTTGGTGATCAGGAAGGTCGGCTCCGGGCGGATACCGGTCAACAACCGCTCCGGATAGGCCGTAATAAAGACAACAGGCACCTCAAACGTGTTGAGGAGATCGTTCACGGCATCGATGCCGGAGCTGCCGTCGGCGAGCTGAATATCAGCCAGGATCAGCCCGGGCTTCTTCTCCTTTGCCAGTGCCACGGCCTCCTTGCGGGTGCGCGCCACGCCCTGCACATCATGACCCAGGTTCTCGACCAGCGATTGCAGGTCCATCGCGATGAGAGCCTCATCCTCGATGATCATGATGTTCGTCGCGATCTGGCTTGCGAGCTCTTTGCCACATTCGTCGATCAGCTGCCGCAACTCTGCAACGCCAGCGCCCAGAATGCGTGACGCTTCCTCCTCCGAGAATCCTTCCAGCGACACCAGTAGAAACGCTTGCCGGGGCATGGCGCCAATCTGGCTGAGGTGTCGGTTCGCCGGATGGGAATCGATAGGGTCGGTCTGGCCGTTAACCGCGAGGGAATTCCAGATCTTGGAGAAGATGCGGAACATTTCGACCCGGATCGACGTTTTGTCAGCGATCAGTTCCGGCTGATTAACGAGGGTGTTGAGCGCGGCTTCGACATACTTGTCCCCGGAGACCTGACTGCCCGTCAGCGCCCGCGCGTATCGCCTCAGAAACGGCAGGTGGCTACTAACGGATTGAGATATCGACATAATTCCCTCCAAACTTTGGCGAGCAGGCATCGCCCCACCAGCTTCGCACTGGCTGTGAACGCGCCAACAGAAAGAAAGTTCCTGATCATGGAACCAGCTCATCGATTTCTGACTTATAGACTTGCGACATCCCGCCGCCAGGGGGCGGCCGGCTCGGGAGAGAGCAAAGTTATGAAAGAGAGGACACGGCAACCGCCGGATGAGCCCATGCCGCAAACCGAAAAGCTCGAGGAGTCGCCAAAAGGGCGGCTTAGCCGAGATATCCAGCGCAAGATCGGGCAGCAACTGCGTGCGATGTACACCGACGTGGTTAACGAAGGCGTGCCCGACCGCTTTGCCGACCTGCTTCGGCGTCTAGACGACAAAAACAAGTAGAGAGGCTTCATGCCTGCTCAGGATGACATGCGCGAGGCCATGCTAGCGGCGGTTCCGAATCTTCGGGCCTTCGCCGTATCGCTATGTGGTGACATGGACCGCGCCAACGATCTCGTTCAGGAAACCCTGCTGCGTGCATGGGCTCACCAGGATTCGTTTGAGCCTGGCACCAACATGTCTGCCTGGCTATTCACAATCCTGCGCAATCATTTTCGCACCGAATATCGCAAGCGACGGCGCGAGGTGGAGGACGCCGATGGCGGCTATGCGGAGCGCTTGACTTCGCCTGAGGCACAGACTGGGCATGTCGAGTTCGGGGAGCTTCGTGAAGCACTGCTTCATCTCCCCCCGGACCAACGCGAGGCCCTCATTCTGGTTGGCGCCTCCGGCTTCTCCTACGAGGAGGCCGCTCGGATCTGCGAGTGCGCCGTCGGCACGATCAAGAGCCGGGTCAATCGCGCAAGAAAGAAACTTGCCGAGCTTCTCACGATCGAGCTCGAACACGAGGCCGAAGTCGAACATGAACTCCTGATACGTCGCGCCGTCTAACGATGTGATGCTTCACCACTGTTACGTTGCACAGGTCATGCTGTCCTGGAACGAAATAGGTGCGTTGCTCATTGGCGGGTTGCACCTTAGAAAAAACCCGTAACGGCAACAGCACGGCGTCGGTAATGGCTGAGCATCATTCTGGATTGAATCCGGTTGCTTGGCTCGCGGCAATCGTTGAATATACCGACGATGCAATCGTAAGCAAAGACCTCAGTGGCATCGTCACGTCGTGGAATATTGGAGCAGAGCAAATTTTCGGCTACAAGGCCGCTGAGATCGTCGGGCAGTCTATCCTCAAGCTGATCCCGCCGGAACGCCACAGCGAGGAGGATTTTATCCTCGAGAACGTGAGAAAGGGCGAGCGCATCAGACACTACGATACGGTGCGCCGGCGCAAGGATGGGACGCTGGTCGATGTTTCTCTTACAGTGTCCCCGATTCTGCTTGACGGCAAGATTGTTGGAATATCCAAGATCGCGCGCGACATCACCGCGCGAAAGCAAGCGCAACTCGCCCAGATCCTGCTGCTCAGGGAGCTCAATCACCGCACCAAAAATCTGCTGGCCGTCGCCGATGCAATCGTGCGGCAGACGTCGAAGTCGTCTCCTCCTGAGGAGTTGGTGGATCGGATCAGCCGTCGTCTTCACGCGCTGTCCGTAAGTCAGGATCTGATGATCGATTCCGAATGGCGCGGCGCGGACATTACCAACATCATTCACTGGCAGCTCGCCTCGATCATTGACGATCATACCAGCCGAATCAAATTGAACGGCCCGTTGTGCACCCTCACCCCCCGCACAGCTCAGGCCCTGGGCCTGGCCATCTTCGAGCTGGCAACCAATGCACTCAAATTCGGCTCGCTGTCTGCGAAAACCGGCACAGTCCAGATTGTCTGGTCGATCGGCGAGAATGCCGGCAAGCGCGAGTTTCACATGACCTGGCAGGAACTTGGCGGCCCTTGTGTCGTCCCGCCGAACCACTCGGGATTTGGCTCAACGATTATCGAGCGCATGATCGCTCGCTCGGTGCTTGGCTCGGCTAAGGTCACCTACGCACCGGCGGGGCTGATCTGGGAGCTGGTCGCTCCGGAAGCCGCGTTGATTGAAGCAAGCGGGTTCTCCGTTGTTTGACGGCGCTGGCTAACGGCAGCGCTCCTTGCCGCCACACCAATCCACATCGCTCAGTTCGCGGCGCGGGTTGCTGACGTCTTCACGCCTGGCTGCGGCATCACGTGAATCATAAGAGGCGCCCCAAGGGACGCCTCCGTTGGGGAATTTGTCTCAGTCCGCCTAGAAGCGCTGCGCTGTGTACCAGTCGTCGACTTCCTTGCGGACCTTGTCCTTCGCGTATCCATAGCGCTCCTCGAGCTTGCCCTCGAGCTGGTCGCGCCGGCCTTCGATGACGTTGAGGTCATCGTCAGTGAGCTTTCCCCACTGCTCCTTGACCTTCCCTTTGACTTGCTTCCAGTTGCCTTGAACCCGATTCCAGTCCATTTGCACTCTCCTTACAGAGCCGTATTGCGTGGTCTGATGACCTGTGTGGTCTGATGACCTGTGTGGTCTGATGACCTGTGTGGTCTGATGACCTGTGTGGTCTGATGACCCGTGTGGTCTGCTAACGCTAACGCGTGCTCCAAGTTCCAACTTGACCATAGTCCAGAATTCAGGCCGCTTCGGCCTCAACGTTGATTGCGTCTTCCGCGATTTTCGTGAGGTCGGCGTCAGTCCTCTTCTCCTCCTGGAGCGTCTGGTCGAGTAGCTTCGCGGCCTGATCCAGCCCGAGCTTTTCGGCCCACGCCTTCAACGTGCCATAGCGGGAGATTTCGTAATGCTCGACGGCCTGCGCGGCCGCCAGCAGGCCTGCATCGATGGCAGGTGAGCCTTTGTACTCATCCATGATTTCCTTGCCCTCGTCGAGAATGCCGTCCATGGCGTCGCACTTTTTGCCGCGAGCGGGCGCCTCGATGATCTCGAACACCTTCTCCAGGCGATCGACCTGCCCGTCGGTCTCACGCTCATGTTTTTCGAAGGCCGCTTTCAGCTCCGGCGACTGCGCCGCCTTGGCCATCTTGGGAAGAGAAGATAGAATCTTCTTTTCCGCATAGTAGATGTCCTTCAGAGTATCGTGAAACAGCTCATCCAGTGTCTTGTTGTTTTTTGCCATGTCATTGTTCTCCACGTTTGGGTTCTCTTGTGGATGCCTTGGCGAGGAAGCACAAGAAGATCACGCGCGCCAGTCGCGCTCTCGCATTTAACTGGGACTACGCCTTATGGTTTCAAGCGATCGAGGCTCAGGCCGCCTTGGTGTCCGCCATCTGCTCCTGCGACGTGCCGTGCGCCCTCATCAACTCGGCGATACGGCGGCGCGCATAGAACATGCGGGTCTTCACGGTCGGCTCCGGAACCCCGACGATCTCCGCGACCTCACGGATCGACTTCTCTCGGTAGTAAACAAGGCTGATGATCTGACCATGTTCCGGCGAGAGCTGAGCGAGGCACTGTCCGAGCACTTCGCTGCGGTCTTTCTCCTCCAGCGTCCGTTCCGGATCCGCATTGGGATCCACGAGGGTGGCGGCCATCTCATCATCGAGCCCAACTTCCGACCGCCGTGCGAGCGCGGTCAACGCCTTGTTGCGCGCGATCGCGAGCAGCCAGGTGGACACGGAGGATTGCGCTTTGAAGGTCTCCGCCTTGCGCCAAATGTCCAGGAACACTTCGCTAACGACGTCTTCAGCCAACGTCTCGTCTCGCACGATCCGAGTGAGGAACAAGAAGACTCGCCGATGATGGCGCGCAAAAAGAACTCTCATAGCCCGTTCGTCTTTGCGGGCGACGCATCGCACCAAAGTCTCATCCGAGGCGCTATCAATCCCGATGAAGGAGCCCGCCATGAGAGCCATCTCCCGTCCACCCTATACCCCCTGGCAACCCATAGCGTTCGCGCTGGTTCCGGCAGAACCTGGTATTCTCCACAGATATCGTGACGCTCCTTTACTCCTTCTGCATCAAAGATTTCACGGACATTAGGAATTGACACCTCGCCCTGCAGTCGTCAGGTCGCCGCCTTGACTCGCGCGCGGAAACGAAGCCAGTCGCGGATCAGCCGTCCGCGCGGCTTGGAGGTCAATTGAATGTCGGTCACGAACTTCGCCCCGCCTCGCCTGCGCTCGAGAACGAACTTGCGGCTGTGGAACGCTTCAAGCTCCGGCCGGTGTCCGACGCTCACAACGGTCAGCGAGGCCAGCTCCTGAGTGAGCAACTCCATCAGCTTGTCCTGACTGTCCGGGTCGAGTGCCGACGTCGCCTCATCAAGCACGACGATATCCGGCTGGTGCAGGAAGATCCGCGCGAACGCGAGACGCTGCTTCTCGCCGCCTGACAGCGCATGACACAGCACCCGACGTCACCCCTAACGGCTTGTCGGCCTGACACCGACTGTGTCGGCACGAAGAATATCCCCCATGGGAGGATGAGATCTCGACAATAAGAGCCTGCTCAACAATATGATGAAAGTGATTTCGATTCGGGTACGCCGGCACGCGCTCAAATGCACGTACCGGCTTGAGAAGATTGAGAGTACTGTTCGCTCTAGGCTCCTTGTAGCTCCTTGTAGTCTTAGGTTTCCTTGACCCAAGCCGTGTTGGTCCGATCATACTTGAAGCCAGGCGCCGCCTTGAGTTCGTCCTTGGTCGAGTTCATCACCAGCTGCCGCTTGTTATCCTTGCGATCAGCCTTCACCGCATTGAACGGCACGATGACGTGCTTCCCGCCTATACCAAGGAAGCCGCCGACGCCGATCACCAGCGCGTTGATTTTGCCGTAGGCGCCCAGCAGCACGTCGTCAACCTCGCCGATCTTGTTGTTGCTGGGGTCATAGACATTCTGCTTATAGTAATTGGTAACGAGCATGGAGTTAGGGGGCACGTCCGTCATGATTTTAGTATCGCCACCGACCCCAACGGCCGCGCCACCTCCGGCCGGAGCCTGCGCCGTCGTCTGATTGCAGATGCTTGATGCCTTGAGCGCCGCTTCAGCCTCAGCCTGCGATCCGTAGGAGCGCTCTACGCCGACGATGACGACCGCCGGGCCCGTCGGACGCTGCTCAGCCACCCGGCATTGCTTCGTCGCGGAATCCTGAACCACGTAGAAGTCCGCCGCCATGGCGCAGCATGTGCCAGCAAGCACGGCGACGCCTGCCAACAGTGATGTCTTCATTGGAGGTCTCCCTGTATGAGTAGAATGCCATCAAGTCGCAAGCAGATGTTTGGTTCCGAACAGAGCAGCTTGCCTTGGTGGTCAATCGATGCAAAGCGCGAGCGCCATTCGTTTCCCAACGCTCAATCTTTTCTTTGTCGATCAACGCTGCGTCAAATTCTCCCAAGAAGAAGAAGAATGAGCACAATCACCAAGACGAGGCCGAGACCGCCGGAGGGATAGTATCCCCACCCGCCACTGTAGGGCCACGTCGGAAGTGCGCCGACGAGCAGCACAATGAGTATGATGAGCAGTATGGTGCTGAGTGGCATTGGTCTTCTCCTCTGGGACGCCTCCACTGACAGCGCCTCTGAGTCAACGGACCGCGCAACTCTGAATCGACACCTCCTAACGACGGAATATCGGAAAAAGTTCCCAAGTTGAACTCGGCAATTTATGTCAGTGCTCCATAGAACTGGAACATTCGCGCCATTCATGTGTTGCCTGCCTCGCATCGGGAGGAGATACCAGAGGAGATTCATAATGCGTACACACTCGATTCTCACAACCGCGGCCACTGTCTTGCTTGCAAGCACAGTTTTCGCCGCGGCCCAGGGCACGCAGAAGCAAGGGCCCGGCGGTGAAGGGGGTCCTGGCCCGGCGCAAACGCAGCAGCACGAGGGACAGCAAGGCAAGCAGGCCCCTCAGAAGGGCGAGCGTCGTGAGAATGGCTCACAGAAGGGTTCTCAGGTTCAGGAGCGCGAGGGTTCAGGCAAGCAGCAGCAGGGCAAGCAGGAAACCCAGAAGGAGCAGCGCGGCGAGCCGAAGGGCAAGGGCGAGCGTAACGATGCTGCGCAGCGCAACGAGCGTAACGACGCACAGCGCGGTGAGCGTAACGAGCGCAACGACGGGCAGCGCGGCGAGCAGCGGACAGGCGACGCAGGCCACAAGACCTTGACCGTCGAACAGAAGACGAAGGTGCGCGAGACCGTACTGCGCGGCGGCAGTGCGCCGAGGGTGACCAGTGTCAACTTCAACATCTCGGTTGGCACCGTCGTGCCGACGACGGTTCGGGTGGTGGAATTGCCACCGGTGCTGATCGAGTATTACCCTGATTGGCGCGGATATCTCTACTTCGTCTACAACGACGAGATCATCGTCGTGGACCGCAACCATCGCATCATCGCGGTCCTCGCGGTCTAACCAACGTCCGGCAGGCAAGCAAAGGGTGGCCTCGGTCGAGGCCGCCCTTTTTGCTGTTCGAGAAGAAACTGTATTGATTGAGCGCTGGTCGAACGACGGACCCACTCAGCGTGCGCTCGGCCTCGCGTCCGCCGAGCACGTGATCTGGCTGCTAACGATTGATCCCTGGGTCACCGATGACACCGTGCGCAACCAGGCGATTCCAGATGAAGAGGACCGCAATCGCACCGAGCGTCGCGGCGATGAAGCCAGCACCCTGATCGGGTCTATACCAGCCGATGGTCTGACCAACCCAAGTTGAAAAAAATGCCCCGGCGACGCCGAGGACGGTGGTGAGAATGAACCCAGCCGGCTTGTTCGGCCCGGGGGAAACGATCCGGGCGATGATCCCTGCCACGAAACCGATCAATATGATCCAGAGTAAGCCGGACATGGATGTTCCTGAGTTGGTCAAACGTTCAGGACAGCGAGATCTGCCCCTCGCCTTTCATTACCGGAAGAGACTGTGGCCAAGAATGCCAGCGGCCGAGCCTGGCGACAACAATTGTTCATTCTTACGAATGCCAATCGAGTCAGCGCAGGCCGAAAAGTGAAAGAATAGCCAGGGCAATCACGACCAGGCCTACCAGATAGATGACGCCATTCACGGGAACCTCCCATGGTTCAATTCGAGCTGGTCTCGGTTTGCCCTGAGGGAATGCTCGTGATCCGCTGAGGTTCCAGGCCGTGGGAACAGAAATGCGACCTCGCCTGCAGCGTCTGAGCTGACGCCGTCAGCGCGCCAATGATGCAACTGGCTTCAGCGGCGTAGGGCCGGAGGACGTCGCGGCTGGCGACGCGGCGGTCGTCCTGATCTTGTCAAGCAAAGCCTTTGCGGAAGAAAAGACGCTCGCCTGTGCGAATGGCTCGCTCGCCACCCGCGACACGTCATCATGGTCCTTTGCCATCAAGATGCCGATCGACGTCGAGAACGCTCTGTGCAGGCGCCGGACCACGAGTCGCAACTGGGCCGGCGTTGCCTCCCCAACAGACAGAACAGCTGCATATTGAAACTTTTGGTTCTGAAGAGCACCGTTGATACCCATCAGACCGCTACCTGCTGCCAGCATCACATCGACGCGCGCTTCCAACTGACCCGCCAGCGCCACCAGCTTGCCGGCGGCATGGTCAAAGGCACCTCGCGCAGGAAGAACGAACGCCTTTGCGCATGCAGACTTTGCCGCCTGGCCTTCTTGCTCCTTCTGTCCCAGCCGTTGCTCGACCAGATCTTCCGCAAGCTCAACGTACTCGTTCACAGCGCCTTTCAGCTTATCGAGCTGGTCTGGCCGCAGGACCTCACGCGCAGTGTCATTGGCCGCAATCGAAAGAGCCGGAATGGCCACGTGATCAAGGTAGTCCAGCAAGGGGCGATCCTCGTTCAGCCAATCCTCCATCTCCTCAGCCGACGACGACGCGTCTCCTGCCAGGAGCAGGTGATACAGTCGTTGCTTGGGACTGAGCGCCGGCGAGTTGCCCAGAAGAACACCGACATAAGAGAGCATGGGCACACGCTCGGCAAAGACCACCAGAGAGATCGTAATCGGCATTGCGAGGATCAAACCGACGGGTCCCCAGATCGTGGTCCAGAACGCCGCGGACAGGAGGACAGCAAGCGGCGACACCCGCGTATTCGCCCCGAACAGGACCGGCTCGATCACCTGGGCCGTGATGAACTCTGCAGCCCCGAACAGTGCTGCGGTGAGGATCAGCTGGGTCCAACCGGGCTCAACCGCGGCCGCTAGCGCCATGGGCAGGAGGGCCGATAATGCTCCGCCGATATACGGCACGAAGCGCAGGATCGCGGCAATTGCGCCCCATAGCGGGGCGTTCGGCAGCCCGATCGCCCACAGACAGAGACCGATGACGATGCCGAAGCTGAGATTGAGTCCGGCCTGCAGGCGGAAGAAGTGAGCAAGCTCCAGGGCCGCGTCGTTGAGGGTCTGTGTGGAGCGACCGATCTCTGTCGGCCCCATCACCCGCACGAGCCGGTCTCGCAGGTCATGATATTGCAGCAGAATGAAAACCGTAAACAGCAGCGCAAGGGCGGCCGACGTCAAGGGTGAGATCGAAAGCCGCAGATATTTTGCAAACGCCAGGAACGGGCTTGATGACTCATTCTGAACTTCGACCTTGACCGGCTCGCCACCCCTTGGCTGCTGCTGCTTGAACTCGCCTTCCACGTTGCTCAACACCTCGGTTGCGGTGCGCCAAACTCCGACGCTCCCGAGTGTGCCCGTGGCGTCCCGGATCTTGGTGCGCAGATTCTCCTGATAGCGGGGCAGCTCTTCGGCAAACCCCGTCACTTCCCGCGCCAGCAAGGCACCTGCCGCGACCGTCGTCGCGATCAGCGAGAGCACAACCAGCGCGACAGCGGCCGGCCGGGGAAGCTTATGATCCTCAAGCCACAGCACCGCAGGCTGCAACGCGAAGCTCAATAGAGTGGCCAACGCCAGCGGAAGCAAAAAATCGCGGCCAAGGATGAGCGCCGCGATCACCAAAGCCGCGACGATAAGCGCTGCCGCCGCATTGACGACGTTCGAAGATGAAGCCCCTGCCCACATGGCGGTCTCTCGTTGTGCCCCGGCGGCGTAACAATTTCGATGGAACTTGGTTCCCCCTGGCGCGTTTTAGAGGTGACAAAAGTCGTTCCAACCGGCAGGCGGCCGCCCATTAGACCGCACAATCACAATCACAGGAGTATGCGATGAATATCCATGCCGACCAGCGCCCAGCATATGGCAGCGACAACAAGACCGGCTCGACAGGATCGTCCGGGCGCAGCACGACCGGCGACATCAATGCCGACCTCAATAATCTGCGCTCCGACTTCAATTCTCTCAAAGATACGATGACGGACTACATCTCTAAGACCGGCAGCGACGCGCTCGATAGCGCCAGGAAGACGACGTCCGATGCTGCCAGCAAGGCCTCCGATCTCGCCAGTGCGGCGTCCGAGCAGGCCAAGACCTTCGCGTCCGAGCTCGAGCGGATGGGTCGCAACAACCCGCTCGGCGCCATCGCGGGCGCGGTGCTGGTGGGCGTCGTGATCGGCCTGATCGGGCGCGGCGGCCGAAGCTGATGCTGCGCAGCATCCTCCATATCACCGGGCTCGAGCAGAAGCTTGAAGCTTTCAGGGACCGGATTGAGGGCGAGGCGCAAAGCCTGATGCAACAGAGCAAGGCGGTCGCCGTCCAGGTGGCGATCGCTTCGGCTCTTGCGGTCGGTGCCGCGATTCTCGGACTGATGGCGCTCGTGGCGGGACTGATTGCGCTGTTCTTCTGGCTCGAGCCGCAGGTGGGAAGCATTGCGGCTATGGGCCTGATCGCCGGAGGACTTCTGCTGATGGGCGTTATCTTGGCGGTCAGCGCTGCGATGATCGGCCGCAAGGAAACGCCGCGCGTTCCGGCCGTGGTCGCCAATCCGGCGGCGACGGCGGACATTGCGGCGGCAAGAATGACCGAGGCAAAGCTCGACCTTGCCAGCCACGAGCCGCTGGGCCGCGACTATATTGGCTTGGGGGATTTCCAACCCGCGCGACCGGTGACGACCGAAGAGGTGGAGTCGCTTTTTGCTGTCGCCGGGCAGTTTACTCGCCTCCCGCATACTGGAGTTGAGTCGGTCGACAATATGCTTCGAGCGCTCGCGCCCAAAGCAGAAGAGGCCACCAGAGAGGCAGTGGCGCGCGCGGCCAACCTGGTCCGACACGGTGATCGCTCAACCGTGCTGGCAATTCTCGGAACTGCGCTGGCGATCGGCTGGGCGATGACCAAGGTCGATCACCGAGCGAAAGCCGCCTGATCGGATTCTAAGTGCCATATTTGGCCTCGATCTTTCGTTTCGCGCTGAGCACCTTAGCGGTAAGCAGCAGCACTGCGCTCGCCCTGGTTTGGTCCATCACTCCCCCATTGACTCTGTGTTCTCTTTTTGTTCTCATGCACAAAAGGAGAAGTCCAAACATGAATGCACCAGCGCGTTCGAACGAATTGGAGACTGAGATCGCTGCATCGCTTGAAGCGGAGGTTGATGAAGCGATCGCGACTTGCGGAGGAGATGTGCGGGCGGCGTTGCGCGCTACGCTCATTGCAAACGCGTACCTGGAGACCGAAGTCGAACGATTGACCGAAGCAACGTCGACCGGCTTCGCACGCGGCCGGCTGCCACCTCAGCGGGTCAAGGTCGGAGCTTGAGGTCCGTAGCATTGCGTGAGCGGCTTACAGTGTTTCGCCAGCCGCTGCTGATGACGAGACGTTGCGGGTACCGGGATGGAAACCACAGCCACCATCCTCCACGCCGACCTCGATGCCTTCTATGCATCGGTCGAGCAGCTGCTCGACCCGTCGTTACGTGGCAAACCCATTGCCGTCGGTGGTGGTGTCGTCCTCGCGGCGTCGTACGAAGCCAAGGCATTTGGAGTAAGCGGCGGCATGTCGGGACGGCGGGCGCGCGAGCTTTGTCCGCACCTGATTTTTGTGGGTGGTCATTTCAAGGACTATCAGCGGCTCGGCGATGGCGCCATCAACGTGCTCAACGATTTCACGCCGCTCGTCGAACGAATCTCCATTGACGAGGCCTTCGCCGATGTCGCGGGCTGCACCCATCTGTTCGGCTCGCCGGCTGAGATTGCCACAGCAGTCCGTCGCCGCGTGCGCACCGACATTGGCCTTCCAATCTCGATCGGGGTGGCGCGCACCAAACATCTCGCGAAGATTGCCTCGCAAGTGGCCAAACCCGATGGCCTCGTGGTTGTCGACCCGGAGAGCGAGCTTCGTTTTCTGCGCGATCTGCCTGTCGAGCTGATGTGGGGAGTCGGTCCCGCGACCAAGGCGCGGCTGGCCGAGCGCGGCATCCACACCATCGGCCAACTGGCGAACATGCCAGGCTGGTCGCTGCAACGCGTGGTCGGCCGTGCAGCCGGAGAGAAGCTGACGGCGCTCGCTTGGAATCGCGATCCTCGGCACATCGAGACGCGTCGTCGCGCGCGTTCGGCCGGAGCCCAGTCCGCGCTCGGCAGGAAGCCCGCGCAAGTTCAGGTTTTTCGACCTGTTCTACGTCATCTTGCCGACAGGATCGCCACCAGGCTGCGGGCCAAGTCCCGGCCCCGCCGGACCGTAACAGTCCGCGTTCGCTTCGCCGATCTCCACTCTGTCACCCGCTCCATAACGCTCGATGCGCCGATTGCGGCGACTGCAAGCCTCGCCGAAATCGCCGAAGAGCTCGTTCGCAGCGCGCTCGCTGATCATCCTGATGAGAGGATCATCTCGTTGCTGGGGATATCGGTGTCGCAGCTCGAACGGCACTGGGATGTGCAACTGGAACTCCCCTTCGGGCTCGACGATGAAGAACGCCGCCCGGGCAGCAAAAGAGGAATGGCGCGTTGGATAGCGGATCGCGCGGTCGACAAAATCCGCGATCGTTTCGGATGGGAGGCGGTCGAATACGGATCGGCGCTGGGCCTTTCCCGCTCGGTCCCCGACGAGTTTCGCGAGCTTGCCGAAAAGGATTTGTGATGATCGGTGTAAGACTCGTGGGCGGCGCTGCCGTCGCGTTTTCAGAGCGAGGGACGCCCGCTTTCGGAATGCTCCAAAACCCGCCTGCACATTTCGCGAAGCCACAAATGCTCTGAATAGCGGGGGATTACTCGGCTCCCTGCCAAAAACGATTGCCAGAATGGTTTGAGACTGGCGGCTCACATACGGCGTCTGAGGGGAGCGTACCGTGCGCCAGCCCGTTCCTTCGCCACCAGTGCGGCCCCCGGTCTGTCCCGATTGCCGAAGGCCAATGCGCTTCACGCGCGCCAGGCCAGACCAGACGCTGCTTAACCTCCGCCACGCATTCTTCGTCTGTGATTGTGGTCGCGAGTGACCAGGTCATTGCCGATATGAAATGAGAAGGATGCGATTTGAACTGGAATCGGGTGGGCCCAGGCAGCAAACGATTTTATCTCCATCGCAGAGGGGGCAAAGCGAGAAAGGAGTTACCCATGTCGAAGGAACAGGAAAACAAAACCGTAGTTGTTCGATGGTTCAAGGAGTTTTGGGGCAATCCCTGGAACCCCAGCATCGTCGATGAACTCAGCGCGCCTGACATTCTCTTGCAATATTCGCTGCATGCGCCTCGTCGCGGTCGCGAGGACGTGAAGAAGTTCATGACCGAATTCCGCCGGGCATTCCCGGACCTCAAGTTTTGGGGTGTGGCAGACGTCATCGCCGAGGGTGACTGTGTCGTCGGCCGCTGGGAAGGGGGCGGCACGCACACCGGATCCGCCTTCAGCGACTTTCTTATCGGCTCCCTTCCTGCGGCCTCGGGTCGGAAAATGCGGTTCACGGGAACGACAGTGCTTCGCTTGCAGGATGGCAAGATCGCCGAGGAAATCGGCTTGGACGATGGCGCAACCGCGTTGCAGCAGCTCGGCATCTTGCGTGCAGCTTAGCACTGCGATGCGACCGCAATTGTGCTGACCATTGGCAAAAACGAGCCGGACCGAGGCGCCGCCGCCTCATCCGGCTCGTTGGCCGAGAGCGAGCCCAGCGGCGTCGTTTGAGACTCGCTGTTCCATACGCGCGGGCAGGAGCGCGGCAATTTTCCAGCTGAGGTTTAGGGAAGCAGGTTCCGCGGGCTAGGTGCATGGCGCGCCAAGCTATGCGCGTGCATCACTTACGACCGAGATGGGATGTTCGGCGCAGCCAGAACGCACTAAACCGGATGTGTCCGGCGCTATCGAACCTGGAGCAAAAGACCTGCAACACCTCGACAACCCAGATCGGCACGAGGTTGTCACCTATGTCTCCGGAATGAACCGTAACCCATGTGTCCGGAACGGACCCGCATGAGCGTGGCGC
>WNGB01006913.1_pt1 | contig 16877 bp, 15 predicted proteins | sample 5400681 | NCBI WGS metagenome assembly WNGB01 (sample SAMN13153367, study PRJNA577476) | soil metagenome | isolation source: 115 cm soil or saprolite under grassland replicate 2 | place: USA:California | collected 2016-06-15 | reverse complement strand
GAGACGACGAGCGGCGTCGTTTCTTCAACGGGTGCATTGCCGCCCTGCGCCGCCCCTCGCCGCCCAAAGGCAACGAGCAGAACGACGAGGCAAATCGTCGATTTCCAAATACGCATGGAGCCCCTCCACTCGGGGTTTATTGCCGCAGATCCCGCAGATCAGCAACGGATTACCGCCGATGATCTGCGAAAATCAGTTATCGATCTGTGTGATCTGTGGCTGTGGAGGAGCGAGTGCGAAGGGGAGAAGACGCGGGCGTGCTGGCGGAGTACGCAGGGCTACTGCGGAAGCATCAACGCTAACGATGGGCAGCGGCGCGGCCGTCCAATTCGATGGCGGCGTCGGGATCGAAACGCGAATGTCAGCCGGACAACAGGCCCGAGGAACGGTGGTATGTGTCTGCTTGTGGTGCCCCGGTCCGTGATGATTACAGGCCTCAGCCTCCGGGCTCGCCATAGCGAGCGCGAAGACCGACACCAGCACGATCCGAAGGAAGCGCATGGACTTCTTCAGGTCGACGAGGCGATCAGCTTCGGCTGTTTCTCCGTCGCGGAGACCTTGAGCCGGAGCCACATCCCCGCGAGGCCGTGCCCGGGCACCGCGCAAAAGATCAGGTAGGTCCCCGGTTTGCTCGCGACGAACCGCAGCGAGTCCGTTTCTCCCGAGCCGATCCCCAGCATCAGCCGGCCCGTCATCGCGCGCGCAAACGCCGGATCGACCGGCCCTGCCGGCATCGGCTTCACCGAATCGACGACTTCGACGGAATGCGGGAGATTCGCATCGTGATTGACGAACCGGATGACGACATTCCAGTTGCTCGGGACGGTCAACGTCAGTTTGCCGTCGTTGAAGCCGTTGAAGTTCAAGCCGCCATTCAGCTGCGTCAGGCCGGCGGTGAGTTGGAACGTCGCGGTCTTCGTCGCGCTGTCCACGGTCAGCCACGTGCAGTCGATCTGCGGCGCCTGTGCAGGTGGATTTTGCGCCGCGGCGAGTGTCGAGAGCGCGAGAGATCCGCTGAGGAGCGAAGCGAGTCGTTTCATGCGTGCAAACTACCTAGCGACCCGCGCCGACCGATAGGCCCAGATAAATGTTCCGCCCGGGCGCCGGCTCGTAGAACCGATCCCGCGCCGCATTGATGACGAGCGGAGCGGGCGCCGAAGCCGCGAATCGAAATGCGCTGGTCTTGAGAGAAGTTGTACCGGTTGGCGACGTATACGCCGGGAACGGCCAGCAGCGCTTCGTCCAGTCCCCAGGTCGGTTTCGCGCGGCTGATTTGCGCCCGATCGAGGGTGTGAACCGAGAGGGCGACTTTGCTGAGCGGCAGCATCCTGTCGGCCCTGGCGGCGGGGTGCGGCGACGGCTTAGTGGTGCGTTACCGCGACGACGGTGACCGCCGTCGCGAGGGTTGTGACGATGATGCCGGCGACCCGCCATTTCGATTCCGGATCGCCTCGTGGGGGCACCTGGATGCGATCACCGGCGCGGATGCCGAGCTCATCCAGCGTTGCGCCCCGCGCGATCGCCGCCTGAAGATCGGTCCCGCTCCACAACGAGGCGTTGCCGCGCAGGATGCGGAGCCGGTCGACGCGCGCAGACTGGGTCGCGCCCCCGGCGAGCATGAGTGCGTCCGGCAGCACCAGGTCGACTGGCACGGCATAGAATCCCGGCCGGATCACCTCTCCGACGACGGATACGCGTATCAGGGCGCGCGCTTGCACGACGGGGTCCTTGATGTAGCGGCCCAACTCGCGGCTCAGATGGGCTTCGAGATCCGTACGACGCACGCCGGCGAGCGCGATTTCGCCGATGAGCGGCAGGCGGAGGGCCGGCCCCGCTACGACGGTGAAGGTGTCTGAGAGGGCGGAGTCCCCTTCCACATGCAGCAGGATGCGATCGCCCACCTGAAACGTCGCGGCGCGTGTTTGCGCCGCCACCACACCTACGCCGATGGTGAGTAGCGCCGCTGCGACGGTCAGGGACCCTAGGAAGCGCTTCATTCGACCGTTGTACCCTTTCGCCCGCTAAACCACCCGTGGACCGGACGTACGGCCGACGACTTCGTCCACGGCTTCGTAGCCGGGCAGATAGTAGGAGTAGTACGCGTAGTAACCGTAGGCGGCATCCCGTGGCACGTCGTTCAACACGGCGCCGAGCAAGCGGATCGGGAGACGGTCCAGCACCTCGAGTTTCGCCCCTGTGACATCGCGATGGCTATGCCCGGTCCTGAGCACGAGCAGCAGCGAACCCGTCGCCGTTCCGAGGACAAACGGATCGACTCCCGCCGTGAGCGGCGGGCTGTCGACCACGATCACGTCATACCGCTCGCGCAACTCGGCGAGCAGCTGAGTCATGGCCGGCGACCCCAGGACCTCCGGAGCGCGTTGCGTACGCGTGCCACAGCCGATGAATGCAAGCCGTGGGTACGGCGTCTCTTGCACGATGACCTCACGCCCGATCCCGGCTTCCCCACGGAGATAATCGACGAGGCCGGGCCGGCGGTTGGCCTTGAAGCGGCGGTGCAGCGTGCCACGGCGGATGTCACCGTCCACCAGCAGCGTGCGATGGCCTCCATCGGCGAACGCGAGCGCCAGATTGGCCGACAAGAACGACTTCCCATCGCCCGGTCCGGGGCTCGTTACCGTGATGAGCACGGGTGTTTCGGCACCGTACTCGTTGAGCACGTTGAGGCGCAGGCCACGCAGGGCTTCGACGACTTCCACCGGTTCCTTGGCGCGCAAGTGCGGCACCGCGCCGAGGATCGGCACCCCAAGGTCGCGCGACACCTGCTCCGGGTACCGTACTTTGGGGTCCGCGCGGTCGAGGACGATCGCGCCCAGCACACCGAGCCCGAGACCGGCCACGAGTCCCATGAGCAGGAGGCGTGGCGCCGTGTTCTTGACGGGGCGCTGCGGCACGACCGCCGGATCGAGAATCCGGACATCCGGAACCGTGGCCTCCGCGGAGAGCCGGGCCTGATCGTAACGCTGCTGCAGTTGGGTATACGTCTGCTCTTTCAGCTCGGCATTGCGATTCAAGCGCACTTCCTCGATGGCCCGGCCGGGAATCTGGCGCAGATCGTTCGATGCGGTGTTCACCTGCCGCTCGAGTTCCGACTCACGGTCCGCCAGCTGCGACGCGAGCGCGCGCGCGAGCGTAGGGATCGTGCGCTCCTGCAGCTCCGTGATCTCGGCAGCCAGGTGCTGCAGCGGCGGATAGGCCTCGGAGTAGTGATACCGGTAGCTGCGTGCCTGCGCTTGCTTGTCGCTCAGTTCTTTGAGCGCGTTCGACAGCTCGGGCGCACGCTGCACCGACCCGATGGCGGACAAGGCGTCCGTCTGTAGTCCCCCGGCTTGCGTCAACAGGCGTTCGAGTGCGTCACGGTCCCGTCGCAACTGGTCGCGCTCGACCGCCATATCGAAGAAGCTCGCGCGGATCGGGTCACGGGTCTCGGCGGCCGCTCCGGGGCGCTGTTGATCGGACGGCAGGGTGATGGTGCGCGTGCGGAAGCGCCGCTGCGCGTCTTCGGCCTCGTCCAGATTCCGCTTGGCGGTCGTCAACTGGTCTTCGAGAATCTTCGTCAGCTCGGTGAGCTTTTCGCGCTTCAACTCGGCGGCTACTTCCACGTAGCGCTGGGTCACGGCGTTCAGAATCTTGGAAATGAGCACCGGGTTGGTGCCGCGCAGCTCCAGTGCCAGGAAGTTGCCGTTCATGTCCATCTGGACCTGCAGTTCCTCGCCGAGCCGCGACGCGGCGTCGCGCGGCGGCATCACGGCGAACTCGACGCTGCGTCCGGCCGGCAAGGTCCCCGGGGCGGGAACCCACCGGAAGCCGAACCGGCTACCGACAGAATCCCCGACCGTTCCGCGCTCGAGCGTCAGTCCTGCGGCGGAGGTCAACGTGTACTGCCTGCCGTTATCGGAGATGTTCAGGCGGTACTCGCCCGGGCGGAAATCGTCGCTCACGCTGAAACCGGCGAAGCTCGGACGGTCTCCGAGTCGTTTCACATCGAGGTAGAGACGCAGGTCTCGCACGACCTGGTCCATCACGACGTAGGACCGCAACAGTTCCACCCACGCATCGGCGTCGAGCAGCGCGCCTTGCCGGATCGGGCCCCGAGTGTCGGCGTGCGGGTCACCGCGCCGGTCCGGCACGTCGACCCAGACGTTTGCCTGCGCCCTGTAGATCGGACGCAGCAGACGGGTCGCCGCGACGGCCCCGCCCAAGCCCAACAACACCATGAGGAGCACAATCCACTTGAAGTGTAGCAGCGCGCTGGCGATGCGACGCCAATCAAGACCCGATTCGGCTTCGGGGAGACTCGGCGCCGCAGCAGCGTTCGCGCGCCGCAGGACCGGCGCCGACTGACTGCGGATCGCCGGAAGAGGCCTTGGATTCATCAAACGTTCACGCAGCAAGACCTATACCGCACACGTCTTCATCAAGGCCTTCGCGGCGCCGTCGCACGCCTCCTACAAGCGGCAGCGGTGCCATGTGGCATCGAGACCGCACATCCCCTTGAAGCGGCACAGGCTTTGCGAGTTACCGGGGGCATGACGCACGTTGACGGAGCTCGGCGCGCACTCAATCTCGTCATTGCAACGTTGGCGCTGGTTGTTGCCCTGCCGCTGATGATCACCATTGCGATATTGATCAAGCTGACGTCTCGTGGGCCCGTCCTGTTCGCGCAGCAGCGCATCGGCCTCGATCGGCGGGCGCTTGGCAACGAGGGCGGCAACTCGCGGCGCCACGCAAACCACGGCGGCCGGACGTTCATGATGTACAAATTCCGCACCATGCGCGCGGAGGATGGCGCGTCGGCGGAGGTCTGGGCGTTGCGCGACGATCCGCGTGTCACGGCAGTGGGAAGGGTGCTGCGCAAGCTCCGGCTCGACGAGTTGCCGCAGTTGTGGAACGTCCTGGCGGGCGACATGAATATCGTGGGCCCGCGCCCGGAGCAGCCCACGATTTTTGCTTTCCTGCGCGGCCAGATACAGGAATACCCGCAGCGCCAGCGCGTTCTGCCCGGGATCACGGGCTGGGCCCAGATCAACCGGTCCTACGACAGCAGCGTGGACGATGTCCGGCACAAGCTCAGCTATGATCTCGAGTACATCCGCCACCGCTCGACGCTCGAGGATTTGAAGATCATGCTGCTTACGCCCGCCGTGATGCTCGGCCGGCGGGGCGGCTGGTGAACCGGAATCACAGATTCACGAGACCCTCCCGAATCACGTAGCGCGCCACACCGCTCAGGTAGATGCCGCCGCCCCGTTGTAGGGCAATTCCCATCCTAGCCTGGGGGAAATCCCTGTAATCCAAACGGTTGGTCGGACTGAATCTTGCAGGCGCCGGATCACGACATGGCCGTGGTCCTGATCGTCAGCGCGGACGGGCAGTCTCTCGACCGGGTGGCCGGGGAATTCGACGCCGACGCGTACGCCGTGGAGCGCGTGCCGTCGGCCGAAGCCGCGCTGGCAGCCGTGCGCCGCACCGCGCCCGACGCGATCGTCGTCGCAGCCACCCTTCCCGACATGGAGCTTGCCGAGCTGTGCCGGCTGCTGCGCCGCGCGCCGCGCGTCACGCCTCACACGCCCATCTTCATCGTGGGCGAACTGGCGTCCCGCGACGCACGGCTCGCCGTGCTGCGCGCCGGCGCCTCCGATGTCTTGGGCGAGCCGCTCGACGTCGCCGAGCTGCTCATCAAACTCGACAGCTACGCGCAGCTCAAGACCCTGGCGGAACAAATGCAATCGGGCAGCCACGTCGATCGCGAGACGGGCCTCTACAACCTCCAGGGGCTCTCGCGGCGCGTTGAGGAGTTGGGGGCGCTGTCGGTGCGGGCGCACGGCGCGCTCGCGTGCCTCGTGCTCGCGATCGAGGTGGAGGACGACCACGCGCTGGCCGACGTGACGGCATTCTGCGCGCAGGCGATCAAGGGCGGCGTGCGACATTCGGACGTGTCGGGCCGGATCGCCGCTGCGGAGTTCGCCGTCGTCGCGCCCCGGACCGGCACGACGGGCGCGATTCAGCTCGCGCAGCGGCTCGCCGGCGAGATGCGACGTCGCTCGCACGACGCCGCCGGCGCCGTCCCGTCGTTCCTGCTGCGCGCCGGCTACGACGCGGTCGGTAACCTCGCGTACGCCCCGGGTAGCGCGAGCGATCTGCTCGTGCGGGCGCGCCGGGCGTGGCACGACGCCGACGCGGAATCGCGTCTCGGCTGGATCCGACCATCCGAGGAGTGAGCAGCCTATGAAAAACCCGTCCCCGGGCGGCGCGTATCGCGTCACCCGGAGACGGGCATGCTTCGGCCGCGGGGGTGAGCGCCGCGGCTAGTTCACACTGCTCGACGCCGACCCGACGATGATATTCCCCACCGTCTGGTAACCGATCACCTGGCCCAAGATCCCGAGGATCGGCTGTTGCAGCACCACATGGATCATGTTGACCGTGATGCCGCTCGTCGTCACGCCGTCGCCCGTGACGCGCTGCTCGTTCAGCAACACATAACCCACATCGGGCAGGTTGACGCGCGTGTTGGGAGCGGGGTCTGACACTGCCGTCCCATTCACGATCAGGTTCGCGAGACTCGATCCGTCGGTGTTACTCCCGACGTAGCCGTCGCCGAGCGTACTGCTCGCGATGGCCACCACGCCGTCGGTCGTGATGAGGCCGTTGAGCAGGCTCACCGCTCCCAGCGTGGCGCTGCTCACCGCGTCGGAGCCGTATGTCGGGTCAGCGTCGCCGGTGACGATGGCGAACGCGTCTTGCGCGCTGACCAGGCCCGCCACGTCGACGGTCTGGCCCTGATCCGTGGCCATGTCGCCACCCGTCGGCAAAACGGCGTAGGGGGTCGTCTGGTTGACGGTCGGCGTGTTCACGGAAACGCCGAACGCCTGGGCAGTCGCGGCGCGCATCTGGGCCGCGACGGAGCCCGCCATCCAGCTCATGGGCAGGACGAGTCCCACCAGACGGATCGCCCGCCGCATCGTGTCGATCTTCATCGTATTCCTCCTTGCCGAGATCATGGCGATCCCAGCGTTAGTGCGTCGGGTGGAACTGCCGGTTCCCGCCCGTCAACGTGCACGTAGGCTCCGCCGGGGGCAGGGAAGGATCCGGGCACATCACTTCGTACCCGATGGCCGGTACGCGGATAGCAAAGCCGTCGTGGCCCGCGCCCGGTTCCCCGTTGTCACAGTCCCACACTTCGAAATCGAGATCTTCCTGTCCCGTGTTCTGCACGCGCAGCCTGCCGCCCCAATGCGCCGCGCCATCCCTGCAGTCGGTGTCCGTCGCCCGTTCGGCGAACGTGATCGCCGTCGCGTGGAGGTTCAGGGGACTACCGTTCAGGCGCCACTCGGGCCGGTGATCGATCCATTCCAGGGCGCCTTTGTCCGCCAGGCAGGTTCCGTTCGCATCCGTCTGACCGGAGGCCATGACATGCGCGCCGAACGTCTCGTACTCATGACTCGCTGGGGGATTCTTCTCGGCCGTGCCCGGCGGGAAATCGATCCGGCCACCGCCGGTCATCTTGAAAGGTGTACACTGAAACTGAAAGAAGTGGGCTAGCGGCGTACCGATCGCCGGCGCCACCGCGTTCGGCTGCCGCTCGCAGCTCCACGCGGTCAGCGCGATCGCGACCGGTGCCGTCAGCATCGCCAGGTTTCTGGATTTGAACATGAGCTCGCCTCCGTGAGTGTTGGTGGCCCGAGGCCGACTCTTCACGAAGGCAAGCATGATGCCACGACCGTCATCATCTATTCGCTTGCGCCGCAACGCATTAGGAATCGTGGCGCCCGTGCCGCAGCGCTCGTGTGCATCACTCCGAGGCTCGCGGTCGCTGCGCTCGTGCACCACGCTCACCTCACCACTCGCCCTCCAAGCGACTCAGGAAGGCGTTGCCACTCAGGATCGCTTCCAGCACGTCGGGCTGTTTGGCATGCGCCAGCGTCCAGTGCCCCCCCTGCCTGAAGTAGCAGTGGAGCGCGGACATCTCGCGCACCAGGCGCGGCTCCAGGCGACCCGTCAGCATGACCGTCCCGCCGCGCCAGGCGTCGTCGAGCAGCGCGTGAAACACCGCCTCGCCGGCGCCTTTCCTCGCCACCAGCTGGACGACCTCGCTTTCGCCCCCGGGCGCGAGATAATAAAGAAACCAGCCAACGACTTCACCGCGCGCATCGCGTACGACGCGCCGTCGCAGCACGCGGTCGGGCTGGTTCTGCTCCGCCACGTTCAGCAGCCAGTGCAGCGACCGCTCATCGTACTCCGGACGCAGGGCACGATCAGAACACAACTCGTCAAACCGCTGGGCCAGCAGGTCCACAGGCAGGTCCTCGACCGCGTACCCGGCAAACAAGTCGCGGAAGCGGCGGGTGCTCAGCCGAGCGACGACCGCGTCGGCGAGCGAGCCCAACGGGCGCAGCCCGTGCGTGATCACACCGGGCACACCGCGCGCATGCAGCCAGGAAAGCGAGTGGCGAGCCGGCCGGACCGGGCGCTGCCACTGGAGGCTCAAGGGGAGGACCGTGACGCCGCCGAATCCCTCGAAAATGGCGCGGGCCGCTTCATTGCTCAAATCGGAGAAGAGGACATCCTGCGGCCCGGCGAACACGCGGCTGACGAGCCGTACAGCCGCGAAGGATCCCCGAGCCCGGGGCGCAACCATGAGCTTCGTGGCGACGGCTGCACGGAGCCGACGCCCGCGCAGGCGCAGCCGCCTCGGCTGGACCCCGATGAAACCGGCGATGGACCCGCTCGCATCGAGGTACACGAACGACGGCAGGTCCTCCTCGTCCAGCGGGCTCTCGAAGAACACTCGCTCGAAATACCTGTCGAGCCCCGAGGAAGCACTCGTCCCATTGTGCATGAACGTTGTCGCAAAGAGCTCGGCGACCTGGGGGATGTCGTCGCGGCGGAACGTCCGAATGGCTTCCATCAGACGGGCTTCGGCTCTCCCCGCAACGCGGCGACGTCGTGCTTGCCGTTGGGCAACCGTGGCAGCGCGTCCCGCGTTTCGAACCTCGCGGGTTGCATGTGCCGGGGGAGCTCCAGACGGGCGTACAGCGTCAACCGCTCGAGCGATCCCCCGCCGGCCATGACCACAAACGCGACGATGCGCTCCCCCCGCGCGTCGTCAGGCTCGGACGTGATGATGCACTCAGCGACCTCGCCCGAACCGTACAAGACCGTGGCGATCTCGTCCGGACTCACACGGTAGCCCAGCGTCTTGATCATTCGATCACGGCGCCCGACGAAATAGAGCCAGCCCTCGGCATCGCGCCGCACCAGATCCCCGGAGAACACGACCCGCTCCGTGTCCGGCGACCCCGCGGGTCGCAGCGGATGCGGACGAAACGTGCGGGCCGTGGCCTCGGGGTCATTCCAGTAGCCGAGCGCGACCGTCGGCCCCCGATGCACCAACTCTCCTACCTCCCCGGGGGCACAGGCGGTGAGATCGTCGCGCAGCACGAGCACTTCGGCCCCAGGGATCGCCCGGCCGATCGAGTCCGGCCGCCGGTCCACCTCCTCCGGGGGGAGAAATGTGCTCCGCAACACCTCCGTCAAACCGTACATGACGAAGAGTCGCGCCTGCGGTTGCGCCTGCCGCAGTGCACGGACCACCGTCACCGGGAGGTGGCCGCCGGCATTCGTCGCGATCCGCAGCGTGGCGAGCGGTTCGTCGCGAAACGACGCGACGTTGAGCAGCTGCTGCCACAGCGGCGGCACGGCGGCCAGGACGGTGATCCGCTGCGCCCGCAGGTTGGTAACGAGCTGCGCGGCCAGCGGGGACCGTTCCACCACCAGCGCCGCTCCACTGCCGACCGCGCACAGCACCTGGCTGAGCCCGTATACGAAGCTGAAGGGGAGCACGCTTGCAATCCGGTCGCTGGCGACGATGCCGAGGTACCCGATCACCGTTTGCGCCGCCGCCAGGAGATTGCCGTGTGTGACCGTGACTCCCCGGGGGAGACCGGTCGATCCTGAGGTGAAGACGATCTGGACGGGGTCCATCCCGACCCGCGGGACGGGTTCGAACATCCCCTCCGCGTCGAAGTCCCGAACCGAGAGCACGCGGCCCGGCGTCTCGATGGGACGCGGTTGCCGGGCGATGAGGTCGTCGGACGTGATCAGCGCGGTCGCGCCCGCACCGTCCACGATGTGCTCGATCTGGCGCGGGCGCAGCGATTCGTTGATCACGACCGCGATGCCGCCGGCGGCGGCGACCCCGAAGAACACCGCGACGGCGTCAGCGCCGCCGTCAAGGAAGATCCCGACGCGGTCGTGGGCTTGTATCCCCGCGTCCCGCAACCCCATCGCGATCGCTGCGGCGCGGCGCTGGAGGGATCCGTAATCCGTCGTTCGCCCTGGCTCAATCAGCGCTGGCCGCTCTGGAGCGGCTGCGGCGGTCGCCCAGAGCAGGTTGGCCACGTTGTGCGTCACAGTGCTCCACCCCATCGCATCACCTGTGCCACATTGAGGGGAAGCGTTGGAAACGCCCGGTGTTGCGTCCGCGCAGCAGGTGGCGCTGCGCAGTGCGTTCCCCGCGCGCCGCCCCACGGCGCCATCCTTGCATGGAAGGCGGCGGACGAGCCACTCGAGGGCCGACGTGAGTCTGGCGAACGAACTGCAACTCAATGAGGCGGCGGCCACCGAGCGGATCGTCGCGACGCTGCGCCAGCAGGTCGGTGAAGTGTTGAACCGGCGTGGGCTGGTGGTGGGGATGAGCGGCGGCATCGACAGCTCTGTGTGCGCAGCCCTGGCCGTCCGCGCCGTGGGCGCGACCCACGTGTTCGGGCTGCTGATGCCGGAGCGGGAGTCCGATCACCAGAGTCTGGACCTCGCCGCACGCTGGGCGGACTCGCTCGGAATCGCATACGCCGTCGAGGACATCACGCCGACGCTGGCGGCGCTGGGGTGCTACGCGCGGCGGAATGCCGCGATTCGCCGCGCCATGCCGGAGTTCCGGGATGAGTGGCGGTGCAAGGTCGTATTGTCGGGCGGCCGGCTCGACTCCGACCGCCTCAACGTGTCGTCCTTGGCGGTGGAGCTTCCGGACGGCGATGTTCGCCACGTGCGGCTGGCCGCGGCTGAATACCGGGAGATCGTCGCGGCGACCAACTTCAAACAGCGCGTTCGGACGATGCTGGAGTACTTCCACGCCGACCGGCTCCACTACGCCGTCGTGGGCACGCCGAACCGCCTGGAGTACGACCAGGGGTTCTTCGTGAAAGGTGGAGACGGGCTGGCGGACGTGAAGCCCATCGCCCACCTGTACAAGTCCCAGGTGTACGCGCTCGCGGAGTTTCTGGGCGTCCCAGCGGCGATCCGGTCGCGGCCGCCGACTACCGACACCTATTCCCTGCCGCAGACGCAGGAAGAGTTCTACTTCGCCCTTCCGGCCGCCACGCTCGACCTGGTCCTGTTCGCGCACAACCTCGGCCGCGATCCCGCGGCCGTCGCTGCGGAGCTCGGACGAACCCCGGACGAAGCGGCGCGGGCGGTGCGAGACATCGATCAGAAGCGCGCGACGACGCGCTACCTGCATCTCCCGCCCCTGCTGGTCGAGCCCGTCCCCGAAGTCGCGGCTCAGATCGAGCGTCGGCGACGTCGCACGGGCGCCGCCCGCTGGCAGGAGACGACCTGATGTGCGGGCTCGCCGGCCTGGCGCGCCGCGAACCGCGCGGCGTGGCGGTCGAGGTGCTCGACCGCATGGCAGCGGCGTTGCGGCATCGCGGCCCGGACGGCTGTGGGCGCTACGCCGGCCCCCGGGTCGGCCTGGCTCACGTGCGCCTCAGCATCATCGACGTCGCCGGCGGGGGGCAGCCCCTCGGGAATGAGGACGGCTCCGTGCTCGTCGTCTACAACGGCGAGGTCTACAACTACCTCGAGCTGCGGGCCGACTTGGAGGCCGCCGGGCATCGCTTCCGCACCCGCAGCGATACGGAAGTGCTCGTCCATGCGTACGAGCAGTGGGGCACGGGGATGCTGGCCCGCTTGAACGGGCAGTTCGCGTTCGCGATTTACGATCGTCGTGCGGAATCGGTGCTCCTCGCGCGAGATCGGTTCGGCGTCCGGCCGCTCTTCTACAGCATCGCGCACGGGGATTTGGTGTTCGCCTCGGAGGCCAAGGCGCTGTTCGCGAGCGGCGAGGTCGAGCCCGCGCTCGATCCCGTGGGCCTCGATCAGGTCTTCACCTTCTGGGCCGCCCGTCCCCCGTGGACCGTGTTCCAGGGCGTGCACGCCATCCAACCAGGTTGCTTCGCCGTCTGGCGTGACGGCGCTCTGCGCCACGGCCGCTACTACGACCTGGAGTACCCGGAGGCGGGGGAGGAAACTCCCGACGCGATCCCGGCCCTCGGCGGCCTGCTCGAGAGTAGCGTCGCGCTGCGCCTCCGCTCGGACGTTCCCGTCGGTGGGTATCTGAGCGGCGGGCTCGATTCGTCGATCAGCTGCGCGCTCGCCGCGCGGGAGTCGCCGTTCCCACTGCGTACGTTCTCCGTCACGTTCGACGATCCGCAGCTCGACGAACGCGAGTTCCAGCTGCTCGTGGCCGGACAGCTGGACAGTCATCATTTCGTGCGCGCGATCGGACTCGGTGACGTGGCCGCCGTCTTTCCGGACGTCGTCTGGCACGCCGAATCGCCGCTGGTGCGCACCGCCCCGGCTCCCATGTACCTGCTCGCGAAACTCACGCGCGAGCGGGACATCAAAGTGGTGCTCACCGGTGAGGGTTCGGACGAGCTGTTCCTCGGGTACGATCTCTTCAAGGAGACGGCGCTGCGGCTGTTTTGCCTGCGCCAGCCGCAATCGCGATTCCGGCCGCGGCTCTTCGACCGGCTCTACCCGTATCTCGACCCGCGCGGCCGCCGCGGCGACTTCTGGCGGCGCTCGTTTCTTGAGGCCGGGGCGCCCGACGATCCCCTGTTCTCGCATCTGCCGCGGTTCCTGCTCACCTCGCGGATCAAGGACTTCTATTCAGCCGACCTGCGCGCGACGCTCGGCGAGACCGATCCTCTGGAGGACCTGCGGGCCAGCCTGCCGTCTGCCTTCTCGACCTGGTCGCCGCTCAACCGCGCTGCGTACCTCGAGATGGTGACACTGCTGTCCCCGTACTTGTTGAGCGCCCAGGGAGACCGCATGTCCCTCGCGCACGGCGTGGAGAGCCGCTACCCCTTCCTCGATCATCGCGTGTTCGAATTCGCGGCGCGCCTGCCCACGGGGAGCAAGCTCCGCGGCTTGAAGGAAAAGGCGATCTTGCGCCGCTGGGCGCGGGATGTCGTCCCCGCAGCCGTGCTGCGTCGCCCGAAGCAGCCTTATCGGGCGCCTGACATCCCCGCCTTCTTTGGCCCTGAGCCCGCCGAGTACGTGCGTGATCTTTTGGACGAACGCAGTCTGGCGCGTTCCGGGTTGTTCCAGCCGGAGGCCGTCGCCGGGCTCGTGCGGCGGTGTCGGGCTGGTGCCGCCACCGGCTTCCGCGAGAACCAGGCCCTGGTGGCTATCCTATCCGCGGAGCTGTGGCAGCGGCAGTTCATCGACCGCAAGCCGGTGCAGACGGCGGCGCCCCTCCCCGTCCCTGACGTGGCGCTGGTAGAAGACGGCCTGCCAGTACTGAGTTGACCGTGCATTCATCGGAGACAGAACCTCGTATGGACGAACGCGACATCCTGGCGCGCACGCGGGCCTACGTGCACGACACCTTCCTTTATATGCGGCCCGGATTCGCGCTGGAAGACAGCGATCGGCTGCTCCAGCGAGGCGTGATCGATTCCATGGGGGTGATGGAGCTCATCGGCTTCCTGCGTAGCGAATTCGGCGTGGTCGTCGCGGACGAGGACATTACGGAGCAAAACCTGGGAACCCTGGCGGACATCGCGCGCTACGTCGCCGCCAACCACCGCAACGGGGGCCCGGCGCGAGGCTAGCTGGAGGGCACCGGGCCGCGGCGCGTGGGCTCCCACACCGGCGCCCGCCGACCAGCCACGACCCGCAGCCACGCGTGCAAGACCGCGACGTTCCCGGCGGCGACGTAACCCGGGAGCCCCAGCAAGCGGGGCATCGGCCTCCCCTCCGGCCACACCCACGCGATCCCTGCCAGCGCCACGGCGAGAGCAAGCAGCGTGGGAGCCAGCGCGCCCAGGGCGACGAGGAGCGGCAGCAGCGCCCACGGCACGAGCCAGCGGCAGACTTTGTGGCTGAACAGCATCCACGCAAACGCGCCGTAGGAAAACGGATTGAGCAGGGGGCGCTTGTGCCAAAGTGTGGCGAGACCGCGAGTCATGGTCCGCACTTTCCGCCGGTACTCCTGGCGGAGCGACGCGCTGCGTGGCACGTAACACTTCGCCTCGGGAACCGACACCGCTCGCATGCCGTGCTCGCGGGCGGTGAGCGCCGCGGCAAAGTCCCGGCTGAGGCCCTCGGGCACTAGGCCAATGTGCAGCTCCGCGCGGATCGCGTACAAACAGCCGGAGGCGCCGACAATCCCGCCCACCGCCGTCTCCAGGTCGCGGATCCACATCTCGTACCCGACGTACGCTCCCTCCCCACTGGTCGCCTGCTCGTCGAGATTCGTCACGCTCACATCGCGCGCCGACGCAACGCCGACGGAGGCATCGGCGAACACAGAAACGAGCTGCTTGACGGCCGCCGGATGAATCCGCACCGACGCGTCGGTGTTGACGATGATGTCACCGGTGAGATGCCGGCGGGCAGCGTTCTCCGCCGCGGTCTTGCCCTGGCGCCGCGGCAGCCGGAGCAACTCGACGCCGCGATCGGCAAAGTGCGCGACGATCTCGTCGGTCCCATCGGTCGACGCATCCGAGACAACGAGGATCTGCCGCCGGTCTGCCGGATAATCGACGGCGAGAATCCGTTCGAGCGTGGCCGCCAAGACCCTGGCCTCGTTGTAGACGGGCAGCACGATGCTGATCCGGGGGACGGTCGAGCGTGGCGGCGTCTTACGGCGCCCGCGCCCAAGGCGGCTCACCAGCGTCAGGATCGCGGGATAGCCGAGAAAGGTGTAGACACAGAGGCCGACGGCCAGCGCGACCACGACGCGGGACAGGAGCATCACGCCGAGGCCGGCGCGACAACGCCGTGACTGACCAGCCGGTAGATGGCCTCGTAGCGATCGAGCCAAGGCGCTACGCCGAAATCGCGCTCCAGTCGAGCTTGCGCCGCCCGGGCGCGCCGCGCCGCCGCCGCCCGGTCCGCATGGACCCCCCGGATCTCGGCTGCGAGGGCGACGGGGTCCTCGGACCGCACGAGGGCAGCCTCCTCCGGCGAGACGACGTCAGGCACGCCGCCCACACCGGTCGTCACGATGGGAATGTTGGCGGCCATCGCCTCGAACAACACGACAGGCGTGCCCTCGGTGCGCGAGCTCAGCACGAAGACATCGAAGGCCGGGAACAACCGGTCCGCATCCGGGACCGCACCGTGCCAGCGGACGCGCCCGTTGAGACCAAGGTCGCGCGCGCGCGCCTGCAGCGCGGCCCGCCGCGCGCCCGTGCCGACCACCGAAACCCCGAGCGGGACATCGCGGAGATGGGGTATGGCGTCGAGCAGCACGTCCGGGCCTTTCTCGTGGCTCAGCCGGCCCACCCAACCGACCACAAAGTCGTCTCGTGGGATGCCCAGCGCACGGCGCGCCGCCACGCGGTCGAGCGGCGGCGACATCCGTCGCCAGGCGTTGGGCACGGTGTGGATCCGGCGGCGAGGAACTCCGGAGCGCGCCAACCGGTCGCCGAGCGGTCGGGACACAGCCACGACCGCGTCGAAGCGGCGGAAGGCGCGGCGTTGCAGCCACTCGTAGGCCCGGTTCTTCCACCCACCGCCTGTGAAGCCATGCACGGTGGTGACGACCGGAATGTCGAGGCGCCGCGCCACCCCCGCGTCGAGGACGTCAGGCCGGTAGCCGTGAGTGTGAACGACATCGGGGCGCACGCGACGGCAGAGGGCGGCAATTGCGGCGCGCTCACGTCGGTAGGACCGACCAGGGACCATGAGCGTGTGGGTGTGCACACCCGCCTCCGCGAGAGGCGCAAGAAACGCCGCATCTGCTCCCGAGCCCGTCGCTACTGACACCATGTGGACCTCGTGGCCCAGGCCCCGGAGCCCACGTCCCAGCATTTGCACCACGCGCTCGAGACCGCCGAACTCGGCGGGCGCGACCACGTGAACGATCACCATGTGTCGCTCGAGACCGTGGCCAGCCTCAAAGCCGCGCGGCTCGGGCGGCGAGCCGATCGGGAAGACGCCGCCGTTCTCGTGCCCTCGAGGATGACCACCGCCGCAGCGACGCCCCGTTCGTGGGTAAGACTGACGTGCGCCTTACGCACCCGCTGCTCGTGCGCTCGCCGCGCGAGCGCGCCTGACACGCGTAGCTGGGGCGCCCCGCCCGCCCCGGCAACGATCTCAACCGATCTCAACCTCCCGGAGGGCACCTTCGAACAGACCCGTGCCCAACGCCTTGAGGCAGGCTTCCTTGGCGGCGAACCGTGCCGCCAGAGCGTCCAACCGGTCAACACGGTCCGCGCACGCCGCGAGCTCGCGCGCGGTGAAGACTCGCTCCGGGATGCTGTCCAAGACGCGGGACAGCCGCTCCGGCTCGACGATGTCGATCCCAATCCCGACGATCATCCCGCTTCCCCCGCTTCAGGTAACTGTGACTGACAAGGACGGCTCGACGCCGTAGGCAGCGTCTCCCGTTCGCGCCAGCGCGTTTGCTATGGCCTGCGCAGCAACCGCGGCGCCGTCGGGCGTGAAGTGGTCGTGGTCGTAGTAATGGCGCAGACCCTCGCTCAGCAGATCCCGTAGGTTGAGGTGCGGGACGCGGAGCGCGTCGGCCACGTCAGCGGCGCGACTATCGATGAGCCCGAGCA
>WNGB01014453.1_pt1 | contig 16878 bp, 14 predicted proteins | sample 5400681 | NCBI WGS metagenome assembly WNGB01 (sample SAMN13153367, study PRJNA577476) | soil metagenome | isolation source: 115 cm soil or saprolite under grassland replicate 2 | place: USA:California | collected 2016-06-15 | reverse complement strand
CTGTTCGAGGCGGTGGCCAAACCGCAGTCGGAGTGCTTCGCGGCGGGCCTGCGCTTCGCCCGGGCCGAGGGCATCGTGCCCGCGCCCGAGCCCACCCACGCGCTCGCCTCGTGCATCGAGGAGGCGCTGCGCTGCAAGGAGACCGGCGAGGAGAAGGTCATCCTGACCGCCCTGTGCGGGCACGGGCTGCTCGACCTGACCGCCTACGAGAGCTTCCTGGCCGGCCAGGTCACCGACCTCGAGCTACCCGCCCAGTCCCTGCAGGACGCGCTCCGCGGCCTCCCGGCCGGCGTCTGACGCAGGGGCGTCCGGCCGCGCGCCGGCCCCCACCATGATCCTGGGCGATTGGTGCTGTTATGTCACAGTGATCGCCCAGGATCATGGATAGTCAGCCGTGGTGGCAGGCGCCTCCGGAGGGTGACGGGGGCATGTCCAGGGCGGGGTTGCCGTCNNNGTCGGCTTGAGCTGGAACCCGGTGTGCGTGACGGGCATCACCGGCCAGTCCTCCGGCCGGACGATGTGGTGCGCGCCGACCGTGTACCAGAGCACCACGTCGGCGTCGGCGACCGGGGCGTCGTCGGCCACGTACTCGGGCAGGCCCTGCGGCTCGGGGCACTGATAGGGGTACCGGCCGGCCGCATACAGCTGCGCCGGATCGTAGGCCGTCACCCAGAGGTTGTGCTGCACGAACCGCGCCCGGTCGTAGATGGCCGAGCCGGGCTGCACCATCCGCGGCACGGCGACGCCGGGCATCAGCTTGTACGCCACCGGCTCACCCAGCTCGTTGAGCACGGACGGGTTGGCGATCTTCCAGAACCGGGCCGTGGACTGCTCGGCGTCCCGGCAGGCGGCTGCCTCCGTCTCCAGCCGCGTGGACCGGGCGATCCAGGCGTTATGGTGCGGGTTCAGCGCCGGATCCGGTTCCGGCACCGAGTCCACCTCGTAGACGCTGTTCCTCTCCCCGTCCACGCACATGTCCATCCGCACGTTGAAGAAGTGCTGGTGGTTGGGGCCATACAGGCCGGGCGCGACCAGCACTCCCCACCGCGGCGTCTCCCCTTCCGCCACCGCGCCCGTGGTGAGCACCCCGGTCAGCTTCACGTCGTACTCGATCGTGCCGTCGGTGTAGAGGTACCAGAAGAAGCCGTACTCGTAGTTGCCGACCGTGGCGATGGTGGAGATGACCAGCCGCCGCAGCCGCCGGACCTCCACGTCACCGGTGCGGAAGTCGGTGTGCTTCCAGGAGATCCCGACATCCTCCTCGTGCATGCAGACGGCGTTCTCGATCACTACCGGCTCACCCAAGGAGTCATTGACCACGCCGTCGAAGTAGAAGATCTCGCCGAGGCAGTCGCAGCCGAGCGTCAGCGAGTTCGCCATCAGCCCCATGCCGACCTCGCCCATGTCGAACACGTTCTTGTTCCACTGGGTCGGGCTGGCGTCGCCGTAGGGCACGACCATCTCGGACAGCGCGGCCCGGTACATGATGGGGCGGACGCGGCCCCGGTCGTCGTAGCTCACCTGATGCAGCACCAGCCCCTCGCGCGGGTTGAAGCCGACCCGGAGATGCCATTTCTGCCAGGTCACCGCCCAGCCGTCGACGTCGAAGCTGGGACCGTCCGGCTGGGTGATGCTGATCGTCTTCAGGTCCCCGCGCAGCCCGGTGAAGGCAGGCCGGTTCGCCTCGTCAAACATGAACTCGGGCGCGTAGTTACCCGGATTCGGCGGCACCGGCAGGACACCATGGTCGGTCACGTCGACCACCGTGCGCGCGTCCATGTCGACGGTGACAATGAGCCCTTCAATCGGGCGGGCGTAGCCGTGCTCGCGCGGCGCCGAGCGCAGCCAGGTGAGTGGCCGGCACAGCCGCGGGCTGGTCGCGGGATGATCCTGCGGCCCGTAGTAGCCCGAGGGCCAGGGGTCGATCATGGCCAGCGAGAAGTCCGTCACGCCGCGCTTGCGCATCGCCTCCTGCCAGCCGGGGTCGGCCCGGACTATCTCCTCGATGGCCAGCATGTCCTCGGCCAGGTAGGAAGGCAGCCGGCCAGGCACGCCCGTCCAGCTCAGCAGCTCATCCCGGGACAGCGACACGACCGCCTCGTAGAGCATCTTCTCGGCGCGGTCATAAGCGACGATGAATGCCGCCCGGTCCGGGATCGTTGCCCGGCTGAAATCCAGCCCGGGTGGCTTCGGCGGCTCGTGCAGGGAGATCATGACGAAGCGCAGCGTCTCGCCCAGCTCACGTGAGCGCTTCAGGATCGTCACCGCCTCGCGGATCTCCTGGGCCGACAGCGGGTCGAGAGGGTGGGGGCGCGGCGAGGGCGCGAGCCCGTCAGCAGGTGTGTCGGCAAGCTGGGTGGTCATGGGGACTCCCTCGGGGGACAGATGATGCCAGGCCGGGATGACAGAGATGGCAGCGTCAGGCTTCCGCTGCGGGCGCAGACTCGTCGGTGTCGAAGACCGCCAGGTGGGCGAGCGCATCCGCCTGGCTCAGCTTGCCCGCGGAACGCCGGCCGAAGAAGTAGACCAGCCCGGCCCCGGCGAGCACGGCGGCACAGATGAGGCCAACCCAGGTCATCCACGAACCCTGGCTGATACCCGGCCCGAACGGCAGCGTGAAGGAGTAGTAGATCCCCACCGCCGTGCCCGCCGAGCCGACCAGCGCGACGAGGTAGACGACAGGCAGCCCGCCGGGAATCCGCCAGAACGACTCCGTCCGGTAGCGCTCGCGGTACCGGTGCCGCGAGACGATCAGCGGCACGAAGAAGAAGAAGCCGGAGAACAACCAGACCACGCTGAGCGCGCCGTTGAGGAACAGGAAGACGTTGGTCAGGCTGGACTGGGAGTACAGCACGACGATCATCGTGGATGCCACGCAGCCCTGCACCAGGATCGCGGTCACCGGGTTGCGGGTCCGCGGGTTCAGGTGGGTGAACAGGCGCGGCAGGTGGCGTTCCAGCCCGGAGACAAAGATCAGCCGGGAGTAGGCGGACTGATAGGTCGCCAGCGCGATGATCAGGATCACGGCGATCAGGATGGACGCCACTTCCGTCATGCCGGGAACGCCCATCTTCAGCGCGCTGGTCACGCCGGTAATGGAATTGATCCTCGCGGTGGGCAGCGCCAGCATCGTGCCTATGGTGCCGAGGATGTAGATGGCGGACAACGCGATCGAGCCCCAGAGGATCATCCGGGTCGCGCTGCGCCGCACCGAGAGGAACTCCGCGCCCATGTTGAACGGGGTCTCCACCCCGACCAGGTACAGCAGCACCAGGCCGAAGATCCAGCCATACTTGCCGAAGTTGAGCGAGAACAGGTCATGCGCGCTGACCGGGGTGGCCGATCCGTGCCGGGCCGCGTGCAGCACGCCCACCAGCAGGACCGTGCCGGCGATGACGAGGTAGACGACCAGCGCGATGTTCATGATCCGCTGTGTCGCGGCGAGCTTGCGCAGGGCGAGGACGACGGCGAGCCAGAGGATGAGCAGCTGCAGGATGATCGACATGGCCAGGCCGACCGTCGCGTGCAGCGCCAGCAGGATGAACGAGAGCACCGCTGACGGCCCGGTGGCCCCGTTGAGGATCACCGGAATCCACGACAGGAACCCGCCGAAGAACGCGAGCGGCTCGTTGAGCGTGCGGTACGCCCAGAGGTAGACGCCGCCCTGGGCCGGCCACAGGTTGCCGAGTTCAGCCACGGCGAGGCCCGCGGGAATGAGGAACACCGCGATGCCGGCCACCCACATCGGGATGGCCGACCATCCGCCGGTGGCCATGATCGAGCAGCCGGTGATCCAGCAGATGATGAACACGTACGCGGCGGTCAGCCCGAACGTGCTGAGAACCTTGGGCAGTATCCGGTCAGGAAGCAGCTCGGTCGCGAGCTTCTGGTCTTGCTGTGCATCCACTGCAGTCATTCACGCCTCCGGCGGGTACGGCTGGCCCGTGTTGCTGACGATCCGGCCGTCCTGCATCCGCAGTACACGGCTGGCCTCCTCAGCCACGAGCGGGTCATGGGTGCTGGCGACCACGGTGACGCCCATGCTGGAACACAGATCGCGGAGCAGCCGGACCACGACGGCCCCGGTGCGCTGGTCGAGGTTGGCGGTGGGCTCGTCGGCGAGGACCAGCCGCGGCTGGCCGATCAGCGACCGGGCGATCGCGGTCCGCTGCTGCTCGCCGCCGGAGAGCTTGGCGGGCTGGTGGCTGGCCCGGTGGGCCAGCCCGACCAGCTCCAGCAGGTCCATCGCCCGCTGGCGCAGGGCTGCCCGGTCCACCGGCTCGAACATGAGCGGCAGCTCCACGTTCTCCACCGCGGACAGGAACGGGATCAGGTTGTAGCTCTGGAAGATGAAGCCCACGGTGTCGTGACGGAGGGCGGCGAACTGGCTCTCGGACAGCGCCGCGGTGTCCCGCCCGTCGATGAAGACCGTTCCCCTGGTGGGCCGGTCCAGGCCGCCGATGATGTTCAGCAGGGTCGATTTCCCGCTGCCGCTCGGCCCCATCAGGCAGGCGAACTCACCGGGCTGGACGGTCAGCGTCGCATCCACCAGGGCCTTCACGACTTCGTCGCCGAGCTTGTGGAGCTTCCACACGTGCTCGGCCCGCACTACCGGCTCAGCCGGTGGCGCGGCGGCGCCATTCTGGGCGGCCTCGGTCAGACTCGTCACGGGTCATCCTCCGGAGGACAGGGAGCGGATGGGGGGCACTGATGCCGCCCGCCAGGTCGGCAGCGCGCTGGTGAGCAGGGAGGCGATCAGGCTGACGGCGAGGGCCAGGATGACCCCGGCGGCCGTGCCAGCCGGGTCGGGAGCCGAGGAGCTAACGCCGGCCGCGGATGCGGCGATCCCGCCGATGACCGCGATGGCCGACCCGGCCAGGGCGCCGGCCAGCGCGGCCAGCACCGGCTCCACGAGCAGGGCGGCCACGACCGGCGCCCGGCGCACGCCTGTCGCCCCGAGCACCCCGATCTCGCGGGTGCGCTGGGAGATGGTGCGGGTCGCGCACACCGCCACCTCGACCACCCCGACCAGCAGGACCACGACCGAGATGAGCAGGACCGCCCGGTGCACCTCCGCGCCGTTGCCCAGCGACGCGGCCTGCCGCCGCACACTCCCGGCGAGCGACAGGACCTGGACGAGGAGGAACGCCCCGGTCGCGGTGGTGACGACCGGCAGGATCAGGTCGCGCACCCGGCGGCGGGCGGACAGCAGGCCGTAGGACAGCCCTCGGGTGATCATGACGTCTCCGCCAGCAGCGCGACCGGCCGCTGCTGCAGCAGCCGGTGCACGGGCACCAGGGCGCCGATGATAGCCATGGCGGGCAGGTACGCGGCCACGATGCCGGACGCCTGCAGCCAGCTGCCCGGCGTGGCCAGGCCCGGCACCACGAGGGCGAGCGCGGCCCCCGCGGCCAGCGCCCCGGCCAGGTAGGCGACCAGGAAGACGATCCCCGACTCGACCAGGAAGAAGTACAGCACCTCATCCGCCAGGCCGATGCTGGACATGATGCCGAACTCGCGGCGCCGCTCCTGGACCGACGCGAGGAAGGATGACACCGCGATGACGAACCCGAGGATGAGCCCGACAGTGGACACCAGGCCCAGCGCGGAACTGGTGACCCGGCCCGAGAACAGGGCGGAGAACCGCTGTGCGAAGGTCAGGCCGGCGCTGGTGCCGGTCGTGTCATAGATCAGGCCGGGCCCGCCCGGGGCCGGGTGCCGGGCCGGATCCGAGGTCCAGGGCAGCCCGCTCGCCCGGGCCAGCAGCTGGCCCAGGTCGGTCCGGCCGCGATCAGCAGCCGGCGGGGCGACCGTCCACCAGCCATGCGTGCCGATGACCGGTTCGGCCGCGGCCACCGGTACCGAGACAAGCTTCCCGGCACCGGAGACTGACACGGTCAGCCGATGGCCGCCGATCGTGACGGTGCGCCCCGGCTGCGTTCGCAGAGCCCGGGCCGCGGCTGAGCCGAGCACGGCATGACCGCCCGGCACGGTGGTGCCGAGCAGGCCGAGTTTCCCGCCCGGCGAGTCCCACACGCCAGAGACGGCCCGCTGCGCGTGCCACCCGGCCTGCACCCGCAGCGCGGGCGGCACCCCCTTGGCGATCAGCGTCCCGGCACCAGGGTCGTACCGCACCCCGGCCGCCGGCACCACCCAGAGCGGGTTACCGTGCAGTGCGTCCGCCAATGAGGCGGAGCCGGAGCTGGCGAATCCCACCGAGATGGTGCGTACGACTATTACCGCCATTACGGCGAGCCCGATGCCTGCGGTGGAGAGAACGAACCGCTCGCGGCGCCGGGTAATGTTGGCCAGCGCGAACCGCAGCAGCCGCCCGCCCGTGCCGCCCGGCGGCCGGGGCACCGTGGCGGACTGCAGGCCGGGCCCGGCCTGATCACCGAGGGGATCCGCCCGGCCCGGCGGCGCGGCGTGGTCAGCGGATATCGTCGCGCGGTCCATGAACCGGAGTGAAGCACGGCGGAATAAAGGTTGGCAAACTATTACATAGCGGCCGCAATTTCATTAAAGGCCAGTTAATGTATGGTGAGACGTCGCGCCTATTGTTTCCTAATCTTTAAACCGCGTTTCAGGCCTGTATCGGGTTGCGCGGCCGGCCATCTCCCGTGCGGCCAGTCATCCGGTGCCGTCGCGGCCCAGCCGGTCCGGAGGTCGGCCGGCACGGATGCCGCGCCTCGGAGCACCGATGAGTTTCTCCCCGCCCTCCGGTCTAACTGGCACAGCGCGCGAGCAGCAGCGCGCAGGTGACCGAAGCCGGGGAACCCGATGAGCAAGGCTCGTGCGATTATTAGCTTGCCCGCCGGACGAAAGATCAAATGGGTGATCTTGGCGTTCTGGATCGTGGTCGTGGTGCTGGCGGCCCCGCTGGCTGGAAAGTTGACGGGCGCGGAGAAGAATGATGCCCACTCGTGGCTGCCCGCCCAGGCCGAATCCACGAAGGTGCTGGACTTCCAGTCGAAGTTCCAGTCGCCGAACGTGTTCCCCGGTGTCATCGTCTACGACGCACCGTCGGGCCTGACCGCTGCCGACCGGGCCAAGGTGGCGGCGGACGCCAGGGCTTTCACCGGTGTCGCGGGCGTCTCGCCGGGCCGGGTGGCAGGCCCCTTCTTTGCCCGGGACGGCCAGGCAGCCGAGACGATCGTGCAGGTCAACCTGGGCAAGAAGGGCTGGAACGGCGCGGGCGCCGCGGTTGACTCGCTGCGCGGGATCGCGGAGCGTAGTGCGGATGGCATGAGCGTGCACATCGCGGGCCCGCTGGGCTCGGCGGCCGACTCAGCCAATGCTTTCAAGGGCATCGACAGCACCCTGCTCTACGCCACCCTGACGGTGGTCATCGTGCTGCTCCTGATCACCTACCGCAGCCCGGTGCTCTGGCTGCTGCCGGTGATCTCCGCCGGCATCTCCCTGACCAGCGCCCAGGCGGTCATCTACCTCCTGGCCGTGCACGCAGGCCTGACCGTCAACGCGCAGAGCGCGGGCATCCTCTATGTTCTCGTCTTTGGCGCGGGAACCGACTACGCGTTGCTGCTCATCGCCAGGTACCGGGAGGAACTGCGCCGTCACGAAGACCGGCACGAGGCCATGGCCGAGGCGCTGTGCCGGGCCGGCCCGGCCATCCTGGCCAGCGCCACCACGGTCGTCCTCGGCCTGCTCACGCTGCTCGTCGCCGAGGTGAATTCCACCAAGGGCCTTGGGCCCGTGCTGGCCATCGGGATCGTCGTCGCGCTGGCCGCCATGATGACGCTGCTGCCCGCTCTGCTGGTCATCTGCGGGCGCTGGATCTTCTGGCCAGTCAAACCGCGCTATGGCTCGGCCGAGCCGACCACCTCGGGGTTCTGGGCCAGGGTCGGGCGGAACATCGCACGCCGGCCGCGGGTGGTCTGGGTCACCACCGCCCTCGTGCTCGGAGCCATGGCGCTCGGGACCATCGGCCTCAAGGCCAGCGGCCTGACCAATGCCGAGTCCTTCCGCGGGCAGCCCGATTCGGTGGTCGGGCAGAGCGTGCTGGCCCGCCACTTCCCGGCTGGCGCCGGGCAGCCGGTCGTGGTGATCGGCCGGGCCAGCGATTCGGCCCAGCTGGTCTCCGCGTTCCGGGCCACCCCGGGCATCACTGGTGTCACCCCGCCGGTGCCGCGGGCCGGACAGGCCTACCTGCAAGGGACGCTGACCCACGCGCCGGACAGCCAGGCTGGGTACGCCACCATCGACCGGGTGCGCTCCGCGCTGCACGGGATCCCCGGCGCGCACGCCCTCGTCGGCGGGAACACCGCGATCAACCTCGATGTCCAGCGCGCCGCGGCGCATGACCGGCAGGTGATCATTCCCTTGATCCTGGCCGTCGTGTTCGTGGTACTCGCCTTGCTGCTGCGGGCCATCGTCGCGCCGGTGATGCTGCTGGCGACCGTCGTCCTGTCGTTCGCTGCGGCACTCGGTGTCAGCGCACTCGTCTTCGACCACGTGTTCAACTTCGGCGGGGCGGATACCTCGTTCCCCTTGTTCGTCTTCGTCTTCCTGGTCGCTCTCGGCATCGACTACAACATCTTCCTGATGACGAGGGTGCGTGAGGAGGCCAGACGCCGGGGGACCCGCAACGGCTCGGTGGTCGGGCTGGCTGCCACCGGCGGAGTGATCACGTCGGCAGGCGCGGTGCTCGCCGGGACCTTTGCCGCTCTCGGCACGCTACCGGTCACCTTCCTCGCGGAACTCGGTTTCGCGGTTGCGTTCGGCGTGCTGCTGGACACCCTCGTCGTCCGGTCGGTCCTAGTCACCGCGCTCAACCTGGACATCGGCCGGTGGCTATGGTGGCCAAGCAGTCTCGCCCGCATCCCGGACATCGACCCGGACCGGCCGGCCGAGCCACGGGCCGCCGTACCGCACCGCTAGGAGGGGCTATAGGTCTGGCTCATCTCGGGAGCGCGCGCCTTCTGTCCCGCTGACAGCCGCACCGCTAGAGCCCGGTGCGGCGGCGGCCCAGCCGGTCCAGCGCCCGACCTGGATACGGATGACCGGGCCCGCAGGCGGCTGCTCACGATACTGGGGGTAGCGCTCCGCGAGAAGCGAGAGCGGGCCGACCATCTCGCCCGGAGCCTCCAGCAGCAGCGCGTGACCGTCAGCCCGCACCCACCAGAGCCGGGTCCAGTCCTGCGCGTAGTGGTCGGCGAGCACAGACACCCGGGGATCAGCCCCGATGTTGCGGATCCGCTGCAGCCGGGTCGTCGTCTTTGGCTTGGCGTCGACCGCGCTGTAGATGCGGTCACCGTCGAGCACGAAGGTGACCGGGACCACGTGCGGCCGACCGGATGGGGTCACCGTCGCCAGCCTGGCCACGTCCGAGTCCGCGAACCGCTGCCGGGCGGCCGCTACGTCCAGCCTCATGCCCCCATCCTGCCCCGCCGCAGCTGGCCCGCCGCCCGCGCAGCCCGCCTGGGCCGGCCGGGGCCGCCGGTACGGGATACTGGTCCGTCGGGCGTCACGCCCGCCGGGGGCACCGCAATCCACCAACGTCTGAAGGGCCAGCACAGAGTGTCAGGCGAGGACAGCACGAGCAGCGCGACCAGCAGCCCGGCGGCAGATGCTGAGTCTCCGGAACCAGACGCCCCGGCCAGCCGGGCCGACGTGCTGGGCGAGATCCGGCGGCAGCGGATCGATAAGGTTCACCAGCTCCGCGAGCAGGGCATCGACCCGTACCCGCCCGACGCGGTGGAGCGGGTCAGCATCGCCCGCGCCCTCGAGACCGCTGACGGTGAGCCGGCCACCATCGCCGGGCGGATCATGCTGCTGCGCCCGATGGGCAACCTCACGTTCGGCCAGCTGCACGACGAGACCGGCGACATGCAGTTCATGATCTCACGTCGGGATCTGCCCGGGGATCACGTCCCGGGCTACAAGGCGCTGACGAAGCTGCTGGACATCGGCGACTTCGTGGCCGTGGAGGGCTACCGGCTGCAGACCAAGACCGGCGAGCTGTCGGTCGGCGCACGCAAGGTGACGATCCTGACCAAGTCCCTGCGGCCGCTGCCGGACAAGCACTCGGGCCTGACCAACGAGGAAGTCCTGCTCCGCAAGCGCTACCTGGACATCCTGCTGCACCGCGAGATCCAGGACATGATCTACGCCAAGGCCCGGTTCTGGCGGTCCATGCGCCGGTTCCTCGAGGACCACGACTTCACCGAGGTGCAGACCCCGGCGCTGGAGCTGACCACCGGCGGCGCGGACGCGCGCCCCTTCGTCGCCCACCACAATTACCTCGGCACCGACGTCTGCCTGCGCATCTCCATGGGCGAGCTGTGGCAGAAGCGCCTGCTGGTCGGCGGGCTGGAGCGCACGTTCGAGATCGGCCGCCAGTTCCGCAACGAAAACCAGAGCCGCGAGCACCTCAACGACTACGACCAGATGGAGTTCTACTGGGCGTACGCCAACTATGAGACCGGGATGCGCCTGGTCGAGGACCTGTTCCGGCACGTGATCAGCGAAACCTTCGGCACCTTGTCCTTCACCCTGCACCGCAACGGCCGCGAGTACCAGGTCGATCTGGGCGCGGACTGGGCGCGCTACGACTACTACGAGACCATCAGCCAGATCCTCGGCTTCGACGTCCAGTCGGCCACCACGGACAAGCTGGTCGCCACCATCGACAGCCTGGGCCTCGTGGTGGACCGCGACGGCCTGAACCGGGCCCGGGCCATGGACGCGCTGTGGAAGCACTGCCGCCGCAGCCTGTCCGGACCGGGGTTCCTGGTCAACGAGCCACTCGAGGTCTCGCCGCTGGCCAAGGGGCGGCCGGACCGGCCCGGGATCGTGGAACGGTTCCACGTCATCGTGGCCGGGAGCGAGCTGGGCAACGGCTACAGCGAGCTGAACGACCCGCTGGAGCAGGCCATGCCCCCGGCCTGCGGTTTCGGCCTGAGCGAGCGGGTGTTCGCGTTCTTCATGGACAAGAGCGTCCGGGAGTGCCAGATCTTCCCGCTGCTGCGCCCCCTGGACCGCGACGCGGGCTGAGGCCGGGGCGAGCGAGGCCGGGGGCGAGCTCGGGTCGCGGGGGAGCCGGGGCCGGGGGACGGCGCGCGGCTAGCGGGGGGCGGATGCCCGGGCAAATTCCCTGATGAGCCGGGCGAGTCTGGCTGGCTGGTCCAGCGGGACGAGCGTGTAACTGTCTTTCACCTCAGCCAGCTCCGCGTGGGGCAGCAGGCCAGTGAGGCGGCGTCCGTGCTCGGGGGGCATCACGCGGTCCTCGCGGGCCCAGACCACCAGGGCGGGCCGGCTGAAATCCGGCAGGCTGCTGGCCGCCTCGACCAGCAGATGGGTGTCCGATGCTGCCGCCCGCAGCATCCGGACAGCGTCGCGGCGGATCCCGGGCTGCTTCATGACCGGCTGCATCCACTGAGCGGTGACCGCGTCCCCGTACCTGGTCAGCCACCCGAACGCGATCGGAAGCCGCCGGATCGCGCGGAGCCGCATCTGCTGCATGAACAGCCCGAACATCCGGGGCGGGAGCTTGCCCGAGAGCACCAGCGTCTTGCCGGTCAGCCCGGGCGGGAAGTTGTCGAACGCGTCGCAGGAGACGAGCACGACCCGCCCGGCCCGCGGCACGCCGTCGCGGATGAGCAGCTGGACCAGCGCCCCGCCGGTGTCGTTGCCGACCAGCGTCACGTCATGCAGGTCGAGGCGGTCCAGGAACTCCCCGGCCAGCCGGGCTATCCCGGGCAGCGACAGGTCAGCGCCGGACCGCACCGGATGCCGGTGCGCCCCGAGCGGCAGCGTCGGGGCGACGCACCGGTGGTCGGCGGACAGCTGAGCGACAACCCCGTCCCACAGCGAGTCATCCATCATCAGGCCGTGCAGAAGCGGGGCCATCTCCCCCGGTGTCCTCGTACTCGACAGTCCCGGCGGACAGTTCGATCTCGCGGCGGACCCTCGCTCGCTCTGCTGACCCCTGCATGCCCAGCCTCCCTGTGGACGACGCCCCCGCCTCCCAGAGAGTGAACCATGTGGTTCGCAAATTGTCCAGGCCGGTCATCCCGGCCAGCGGCCGCAGGCGGGCGGGCGCAGGCGGGCGGGCGCAGGCGGGCGGGCGCAGGCGGGCGGCCGCGGGCCAGCCGGGCGGCCGGACTCCGGACTCCGGACTGGGCAGCTATTCCCCGGCCGCCTCTTCCCGCTCCAGCGCCCGGGCCAGGGCCTCGAACCCGGCGCCGGCCCGCGCCGTGTCGTCGCTGGTCCGCAGGTCCGCCAGCAGGCCACGGGAGGTCGCCAGGATCATCTCGGCCACCTCGAGCTTCCGCTGGTCAGACCAGCCCTCCGGGCAGATCGCCAGGAGCGCGTGCAAATACTGCCGTGACGCGTCCCGCCCGAGTTCCGCGTACCGCTCGGGGTCGTACATCGCCAGCCCCAGGGCCTGATCGAGCACCCGCCGCCCAGGTGCCTCGCCGAGGAGGACCGGCCACGCGGCACGCACCCGCGCCGCCAGCGTCCGGGCACCCGGTGCCCGGGTGGCGGCACCGAACTCGTTGGCGATGCGCCGTTCGCGCAACTGGAGGATCGCCTGCCTGAGCAGGTCGTCTGCTCCGTCGAAGTGATACAGGAGCACCTTGTGGGTCGTCCCGGCCGCTCGTGCGGCCCGCCGCAGCGAGAAGTCCACCAGCCCGTTGACGGCAAGGTCAGCGGTGACACGGTCAAGCAGTTCCCGGCGCCTCGCCTCGCCTCGGGGCGATCCGGCCGACCGCCGGTAGCCAGCCCCTCGTGGTGAGCCGCCACCGGCTGGGGTGCTCACATCGGCTGCTTCCACGTCCGGCATCCTCACACAGTGAACGCGCAGGCCGGCATCGGCCCCGGGTTGTTGCAGACCGGGCCGTCACAGCCGCGGGGTGACGGGGACGATCTGGGCGGAGACGAGCCGGCCGTCCCGGGCGTCAAGGACACCAAGGGTGCCCCGGGGCTGGCGGCGGCGGTCGGTGGGTGAGCCGGGGTTGAAGATCCGCTGCCCATCCCCGGCGTAATCGAGCGGCATGTGCGAGTGGCCGAAGACGACCAGCTCCGCGTCGGGGAACCGGCGGCGCATCCGGGCCGGGCGCCCGGGGGCGCGGCCCGCGTCGTGGATCATGGCCACGCTGAGCCCGTCCAGGTCCAGCTCCAGCGTGTCCGGCGCGCCCCAGGCGGCCACCTCCGGGGCGTCGTTGTTGCCCCGGACGGCCCGGACCGCGGCGTAGCCGGCCAGCTCGTCCAGCACGCTCGCGGTGCACACGTCGCCCGCGTGCAGGATGAGGTCGGCGCCGCGCAGCTGCTCCGCGACCGCTGGCGGGCAGGACCGCCAGCGGCGCGGCGCGTGCGTGTCGGACAGGACGATCACCCTCACGGCCCCATCCTGCCCGGTCCGGCTCTCCCGCGGCGGCATGGTCCCCCGGCCGCCACCGGCCAGCCCTCGCCCGTCCCGTGCATATGCCGCGCCGGGCGGAGGCCTGGCTGGGTGCCGGAGGCTAGCCTGAAGCCAGGCCGAGCTGGTCTACAAGGTCCGCCTGATCGAAGTACAGGTGCGTACTGGTGATCTTGTCGTTCTCGACCTCGTAGACACCGCAGAATCGCGCGTCCAGGGTCCGGCCGGTGGGAGCGATCTCACCGGCCGGGGTGCGCAGGGTGCCGGTGTGGGTGCCGATGAACCGGCCCTCGTGGACCCCGCCCCGGTCGTCGGTGTGAATGGTGACGATCTCCAGCCGGTTGTCCGGGAACGCCTCGTTCCACGTGGCCCAGATGGTGTCGGCGGCGTCCTGCCCCGACAGTTGCATCCCACCCGGCGCGTGCAATTCCAGCCTCTGCATGTCGGCAAGGGCCATCCAGCCCGCGCGGTCCCGCGCGTTCCACAGCTCGATGTCGCGTTCGATCAGGCTCCGGGGGCTTTCCTCGCGAACGGACGAGAACATCAGGGTGAGCTCCTCGACCATACGGACCTGAGTATGCGTCACCGCGGCCAGGTCGGTGCGCAGGGCCGCCACGCTGGACCGGCTGGCCGCCAGGGCCGCAGGGTCCTGCCACGCGGTCACCACGACGCAGTGCCCGGTTTCCCGGTCGGCCAGGAGCTGCATGCTGCATATGCCGGGCATCTGCATCGCCGCGGGCACGCCCGTGTTCCGGAATTCCGCGATGGCCGCGTCCAGGTTGGCCGGGTCAGCGTCGATCCGGGTCAGCCGTACTCCGGCTCCGGTGGGCGGGCGGCTGCGCCGGACGAAGATGGCCGCCTCGAAGTGCTCGACCGCCACCGTGCCCCTGATCAGTTCGGTCAGCTCTTTGCGGGGGACCTCGACGGCCTGCTCGCTCGCGGCCATCGCGTCAGCGGTGTCCCAGTACGACGCGATCACGCAGACACCCAGGTCGGCGTTGGTAAGGACGGCTATCCCCCGGTTGCCGGGCTGGGCTTCCACATGCGGGCGGACGCTCCTCTCCAGGTAGCGGGTCGCCTCGTCCAGCCGGCTCGGGTCGCCGGCCAGCATGTTCATCCGGACGTGCATGATTGTCTCCTTGTCCGCCCTTCCCGGCGGTCAGGTACCCCGCGCCCAGCGGTGCGGCCGCATCCGCGATCGGTGCGGTCGTCGGCAGCGATGCGCTCCAGGCGCGCTACCCGGCCAGCAGGAACGACAAGTCGTCGTCGCTAGCCCTGTTGTGAACCCCGTCCAGGCCGCGTCACGGCCGGCCCCCATTTGGGGTACTTCGCCCCTTTTGCTGCCACCGGAACCCGCTGTGAGCGGTTTCTCCCAGTCAAACACCGCCGCGCCGGAGGGGCAAGGGGGTCGCCGGCCAGCTCACGGGTGCGCTGGCCCCGCGGCAGGCGCTGGCCCCGCGGCGCCGACGGCCAGCCCGCCCGGGCCGTCCTTACGCCCCGTCCGCACCCATGGTGCCGTAGCATTTCTTGAACGTGTTCAAAATTACCTTTACGTCCCGGCCCTCCCGGGACCATACTTGAACACGTTCAACTCATCAGGATCCCGACTCCGGGGAGGCGCGATGGGCGCCGTCGTCACGTACACCATCTACCTGGTCATCAGCATCAGCCTCACCGCCGGGACGGGCCTGGCCCTGTCCCGCAGCGGGCGCGTCTTCCTGCGGGACGTGTTCGGTGGCGACGATGCCCTGGCCCAGGCCGTCAACCGGCTCCTGGTGGTGGGCTTCTACCTGCTCATGCTGGGGTTCGTGGTGCTGGCCATGCGGCCGTCCGGGCAGATCACGGGAGCCCGGCAGGCCGCCGGGGTGCTGTCGGTCAAGGTCGGGGAGGTGCTCCTGGTCCTGGGCGCGCTGCACCTGATGAACCTGGCCATCTTCCGCCGGATCCGGCGCCGCCCGGCCGCCCTGACCACGGGCCCGGCCCAGCGCGGGCCGCAGGCGCCAGCGCCGCTGCGGTTCAGTCCCCAGCCGGGCATCCCGCCGCGCGACCCCCAGGACGTACATTGACCACTGTGGCCGAGCTTGAGCTGACTCCCCGCGCCGAGCAGACCCGGGCCGCGATCGTGACGGCGGCTCTGCGGCTGTTCCGGGAGAACGGGTACGAGGCGACGACCATGCGGGCCATCGCCCGGGAGGCGGACGTCTCGACCGGCAGCGCCTACTACTACTTCAGCTCCAAGGAAGAACTGGTCCAGCAGTTTTACGTGAGCAACCAGGCGGATCACCTGGCTGCCTGCCGTGAGGTGCTGGACCGCGAGACTGATTTCGCGGCCCGGCTGCACGGGACGCTGCGGGCCCTGATCGACCTGTCCGAGCCCTACCACGAGTTCGCGGCCAGGTTCTTCAAGTACGCGGCGGAGCCGAGCAGCCCGCTCAGCCCGTTCAGCAAGGAATCGGGCGAGGCCCGGGATGCGGCCGTGGCCATGTATGGCGAGCTGATCGACGGGTCGTCCATCAAGATCGACCGGGAACTCCGGGCCCAGCTGCCGGAGCTGCTCTGGCTGTACTCGCTCGGCGTGATCCTGTACTGGGTCCACGACACGTCCCCGGGGTGCGCCAAGACGTATCAGCTGATCGACCGCACTGTCCCGCTCGCCGCCCGGCTGGTCGCGCTGTGCCGCATCCGGCTGCTGCGCAGCACCATGCGCGAGCTCATCTCGGTGATCGAGGACATCCGCAGCTGACTCGGCGGCGCGGGCCGCGGGCCGGCCGTGGGCTGCGGTTATGGTGGCGCCATGGCCGATCGCAAGGAGATCCTCGAGGTGGCAGGTCACGAGGTGGCCATCTCCAACCCGGGCAAGATCTTTTTCCCGCGTACCGGGCACACCAAGCTCGATCTGGTCCGGTACTACCTCAGCGTGGCGGACGGGGCCATGGCCGGCGTCGCGGGGCGGCCCATGGTGCTCAAGCGATTCGTGCACGGCGCGGAAGGCGAGGCGTTCTTCCAGAAGCGGGCACCGGAGTCCCGGCCGCCCTGGATCGACACGGTCGAGCTGCGCTTCCCGTCCGGGCGCAGCGCGGTGGAGGTCGTCCCCCGGGATGCCGCCACCCTGGCCTGGGCGGTCAACCTGGGCTGCATCGACCTCAACCCGCACCCGGTCCGCGCCGATGACCTCGAGCATCCCGACGAGCTGCGGGTCGATCTGGACCCGGTGCCGGGCGTCGGATGGCCGCAGATCCTCCAGGTGGCGCTGGTCGCCCGCGGGGTGCTGGATGACTTCGGGCTGGCCGGCTGGCCCAAGACATCCGGCTCGCGTGGCTTCCACGTCTACGCCAGGATCGAGCGCCGCTGGGACTTCGCCCAGGTCCGCCGGGCGGCGGTGGCCCTGGCCCGCGAGGTCGAGCGCCGCGCACCGGGCCTGGCCACCGCGAAGTGGTGGAAGGAAGAACGGCACGGCGTGTTCGTGGACTACAACCAGAACGCGAAGGACCGGACCG
>WNGB01006673.1_pt1 | contig 16888 bp, 11 predicted proteins | sample 5400681 | NCBI WGS metagenome assembly WNGB01 (sample SAMN13153367, study PRJNA577476) | soil metagenome | isolation source: 115 cm soil or saprolite under grassland replicate 2 | place: USA:California | collected 2016-06-15 | reverse complement strand
CGCGTTAGGCGGGGCGATTCCAATCGAAGAATTCATTTTTTATCTGACAGGCTTCATGCTCGTTCTGCTGAGTTACATCTGGTGCGACGAATATTGGATGGCCGCTTACAATGTCCCTGACTACGAGGAAGCGGCCAGGGATATACCGCGCATTGTTCGTTTTCATTTTGCTTCTGTCATCCTTGGTCTCGTCTTGATCGCAACCGCAATTGTGTACCGCAAGTTCGTCTCCGGTGCGTCGGATGGGTTTCCGTGGTACTTTATTTATCTCGTCTGCGCTTCGCTTATTCCGTCGGCCGGCTTTTTTTACACCGCACGGCTGTTCATTAACTGGCGCGCGTTTAGTTTCACGTTTTTTCTGCTTCTCCTTATCAGCCTGCTTTGGGAAGTGACACTCGCTTTGCCGTATGGCTGGTGGGAATATCGCACCAATATTCTGATCGGGCTGCACATCGGAGCATGGTCCGGCCTACCGCTTGAAGCGGTCTGCGTTTGGTTGGCTGTGACCTTCACCACCGTTATCACCTATGAAGTGATCAAAATTTGGAAAGCCCTGGGCACCCGCGCGCTGGAAGCGTTTTTTGGGATCGGAAAATAACGCTTGGGCAAGCCGAAAGTTTCTGGGTTGCTCTTACAATTACGACTGTTCCGTCGGTCACCCGAAGATGAGCAATTGAATCGAATCGGGCAGATGCTGGGCCACGTTGGTCGCGACGCTGCCGCGAAGCAACTTAGCCATGGCGGGCCGTTGCGACGCGCCGATCACGAGGAAATCGATTCCCATCGTAGCGGCGAGATCGACAATCGTTGCAGACGCGTCCTGGCTCACGGCGTAAAGCGGAACTATGTTGACGCCGCGCTCGCTCCCGAGTTTCAGCATCGAACACATGATGGCGTTCGCCTCCGGGTCATCCTGCCATTTGGAACGACCGAGGGGTGTGCCGGCCGCCGTAAAGTAAACAGCCACCTCCTTAACGTAGAGCACAAACAGCGTGGCCTTACGCAACTGCGCTTCGTCCATCGCAAAGCTAAGCACCGGCGTGATTCCGCGCGCTGCCACCATGATTTTTTGACCTTCCTCCAAGCGGGTCCGCATGTTCGCCGCGAGGTCGGGCGTAACCATCCGGGCAACTTCGCGCGTGACAGTAAGGGTAGTGAGGCCTTGAAGCTTCAATGTGTAAGCACGCAGTGCCAGCCCGCCCATCAAAACCGCTAGCACGAATTGAAGCGCATCAAGTTTCGTGTGGGCCAGCGTCAGCTCCACAAAAGCCAGGATCACAAATGTGATGCCAAAGAGCACGTGATCGTACCAGGTGAAACCTATAGTGCGATTGAATGTGCACGAACCGAGATTGACGGTGATGGCGCCGACTACGCCGATGGCATAAAGGCCAGCCAGCGCGGTGAAGTTTGCGGCAAAAAGCAGCACCACCACCGGTAGGCCAGTGGCGATGAAGAGCGGCCAGGTGGGAACACCGTGACGATTGAGGCGTTTGAATTGACGCGGCATCTCGCCGTCGCGCGCCATCATGTAAAGCAGACCGATCATCGCCACGATGGCGGTGTTGGCGGCGCTCAAGAGCAGAAAGAAGAAAACAATTCCAACGATCCAGCCAAAAATCTGACCGACCGCAGGCGAAAACGTGGCGGTGGCAAATTGTTCGCCGATGAACCGCAGCATGTCTTCGCTGCGTTGTCCCAAAACCGCCGCGATTTCGCCACGGTCCGTCAGGTGCAATGTCTTGCCAAGCACAGAAGGCAGGGAAAGCATCGCCCAGCCGAGCAGCGCTGTGCCGAGGACAACCTCGATCGCCACTGGCGTAATGGCCTTCAGCGACTCACGCGCGACGCTCGGGCGTTCCATTGTTGAGCCTGGATCGAGTTTCATTACGCCGGTGAGATTTGCGATCGATTCCGCGCCAGACAACGCCAGGATCACGCCCACGAATTGCACCCAGACTGTGCCCAAACTTTGGTGTCGCGGCTCGAGGAAGTGAGTGGTGAAATGCGGCGCGCTGAGCGCGATTAAAAGGATGACGACCACCGCCGTCGGCAGCGCCAGCGCTACAGCGAAACTGCCGGAATGTTTTGGCCCAAAATAATTAATCAGGCCCATGATCAACAACAATCCAATCGTTGTGAGCGCGATATGTTCCCGCGCCATTTTGATCCATTCGATGTTCTCGGCTCCGGAGGTGATGTACGTGAGGGCTGACCAACCACTCAACGCCGCAGTGACCGTGAGATCCGCGAGCAATAACAGCGCGCCGACTACCGCGAGCAGTCTTCCTTGTGAGCGCGCGGCAGAGTAAACGCCGCCGCCGTCAGGAAAATGACGACAAATGACCGCGTAATTGATCCCAACCAAACCGGTGAGCGCACAAACGGCCAGGATAATCGGCAGCGACGAAAATCCCGCGGCAACAAATGCGAGACCAATTACGTACGCTTTACTAGTGCCCCAATCACCGTAGAGCAGAGCAGCGGCGCGTTTCCAATCCAGATTACGCGGTCGATGTACTCCGGCGCTCGCATCGAGAACAATATCCTCTATTAGCTCCGCCATTGTTTAATGGGTCTGACTCTCCATTGCGCACTTGTTCACTGGCAAGTTGTTTCTCGAGGAGCTTCTAGCAAAGACGCATTCTTTTCCGCCCAAGCCTCTGGGACCTCGGCCGCTTTTGTATGTTGTATCGAGCAATAGTTACCGCCGCGGACGTGCCGATGAGCTAATAGGAGGCTGCTGGTTCTTAGTATCAGTAGCGCAAAACAATTCACGACCGCAGTCCAACCCCTTCGCGTGAGACATCAACTCCCAAATCGGTAGCCGATTCCCGAGGCGGTCTTGATTAGCGATGGTTTCGCTGGATCGCTCTCGATCTTTTGGCGCAGATGTGTGACGTAAACGCGCAGATACTGGCGATGCTCCTCCGACTTCGGCCCCCAGATTTCGCGCAGAATATATCGGTGGGTGAGGACGCGCCCAGGATGCCTGACAAATAAGCGGAGCAAAGCGTACTCGGTGGCGCTCAGTTTGATTTCGCGGCCCGCGCGCGTCACCACACGCGCCGTAAGATCGACAACCAGATCACCATTTTTGAAAACGGAAATTTCTTCTTCTGGACGGGTCTTTCGTTGAGCTGCTCGGAGGCGCGCGAGCAATTCCGGCGTGCTGAACGGCTTTGTCACGTAGTCATCTGCGCCTGCATCGAGGGCAGCCACCTTTTCCTGCACGTCATCACGCACTGTTAGGACAATCACCGGCGCTTCGCTCCATTCACGCAAACGTTTTAGCACTTCGAGCCCGTCGAGATCGGGCAGGCCGAGATCGAGGAGGATGACCGCAGGCTTGCGGTTGGCAATTTGAACGAGACCCTGCTGGCCATTCTCAGCTTCGTCCACCTGATAATTTTCCGCTTCCAGCGCGACTCGCAGCAGCCTGCGAATTTGCACTTCATCGTCTATTACGAGCGCAACCGGTTTCATTCACGCGGTCGCTTCGCTTGGCAATCGCATCGGCTCGCCAATCGGGAGACGAATCGAAAATCGGGCGCCGCCGCCTTCGCGATTCTGCGCAACGATCTGACCGCCGTGCGCCTCCACGAGTTGCCGGGCAATCGAAAGGCCAAGGCCAATCCCGCCAGGCCGCGTTCTCGGGCCGCGATAAAATTTTTCGAAAACCTTATTCTCTTCGCCAGGCGCAAGACCAGGACCGTGATCGGCGACGGAAATGATGAGCACTGCGCCATCGCGCCTGGCGCTCACTTCGATCGGCTTATCGCTTCCGCCGTGGGCGGCAGCGTTTGATAGCAACGCATTCAACGCTTGTTGAATCAGGCGCGCATCCACCGAAATAGCTGCCAAGTCATCACCGACGCTGATTCGAACAGCGCTGTCGTTTAATCCCGACGAGGCGACCGCTTCGCGCACCAGCTCGGCTGGATCGCACCATTCATGTAATGGTTGCAAGAGGCCCGATTCCAAGCGGGTCGCATCGAGCAAATGATCGACGGTGCGGGTCAGACGCTGCACGGCCTGCTGCAATTCGGCGCGGTTGAGTTGCTCCGAAGATGTCGCGGCTTGGAGCGCCACCGACATCGCGGCCAGCGGCGTCTTTAGTTCGTGTGAGACGGAATCGAAAAGCGCTTTTTGCAACTTCTGGGACTGCTGGGAAATTTGCGCTGCGCGGCTTTCTTCCAGCGCGCGCTCCTTTTTCACGAACAGCGCGAGCTGCGCGGCAAACGCGTCGAGCAATTCGCGTTGCTCCAGTGTAGGCGTGCCTGGAAGGCGGACAGTCAGCACACCTTCCGCGCGGTCGCCGCTAATCAGTGGCACGTGCAGCGACTCCGCATCCGGCAATGTGTCCGTCGATCTTCCAGCTGCTTGTTTTTTCTGAAACGCCCAGACCGCGACGCTTTCGTCTTTGCTCGACGGCGTGAACGTGCTCGCCCAGTGACGCGACAAGCCGTTCTCGTCACGCAACCAAACCGCAGCGTCGGATTGAAATGATTCTTTGATCAACGCGAAAACCTTTGGCAGCGCTTGATCCAGATCGCGGCTGGCGGCGAGCGCACGCGTAAAGCGATACAAGGCGGTCGCGCGTTGCTCGCGGCGGCGCTCGGCTTGCTCGCGTTCGCGCAATTGCGTCGCCAGATGGCCGATGACGATGGCGATAACGAAATACGCGCCGAACATCATGAAGTCGTGAAAATGGGTAATGTAAAAGGTGAAGCGCGGCGGAATGAACAGAAAATCCCAGAGAAGTGCGCTGAGTCCGGCGAGAAAGAGTGTCGGCCAGCGGCGCAACCGCGTAGCGGCAAGAACGACGGCCAGGAGATAGAAAAGCGAAACGGCCCAGTAGCCGGTGTAATCGAAAATCGCCAGGCAGAGAGCGGTAACGCCACCAGCGATGGCAAGGGCAATCCCAAAGTCACGCCACGGCGCACGTTCGAGTCGCTCTTCAATAGTTTCTCTTCGCGGCGCCACCGATTCCTCTGCCGGAATCATGTGAATATCGATGTTACCGCTGTTGCGCATGAGCCAGTGCAGCGGGTCGCGTTTCAAAAAACTTGTCCATCGCGAGCCGAGCGGCTTTCCGATGACAATCTGAGTGACGTTGTGTTCACGGGCGATACGGAGCAGTGCTTCGCCGATATCTGTACCGGGCGTGGAAACTACTTCCGCGCCGAGCTGCCGCGCGAGCGCGAGGTATCGAGTCAAGCGTGTTTGCTCTTCTTGCGAAAGCGGCCGCGGTTGCTCGATGTTCGCAACGATCCAGGAAGCTTCCATTGACGCCGCCAGCCGACGCGTATAGCGAATCAATCTCTCCGAGTAAGGACTCGCGCTGACCGCGACGAGCAAGCGATCTCCACTCTTCCAAGGTCCGGCGATTTTCTCTTCCGACATGATGTCGCGCAGATCGCGATCGACATGTTCGGCTACCAGCCGCAGCGCCATTTCGCGCAAAGCCGTCAAATTGCTCTCTCGAAAGAAATTTTTCGCCGCCCACTCGGCACGCTCACCCAGATAAACTTTTCCTTCCACCAGGCGCGAGCGGAGTTGTTCCGGGGTTAGATCGACAAGAACGATTTCGTCGGCAAGATCGAGGACGGAATCGGGAACGGTCTCACTAACAGGCGCACCAGTGATTTGGCGAACTGTGTCGCTGCGACTCGCAACGTGCTGAACATTGAGCGTGGTGTAAACGTTGATACCAGCATCGAGCAGCTCGAGCACGTCCTGGTAACGCTTCGGATGTCGCGAGCCAGGTGCGTTCGTGTGTGCAAGTTCATCGACAACTGCGAGACCGGGATGCCAGGTGAGGATCGCATCAAGATCCATCTCCTCCAGTTTTGTTCCGCGATATTCGATCTGCGCGCGCGGCATGATCGGCATCCCTTCGAGCAGCACCTCCGTCTCTTTGCGCCCGTGCGTTTCAACAAGCCCCACCACAACCTCGCATCCTTCGGCTTGCTTCTGCCGCGCGGCTAGCAGCATGGCATAGGTCTTCCCCACACCTGGGGACATGCCGAAGAAAATCTTCAGTTTGCCCCGAGCGGACTCTGTCTCTTCGCGCTTCAGACGCGCGAGAAGTGCATCCGGATCAGGCCGTTCGGCCTCGCTCATGCCCCAATTCTACGCTGTCGGGGCAAGATCTGCACCTCAGAAGCGATAGCCGAAACCAGTGAAGACGTTGTAATCCGGCGCGCTGCGAGTCAGTCCAAAGAACGAATCCACATCAACTGAGAAGTTCGGAGTGACTTGATAAATCAAACCAGTGTCGAATGTGCCGACCCAGGGTCCCGGACTGACCGCGTCATAGAATTCGACATAGCCGCTCAAATTCCCAACGATTGTGCGGGAGAGTCCGATTGGATTTTGCCACTGCACTTGCATGTTACTGCTGCGAGATTTGTCGAGAATGTCGATCCTCGTTTGCGCGAACAGCGTGAAACCCCAAGGCAGCGAGTAATTGACCGGTAAACCAAAGCCAGGCTCCCAAACATGGTTGCCCGCATGTCCCGTGTTCGTCGGTATTTTTACCGACGAGACCAGACCGATGACCAATTTTCCGCCATCGTTGCCGAGGAAATTAATTTTCAAGCGCACAGTCGTATCGCCGAACCCGTCCTGCTCGACCGGTTTTCCGAAATCCGGTCCGCTGGTGCGTTTGTTAACATAAAATTGCGGAAAGATTTGCAGGTCCATCCAATTCGTTAGGCCAAGCTTGAAGTTGGTGTTGCCGGCGATCCAGGTACGAGTACGAACGCCCTTTTCGTAATCCAGCGTCCAGTTGGCGACATCGCTTTCGATTTGGAAAGCGCCGGCGTCGATTGTGAACGGGCTGTCCGTCTTGCTCGGGCGATCTGTGTTATAGGGGCGGCGCAAATCAATCGGCGTCGGATTAAAAACCGTGTACTGCGACTTGTCCGGCGCGGGCGTGATCGTGGGTGCCAATTCTTCGTAGCCGAAAGCCAGGCGAACAGAGATCACCAACGCAAGAAGGCACGCGCGCGTTTGCATTCGTTAGGCCCAACCGCTCTCAGCGCAACTGATCGAGTGCGCGATTGAGCTGAAGAACGTTCACGCCAGGCGCGCCGAAGACGCCCAGATCACGCGGGTCGGTGTACTGCCGAACGAATTCGCGCACTTTTTCTTCAGTGAAACCGCGAGCTTTAGCAACGCGCGCAGTTTGGAGCTCGGCATTTCGCAAACTGATGTGCGGATCGAGCCCGCTGCCCGAGGCCGTCACTGCGTCTGCCGGCACGGGTTCGGATTCGCTCAAGCTATTTTCCGTGCGGTACGCCGCTATGCGTTCTTTGATCGCATCATTCAGTTTTTGCGAAGTCGGTCCCAAATTGCTACCGCCGGAACTCGCCGCGTCATAACCGTTGCCAGCAGCGGAAGGTCGCGGATGAAAATATTTCGGATCAGCGAATGCCTGGCCTAACAACCTCGAGCCGTGCACGGTTCCGTTAGGATCGACGATCAAACTGCCGTTGGCCTTGTCGCGAAAGAGCGCCTGCGAAATCCCGAAAACAACGAGCGGATACACGCCGCAGCAGACGACTGCGAGTACGAAGGTCGACACGACCGCACCGCGAATATGGGAGAAAAATTCTTTCATTTCGTTAGGCCAAGTGGAGCGTGGTGATGATGAGGTCGATCAGTTTGATGCCGATAAAAGGAACGACGATGCCGCCGAACCCGTAGATGAGCAGATTGCGCTGCAAGATGGCGAGCGCGCCCATGGGCTTGTAAGCGACACCGCGGAGCGCCAGCGGAATCAGCCCAATGATGATGAGCGCATTGAAAATCACGGCGCTCAAAATCGCGCTCGTGGGGCTGTTCAGATGCATGATGTTCAGCGGCGCGATCTCGGGAAATGTGGCCATCAACATCGCGGGAATGATCGCGAAATATTTCGCCACATCGTTTGCAATGCTGAACGTGGTGAGCGAGCCGCGCGTGATCAGCATTTGTTTCCCGATTTCAACGATGTCGAGCAGCTTCGTTGGATTGCTGTCAAGATCGACCATGTTGCCGGCTTCGCGCGCCGCCTGCGTGCCAGTGTTCATCGCGACGCCAACATCGGCTTGCGCGAGCGCGGGCGCGTCGTTCGTTCCGTCGCCGGTCATGGCGACCAGATGGCCTTCGGCTTGTTCGTGCCGGATGCGTTTGAGTTTTTGTTCGGGCGTCGCTTGCGCCATGAAATCATCCACGCCGGCTTCAGCTGCGATCGCTGCGGCGGTGAGTGGATTGTCTCCGGTGATCATCACCGTCTTGATTCCCATTTTGCGTAACTGCGCGAAACGCTCCTTGATTCCGCCTTTGACGACATCTTTGAGCTCGATCGTGCCGAGCGTCATCATGTCCGACGCGACAACCAACGGCGTGCCGCCGCGATGGGAAATTTCGTCAACCGTTTTCGCGACGGATTGCGGAAACATTCCGCCCGCTGATTCGACAAATCCGCGCACCGCTTCAGCAGCGCCCTTGCGTACACGCATCGTCGGTTGCGTGCCATTGGCATGAAGATCGACACCGCTCATGCGTGTCTGCGCGGTAAACGGTACGAATGTCGCCTCCAGTTCGTGCATTTCCCGCGCGCGCAATCCGAACTTCTCCTTTGCGAGCACGACAATCGAGCGTCCTTCCGGGGTTTCGTCCGCTAGCGAGCTCAATTGCGCGGATGCAGCCAGATCATTAGCCTCAACGCCGGGCGCAGGATGAAACCCAACCGCCATGCGATTTCCGAGCGTGATCGTCCCGGTTTTATCGAGGAGCAGAACATCGACATCCCCGGCTGCCTCGACGGCGCGCCCGCTCATTGCCAGCACATTGCGCTGAAGAACGCGATCCATTCCGGCGATACCAATCGCGCTAAGCAATCCGCCGATGGTTGTCGGGATCAAACAAACCAGTAGAGCCACGAGAACTGGAATCGAAAACGCCGCGCCCGAATAAATGCCGAACGGCTTGAGTGTGACACATACGAGGAGAAAAATGAACGTCAACGCGGCCAGAAGAATCGTGAGCGCGATTTCGTTAGGCGTTTTCTGACGGCGCGCGCCTTCGACTAACGCAATCATTTTGTCCAGAAAACCGGTGCCTTTGTCTGCAGTGATTCGGATCACAATTCGATCGCTCAAGACGCATGTGCCGCCGGTGACTGCACTTCGGTCGCCGCCGCTCTCGCGAATCACCGGCGCGGATTCGCCTGTGATCGCCGCTTCATCCACGCTGGCAATTCCCTCAACGACGTCGCCGTCTGCCGGAATGATATCGCCAGCTTCACAAACGACGAGGTCGCCTTTCTGTAACGACGGAGCGGGAACTCTCTCCTCGCGACCGTTCTTCAGACGGCGGGCGACTGTGTCCTTTCGCGCCCGACGCAGACTCGCTGCTTGTGCTTTGCCTCGACCTTCAGCGATCGCTTCAGCAAAATTCGCGAAGAGCACTGTGAACCAGAGCCAGATCGCCAGTTGGGCCACGAAACTGCGCAGTGCCGACTCAGTGGTGAATATACCGACAGTTGTTAGGGAAGCGCCGACCATCGTCACGAACATGACTGGGTTCTTCACCATCAGCCGCGGGTTCAACTTTTGGAACGCGTCAACGATGGCCGGGCCGACAATGTTCCAGTCGAAAAGCGATGCAGGTTTTTGGGTCATGAAGGTTGGATGCCGATCTTAGAAAAGTTTTCCGCCTTGCATGAGGAAGTGCTCAACGATTGGGCCGAGCGTCAGCGCGGGTAGAAAGTTAAGCGCACCGATCAAAAGCACGGTGCCGAGCAGCAGAATGAGAAATGTTCCTCCATGGACTGGAAACGTGCCTGCACTGGGCGGCGCCACTTTCTTTTGCACTAACGAACCAGCCAGCGCCATGATTGGCACGATCATCAGGAAGCGGCCGAACAACATGTCCAGACCGAGCGTCGTATTGTACCAAGGCGTATTGCCGGAGAGACCGGCAAACGCGCTGCCGTTATTTCCGGCGCCGGAACTGAACGCGTAGAGGATCTCGCTAAGCCCGTGGGGGCCGTTGTTGTTCAATCCGGCCAGGCCCCATTTGCTCACTATCGCCCACGCAGCGAAACCAAGAATCGAGATCGCCAGAATGAGCAATGCGAGCATCGCCATGTTGACGTCGTACGCTTCAATTTTTTTTCCGAGATATTCCGGTGTACGACCGACCATCAGGCCTGCGATGAAAACCGCCAGCACGACGAACACTAGGATTCCGTACAAGCCAGCGCCGACTCCCCCAAAAATGATTTCGCCCAGTTGTATGTTGAACAGCGGGATGAAGCCGCCAAGCGCAGTGAACGAATCGTGCATTGCGTTGACCGCTCCGCACGACGCATCGGTTGTGATCGTGGCGAAAAGCGCGGAGTTGAAGATTCCGAACCGGACTTCCTTGCCCTCCATGTTGCCGTCCGCGGCGGCGACGCCGAGATGCTGGTGGATCGGATTGCCGGATGATTCCGCCCACCAACACAAAAGCACACCGCCGAGAAACAAGACCACCATCGCTGCCCACACAGTCCAACCGTGCCTTTGGTTTTTAACCATGCGGCCGAGGTAGTAAGTGAGTCCGCTGCCGATCGCGAAGATCGACAACATCTGGACAAAATTTGAGAGCGGCGTGGGATTCTCGAACGGATGCGAGGCGTTCGCATTGACGTATCCGCCGCCGTTGGTGCCGAGCATCTTGATCGCGACCTGCGATGCCATCGGACCTTGCACGATATTCTGCTCGGTCACGGTCTGCTCTTCTGTGACCGCTTTGCCATCCGGTCTTTTGATCGTCTCGCCTTTATCATTTTTCTTCACGACCTGGATCCTCATCGGCTCGACGAGCGTCGCTTTGGTGTAAGGCTTGAAATTTTGAATCATGCCCTGCGACACCAGGAAGACGGCGAATACCAGACAAATCGGCAGCAGGAGATAGTAAGTGACCCGAACCAGATCGACCCAGAAGTTACCGATCGTTTTCGCGGAATGCCGCGCGATTGCCCTAACGAGTGCAGCGGCAATGGCGATGCCCGTGGCAGCCGAGACAAAATTGTGAAACGTCAGTCCGACCATCTGCGAGAAATAGGAGAGCGTTGATTCGCCTGCATAGTTCTGCCAGTTGGTGTTGGTCGTGAAACTAGCCGCGGTGTTGAACGCGAGATCGGGATTTATCGCTGCCAGCCCTTGTGGATTGAGCGGCAGAAGATTTTGCAATCGCAGAATCGCGTACGTGAAAATGCAACCCACCAAACTGAAAAGCAGCATCGCTAGCGTGTACTGTTTCCAATTGTGCTCCTCGCTAGTTCTAACGCCCAAGAGGCGATACGTTCCGCGCTCAAGCGGACGCAGCGCCGGATCGAGCCACGTTCTGCCGTTCGGGTCGAGCACTTGAACCAGATAAAGCCCCATGGGCTTCGTAATCACCGCGAGCGCAATTAGAAAGATCGCGAGTTGAATCCAACCGGACGTTTCCATATCGATCTTAGAATTTTTCCGGCCGGATCATGGCCGCGAGCAGATAAACAAACAACAGGAGCGCGATGATACCGACGATGATCGTTTCCATTTTGTCCTCCTACAGCTTCTCGCAAAAACGCACGTAAAGAGCGCTCATGACAAAAAAAGCAATCGTGATCCCGACGAAAATGAGGTCGCTCATAGGTGAGCCTCATAATGAGCGAAATCGTGCCGGTAGCGTTAATTAAACCGCGCGTTAAATGCGTTAAAAAATCATTAACGTCTGATAGATGATCCCCTCGTCTACGGCTGAAGATGTGCCACGGCTTCGATCTCAGCGGTCTGCGGAAACATGTCGAGGGGTGTAATCGAATGGATGGTGAACTTTTCCTGCAGTTCTTTCAGGTCACGGGCCAGCGTGGCGGGATTGCAGGAAACGTAAATCAGTGTTGTTGGCGCAAGACTACGAATCGCTTTGCGAGCGTTTGCGCTTAGGCCGGTTGCCGGAGGATCGATAATGATGGTGGTAGGGGCGATTGACTTCAATCGCCCGCGATCGATGTCGTCCACGGGCGGGCGGTTCGGGTGAACCGCCCCTACCTGTTGCAATTCTTCTTCCACGTCGCAGGCGATATAGGTTTCCTTCTCAGTGGCATCTTCTTTTGCGGCGGCGATGGCGAACTTGTCCCAATCGATTCCCACGACACGCTCAAACTTGTTGAGCAATGCCTTAGCGAAGAATCCTGTACCGCAGTAAGCATCGATGAGGAGATCTTGATTCGGAGGAACAAGATCGACAATTAAATCACGCAGTGCGTCCGCAACCTCGTCATTAGTTTGAGAGAAGACGCGCCGGCTCGAAGAGGTGCGCAGAGTGTAATGCCCATCCCGCGGATTTTCTCTCCGCAGGTCCGTCAACTCGCGATTCACTTCGTCGGACGAAATCGGACACCTCTCGACGTCGATCAAGCGATGTGAATCGCGTCGAAAAAATCCAATCACGCCATCCTGCGCATGAACCGTGATGCGGTTGCGATATCCGTACGGTTTCGGCGACGGGATGATCGGTCGCATGGGGATCTCTTTGAGCTTGCCGATCCGCTCGAGAACATTGCGCACCTGGCGCCATTTAATCGCCAGCTGATGTTTGTAACCGATGTGCTGGTACGCGCATCCGCCGCAACGGCCGAAATAGGGGCATTTTGGTGTAACACGATGTGACGAGGCTTCCTTAACTTCCACCAGGTCCGCCTCGGCGAACTGTTTTTTCTCACGCACGATCTCAGCGGAAACCAGTTCGCCCTCGATTGTGTATGGAACGAAGATAGCCTTCCCTTGCTCGCGTCCGACCCCTTTCCCGCCAAAAGCGATGTCTTCAATCTTCAGATCGACAACGCGCATATGAAGATTTCGACCGAGGGAATCGAAAATGCCAATTCGATTCTGCTTTTGACATTCCTTCGTCATTCGTCATTCGTGCTTCGTCATTGTCATTATGGCCTGGCGACTTCACGAACATGTTTTACGTGGCAAGATTGACAACCGCACGCGCGGACGGGTGACCGGCGAGGTCTGGCTGGCCGGCATCGACCAGCCATTGGTACTGGAACTAACCGGCGATTGTGCGCCCGACCTCGCCGGGTGCGAGTTGAGCTTTGAAAATCCCGACCCCCTCCTCATGGCGACAAAACCGCCCGCTCCTCAGCAGCGGGGCCCTGCCGGCGATATCACGGCCGCGCGAAAAGTGCGTGTATTCGACGTTCCAATTGACGAAGCAAGCGCAATGTCCCGACGCGGCGAGACACCGCCCGAACACATGGCAAACACGGTCTATCTGGAATGGTTTAGCGAGCGGAGCGGGCGCGTGGTCATTGAAAGCGCCGATTATCGGCTGCAAATCTCCGAGGCAGCGTGGCGTTACACAAAGGAAGAAATTGCCGAGCGCGACCGCCGCATCGCTGAAGAAGAAACCCCGTTTGCTATTGCAATCACACAGGACGGCGAGACGCAAGAATGGGACGAAGTTCGCTATGAGCAATTTCTCCGCGAAAGCGACGCGCTAACAGAAAAATACGGGCGCTTACTGGAGAAATACGCGGACCATCCCGACAGCGAACGGATCATTGCCCGTGAGATGGGATGGTCGTGGCTCGAGGAGGCGCTCGATCAGCAGGACGAAGAAGAAGAAAGCAAGCAGGAGAACGAAGCGGAGGATTTGAAAGTGAAAGTGGACCAGGAAAAGAAAGATGAGTCCGAGGACGACATTGAGGATTATGAATTGCCGCCGCCCGATCCGATGCGTGAAGGAATTGATTGGGTGCGCGACAAGCGTGGCCACGTTTTGCACCCCATCGAGAAACGCGCCCATGATGCGTTGCATGGCCTCCTCGATGAGTTAAAGGCAGCAGAACGTTTTCCCGAGGAAGAAGATGAGGAGGTTGCCGACTTCGTTGGCGGTTTCATGACCCTTAGCGCAAAGCTTGCCGGTGCTTTGGGCGGAGTTGCACGCGGAGACGATTTTTTTGAACCGGGAATGGTGATCGCGTGGCTCAAACGGATTCTGGAGATTTTGAACAGGACGATCGCAGCCGCGGACGCTACAAGAGGGAAGGACTTTCTCCCTGCGGAGCGGTTTGCGTACTATCGGAGCGAGCTTTTTGCGATCCGCGAAGACGTGCTGGAATTAATTAAGGAACTGCGATCGCGCTGATTAGGCAGAGACGCCGCGCTGTGGTGTCCGGCATACTTCTCGATGGAGCGAAGTCAATACGGATCTTGGTCGTAATCCCGGACGTAGGGATATTTTGATTCGTTAGCAATCTCCGGAGGAAATTCTGAATAGCCGGCGTGAATATACGGAATTTCTGGTGGCAGGATGGGGTAATAACTATCGCGCCAGATTGGAAAGGGCCAGGTTAGGATCTCAATAAGACCCGCTACGTGTCGCGCACCTGACCGCCCGAAGCCACGGACCACACCGTAGCCAAACGCAGCGTTGTTGCCTTCTTCTTTGTTAACTTTGTTGATATTCACGATGATTTCTGTCGGCGCCCAGAGAAAATTCGCAAAACCGCGGCCGAGTTTCCGCGTTGGCCCATAGTCATTCGAAGGCGGGTCCTGAATATCTCCAAGACAAATTCCGGCAACGCCGAGTACCAATGAAAAGACAGTCAGGGGTTTCATACGGCTCTAATCCAGTTAAACAAATATTGAGGAGCAAAGGCAATACTTATTTTCGGGCTTCAGCTGCACCATCGTTCTTTGTCTTAGCCATCGAAACCGCGATCGTAATAGCGAGAATGAGCACGATGACTCCCAGAGAGAGGCTCCTGGGCAGCGGCAAATAATCAGCGACAATCATTTTGATGCCGACGAAGCCGAGCACCAAGGCAAGCCCCGTTCGCAGATAAATGAAACGGTCCATCAAGCCGGCGAGCAGGAAGTAAAGCGACCGTAAACCGAGAATCGCGCAAATATTAGAGGTATAAACAATGAACGGGTCGCGCGTAATCGCGAAGATCGCGGGGATCGAATCGACCGCAAAGATCAGGTCTGTGACCTCGATCACGATCATCGTCAAGGCGAGCGGGGTCAACATCCACCGGCTGTCCACATGCACCTTAAAGTGTTCGTTATGAAATTCGCGCGTAATCGGCAGGATCCGACGGCACATCCGCAATATCCAACCCTCAGCGAAATCCTGCGCCGGACGTTTTCCAAAAAACATCTGCACCGCGGTGATCAACAGGAAGAGACCGAAGAGATAAAGAATGAAATGAAAGCGTTGCACCAGCGCGATACCGCCCAAGATCATCGTGCCACGCATGATCAGTGCCCCGATTATTCCCCAGACCAGAACGCGGTGTTGTGCGCGGGGAGGAACGCGAAAGTGCGCAAAAATGAGCACGAAAACAAAAATATTATCCATGCTCAGCGAGTACTCGATGAGGTAGCCGGTGAAAAAATCCAGCCCGTGATGTGGTCCTTTGATGCGCCACACCAGCGCGTTAAATCCAAGTGACAGGATTACCCACAGCACGCTGCGTCGCGCCGCAGCAGTCATGCTTAATTCCCGATCGCGCCGGTGGAACGTGAAGAGGTCGATGCCAATCGCAATGAACACGCCAATGTGAAAGGCGATCCAAAACCAGATACTCGTCGTCACGGCGGGGAGACTTTCACGCAGCGGGGCGCACAGCAAACGTAAATTGCGCGCCTGACCCGTTCGAATTATAGGTCACATGGGACTCATTAGCCTCATTGATGGATACCGAATTAGAAAAACTGGTCGAAGCCGGCAAACTCACTGCGCGCGCCGCGCAGCAACTCGAAGAACTAAAGCCCGGCACATTTTGCCTGCATAAAAGCTGGGGATTCGGTCGCGTGAGCGAATGGAATCTGTTGCTCAACCAGATCGTAATTGATTTTGCGGGCAAAAAGTCGCATCCGATGCAGGCTCAGTATGCGGCAGAGAACCTCACGTCACTGGCGCCGGAACACTTCCTCGCACGTAAAGCGACTGATCTGGCGTCGATCAAGAATTTGGCAAGAGAAAATCCAGCTGCCTTGGTACGCAATATTCTTGAAAGTTTGGAGGGTAAAGCCACGGTGCAGCAGATCGGTGAATGGCTTGTGGGCGATGTTTTCACTGAGACGGAATGGAAACGCTGGTGGGAGTCAACCAAGAAGGCGCTCAAGGCAAGCGGCGTTTTTTCTGTCCCTGCAAAAAAGACCGATCCCATTCAAATTCGCGGCGAAGGGGTGTCGCACGCTGACGAACTGCTCGACGCCTTCAACAAGGCGCGACAACCCAAAGAGCAAATCGCGGCGCTCGAGCAGATCATCAAATCGCACCAACAATTCAACGAACACCAACTTCAACCAATCGTCGCGACGATCGAGAACATGACGGTGCGCAACCAAAAAATGCACCCCGAGTTCGCATTTGAGCTCATCATCGCGCGGGATGATTTGCTCGGGTGCCTTCCATCGCTGCATTCAACCTATGTCGGTTTGACCCTTTCGAAATTGGTTCTCGAAGAAGAGAACCGCCTCATATTGATCCTGCCGAAATTACCGGCCGCAAAAGAGAAAAAGATTCTGCAAGCGTTGCTCTCCGCGTTCGGTCCTGCCTGGACAGATCGCGCCTTATATTTGATGCAAGAGAGCCACGGCCGCATGGTTGCGCAAATCCCACGCCTCTTAAACGATGCCGGGAAGCACGACGAGCTTCGGGCGCTGCTGGAGCGAAGCATTCGCGAACAATCAGCCACTAGCGAGATGCTCGCCTGGTTATGTAACGAGCGGAAGCACTGGAACGAATTGGTCACCCCGGATTTGCTTGGCGCGATCTTGGCGGCGCTGGAACGCGAGCAACACCAAACTCCCGGGCGCGCCAGCAAGTTGCTCCGAGC
>WNGB01006669.1_pt1 | contig 16892 bp, 16 predicted proteins | sample 5400681 | NCBI WGS metagenome assembly WNGB01 (sample SAMN13153367, study PRJNA577476) | soil metagenome | isolation source: 115 cm soil or saprolite under grassland replicate 2 | place: USA:California | collected 2016-06-15 | reverse complement strand
AGGCCCTGCCGGTTGCGTGAACATCGACGGAAAGCTGGTGACGGTCCACGGGCTGCGTATTGCGGGCCTCGGCGGAAGCATCCGCTACAAGGACGGACCCAACCAGTACTCGCAGCGCCAGATGGGTCTCCGCGCGCTGAAGATCGAGCTCCGGGCGCACCTCGGCCGCGTGCGCAACAGTCGCAAGCTCGACGTCCTGGTCACGCATTCGCCGCCATTCGGTCTCGCGGAGGCCCATGACGGAGCGCACGTCGGGTTCGTCGCCTTTCTGCGCCTGATCCGGAACTTCCATCCTCTGCTCGCGCTGCATGGGCACATCCATCCGTACGGGCGTACGCTGCCGGAGCGGCGCGTCAACGACACGCGTGTCGTCAACGTTGTCCCGTCACGCTTGATCGAGCTCTAGAGGCTCAGCCGAGTCCCGACTCCCTGCTCGCGAGCGCGGTCGTAGACGAGACGAGCGGTCGCCGCGTCCTCGACCGCGTGGCCGGTCGACTTGTAGAGCGTGAGCTCGTCGCGTGACTGGCGGCCGGGCTTGGTCCCGGCAAGCACCTCGCCGACCTCGGTCACGGATTCGGGATCGAGACCCTGCAGCTCGTGCGCGCCCGCAGGCGGGCGGTTCGTCACAGCGCCGCGCCACTCCACGAAGACGCGGGCCGCGGCGACAGTCTCCGCGTCGAGCTCTGGTCCGAACGTCCCGCCGACTGCGCTGACGTGCACTCCGGGAGCGAGCCAATCGCGGCGCAGTATTGGCTCTCGCGCGTCAGTGCAGCTCGCGACAACATCGGCGCCGCGCACCGCCTCCTCGAACGACCCAACCGCACGCGCCTTGGGATTGCGGCCCGCCAGCTCGCGCGCGCGGTCGTGGTTGCGGTTGGCGACGCGGATCTCCTGGAAGTCTCTGACGCGTGGGAACGTCTCGAGGTGCGAGCGTCCTTGCGCGCCCGCGCCGAGAATCGCGAGCACCCTGGCGTCCTCGCGCGCAAGGACGCGGGTCGCGACAGCAGCGGTGCCCCCGGTGCGGATCGCCGTGATGTAGCCGCCGTCCATCAGTGCGATGGGCGAGCCGTCGTTGTCGTCGAACAGCGCGATCAAGCCCTGGTGCGACGGGATGCCGTGCTTGTCGTTCTCCGGAAAGACAGATACGAGCTTGGTCTCGAGCGCGACCTTCGGGATGTAGCCGGGCATCACGCCGAGCAGTCCGCGCTCGCCGACGCGCACGGCCACGCGCGGCGGCGCAGAGGCCTGACCGGTGGAGTGCGCGACCAGAGCCTGCGCGAGCGCATCGAGCATCGCCTCGATGTCAAGGACGCGCTCGACGTCCGCGCGGCTCAGGTACAGGAGCTCGCCCACCGCCGCGATCATAAAGACTCAATGCTGGACTTCCTGCGGAACGGGAAGCTGCTGAGCCTGATGCTCGGCCACTTCACCGTCGACAGCTACGTCGGGGTGATCCCCGTCCTCTATCCGCTGCTGATCGGCCGGTTCGACCTGAACCTCGCCACCGTCGGCCTCGTCAGCCTCGCGTACGGGGGGATGGCGGCGATCTCCCAACCGCCGTTCGGCCTGCTCGCGGACCGCTTCGGCACCCGCTTCACCGGCCTCGCCCTCGCGTGGACAGCGATCAGCTTCGCTCTGATCGGTTTCGTCGACAGCTTCCCGCTGCTGCTCGTGCTGGCCATGGCGTCGGGCCTGGGCTCCGGCGCGTTTCACCCGCTGGGCGCGCTCGATGTGCGCGGCATGCTGCCCAGCCTGCGGCGAAGCCTCGGCATGTCCGTGTACGTCACCGCCGGCACCGTCGGCGTCGCTGCGGGCCCGCTGCTGGGCATCCTGCTGTTGACCACGTTCGGCATCAGGGGCACGGGCTTTCTCTTCCTGCCGGGCTTGGTGACCGGCGGCTACCTTCTGCTGCGAGCTCGCCGGAAGGCGAAAGTGATCACGGCCGCCGTCCGTTCGACTGGTCTCGCCAGCGCTGTGCCGGTCTTCGCGCTGGGGACGGTGATCGCGGTCATGATGTCGCGCAGCTGGACGGTCGGGGTTTTCCAGGCGTTCACGCCGACGTGGTACGAGCAGCTGGGATACGGTCCTGAGTTCTATGGACCGCTTGCGACGACCCTCGTCCTTGCGAGCGCGGTCGGCACCGTCGGATGCGGATCGCTCGCCGATCGCTACGGGAGGCGGACCGTGATCCTGGCCACGCTGGTGCTCTCGGTCCCTGCGATCCTGCTGTTCTGCCTCTACCCGGGCCCGTGGGCTTTTGCGAGCGCGGTCCTCATCGGCTTGCTTGCCGCCTCCACCGCACCTCTGATGCTGCTGATGGCGCAGCAGCTCATGTCGACCCGGGCGGGCCTGGCCTCGGGCCTTGTCATGGGACTCGGCTTCGTCACCGGCGCGATCGGCGTGCCCATCAACGGCGCCATCGGAGATGCGCTGGGTCTCCAGAAGTCGCTGCTCACCCACGTGATACTGGTCATCGTGACCATCGGCGTCGCGTGGTTCCTGCCGCGCGAGGGCGAGGTCGAGCGCTACGCGGCGGCACATGGGGAGCCGCTGCGCACCACGACCGAGCGCGTGTAGCGATGCTCAATCGCAGCGTCTACGAGCTGGCGGGCGGCGAGCCGGCCTTCAGGCTCCTGGTCCAGCGGTTCTATGCGGCCGTGGCGACCGATCCCATCCTGCGCCGCGTCTACCCTGAGGAAGACCTGTCCGGCGCGACCGAGCGGCTCACGCTGTTCCTGATCCAGTACTGGGGCGGCCCTTCCACCTACAGCGAGCAGCGCGGCCATCCGAGGCTGCGCCTGCGTCATCAGCCCTTCGCGATCGGTCAGGCCGAGCGCGACGCGTGGCTCGGCCACATGAGAAGCGCTGTCGAGTCGCTCGACCTCGCGCCGGCTGTGCGCAAGGCCCTGCTCGACTACTTCGACACGGCGTCGGCGGCGATGATCAACACGCGGACTCGGGAGTAGGCGAAGGCCCCGGCTTGACCAGGTCCTGCGCGATCTTCACCGCGGGCAGCTCGACCGTCGGGGCGCTAACGGCGCCGTTGCCTCCCGACTTGATGCGTCGGAGCGCGACGCGCACGCGAGGGATCTCGTCCCGAAGCGGCTGCTCCACCCAGTCGAAGGAGATGACGCGCTCATTGACCTCCCAGAAGAGCCCGCTCTGCATCGACTCCATCCGGCTGAGCGCCGCATCGACGAAGTCCGGCGGCGCGGCCGCGATGCCCTCGAGAAGGACGTGGGTCATGTCCTTCTCGTCGGACGCCATCGCCCAGCACGCCAGCTTGGCGACTGCCTTGAACAGGCCGTTGAGCCCGATCGGCCGCGCGTTGGGGATCAGGTCCAGCAGGTTGCGGACGAGCAGCTGGGCGAGCCGGAACGCGACCTGTGGATCGCGGACGTGCGCCTCGATCGCGAGGTCGGCGACGTCCTCGGCCGCGGCCCCGAAGATGGCGGGCATGCCGGCCTCGTCGAAGTGCCTCCCGTAGCGCAGCAGGTGGGCGGCAGACTCGATTGACAGGTCGCGGCGCCACTCCAGGGCCCCGATCGCGAACCGCCGGTACTCGTTCATCACCCCGGATGCAAACGTCGGCTCCGAGCGGTTGATGGCGATGCGGAGATACGTGTTGAAGAACCGGACGGAGAGCTCGGCGACCTCCGAGTCGCCGACATCGATCGCAGCGAGGCCGATCTTCCGGGTGGCGACGGCGATGGCGTGGACCGCCTCCTTGCGATGGACGGGCGTCAGGCCGACCATGTCGACGAAGCTCGACAGCACCGAGTAGATGAACCACGTGCGGGCACGGTTGACCTCGGTGATGATCTGGTCCGAAGCGCCGGGCAATTCCGCGTGGCCGACCTTGAACCATTCGGCGCTCAGCCCCTTCTTGGCGGGCAGGTAGTCTGCTGCGACGAACTGGCCGAGGCTCTCGATCCCCATCACCGCCACCGGCATATCGCCCAGCTGGATCGATCCAAACGCGATGTCCGTGACCTGGGCCACGCTTGTCATCAGGTCACTGCGGTGACGGCGTGGGTCGCGATTGCCGGCGGCGCGCCGCAGGCTTCGCTTTCCGTTGCGGATGATGCCGTCGATCAGGGTCTCCGGCCGCATCACCTCGAAGATGTAAAGGACGTAGGGGAACAGGAGCGCGAAGTTGATCAGCGCGAGCACCTCGGCCACGGCGACGCTGGCCATGGGCACGTAGTTGACCTTGACCTCGGAGCGGACGAGGAACGTGTACAGGATCGAGGCCAGCGCGAAGCTCAGGACGAAGGCGTTGAGCGGGTTGCGGGTGAAGATACCGATGATGCGCGGCGAGTAGCGGGAAGACGAAGTCTGGATCCCGAACATGACGCCGAGCAGGACGATGCTCAGGGTCACGCCTTCCGCGCCTCCGACGAGGCCGAGCGTGCCGGCCGCGGCGCTCGGGTCGGGCGTGAAGAAGTCCGCGATCGAGCGGTAGTGGAGGGCGTCCAGGAAGCCGAAGAACACGACCAGCGTCAGGGCGACTGCCACGAGCGCGAGGCCCGACATGGCGGCGCTGACAAGCCCGATCGAAGAGGGTCGGTCCGCGTTGTTCGACATGCGTGGCGATCCTAATCTGTGGGCGCGTGATTCGAGCCATCGTCTTCGACTTCGACGGCCTGATCCTCGACACCGAAGAGCCGGTCTACCGCTCGTGGCTGGAGGTCTACCAGGCGCACGGGGAGGAGCTGCCGTTCGAGCGCTGGGTCCAGATCGTCGGTTCGACGACCACAGGGTTTCACCCGCAGTACCACCTCGAAGAGCGCCTCGGCAGGCCGCTGCCGAAAGAGGTGCTCGACCGCCGGATCGGACGCCGCACCGAGATGATCCTCGCCCAGGCCGTGCTCCCCGGCGTCGTCCAGCATCTGGATGCGGCGCGCGAGCTCGGGCTCAGCCTCGGAGTGGCATCGAGCTCCAGTCACGAGTGGGTGGAGGGGCACCTGGCGCGGCTCGGCATCCTCGACCGGTTTGGGTGCGTGCGGTGTCGCGAAGACGTGGAACACGCCAAGCCCGAGCCCGACCTCTACATCGCCGTGCTCGACTGCCTCGGCGTGAGCGCGTCCGAGGCGATCGCGATCGAGGACTCTCCGAACGGGGTGGCGGCCGCCAAGCGCGCCGGGATGAAATGCGTCGCGATCCCCAACTCGATCACGGCGCGACTCGACCTGACCCAGGCCAACATCACCCTACACTCGCTCGCCGAGATCACCCTGCGCGAGCTGCTGGAGCAGGTGACCAGTACGTCCTAACCTATTCCCGTGCGGATCGGGATCCTGACCGGTGGTGGAGACGCGCCCGGGCTGAACGCCGCGATCCGGGCCGTCGCGCGTCGCGCGTTCCAGCGCGGACACCAGGTGAGCGGCGTCAAGAACGGCTGGGCCGGCTGCCTGGAAGAGGGCTTGATCGACGAGCTCACGCCCGCGGACGTGCGCGGCATCCTGCCGATGGGCGGCACGATCCTCGGCACGTCGCGCACCAATCCCGCCAAGGAGAAGGACGGGATCGAGCGCGTCATCAAGACGCTGCGTCACCACGGCGTGGACGCGCTCGTGCCGATCGGCGGCGACGACACGCTGAGCGTCGCGGCCAAGCTGCACGAGGCCGGCTTCCCGACGGTCGGCGTGCCGAAGACAATCGACAACGACCTCGCGATGACCGAGTTCTGCATCGGGTTCGACACCGCGGTGGGTGTAGTCACGGAGGCTCTCGACCGCCTGCACACCACGGCCTCGGCGCATCACCGGGTGATGGTGGTCGAGGTGATGGGACGCGACACCGGTTGGGTCGCGCTCATGGGCGGCGTGGCCGGTGGCGCGGACCTGATCATCATCCCTGAGTTCGAGCTCACGCTCCCCGACGTGGTCCGGCATCTCTACCGGAGGCGCGGCGAGGGCAAGCTCTTCAGCATCATCGTCATCGCCGAGGGGGCGCGCATCCCAGAGCTCGAGCGCGAGCACGGTGGCGAGGCGGAGAAGGACGCCTTCGGCCACGTGCGGCTGGCCAAACGCGGAGTGGGCGATGTCCTCGCCAGCGCGGTCGAGCGCCAGACAGGTTTCGAGACCCGGGTCACCGTCCTCGGCCACCTCCAGCGCGGGGGCTCACCCTCGCCGGTCGACCGGATCTGGGCGACTCGGCTCGGCGTGGCCGCGGTGGAGCTGATCATCGAAGGCAAGAGCGGCCTGATCCCCATCCGGCGCAACGGCGACGTCGAGGTCGTTCCTCTCACCGAGGTGATCAAGGAAGGCCGCCGCGTGCCCAAGGAGCTTTACGAGCTCAGCCAGGTCTTCGGCTAAAGGTCCGTCACCGAGGCGAAAGCGGATGCTGGACCTGTCGGGCACGGGTGACGACGGGACGACAGGTCTGCTCGGCGGAGGCCGCCTGCCCAAGGACGACCCGCGCATCGAGGCGTTTGGCACCATCGACGAGGCGTCGAGCGCGCTGGGTCTCGCACGCGCGCTCAGCCCTCACGCGCGCGTGACCTCTATCTGTGAGGAGCTGCAGCGCGCCCTCTACTCGCTGGGCGTCGAGCTCGCCACCCGTCCCGATTCCAGGAAGGCGTTCGCGACGACGACCGCGGGGGATGTGGCGCGGCTCGAACAGCTCATGGGCGAGCTCGAGGCGGAGGTGACCATGCCGGACGGCTTCATCCTTCCCGGCGCGACACCGGCATCTGGTGCGATCGACCTCGCCCGCGCCATCACCCGCCGAGCCGAGCGACGCTGCGTCAGCCTCGAGCGCGCCGGCGGTCTGGGCAACCCGGAGGTCCGCAGGTATCTCAACCGCATGAGCCTGCTGCTGTTCGTGCTCGGCCGCTACGAGGAGAGCCTGGCCGGCCGCCGCGCCAGGGCCGCGAAACGCTCGGGGCCGAGGCGTTCTGATTAAGCTGCACGCAGGTGGCCTCCATGACCTACGCCGGGCTCGTCTTGGTGGGACTCGTCCTCTTTTACGTCGCGTTTTCGTACCAGCTCTACCGCCGCGCGTTCCTGCCGCCACGACCGATCTGGCTCGACGATTTCACCTTCACGCCGTTCGAGTTCCAGGCCGACTACGAAGAGGTCGAGCTCGTGACCGCCGACCGCGTCAACTTCGGCGCCTGGCATTTCCGGCAGCCGGGCTCGCCGCAGACGGTCATCGTCTCGGGCGGGCACAAAGGCCAGCGCCAGGGTGCGCTGGGCATCGCCGTCGCCCTCTGGCGCAAGGGGTTCAACGTCGTCCTCTACTCGTATCGGGGCATGCCTGGAAGCGACCGGGCGCCGATCACGTTCGGCATCAAGGAGGTGCTCGAACTGCAGGCCGTGATCGCGTTCGCCCGCAAGCGCATCCCGAACGCCAGGATCGGTCTGCTCGGCTACTCGATGGGAGCCGTCGTATCTCTGCTGGGCGCGGCCGGCGAACCTGGGGTGCAGGCGCTCGTCCTCGACAGTCCGTTCAGTGACCTGCGAAGGCTGCTCGTCGAGAACGTGCGCAGCGCGACCAAGCTGCCGGGAACGCCCTTTGTGTGGCTGGCCGGGTTGATGTTCTGGATGCGCACGCGGTGCACGCTCTCCGCGTGCAGGCCGATCGACGTGCTGAGCTCGCTCGAGCCGCGGCCGCTGTTCTTCATCCACGGGGGCGCGGACAACATCACCAGCGTGAACCACAGCCGGCGCCTGTACGACGCCTACCGCGGACCACGTGAGATCTGGATCGTGCAGGGCGCCCCGCATACGGGCGCCTACTTCGCCGACCGGCCGCTCTACGTGGAGCGAGTGGCGGGATTCTTCGCCCGGCACCTGGGACTGGACGTCAGCAGCCACCTGAGGCTGGTCGAGGAAGAAGAGGTCAGCTAGCCGAGCGTCGACGCGACCGGGATGCCGTTGGCCCAGTAGCGTCCCGTCGCGCCTGCAGGGAGCAGGTCGTAGGTCCGGTCAGCCGCGTACGGGACAAGCGTCATGCTCTTGACGGCCGAGCCGTCGAGAGCGTCCCCTGGCGCGAGCGCTCCGAAGGCGCGACCGTCGGCGGTCATATGACCAGGCGAGACCAACAGCTCTCTCCCGTCGACGAGAACGACGCGGACCATCAGATGTCCGGCCGGAGCGTCCATGTTGCCGACCGCCACCACCGGGGCGGCGACCCGAGAGCCGTCCGCGGCCTGGGTCCAGACGATGGTCCCGAGGCGGACGTCGCTGACACGGACGGGCCCGCGCGGCGTGGCGATCCGGGTCGAGGCGGCGAGACAGATCGGGCAGGCGGGGTGCCCGGTCGCCGTCCGGGAGTCGATGGTCACAACTCCGTCGACGCGGACCTTGCCGGCGACCTTCTCGTAGCCCGAGGTGCCTGCCATGACGGTGTACTCGAAGGAGTACTGGTCGGTTCCACTCTTGGTGAGCGCGACCGGCCGGAGCAGCTTCCACGCCCTGTACAGAACGAGCTTCTGCGCGTCAGTGAGATCGCCCGCCGGCAGGTGCTCGTGCGCGACGACCGCCGCGTACGTTGCGGAATCCTTCCTGATCTCCTCGTACCTGGCGATCGCGAGAGCCTGCTCGTCCTGGCGGGCGATCGGGTAGAAGTCGGGGTCGCACCAGACCGGCTTGCCGGCGGCGTCCATGACCGCGAACTTGAGCTGGGCCTCGCTGAGAGGGCTCCCGACAGGCGCCGGCTGGGCAGACCCGCACGCCACGGCGACAACCAGGACGAGCAGCCCCGCGAGGAATCTCATCTAATTCTCAGACGGCACTGGTACAGGTTCGTAACGATGGCGGGTGGAACCAGATGCAACCTTCGACCGTATTGACCTGAGATGGGGCGGGAACAGGGCGAACCTATAATCGCGGGAGTGGCCGCCACCGAGGTCGTAACAAGGGTCGCCGACGCTTTCTTGTCGAACGTCTCCCGAGCGATCGTCAACAAAGACGACGAGATCCGGCTCTGTCTCGTCACCCTGCTGTGCGAGGGCCACCTCCTGATCGAGGACGTGCCGGGCGTCGGCAAGACGATGCTCGCCAAGTCCCTCGCCCGCTCCCTCGACTGCAGCTTCCGCCGCATCCAGTTCACGCCCGACCTGCTTCCCTCCGACGTGACCGGGGTCCGCGCCTTCAACCAGAAGCTGAACGAGTTCGAGTTCCGCCCGGGGCCGGTCTTCGCGCAGATCGTCCTCGCCGACGAGATCAACCGCGCCAGCCCCAAGACCCAGGCCGCGCTCCTGGAGGCGATGGAGGAGCGGCAGGTGACCATCGACGGCGACACGCACGTGCTGCCCAAGCCCTTCATGGTCATGGCCACCCAGAACCCCGTCGAGTACTCGGGCACCTTCCCGTTGCCCGAGGCGCAGCTGGACCGCTTCTTGATGAAGGTCAAGCTTGGCTACCTGAGCGAGAAGGAGGAGGCCAACCTGCTCAACCAGCACAAGATCGACTCGCCGTTCGAAGAGCTCCAGCCGGTCGTGTCCCCCAACGAGCTGAAGGCCGCGCAGGCGGCCGTGCGCGACATCTTCGTCAAGCCGGAGCTCCGCGAGTACATCGCCCGCCTGGTCGGGCGCACGCGCGGCAACCCCGAGGTCGCGCTGGGGGCGAGCACGCGCGGCACCTTGCACCTCTACCACGCGAGCCAGGCGCTGGCCGCGATCCAGGGCCGGACCTACGTCCTGCCGGACGACATCAAGACGCTGGCCGAGTCAGTGCTCGCGCACCGCATCATCCTTCGCCCGAACGCGGAGATGCAGGGCCAGAGCGCGGGCAAGCTGGTCGCGGGGCTGCTCGAGCGCGAGCACGTGCCGCAGATGGCCTACGACGGGTAGCGGCTCCGCCGCTCAACCATGAGCAAGGTTGCTCTCGCGGGTGCCCTTGGCCTTCTTCTCTTCTTCACCTGGCTGACCGCGATCCGTCCCGCGTACGCGTTCACGTACGCCCTCTGCCTTCTCTTCATCATCGCCTGGGCGTGGCCCCGGCTGGCGATCCGCGGCATCACAGTCAGCCGCGGCGTCGACCCCGGTACGCCCACCGTCGGCGAGACCTACGAGGAGACCTTCGAGGTGCGCCGCAAGGGCTGGATCCCAGCCCCGTGGGTCGAGGTGCGAGACCTGAGCCAGATCCGCGACTACCAGCCAGGCCGCGTCATCTCCCTGGGCAGCGAGCTCGTGCGCTGGAAGGCGCGTGGGGTGTACCGCCGCCGGGGCTGGATGGCCCTGGGCCCGACGTCGCTGCGCATCCGCGAGCCGTTCGGGCTTTTCGACCGCGAGCTCAAGCTTTCGCAGCGGACGTCGATCCTGGTCTACCCACGCGTCCGGCCGGTGCCCGACCTGATGACGCCGAGCTCGCAGCAGGTCGGCACGACGCAGACGTTCGGGGCGTGGTCGGACTACCCGCCGGAGACGGGCGGCGTCCGCGACTACACGACGGGTGACAGCTTCGGCCGCATCCACTGGGGCCTGTCGGCCAAGCACCAGCGCCTGATGTCGAAGACCTTCGAGCAGCCGCTGACCACCGACCTGTGGATCCTGCTCGACCTGGACCGCGGGGTCCATTTCGGCGATGGCGAGGAGTCCACCGTCGAGTACGCCGTCAGCCTGGCCGCCTCGATGGCCGCCCAGGTGCACAGCCGCGGCCGCCAGGTCGGGCTGATCGCGAACGACTCCCGAGGCACCCTGCTCGAGCCACACCGCGCGGTCCGCCAGGACCGTCTTATCCTCGACTACCTCGCCGTCTGCCAGGCCGACGGCCGCACGGCGCTGACCGACACCCTGGCGTGGGACCGCATCCGCCGCCTACCGCGGCGGGCGATCGCCGTCATCACTCCGAGCGCCGACCCATCGTGGGTGCAGCTGCTGCAGGCCGTGCGGGGCCGCCGGTCGAGCCTGATCGTCTTCTACATCGACGCCTCGAGCTTTGGCGGCCCAGACCAGAACCCAAGCTTCGACCTGGGTCAGGACGTCGACCTGTACGTGGTCCGCAGCGGCGACGACTTCGCACGCCTGGTGAGGACGCGAGATGCGATACGTATCGCCTGAGGGCCGCCTCGTCGGCCCGGACGCGGCCTTCGACACCTCCCACGGGCCGGCGGCACTGTGGGACCGGGCGAGGGAGAGCATGGGCGGCGGCCGCTTCATGTCGGCCGTCCTCGTCCTGCTCCTGACGCTCACCGTCGCCAGGTCGACCGCCACCGTCGGCTGGGTCGACGGCATCGAGGTCATCACGTGGGTGGCGGTGGCGGGAGCGATCTTGATGGGCGCGCTGGCGCTCCTTCCGGTCCGCGAGCCGATCTCGCTCGGCGTGGGCCTCTTGCTCGCTCCCGTCGCGGCGTTCCTGGCGTCGTGGCCGCAGATCCATCTCCGCCATCCGGGCGACGTCGCGAGCCCGCAGCTGGCGAACATCTGGTGGGAACGCATCAACAACGGCGCGGCCGGGTCCGACACCTCCTTCTACCTCGTCCTCATCTGCCTGCTGATGTGGGTCACCGGCGCATGGCTTGCGTGGTGTGTGCTCCGCTGGCGCAAGCCGATGCTTGGCCTGATCCCGGGTGCGGCGGCCTTCGCCACCAACGTGCTGAACGTGCCGCAGGACCAGAACGGCTACACCCTGGCCATGCTCGTGCTGACGCTCGCGCTGCTGCTGTGGACCAACTACACGGGGTCGCTCGCAGACGCCGCGCGCGCGAGCGTCAAGCTCACGGGCGACGCAAGGTGGGATTTCTGGGAGAGCGGCCTTGTCGCGATGGCCGCGCTGATCGTCCTCGGCATCATGTTGCCGCCGCTCTCCACAGCCGACCGGACGCTCGAGGTCGAGTCCGGCATGTTCACCAACTGGGCGCAGCTGCAGCAGCGGCTGAGCCATCCTGGCTTCTTCAACAACGGTCCCTCGACCGGCATCACCGGGTTCACGGACAGCGTGCAGCTGACCAGCCAGCTCCAGCGAACGCGCGACATCGTCTTCACGTACCAGGTCACCGACTTCTCGGGCCCAAGGTATTTCCGGGGCGTCAACGCGACGCTCACGCTCGGCGGCATTTGGCGCTATCCGGCCGTCGACAGTGGGCTCCGCCGGATCGTCTCCAAGAACGATGTCTTCGTGTACGGCGAGGAGTACGAGAAGCTGGCCGTCGGCGCGGTCAACGTGAGGATGCTGCGACCGCCGGTGAACGACAAGGAAGTTCTTTTCTATCCGGGGCTGGTGTACAAGATCGATCGCCTGGCGATGAGCACGCAGGTCCCCAACGCCGCGTTCGGCCAGAGCGCGATCACCTACACGGTCGACCGGCTGAGCAGCGTCCAGCCGGCCACGTCGTCGGGTAACTACGTCGCCACGGTCGAATACTCGATCGCCACGGCTAACGACCTCGAGTCCGCCGGCACCGATTACCCGGAGTGGCTCGCGCCTTACAGCTCGCTGCCGACCCGCGGCTACCGCACGCCTTACGTCGAACAGGAGATCCACGACCTGGCCGTGAGCATCGTCACCGCCGCCCACGCGACCACCCCTTACGACCAGGCGCACGCGATCGAGCTTTACCTGCGTGACCCGAGCAAGTTCACCTACGCGCTGGACGCCAAGGTCCCGGCCGGTGTCGACCCCATCGAGTATTTCCTCTTCACTTCGAAGAAGGCCTACTGCGAGTTCTTCGCCACCGCCATGGGCGACATGCTTCGCTCGCTTGGCATCCCGACCCGGCTCGTCAACGGATTCGGGCCCGGCACCTACGACAACCAGACCCAGCAGTACATCGTCCGCGGCGAGGACGCCCACACGTGGGTCGAGGTTTACTTCCCGAAGTACGGCTGGATCCCGTTCGAGCCGACGGCGGACAACCAGAGCATCTACCAGTCGATCCCGCGCGGCGCCTCGGGCGCGACCTGCCTCCGCGACAACGGATGCGACACGCCGACGAGCGGTGGCGCCACGATTCCGGGGGTCGGCAACCCGGGATCGCAGGGCGTCAACCGTGGCGAGCGAAACGACGCCGGGGGCGTGAGCGTCGGAGGCATCAGGGTGTCGGCGGTCGACGCGAACTCGATCATGCGGATCGGCGGCGGAATCATCGCCCTGCTGCTGGTGCTCCTGGTGGCGCTTTCCAGGTACCTGCGGCCGCGGAGCGTGATGGCCGTGTGGAAGCGAACACTCACGCTCGCCAACCTGGCCGGCGCTCAACGCCGTCCCGGGGAGACTCCGTTCGAGGTCGGCCGGCGGCTCCAGCGGACGTTCCCCGAGACTTCCGAACCGGTGAACGCCCTCGCCAACGGCTTCGTGGTGGCCGCCTACGCGCCGCCCGAGGTCGCCACGACGGCTCGTCCCGCCGTCATGGAGGCGTGGACGTCGCTGCGGCCGATGCTGCTCCGCCGCGTGCTCGCGCGTCTGCGACCGACCAGACCGTAGTCTTTTTGCGTGGCAGCGGTGGCCGGTCGGACGTACCCGGCGGTGAAGTTCGAGATCGAGCCGGAGCGCGTCGCGGCTTTCGCGCGTGCGATCGGCGCCGACCCCGCTGACGGCGTCCCGCCGACGTTTGCCGCGACCTACGCGCTCGAGGCGACGGCGCCGCAGCTGTTCGGCGACGAGGAAGCCGCGATCGATTTCGGCAAGCTCCTGCACGCCGAGCAGGAGTTCGAGTGGCACCGCCATCCGCGGGTGGGCGAGACGCTCACCTCCCGGGCGCGCGTCGCGTCGGACACGAGCCGGCGCGGGATGCGCTTTGTCTCCCTGGAGACGGACACCACCGACCGGCGTGACGACCTGGTCTGTCGCTCGCGCGCGCTGTTCGTGATTCGGACGTGACCGAGCGAAGCGTCACCTTCACCCGCGACCAGATCGCCGCCTACGCGGACGCGTCGGGCGACCACAACCCGATCCACCTCGACGACGACTTCGCGCGTTCCGTCGGGCTGCCGAGCGTCATCGCGCACGGCATGCTGCAGATGGGCATCGCGGCGACGGTCGCCGCCGAGGCTGCGGGTGGACCGGAGCGCTTGCGCCGGATGTCAGTGCGCTTCGCGGGCATGGTCGTGCCGGGCGACACCGTGACCTTCAGCGCCGAGCGAGCGGGCGAGGGGAGGCTGGACGTGAAGGCCGTCAACCGGCGTGGCGAGGCCGTCCTGACCAAAGCCTCGGCCGAGTACGCGCCGTGACCCTCGACTTCTCCCTCACACCAGAACAGGAGGAGATCCGCAAGCTCGCGCACCAGTTCGCCGAGAAAGAGATCCGCCCCGTGGCGGCGCAATTCGACGAGACCGAGGAGTTTCCCTACGAGGTCGTCAAGAAGGCGCACCGGCTCGGCCTGAGTCCGGCGGCTTTTCTTCCCGAGAAGTACGGCGGCCAGGGGTTCGACTACCTGACCGAGCTCCTCGTCAACGAGGAGCTGCACTGGGGCTGCGCGGGCATCGCGGTGTGCATCCAGTCGATGGCGCTCGCGATGGCCGGCATCCGGTCGAGCGGGACCGAGGAGCAGAAGAAGCGCTGGCTGCCCGAGTTCACGAACCCCGACGAGCTCGTCCTTGGTGGCCTGGGCCTGACGGAGCCCGACTCAGGATCGGACGCGCTGGCGATGAAGACGCGCGCGACGCGGGTCAGCGACGGCTACGTCCTCAACGGCACCAAGCAGTTCTGCACTAACGGCGGCATCGCCGACTACCACGTGATCTATGCCAGCACCGACCCGTCGAAAGGGCCCGCCGGCATCGCTTCGTTTCTCGTGCCGAAAGACACGCCAGGGCTACGCATGGGACGCAAGGAGAAAAAGCTCGGCGTCCGCGCTAGCCACACGGCGCAGGTGATCCTCGAGGACTGTCAGGTGCCACTCGACCATCGGCTCGGCGGCGAGCCAGACGCCGAGAACGCGGGGCCGGGGGCGCTTGGGGCGCTCATGACTCTCGAGGCGACGCGACCGGGCGTGGGCGCCGGAGCTCTGGGCATTGCGCGCGCCGCGTACGAGTTCGCCCTCGACTACGCGCAGGAGCGCAAGCAGTTCGGCAAGCCGCTGTGGCAGCACGAGGCGGTCGGTTTCAAGCTCGCCGATATGGCGATGAAGATCGACGCCGCGCGATTGCTCATCTGGCGCGCGGGGTGGATGGCGACCCAAGACGTGCCCTTCGAGCGCGCGGAAGGATCGATGGCGAAATGCTTCGCCGCGGATGTTGCGATGGAGGTCACGACCGACGCGATCCAGGTGCTGGGCGGATACGGCTACATCAAGGAGTACCCGGTCGAGAAGTGGTTTCGCGACGCCAAGATCTACCAGATCTGGGAGGGGACGGCGGAGATCCAGCGGCTGGTCATCTCGCGCGCGCTGACGGGACAGCGCGGCACCATCAAATTGAGGGGATAAGGGATGTTTGATCTCTCGGGTCGCGTCGCCATCGTCACCGGGGCATCGCGAGGGCTGGGCCGGCAGGACGCGCTGACTCTCGCGGGCATGGGGGCCGACGTCGTCATCACGGACGTCCTCGTCGAGGACGACCCCAACCTGCAGCAAACCGCCGAGTCGCAGGGCAGCATGCTCGCCCAGGTCGCCGTGTCCCAGGGCTGGGTGCATTCCAACGCGACCGCCGATCAGATCCGCAAGATGGGCCGCAAATCGCTCGCGATCAAGATGGACGTCACCAACCGGGAGCAGATCAAGGACGTCTTCAAGAAGGTCAAGGATGAGTTCGGCAAGATCGACATCCTCATCAACAACGCCGCCACGCTCGACCATGCCGCGCAGATCCCCAACCAGTCCTACGAGCTGTGGGACCGCGACGTGAAGGTCAACCTGACCGGTGCGTTCAACTGCACCAGAGAGGTGTGGCCCTACATGGTCGAGAACGAGTGGGGCCGCCTCATCTACATGTCTTCGGTCGCGGGGACGCTTGGCGGATTCGGCCAGGCAAGCTACTCGTCAACGAAAGCGGGCCTCATCGGGCTCGCGAAGACCGCGGCGCTCGAGGGCGGCCGTCACAACATCACGGCCAACGCCATCGCGCCGGGCATCATCGAGTCGGAGGCCGGCAAGGCCGCGGCGGAGACCAACCCGATGTACGAGCGATTCCGAAACCGCACGGTATTCAAGCGTTTCGGCCAGCCGGAGGACATCGCCAGCACGATCGCCTTCCTGTGCTCCGACGAGGCCGGGTACATCACCGGCGCGGTGATCGAGGTCGCCGGCGGCATACCGCTCTTCACGGCCTGACGACCTCTGATGGGAATCTGCGTCGACGTCACGCGTGATGGTTCAGTCGCGAGAGTCGTGATGCACCGAAAGGGCAACAACTCAATCGCCGAGGACTTGATGCAGGAGCTGAGCGCTGCGTTCACCGACCTGGGTCAGGACACATCGGTGCGGGCGATCGTGCTTGCGTCCGAGTACGAGAAGTACTTCAGCGTCGGTGCCGATCTCACAGCGCTGGGAAGCATCGACCGCGACGCGCCTGATGCGGTGGATCAGATCGCGGCTTTCATGAAGCGCATGAACGCGCACTACTCGACGATCGAGCGCTGTCCCAAGCCGGTGATCGCCGCCATCAACGGCCACGCGCTGGGCGGTGGCAGCGAGCTCACGCTCTGTTGCGACTACCGGGTCATGGTCGAGGACGGGCGGTCGAAGATCGGCCAGACCGAGTCATCACTCGGCATCATCCCGGGCGCCGGCGGCACGCAGCGCCTGCCTTGGCTGATCGGCAAAGCGAAGGCGATGCGTTACCTGATCGAGTCCGCACGGCTCTCGGCGACTGAGGCCGAGGCCGTGGGCTGGGTCGACAGGGCTGTCGCCGCCGACGAATTCCAGGGTGCGGTCGGCGATCTCGCCGCGAAGCTGGCCCGGGCCGCGACCTTTGCCATCGCGATGATCAAGGACGCGGTGCAGCGAGGCTACGACCTGCCCCTTGGCGAGGCGCTCGACATCGAGGCGGGCAACTTTGCCCGCACCGT
>WNGB01006668.1_pt1 | contig 16893 bp, 19 predicted proteins | sample 5400681 | NCBI WGS metagenome assembly WNGB01 (sample SAMN13153367, study PRJNA577476) | soil metagenome | isolation source: 115 cm soil or saprolite under grassland replicate 2 | place: USA:California | collected 2016-06-15 | reverse complement strand
CGCCCGGCTGGTGGCGGAGGCGGCCATCGCCGACCGGTGGGGCGACCCGGTCGGGTGGCTCCGTCAGGCCCTGCCCGTCCTCGAGTCGGCCGGGCACGATCGGGTCGTGGCGGCCTGCAAGGCCCTGCTCCGCAAGGCCGGCGCGCCGCTGCCCCGGAAGGGCCGTGGCGGGTCCGAGGTCCCGCTCGATCTCCGGTCGCTGGGCGTGACCAGCCGGGAGATGGACGTGCTGCGCCTGGTGGCAGACGGCCTGTCGAACCGGGAGATCGGGGCTCGACTGTTCCTCTCCCCCCGCACGGTCGAGACGCACGTGGCAAGCCTGCAGCGCAGGACCGGGGCCGGGACCCGGGCCGACCTCGTGGCCCTGGCCTCGGCCGTGCTCGCGCGCGAGGGCCCGGGCTGACCCATCTCCGCCGCTAACTCCGGGTCCCGAACCGCTAACTCCGGGCCGCTTCCGGATGTGCCCGGCACCGCTTCCGACGCACGCTCCCTCCAGGCCGAGAGGGAGCGACATGGCTCCGGATCACAGGAGAAGGCTAATGCCAAAGATGCTGGACCCCACGTTCTACCGCAGCCCGGCCGATGCGATTGCCGCGCCGCCTGAGCGGCTGGCCTATGTGGCCGCGTTCGACCCGGCGGGCCAGGTGAAGGATGCCATGACGGTGATCGACTGCGACCCGTCGTCGTCGGACTACGGCAGGGTGGTGGGCTGGAGTGAGCTGCCGACCGCCGGCAACGAGCTGCACCACTTCGGCTGGAACGCCTGCTCCAGCGCGCTGTGCCACCAGGGCCACGGCGACCACGGCGCCCCGCTCGAGCGGCGCTACCTGATCGTCCCCGGGATCCGCTCGTCGCGGACCTACGTGCTGGACACCAAGCCCGACCCGCGCAACCCCAAGGTGGTCCGCACCATCGAGGCCGAGGAGCTGGCCGCCAAGGCCGGCTACTCCCGGCCCCACACCATCCACTGCGGACCCGGCGGCATCTTCATGTCCGCGCTGGGCGGCGCCAACGGCAACGACGGCCCCGGCGGGGTCGCGCTGCTTGACCACGACACCTTCGACGTCATCGGCGCGTGGGAGCTGGACCGCGGCGACCAGTTCTTCGGCTACGACGTCTGGTGGCATCTCAACTACGACACGGTGATCACCTCGGAGTGGGCGACGCCGTCCATGGTCGAGCAGGGCCTCAACCCCGAGGACCTGCTCGGCCGCAAGTTCGGCCACCACCTGAACTTCTGGAGCCTGTCGGAGCGCAAGCTCACCCAGCGCGTCGACCTGGGCGACCAGCACCAGCTGGTATTCGAGGTGCGCCCCGCCCACGACCCCTCCAAGGCCTGGGGCTTTGTCGGCGTCGTCATCAGCGTCGAGGACCTGTCCGGGTCGGTGTGGCTGTGGCACCGCGACGGCGACCGCTGGGCTGTCCGCAAGGTGGTCACCATCCCCGCCCAGCCCGCCGACCCCGATGACCTGCCGCCGGCGCTCAAGCCGTTCGGGGCGGTGCCGCCGCTGGTCTCCGACATCGACCTCTCGGTGGACGACCGCTGGCTGTACGTCTCCTGCTATGGCACCGGGGAGCTCAAGCAGTACGACGTCAGCGACCCGTTCAACCCGCGCGAGACCGGCTCGGTCAAGCTCGGCGGCATCGTGCGGCGCCAGCCGCACCCGGCAGCGCCCGACCTTCCGCTGGGTGGCGGGCCGCAGATGGTGGAGCTCAGCCGCGACGGCAGGCGCGTCTATGTCACCAACTCGCTGTACGGCGTCTGGGACGAGATCTTCTACCCGGACGGGGTCGGCGCCTGGATGGCCAAGCTGGACGCCGACCTCGAGCATGGTGGGCTGGCCGCCGATGCGCGGTTCTTCCCCTCCGGTGAGGACTTCCGTGGGCTGCGGGGTGCACCAGACGCGGCTGCAGGCCGGCGACGCCTCCAGCGATTCCTACTGCTATACCAGCTGAGCGCGGCCTGATGTCGGAGACGAGAGTGTTCGCCCGATCGGGTCTTGACCAGGCCATCCTGGCCGCGGTGGCGCTGGGGGCGCTTGCCGCCGCGGCCTGGGCGTTGCTCGCAAGCGGCGTGGTGGACCACACCTCGCACGATGTGGTACTCGGCTCGGGCCAGTCCCCGCGGCCGGGCGGGCTTCTCTGACCGCCGGTCTGACCTGGAGGACCGATGCGTGCCCAAGAGCCAAACGAGTCCGGCTACGCCCTGAGGCTGTGGCATTGGCCCCGGCCAGGCAGACGCCTCCCCCCTCAGCCTGACCTCGTGGCGACGGAGAGGAGCGCGCCACATACTCGATACTCGTGGTGCGGGGTTCGGAATGAGGAGGTGTCGGCGCTGTCGACTGATGCCAATCGGGCCGCCCAGAACGTGGACGTGGATGGCGGCCATGTGGGCGGTGATGGCGGCGGCGTGTATTGCGAAACGGCAGGGTCTGGCCAGCCTGGCGGCGGCCGCGGATGACCGCCGGTCGAGCCGCCGAGCCTGGCGATGCTGTGGGGCTCGGACTGTGCTGTGATCAGCGGCCTGTTGGCAGACCGGCGGCCCCGTTTCGCTACCGGCGGATCCTGGTCACCTCGCTGGTCTCGATACCGGTGAACTCGCAGATGCCGCCGCCGCCGCTGACGCTTTGGCACTGCAAGAGATCGGCATCCACCAGCGCCGGACCAGTGTGAAATGGGATCTCGCCGGGGGATGCCCGGAGGATGACGGTCTGCGGTGTGCCGTCGCAGGCGAAGCGCGTCTGGCCGAAGGCCTTTGCCAGCCTGCCCTTGTGCGCCTGCGTGACGTTCGCCTCGACGATGCCGAAATCGAAGCCTTCGTCACAGGTAAGGGTGGCCGTCAGCTTGATATCCGCCGCCGCTCCGCGGGCCACCAGCTGGGCCGTCGCCGCGATGTGGACGCTACCGACCGCCGCGCTGGCCGATCCGGCGACGGAGAGGACGACGGCGAATGCGAGAAGTGCCGCGAGTCGCGGAAGCCTCCGGAAGCTGAGCATGGGCATTCCTCTCAAGCACGAAATCCGTGATGGATACGTGGCGGCCGGTCCGCCTTGTCGGACGATACTACTCACGCCCACCGCGGTCATGCCTGCTAAGAAAATATCAGTGCGAATTTCATATCTCTGTGCGTGCTCCGCCGGTGATGCGTTTCTCTGCTGATTTTAGCGATGGAGATTGGAATGAATGATTGCTCACGCCGCGTCCGCTCTAGAGTGCCGCGTCCGGCGGCGCGGTCGTGGCCCCGTGGCAGCTTACTGGCCTGTCTTCTGGCGCTCGGCGTCAGCCAGGAAGCTGGCGAGTGCCGCGGTATCGAAGTAGAACATCTGCGCGCGGGCAAGCTTCCCGTCGCTGACACGATAGAGGCCGAGCACTTGACCGTCGAAGCGCCCGCCGGCGGGGCTGAGCCCTCGCTGGCGCCACAGCGCCACGACCTCCTCGTCGCTGGCTGCGACGATGCGCATGTCCATCCGTCGCTCGGCCGCGGTCGGCTGCAGCGGAGTCCACGTCCCAGTCCAGGTGGGACGATCTTGGCGGGCGGTGGCCTCCAGGTCACGATAGGTTCCGCCGTAGGGCAGTGATGGTGGCCAGTGGATCTCGAAGTCGGGATCCACAAGCTCGCTGAACCGTTGCTCGTCGCGTTGCTCGATCGCTTCGAAGATCTCGAGGATGACCCGCACGTTCGCTCGTGTGCTCATGGTGGGCTCCGTATCAGCGTGTAGACCGAGCGGCTCGCGGGACCTGTTCGGCTTCGGCGCCAGGACGAGCAGCGTCAGCGGCAGCGCGACGCCGAGGCTGAGGGCGAGCACCTGCCCGATCTTGTCGGCGGTGCTGAAGTTCTCCAGGTGGGCGAGATGGAAGGCCAGGTGCGGCGTCGCGTAGACCAGCCAGGCCAGGGCGGTGACCACCACGAGCCGGCGCTCCAGCGTCAGCGCCGCTGCGACGGTGACTACGGCGAGGCCGAGCCACAGGCTGCCGACGTCGCGGGTCAGATGCTCGTTGTAGGGTGGCAGCATCGCCGTCCACCTGTGGCCGGCGCCCGGGAAGTTGGCGAAGAACGACCGGGGCGAGGCGAGCGCCCAGCCACCGGTCAGCGCCAGCTCGGCGGCGAGGAGCCACAGGATCGTGCGTGAGACCGCGGGCGCGCGCATGGCTATCGGCCCTCCCCGAACCGCGCGGCGAGGAACTCGGCCCAGGTGCGCTTGCCGTCGGCGTGCTCTGGGCAGAGGTGGCCGCCCTCCCGGAATCCGCGGGCGGCGGCGCCGGGCACGGGGACCGCGACGATCGGCCGGCGCCGTCCGGTCGCCCGCAGGTAGGCGCTGGCCAGTTCCTGGACGGTCAGCACCTGCGGCCCGCCCATGTCCGAGACCCGCCCCGCCGGCTCGCCGAGCGCCAGCGCGGCCAGCCGCTCGGCCACCTCGCCGACGTCGACTGGCTGGAACTCCATATCACGCGGCACCGGCAGGACGGGCAGGCGCGTAAGGAACTGCGCGACGCTGAGGATCAGATCATGGAACTGGGTGGTCCGCAGGATCGTCCATGGCAGGCCTGAGCCTTCGATCAGCCTCTCCACCTGCAGCTTCGCCTTGTAGTAGCGGAACGGGACCCGGTCGACCCCGACGATGGAGATGTAGACCACGTGCGGCGACCCGACCCGCCGGGCGGCGTCCAGGAGCCGCCGGGTGCCGCCGACGTCCACCTTCCCGGTCCGCGGGCTGGTCGCGCAGTGCACGATCGCGCGGACGCCCTGGACCGCGCGCGCGATCCCCTCGCCGGTCCCGAGGTCGCCGACGACCCACTCCACCGCCGACCCTCCGGCCTTCGCGTGCGGCCGGCGGCTGAGCACGCGGAGCGAGTGCCCGGCGCCTGTCAGCGCCTCCACCAGCGGCCGGCCGAGCGTCCCGGTTCCGCCTGTTACCAGAATCGGTTGCATCTCATCCCCTTTGTTCGCTGCCCTTCATCAAGGGGGACGAATCAGGCCGTCGGCGCGTGACATCTACAGCCATGGAGTGCGGGCATGCGCCGCTGTGCCGATCTGGCGCTGCAGGAAGGCCAGCTTGTCGGGGTTGAGGATCGTTTGGATCGCCTCGATGCGATCGCCCGCCACGTCGAACACGAACGCGCCGAGGTTCATCACCCGCGCGCCAGGCTCGTGAGCCCATCGCGCCGCTTCCGGCGCGGCGGATCAGGTCGAGCGGGCGGCGAGCAGGAGTTGGGCGACCTGGACCGCGACAGCGTTGTGGTCGATCGCTTCGGGGTCGAGCGCGGCGTGCAGGGCGATCCCATCGGCGAGCGCTAGCAACAGCGCCGCCATGGCGTCGGGCTCCACCCAGCAGGGCACGCGCCACCAGCGCGTCCTTGGAGCCGAAATGGTAAGTGATGGCCGCCAGGTTCACGCCCGCGGCCGCGGCGATGTCACGCGACGTCGTCGCGGCGGCCCCGCGCTCGCGCAGGCATTGCAGCGTGCCCTCGAGCAGCCGCGCCTCGGCCACGGCGGATCTGGAGTCGATAGCTCGCCCCTTCCAAGCTTCAAACATATGTATGATACGTTCGTATGAATCTCGGCCTTGGAGGCCAGGATGGCTTCAGCCCCCGCCCCTCGCCGGAGGGGAGCCTCACCCGTGGTCCTGTTCGCCATCGTCGTCAACGCGATGGCCGCCTTGGCCTTCGGCGGCCTGCACCTGCTGCTGGAAGCGCCGCCGCTGCGCACTGTCGCATGGCCGGGAGCGGTCGCGCTCGCGGCCGCCTACGCGGCACCCGCCACGCTGGCCGTCGTCGCGCTGCGCAGCCAGCGGCCGGCCGCGCTGTTGGGCGCTGGCCTCCTCGGTCTGGCGATGGCGTTCACGGCGCTGTCGGGGGTCTCATTGGTCCTGCTCGTGCCGGCGACCTGCTACCTGATCGGCTACGCGACCTGGACGCCTCGGCCGCCACTGCGGGCGGGCGCGGTCGCCGGGATCGTGGCCATCCTCGCCGCCGGGATCGCCGCACTGCTCCTGCCGTTCGCCTCCCCCATCAGCGAGCCCAGGGCGTACTGCTACTCCTGGACCGAGGACCTGGCGGGCCGGCGCTCCTACAGCCCGGCACGCCCGGATGACGCCGGCGATCCGGGACAGCAGTCCGGGTCTGCGTCCGGCTCAGCCGGGCCTGGTGGGCCCGCCCGAGGCGAGGGCTGCACCAGCGACGTCGTCACGCCGGCCGAGGCGGTGCTGGGCCTCGCCGCCGCCGCGGTCGCGCTCGTGGTGAGCCTGCGGCTGCCCCGCGCCACGCCGGCGACCTCCCACCCAGGCTGAGCGCGGCGGCTTCGCGACGCTCATGCCGGCTCGAGCCGGGCAGCAGCATCGCAGGAGGTCCCAACCCACGCGGCAGGCGGCGGGCAGACCCGGGACGCGTCAGCGGAGCAGGGTCTCGGTCCGGGTGATCTCCTCGCGGACCATGTCGAGGCGCAGGCGCAGCTCTGTCCGGGCGTTGGGGTCGCCGCAGTGGGCGAGCTCCTGGCGTACCTGCGCCTCGCCGCGGCGCAGCCACGCCAGCCGCGCCTCCACGTTGCGGAGCAGCCGCAGCGCCCTGCCGACGCGGGCCTGCCGCAGGCCGCGGCGCACCATCGCGGCGACCCCCGCGGAGCGGTCCCCGACGGTCGCCCCACGCGGAAGGGTGGTGCCGGGCACCGGCGCCCGCTGCTGGTGGATCAGGTGGGCGAGGGCGACCATGCCACCCGTGAGCGTCTCGATCGCCACGTCCTCCTGGGCCATGCCGCTCTGCACCACGTACTCGTCCATCCCCTGCCGCAGGTACATCAGGATCACCAGCGCCGCCGGGGCGACCCCGGGCCGGTCCAGCTCCAGGCCCTGATCGCCCAGGCAGTCGCGCATCTCGGCGATGGCCTGATCGACCCAGGCGACGAAGCGCGGCTCCGTATATCGCTCGTCCTGGAGGACGGCCCGGACGTAGCGGGTCACAGCGTCCATGCGGCTCCCTCGGGATCCCATGCTGGCTCGGCTGCGGGGGGGCGGGTGCAAGGGTCCCATGTCCGGGCCTCAGGAAGCCAACTGGGCGGGTGGCCCGCCGGACACGATCGGCGCTCCGGGGCGTACCGTGGCCGTCGACCTTGCCGCCGGACGTTTCGAGGGGCCGAACATGGCACAGCCAGCCGAGCGGCGCGGCGCGAACCGCCTCGCCGGCGAGACCAGCCCATATCTCCTCCAGCACGCTGACAACCCGGTGGACTGGTACCCGTGGGGGCAGGAGGCGCTCGACCTCGCGGCGCAGCGGGACCAGCCGATCCTGCTGTCGATCGGCTATGCCGCCTGCCACTGGTGCCACGTGATGGCGCACGAGTCGTTCGAGGACCCCCGGACGGCCGCGCTCATGAACGAGCATTTCGTGTGCGTGAAGGTCGACCGCGAGGAGCGCCCGGACCTGGACGCGATCTATATGACCGCGGTGCAGGCCATGACGGGCCAGGGCGGCTGGCCGATGACGGTGTTCCTGACCCCTGAGGGCGAGCCGTTCTTCGCCGGCACGTACTTTCCAAGGGAGGACCGGCTCGGCATGCCGGCCTTCGAGAAGGTCCTGCGGGCGATCGCCGACGCCTGGCGCGAGCGGCGCGACGAGGCGCGCTCACAGGGTCGCCAGGTGGCCGAGCACGTCGCGATGCAGACCCGCGCGCTCAACGAGGTCACCGGCGGCCTCGACGAAGAGGTGCTGCGGGAGGCGTTCGAGGGCGTGCGCAAAGCGTTCGACCCCGAGTGGGGCGGGTTCGGCGGCGCGCCGAAGTTCCCGCAGCCGATGACGCTCGACTTCCTGCTCCGCTGCCACCTGCGTGGCTGGCCAGACGCGCTGGAGATGGTGGGGCGCACGCTGGACCGGATGGCCACGGGGGGGATCTTCGACCAGCTCGGCGGCGGCTTCCACAGGTACTCGACCGACCACCGCTGGCTGGTGCCGCACTTCGAGAAGATGCTCTACGACAACGCCCAGCTCGTGCGGCTGTACGCCCGCGCGTGGCAGGTCACCGGCGCCGAGCGCTACCGGCAGGTCTCCCGCCGCACCGCCGATTACCTGCTGCGCGAGCTGCGCCACCCGGACGGCGGCTTCTTCTCCTCGCAGGACGCCGACTCCGAGGGAGAGGAGGGGAAGTTCTTCGTCTGGTCCTACCAGGAGCTGATGGAGGTGGTCGGGGAGGCGGTCGCGCGCTTCTACGGCGCGGTCCCGGACGGCAACTGGGAGGGCAGGAACGTGCTGTGGACGCCGTTCCCTCCCGAGACGCTGGCCGAGCAGGCCGGGGTCGCCGTGGACGAGCTGGAGCGCACGGTGCTCGCGGGCCGCGCCGCGCTGCTCGAGCGCCGCGAGGGCCGTGTCCACCCGGCCACCGACGACAAGGTGCTGGCGGCCTGGAACGGCCTTGCCATCGCCGCGCTTGCGGAGGCAGGCCGCGTCCTGCCGGAGCCGCGCTACGTGCTTGCCGCGGTGGAGGCGGCGGAGTTCGTGCTCGACACCATGCGGGTGCCGCGCCTGCGGCGGGCGTGGCGGGAAGGGCGCCTCGGCGGTCCCGGCTACCTGGACGACCACGCCTGTATGGCCGAGGCGTGCCTGACCCTGTACGAGACCACCTTCGAGGCGCGCTGGCTGCGCGAGGCGCTGGCGCTCGCCGACGAGCTGCTGGAGCTGTTCGCCGATCCGGAAGGCGGCTTCTACCAGACCGGCGCCGACGCCGAGAAGCTGGTGGTGCGGCCGAGGGAGCTGTTCGACAACGCGGTGCCCGCCGGCTCGTCGGTCGCCGCCGAGGTGCTGCTGCGGCTCGGCCGGCTGGTGGGCGGCGAGCGTTACGAGCAGGCGGCCCTTGGCGCGCTGCGGGTGGTCCAGGGACTGTTCGCGCGGGCGCCGACCGGTTTCGGCCACGCCCTCGGCGTTGCCGACTTCGCGCTCTCCAAGGTGCACGAGGTGGCCATCGTTGGCGAGCCGGGCGCGCCAGACACCGCCGCCCTGCTGGCCGAGGTCCGGCGGCGCTACCGGCCGAACCAGGTGGTCGCGCTGGCGGCGCCCGCGGACGGGGAAGCCGTCGGGGCGGTGCCGCTGCTGGCCGATCGGCCGCTCGTCGACGGGCACGCCACGGCCTACGTGTGCGAGCACTTCGCCTGCCGGCAGCCGGTCACCGAGCCCGCGGCGCTGGCGCAACAGCTTGCCTGATTGGTGTTTAGCATTGCCTACAGCGCGATAGGTTCCGGGATGAGCCGTTTCGTTCCGGCGCTGCTTGTGTGCCCGCCTGGACCCCGTGGGCCACATCGTTCGTACTGCCTGGTGGGAGGCGCCCGTGCAAAACGCGCCTGACGTTCTGCGTCCGCCTTCGAGCGGTGGGGAAGTAATGGTCACCGAGGTCCTGCCCGGCGACGACAGCGCCAGCGAGCGGGTGGACCGCTGGCTGCGCGAGTACGCGCGGAGTCGCGACCCGGCGCTGCGCGAGCGGATCATCATCGCCTACCTGGGACTGGCGGACCGCCTCGCCGAGCGCTTTCGCGGTAGCCGCGCGCTGTCGCGCGACGACCTGGTGCAGACGGCCCGCGTCGGGCTGGTCGCGGCCGTCGACCGCTACGACCCCTGCCGCGGCAACCGCTTCGTGCCCTACGCGGTGGCGTGCGTCGTCGGCGAGCTGAAGCGCAGCCTCAGGGACACGAGCTGGCGGCTGCACGTGTCGCGGCCCACCAAAGAGCTGGTGCTCAGGCTGTGCCGGCTGCTGGACGAGCTGCCGCAGGTCCTCAGGCGCTCGCCGACCGTGGACGAGCTGGCGGAGCGGCTCGGGGTGACCATGGAGGCCACCGTCGAAGCCGTCGAGGTGGCGCAGACCCGCTTCAGCCTCTCGCTCGACCAGCCGGCGGGCGAGGACGGCGACACGCCGCTCGGCGAGCTGGTCCCGGACGCGGAGCCGGGGGAGGAGCTGGAGGACCTGCTCATCCTGCCCGACCTGCTTGGGCGCCTGCCGGAGCTGGAGCGCGAGGTCGTGGTGCTGCGGTTCTTCGAGGACATGAACCAGGAGGACATCGCCGCGCGCATCGGCTACTCGCAGATGCACGTGTCGCGGCTGCTGCGCCGCGCGCTCGAGCGGATGCGCGCCAGGCTGCTCGCCGCTTGACGCCCGCCCTCAGGCGCGCACCAGCGGCGTCTCCACCAGGTGCTCGGCGATGAACCAGGTCTCGAGCTCGTTGGTGCGGAGCACGTCCGAGACGAGAAGGTCGTTGGTGCCGTGGTCACCGATCCTGTCCGCCCTGTCCGCGCCCTCGCGCGCCTCGGCGACGATCAGCTCGTGCGCCTCCAGCAGGCGCGAGAGCATGGCCGGGACCTCCTCGGCGTGCTTGTCCAGCAGCAGGTGGAGCTGGTAGTCGGTGTACCGCTGGCTCCTCATACGGTCTCCCCTGCTCGCTTCTCTGGCCCTGTGGTGCTCGGATCGCGCCCGACAATCCGGGTTGCCAGCCATGGACGGGGTGAAACGGCATCGAACGGGTTGCCGCCGCCGCTACCGTGGTCTCGCGCGCGACCGCGGTGGTGGCCTGCGGCTGGCGAGACAGAGGGGAAGGTCGCGATGACGACTCGCAAGCGGGTCCTGGTGCTCGGTGGCGGCTTCGGCGGGATGTACACAGCACGCCGCCTCGAGCGGCGCCTGCCTCCCGCCGAGGCCGAGATCGTCCTGGTCAACGTCGAGAACTACATGCTCTACACGCCGCTGCTGCCGGAGGCCGCCGCGGGCACGATCGAGCCGCGCCACGTGGTGGTGCCACTGCGGCAGGCGCTGCGCCGCACCCGCCTGAAGGTCGGCAAGGTCACCGCCGTCGACCTCGACCGCAGGACCTGCACCTATGTCAGCGCGGGCGGAGTGGAGCGCTCGCTGGACTGGGACCGCCTGGTGATCGCGCTCGGCTCGGTCAGCCGCATGTTCCCGATCCCCGGCCTCGCCGAGCACGCGCACGGCTTCAAGACCCTGGCCGAGGCCATCTACCTGCGCAACCACGTGCTCGAGCAGCTTGAGCTGGCGGACGCCAGCGACGACCCGGACGAGCGCAGGGCGCGGCTGACCTTCGTGGTGGTCGGCGCGGGCTACGCGGGCACCGAGCTGGTGGCCGAGCTGCAGGCGCTGGTGCGGCGGGCGCTGCGGCTGTACCCCGCGCTGCGGACGAGCGACACCCGCTGGGTGCTGGCCGACGTCGCTCCGCAGGTGCTGCCGGAGCTCGGCGGCAGGCTGTCGACGACAGCGCTGAAGGTGCTGCGCGAGCGCGGGGTGGAGATCCGCCTGAAAATGACCCTCGACCAGGTGGGGCCCGATTGGGTGCGCTTCTCGGACGGCGAATGGGTGCCGACCACCACGGTCGTGTGGACCGCCGGGGTGACGCCAGACCCGCTGATCGGCAAGCTCGGCCTCGCCACCGACGAGCGCGGCCGGCTGGTGGTGGACGAGTACGTGGCCGTGCCCGGCCGCGATGACGTCTTCGCGGTCGGCGACGCCGCGGCGGTGCCGCTCGCCGGGCGCAAGGGCGCGACCGCACCCCCCACCGCCCAGCACGCCCTGCGAGAGGCCAAGGTCTGCGCCGACAACGTCGCCGCCTCGCTGGGGCACGGCCAGCGGCGGCGCTTCACCTTCCAGGGGCTCGGCCTGCTGGTCAACCTCTCAGAGAACTACGGGGTGGGGCGCGTCCTCGGCATCCCCGTCTCCGGCCTTGTCGGCTGGATGGTGACCCGCTCCTACCACCTGCTGGCGCTGCCGACGTGGACACGGCGCCTGCGCGTGGGCCTGGACTGGGCGGTCGCCCTGGTATTCCCTCGGGACGTCGCCGAGCTGGGCACGCTCGGGCACCCGGAGCCGCTGCCCAGCGATGAGACACAGCCCCGCTGATCGATTGAGCGCTCCTCCGAGGGGGTACGCCCGGTCGTGGAAGGAGGGGTGAATGTCATGCCTGCCACCAAGAGCAAGAAGGAACTTCCGAGCACGTTGCAGCGGTCGTCGGCGAAGGCGCAGCGCACCTGGGCGGAGGCCCACGACAGCGCGGCCGAGACCTACGGCGAGGGCGAGCGAGCCCACCGCGTGGCGTACTCGGCGCTGAAGCACTCGTTCGAGAAGCGCGGTGACCACTGGGAGCCCAAGAACGGCAAGGGTCCATCGGACCCGCAGGCCAAGAAGGGCAACCCGGAGGCGCGCAGCCGTCCCAGCAAGACGCACGGCGGCGTGGACGTCGAGGGCAACACCAAGCCGGAGCTGCTCGAGCGGGCCAGGAAGCTGGGCGTCACCGGCCGCTCACGCATGAGCAAGGGCGAGCTGGCGGACGCTATCGCCTCCAAGCAGCGCCAGCAGGACCGCAAGAAGAAGCGCTGAGCACCGGGCCGAGGCCACAGCGCCGGCGGCGCCGGGCTTCATGGCACCATGGAGCCTATGGAGACCATGGAGCCGCCGCGCGCTGGGTACGAATCGCTCGAGCACACCGCGGACGTCGGCGTCCGCGCCTGTGGCGCCACGCTCGAGGAGCTGTTCGAGCAGGCGACGCTGGGCCTCGCCGAGGTGCTCGGCGCCTGGCGGCCCGGCGCGGGCGCGGGCGCGGCCGTCCCCCTGGCGGTCGAGGCCGGCGACCTCGGCGGGCTGCTGGTCGATTGGCTGAACGAGGTCGTCTACGTGCAGGAGGTGCGTGGCGCGAGCCTCGCGGCCGTGACGGTCGAGCGGGTCGGCGAGGGGCGCGCCTCCGGCTCGGTCAGCTTCGCGCCGGAGCCGCCTTCAGGTGGGATCTACGTCAAGGCCGTCACCTACCACGAGCTCAAGGTCGAGCGGCGCGCGGGCGGTTGGCTCGCTGAGCTCTACCTTGACGTCTGAGGCAGGGGAGAGGGGACAGTGAGACTCCAACCGCGCCAGCTCAGGCCCTTCGTCTGGGAGATCCCACTCGGCTGGGTCGAGGGCATGCACGTCCCTGGCATCGTCTACGCCTCCGACGAGCTGTTCGACCGCGCCGTCCAGGACCGGGCGGTGGACCAGGTCGCCAACGTCGCCACACTGCCGGGCATCGTCGGCGCCTCCTACGCGATGCCGGACATCCACTGGGGCTACGGCTTTCCCATCGGCGGGGTGGCCGCCACCGACGTCGAAGCGGGCGGGGTGGTCTCGCCCGGCGGGGTCGGCTACGACATCGGCTGCGGGGTGCGCCTGCTCCGCAGCGATCTGCGCTGGGAGCCGGACGTGCGCCCGCGCATCCACGAGCTGGTGCGCGCGCTCTCCAGGCGGATCCCGCGCGGCACCGGCGGCAAGGGCCTGCTGCGGCTCGGCGGCGGCGAGGTCGACCGGGTCCTGGTCGAGGGCGTTCACTATCCCATCGCCCGTGGCGTTGGCGCACAGGAGGACGCCCAGGGCTGCGAGGACGGCGGCAGGCTCGCCGGCGCCATGCCCGAGCACATCTCCGAGCGCGCCCGCGAGCGCGGGCGGGCGCAGCTCGGCAGCCTCGGCGGCGGCAACCACTTCCTCGAGGTGCAGGTCGTCGACCAGGTCAGGGACGAGCGAACGGCCGCGGCGCTGGGGCTGTTCCAGGGGCAGGTCTGCGTCATGCTGCACTCCGGCTCCCGCGGCATCGGGCACCAGGCCTGCACCGACCACCTGCGGGTGATCGAGCGGCTGATGCCGGAGACCGGCGTGCGCGTGCCGGACCGCCAGCTCGCCTGCCTGCCGGTGGACCACGAGGCCGCTCGCGCATATCTGGGGGCGATGGCGGCGGCCGGCAATTTCGCCGTGGCCAACCGGCACGTGATGGCCGACGGCGTGCGCTCTGGCTTCGCCGAGGCGCTCGGCCGCCCCGTCCGGGACCTCGGCATGGGGCTCGTCTACGACGTCGCCCACAACCTCGCCAGGCTGGAGGACCACGAGGTCGCCGGGCGGTGGCGCATCCTGTGCGTGCACCGCAAGGGCGCCACCCGGGCGCTCGGCCCCGGGCACCCGGACCTGCCGGAGCGCTACCGCGAGACCGGGCAGCCGGTGATCAACCCGGGCAGCATGGGCACCCCGTCCTACGTGCTGGTCGGCGACGCCCGCGCCGAGCAGCGCTCGTTCGCGTCCACCTGCCACGGCGCCGGACGGGCGATGAGCCGCACCAAGGCCAAGAAGGTCATGAGCGCTCCGGAGCTGCGCCGCAAGCTGGAGCACGAGGGCATTGTCCTGGCGGTGCAGGACTGGAAGCTGCTGAGTGAGGAAGCGCCCTATGCCTACAAGGACGCCACGGAGGTGGTGGAGACCTGCGAGGGCGCCGGCCTTTCACGCGTGGTCGCCCGACTGCGACCGGCCGGCGTGCTCAAGGGGTAGGCTGACTGCGGCCGCGTTGTGGCGGTCGTTCCCTGATAGCTGCTGGAGGAGCCCGTGAGCAACGACGCTGTGCCAGAGGCCGACGCCCTCGAGCAGGCCGAGCCGCTGCGCGAGCCGGACGAGCCCGTGCCGCCGCAGCTCGGGGATGAGATCCCGGAGGCCGACGCCTGGGAGCAATCGCTGCCAGTCCCCATGGACGACGAGGAGGATCGGCGCTAACGCGATCCAGGATCGGCATGAAGGCGATGGAGCGACGCAAGCTGGCCGCCGCCACGCTCTGACCCGCCCTACGGGCGGCGGCCGCCCTGGCTTCCTCGGCCCTGGCCTCTTTGGCCCCCTTGACCCCCGCGACCTCCCTGGTTGCCCTGGTTGCCGCGGGGCCCGCGGGGCCCTTGCCGGTCCTGGCCGTTCCGCACGCCGCCGTGGCGGCCTTCATCGCGGCGCTGGCGCTGCTCGCCGCGGCCGGCCTGGTTCCCGCGGTTGCCCTGGCCGCTGCGGTTGCCCTGGCCGCCGCGGTTGCTCTGGTTGGCTCGGCCGGGTCTGCCGCCCGTGGCGCCCTGACCCGCTCGGTCGCCTCTGCCGGCGGCCCCGCTGCCGGCGGCCCCGCCGCCTTGGCCACCTGGACGGCGGCCGCCCCGCTCGAGGGCGGTGGCGAGCTGATCGCGGCGCGCCTCCCAGCGCTCGAGCACCTCCTCGATCTCGCCGGCAACGGCCTCGTAGGCCAGCAGCTCCCGCTGGTTGCGCGAGCGCATTTCCCCGTACCGCTGGAGGTCCGCCTGCAGGTCGCGCAGGAGCTGCCGCAGGTCGCGGATGGCGCCGGAGAGGGCACGGCGCGCGTCGGCAAGCTCGCGCAGCCTGGCCGGCCGGTCGCTCGGCAGGACCTGCGTGAGCGAGCGCCCCACGGCCAGCTCGTGCCGCCGCAGCTCGCGCTCGTAATCCTGGGTGCTGCGCCTGATCTCGGTGCCGCGCCTGGTGTCCGGACCGCGCCGGTCGCCCGCGCGGTGCCCGGAGTCAGATGCCGTGGCGCTCATCGTCTCGTCGCTCCGGCTTCTCGGGGGTCCTGGTGGCTGTCGCGAGCAGGGCCAGGCATAGCACGCGCGGGCTGCTCCTCGGCCCTCAACGGTACCCGACTCTCCTATCCGCCCGATACGCCTTTTGCCAATTCGGTGACCTTGCCGCACGGCAAGGTCACCCGCCCAGCACGGTTTCAGGGGTGGATCGCTCGGGTAACCGGCGACTCTTGGGCGGAAGAGCTCGGAACGAGGAGGTAGCGTGCGTACCAGCGACATCGCCCGGCTGTTCGAGGCTCCCGGGCCGTTCGTGTCGATCTACCTGGCTACCGAGGGCAATGTGGAGAACGCGGCCCAGCGGGTGGCGGTGCGGTGGAAGTCCCTGCGTGCCGAGCTGCTCGGGGCAGGCGTGCCCGAGGGGACCCTGGAGGCCGTGGACGACGAGCGAACCGAGCAGGTCGAGGTCGAGGGCGCCCGCACGCCGCACCTCACCCGCTCCAAGCCCGGCGGCTGGTCCCAGCCCCGCTACCAGCACCGCGCGGAGGTCCTGTGGGAGCGCAACGCCACGGAGGTCGCCGAGATGCTCACCAAGATGGTCGATCGCGTGCGACCCCGCTTCGTCGCCGCCGCCGGCGACGTGCGCGCCCTCGAGCTGTTGCGCGAGCAGTCGCCAAAGCGCGTCCAGGCGCTCATCGAGGTGGTGGGCGGCGAGCTCGGCTCGATCGACGAGGTGCTCGAGGAGGCTGAGAGGCTGGCCGCCGACACCGCCGAGGCCGACACCGGTGCGCTGCTGGATGAATTCGAGCGCGAGCGCGGCCAGCGGGACCGCGCCGCCGACGGCGCCGAGGCGACGTTCGAGGCGCTCGCCATGGGCCAGGTGCGGGTGCTGCTGGTCGGCAACGTTCGCGACGACGGGCAGAGCGCGTGGTTCGGCGAGGAGCTCGGGCAGGTCGCCCTGAACCGGGAGGACCTGATCGTTCAGGGTACGACGCCCGTCGAGGGCCGACTCGTCGACGTTGCCGTGCGGGCGGCGCTCGGCACCGGAGCGGAGGTCCGCGTGCTCAGCCCCAACACGGATGCGCGCGGCCCGAGCGGGGGCCTGGGCGCGGTGCTGCGCTACAGCACCTGACCTTCGGGCCCTTCGGCCCTGCCGGCCGGCAGCGTCAACCGCGTCGCCCCACACGCTGGAGGCGGCCTGGAGCCATGGCCTGGAAGTCCCTTGGGAAAGGTGCCAGGTGGCCCATGGCGGCACTGGCACGGTCGGGCAAATTCTTTGTAGCGGCAACAAGGAGATGCCGCCCAGAGGAGGAAACGTCATGGCAATGACTGACAGGCTGCGGGGCCAGAGCGCGTCCGGCCCGGTCTACATCGAGGAGCCGAGGCTCTCGAAGTGGCTGTTTGGCTCCAGCAGCGCCGCCTGGATCTGGCTCATTGCACGCCTGTGGCTGGGCTGGGAATGGTTCCAATCCGGTTGGGGCAAGGTCTTCGGCGGCAACATCACCTGGCGGTTCTGGAACTGGGGCGACAGCGCCTACAGCCTGACCGGCTCAGGCAGCATCGGCTGGATCCGCA
>WNGB01008715.1_pt1 | contig 16895 bp, 16 predicted proteins | sample 5400681 | NCBI WGS metagenome assembly WNGB01 (sample SAMN13153367, study PRJNA577476) | soil metagenome | isolation source: 115 cm soil or saprolite under grassland replicate 2 | place: USA:California | collected 2016-06-15 | reverse complement strand
CAACCAGTACGTGTTCACCTGGGAGATCAACTGGGGGTTCGCCTGGTCGGCACAGGGCACCGCCTCGGGGTACCAGTGGGCCGGCAGCGGGACGCTTCCCGCCGACCCGAACTCGACCAGCGAGTGCGCGGCCGACTTCGCCTACAACGGCGACTTCCAGCTCACGCACGCGAGCGGCAACCCCGACGGCAGCACGTTGTGGATCAGCGACTCTCCGACGGTGCCGCTGCCCAGCCAGCAGCCCAGCTCCGTGGCCGTTACGCTCGGCGGAAGCTCGGCCTGCGCGACCAACGCCGGTCCCAACCTGTACCAGACGTTCACGCTGCACCCGACCTACTACATCGACGCGGGTGACTACGTGAAGGGGCAGATGGTCGACGGCACCAGCGTCGCGGCGTACCAGGAGCTCGCCTTCACCAACGGCAACACGGCGCTGACGGCGGTCCTGAACCAGGACAACACCTGGACCGTTCAGAAGACGGCTGACGTCAGCTTCGCCGAGCTGTTCGCCGAGCGCCGCCGCCAGCTCGTGAACGCCTGACCCCGCCGGCCATGTCGTTCTACCAGTGCTTCAAGACCAAGGACCGGGACGTCTACTGCAGCAGCATGGAGTTCAAGAACCACGACGAGGGCAAGGCCTGGGTGACGGACTGCATGGCGCACTTCGGTATCCGTGCCGACCAGTTGCTCAAGAAGCCCTACGAGTCCGAGGACCAGCCCAGAGGGGCGATCATCTGGCCCTGAGCGTCCATTGATGATGAACCGCGGGATCCACCCCGCGCCGCTGCGGACGCGCAGCCGGCGCGGGGTGGATTCTGTCGGTGCTGCTCAGACGTCGAAGTAGAGCTCGAACTCGTGCGGGTGCGGGCGGAGCTGGATCGGGGCGATCTCGTTCTCGCGCTTGAGGTCGACCCAGGTCTCGATCAGGTCGGAGGTGAACACGTCACCCTCGAGGAGGTAGTCGTGGTCGGCCTCGAGCCTGTCGATCACGTCCGGCAGCGAGGTCGGCACCTGGGCGAGCTGCGCGTGCTCCTCCGGCGGCAGCTCGTACAGGTCCTTGTCGACCGGGTCGGCCGGCTCGATCTTGTTGCGGATGCCGTCCAGGCCGGCCAGCAGCTGCGCCGAGAAGGCCAGGTACGGGTTCGACGACGGGTCGGGGCAGCGGAACTCGATGCGCTTGGCCTTCGGGTTCGAGCCGGTGATCGGGATCCGGATGCAGGCCGAGCGGTTGCGCTGCGAGTAGACGAGGTTGATCGGTGCCTCGAAGCCCGGCACCAGGCGGTGGTACGAGTTCACCGTCGGGTTGGTGAAGGCCAGCAGCGACGGGGCGTGCTTGAGGAGGCCGCCGATGTACCAGCGGGCGCTGTCGGACAGGCCGCCGTAGCCGGACTCGTCGTAGAACAGCGGGTCGCCGCCGCCCCACAGGGACTGGTGGCAGTGCATGCCGTTGCCGTTGTCGCCGAAGATCGGCTTCGGCATGAAGGTCGCGGTCTTGCCCGCGGCCCAGGCGGTGTTCTTGACGATGTACTTGTACTTCATCAGGTTGTCGGCGGTCTGCAGCAGGGTGTCGAAGCGGAAGTTGATCTCCGCCTGGCCCGCGGTGCCGACCTCGTGGTGCGCGCGCTCGACGACCAGGCCGGCGCCCTCGAGGTTCGCGGTGATGGTGTTGCGCAGGTCCGCGAAGTGGTCGGTCGGGGCCACCGGGAAGTAGCCGCCCTTGTACCGGACCTTGTAGCCGCGGTTGCCGCCCTCCTCGACCCGGCCGGTGTTCCAGGCGCCGGCGATCGAGTCGATGTGGTAGTAGCCCTCGTTCTGCTTGGTCTCGAAGCGCACGTCGTCGAAGACGTAGAACTCGGCCTCGGGCGCGAAGTAGGCGGTGTCGGCGATGCCGGTCGACCGCAGGTACGCCTCGGCCTTGCGGGCGATGTTGCGCGGGTCGCGGCTGTACGGCTCACCGGTCAGCGGGTCGTGCACGAAGAAGTTGATCGCGAGCGTCTTGGCGCCGCGGAAGGTGTCCACGAAGGCGGACGTCGGGTCCGGCAGCAGGGCCATGTCGGACTCATGGATCTGCTGGAAGCCGCGGACCGAGGAGCCGTCGAACATCAGCCCTTCCTCGAAGACCTCCGGGCCGAACGACCCCACCGGAACGGTGAAGTGCTGCATGATGCCCGGCAGGTCGCAGAACCGGACGTCGATGAACTCGACGCCCTCGTCCTTGACGTAGCCGAGCAGCTCCTCAGCGCTGGAAAACATACGAACTCCTCGGGTGGCCATTCAGTGTCACGGATTGGACAGACGGTAGGCGGAGCCGATTACTCCGCCGTGACCCTTGTGTTTCGCCCACGTTACGCCCGCCGTGACCGGGCCGCTCAGGCGCTGCGACGTCAGCATTCGCAGCCCGGCTCTGTAACCTCGTCCCATGCCTGCGGCGCCTGTTCCGATCGACGACTTCCGCTTCCCCGGCAACCGGCTCGGGCTGCCCGAGGTCGGTCCCGGCTCGGTGGCCGGCTGGGGCCGCCGGCTGGTCGCGCTGTTCGTGGACTGGATCGTCGCCGGCCTGATCGCCTCGGCGTTGGTCCGGCAACCGCTCTGGGCGGGTGGCAACGACCTGAGCATGGCCCAGCTGCTGGTCTTCTGCCTGATGAGCACGGTCCTGGTCGGCATGCTCGGCGCCACCATCGGGCACCGGATGCTCGGCCTGCGGGTGACGCGGGTCGACGGCCGTCCGGTCGGCCTGCTGCCGGCGTTGGTGCGTTCCGTGCTGCTCTGCCTGCTGATCCCGCCGATCGTCTACGACCGGGACCGCCGCGGCCTGCACGACAAGGCCGCCGCCACCGTCGTCGTACGCCGCTGATCAGCGGCGGGTGAGCCGGATCTGGACGTCGTCCAGGTAACCGGACCGGAAGCCGGCCTCGGAGTAGGCCAGGTACAGCTCCCACATCCGCCGGAAGGTCGGGTCGAGCCCCACCGACGCGATCGCAGGCCAGCGGTCGGTGAACCGCTCCCGCCACAGCCGGAGCGTGTGCCCGTAGTGCGAGCCGATCCGGCGCAGCACCTCGACCCGCAGGCCGGTGTGCTCGGCGGTGACCCTCTCGATCGCGTCGACCGACGGCAGCAGGCCGCCGGGGAAGACGTACTTCTGCACCCAGGTGTAGGTCCGCCGGGTCGCCAGCATCCGCTCGTGCGGCATCACGATCGCCTGCACCACCGCGACGCCGCCGGGCGCGAGCCGCCGCTCCAGCGCCCCGAAGTACACCGGCCAGTACCGCTCGCCGACCGCCTCGACCATCTCCACGCTGAGCACCGCGTCGAACTCGCCGATCTGGTCCCGGTAGTCGCGCAGCGCGACCTTGACCCGGTCGCCGACGCCGGCCCGGTGCACCCGGATCTGCGCCTGCAGCGCCTGCTGGGAGGCGATCGTGATCGCGGTGACCCAGGCCCCGCGCTGCGCCGCGCGGATCGCCAGGCTGCCCCAGCCGCAGCCGATCTCCAGCACCCGTGAACCCGGTCGGACACCCGCCGCGTCGAGCACCGTGTCCAGCTTCCGCAGTTGCGCCGGCTGCAGATCCGCGTACGACGGCTCGCTGTCGAGCTGAGCCGGATCGAACACGGCGCACGAGTACGTCATCGACGGGTCGAGGAACTCCTCGAACAGCGCGTTGTTCAGGTCGTAGTGGCGGCTGACGTTGCGGGCCGCGTTCGTCCGGTCGTTGAGCTGGTCCGGGGGCAGGCCGCGGGTGGCCAGGCTGCGCAGCGACTGGGCCCAGCCGGGCAGCAGGCCGCTGTCCCGCTCGGCGCTGAACCGTTCCGCGAACGGCAGCAGCAGCTCGGCCAGGTCGGTGCCGGGCGCGGGGTCCCAGTCGCCGGCCAGGAAGGCCTCGCCGAAACCGGTGCCGGCGTCGTGGCCGAGCCGGTCCAGGAACGGTCCGGGCCGATGGACCTGCATCACCGGGCCGCCGTTGCCGTAGTGGTTCCCGTCCATGACGATCGTCGCGGGCAGGTCCCGGCTGATGTACCTGATCGCGGCCATCGCCGCGGCCCGTCGTACCGGGTTCGGCCGGGGCGCGCGCAGCGACGGCCATCCGTCCAGGACCGGGTCGTGCTCGGCCTGATCGACCCCCACCATCGCCTCACCTCTCGTTTACAGGGGATGACCGATCCGCAGGCGTTCGGCTACGGTGCGCGACCGCGCCATCGTACCCGGGCTTGGGTGGACCGGTGTCCCCGCAGAGCCGGCTGACCAGGTGTCAGCCGGCTGACTCTCATCGGCCCTTCATGGCCTGGCGGGCACCCTTCATCGAGGTCGGCAGCGGACCCTTCGGCATCGGCACCTGCGGGCGGACCGCGTCGAGCGCCTTCAGCCGGGCGAGCAGGTCGGTGATCTCGGACGGCTGCAGCACCGGCGGCAGCTTGCTGACGTGCCGCGCCAGCTGCCGCAGCCCGATCTCGCCCTCGCCGTCACCGGCGATGATCTCCGTGACCGGCGCGCCGCCGGCCACCCGGACGTGCTTCTTGCGCTCCGCGGCGAGCAGGTTCTTCACCCGGCTCGACTGGCCCTCACCGACCAGCACGATGCCCGGCCGGCCGACGACCCGGTGCACGATGTCGGCGTTCTTCGTGACCGCGACCGCGGGCGCCACGGTCCAGCCGCGGCGCAGCGTCTGCAGCGCGGACGCGGCCGCGCCGGTCTGCCCCTCGATCTGGCCGTACGCCGCCTTCTCGACCCGGCGGCCGAAGATGAACGTGGTGGCCAGGAACGCGATCGGCAAACCGACCATCGTCCACATCCACCACGGACCCACGAAGATCGCCAGCGAGGCGAACACCACGGCGATGCCGAGGAAGACCCCGGCGAGCACCAGCCCGACCTTCGGGTCCTGCTTGCGGGTCATCGTGTACGCGGACCGGATCTGCTTCAGCCGGCCCTGCTTCTTCTCGGGAGCGTCGTCCTTCTTCGCCATCGCTGCTCGGTGCCTCTTACGTTTCGGGGTGGTTGGTGCTGTTCAGGTGTGTTCTACAGGATTCAGGCCGGTGCCGTCGCCTGTCCGTTCTCGTGACGCCCCCCACTTTCCTGACGGCGGAGCATGGCCTGGCGGTAGAGGCGGCCGGCCCGGTACGACGACCGCACCAGCGGGCCGGACATGACCCCGGCGAACCCGATCTCGTCGGCCTCGTCCTGCAGCTCGACGAACTCCTCCGGCCGCACCCAGCGCTCGACCGGGTGGTGCCGCACCGACGGCCGCAGGTACTGCGTGATGGTGACGATCTCGCAGCCGGCGTCGTGCAGGTCGCGCAGCGCCTCGCCGACCTCCTCGCGGGTCTCGCCCATGCCGAGGATCAGGTTCGACTTCGTGACCAGGTGGTCGGCGCGGGCCTGGCGGATCACCTCGAGCGACCGCTCGTAGCGGAAGCCCGGGCGGATCCGGCGGAAGATCCGCGGCACCGTCTCGATGTTGTGCGCGAACACCTCCGGCCGGCTGGAGAACACCTCGGCCAACTGCTCGGGCTCGGCGTTGAAGTCCGGCGCCAGCATCTCCACGCCGGTGCCCGGGTTCAGCTCGTGGATCTGCCGGATCGTCTCGGCGTACAACCAGGCGCCGCCGTCGTCCAGGTCGTCGCGGGCGACGCCGGTGACGGTCGCGTACCGCAGGCCCATGGTGCGCACCGAGTCGGCGACCCGGCGCGGCTCGTCACGGTCCAGCGGCTCGGGCTTGCCGGTGTCGATCTGGCAGAAGTCGCACCGCCGGGTGCACTGGTCGCCGCCGATCAGGAACGTGGCCTCGCGGTCCTCCCAGCACTCGAAGATGTTCGGGCAGCCGGCCTCCTGGCACACCGTGTGCAGCTGCTCCGACTTCACCAGGTGCTGCAGCTTGGTGTACTCCGGGCCCATCTTGGCGCGGGTCTTGATCCACTCGGGTTTGCGCTCGATCGGGGTCTCCGCGTTGCGCACCTCGAGCCGGAGGAGTTTACGTCCTTCTGGGGCGATCGTCACGGCTCCCAGGGTACGCGGCGCACCACGACGCGCGAAAAGGCCGCACGTCGGTTTGCGCCCGCCTCCCAATATTCGATCGTCGGTCGCATCTGGTGATGGCTGTGGAAAACCAGCACACGCATACTACGGTATGCACTACCATGTGGCCATGAGTGTGGACCGCATCACCATGGCGATGGATCCAGAGCTGAGCGCCGCTGTCCGGGAGGCGGCCAAGCGCTCGGGCATGAGTGTCTCGGGCTGGCTCGCGCAGGCTGCTGCCGACCGGCTTCGCAACGAGTTGCTCGGCATCGCGCTCGACAAGTGGCAGGAGGAGACGGGCCCGCTGACCGAAGAGGAACTGCGGACGGCTGCCGAGACCCTCGGCCTGCGGCACGACTCCAAGGGCAACGCGGCGTGACTCTCATTCTGGATGCCGGTGCGCTGGTCGCTATCGACAGATTCGACCGGCGTGTTCAGGCGCTGCTGACCGTCGCGCGGGACGCCGGCATACCCGTCTCCACGAGCGCCGGGGTCGTGGCGCAGGTCTGGCGGAACGGGTCGCGACAGGCCAACCTGGCTCGCATGCTCGCGGGCGCCTACACGGCGCCGATCGATCCGACGACCGCGAGAAGGCTTGGCCTCCTGCTCGGTGCGACCGGCAGTGCCGATGTCGTCGACGCGCACATCGCCTGGCTCGCCAAGGACGGCGATCACGTTCTGACCAGCGACCCCGGCCATATCGGCCAACTGCTGGCAACCCGAAAGGTGCGCGCAAGTATCACGACGGTGTAGGCCGCTGGGCTGTCCGTCATGCGCCCGCACCGATCCCTCGGTACGCGGTCGAGATACATCGGAAACCGGTGAGGCTCGTTACAGGCTCTCTGACTCTGTAATAGAACCGCAACCTTCTGGCCGTGCTTCTCGAAGGATGGGTCGACTACGGTTTCGGCGCATGAACGTCGAGCTGCGCCATCTTCGGGTGGTCGTCCTGGTGGCGGAGTCGGGCAGTGTGGGGAGGGCCGCTCGCTCGCTGAAAGTGAGCCAGCCGAGCCTCACCGCCCAGCTGAAACGGATCGAGACGGCGTTCGGGGGTCAGCTCTTCGACCGGTCGCACACCGGCGTCACGCCCACCGCCCTCGGGCGGTACGCGGTGGAGCGGGCCCGCGCCATCCTGGTCGACGTCGACCACCTGGCGGCCACGGTCAGCGCGATGACCACCGTGGAGCCCAGCAGCGTGCGGCTCGGCGGGTTCCCGACCGCGCCGGTCTCTCCGGTGGCGAACCGGCTGCGCGCGCACGGCGACATCGAGCAGGTCTCCATCGAGGTGGAGTGGTCCAGCTCGGTGCTGATGCAGCAGCTCGACGGCGGCCGGCTGGACTTCGCGATCCTGCGCGAGTTCCCGGGCTTCGAGCTGCGGATGCCGCCCGGCGTCCGGCGCCGCACGATCGTGGAGCGGGAGGCCGCGCACCTCGCGATGGCGACCGACCACCGGCTCGCCGTCACCACCCGTCCCGGCGACGAGGTCAAGCTCGCCGACCTGGCGGACGAGGAGTGGATCAGCGAGCCGCCGGACGACTCCGGTTTCCACGTGCTGTTCCGGGCCGTCTGCGAGGAGGCCGGCTTCCAGCCCCGCCTGGAGCACCACTCGGTCGACACCTCGGTCCAGATGGGCTTCGTCACCAGTGGTCAGGGCGTCGCGCTGGTCGCGCCCACGTCGTACCGGATGCTCTCGGACTCGGTGACCACGCGGGCGCTGGCCGGCGACCCGATCCACCGCCGGCTGCTGCTCGCCTGGAGCAGCGACTCGCCGCGAGCGCAGTTGGCCGACGAGGTCTGGCAGATGGCGTCGGACGCGTACGACGAGGCGCTGCGCGAGCACGCCAACCGCCCGGTCCGCGTCAGCAGTCTCGCGGTCTGACGACGGCCGGAACCGGCGACGACCTAGGCGCGGGGACCGCCGAAGACCGGCGGCACCGGGTTCGGGCTGTGCGGCCCGCCCGCGTACGACGGAACGGCCGAGCGCCACCGGCGGATACCGAGCACGACCAGGAAGACGCCGAGGAACAGCAGCGACCCGTCCCACAGCGGGACTCCGCGCAGTGGCTCGTCGCCGACCGTGAACGCCTTCGCCAGCTTCGCCGCCTGGTCGATCGGCGCGATCTGCATCAGCAGCCCGGCACCGGCAAGCACCGCTCCGGCGCCGACCAGCGCGCCCGAGCTGAACGGCGAGCGGGAGCTCAGCAGCAGCGCCAGCGCGACCGCCGCGAAGACCAGCAGCAGGATCGACCCGGTCGTCGAGCCGCGGTTGGCCGCGAACCTGACCGAGCGGTACAGCGTGATCCGGTCGGTGCCGAAGTTCAGGCAGACAGCAGCGATCCAGCCGAGCGGCACTCCCAGTACCAGCCCGGCACTTCGACCCACGCTCAGATGCTCCGGGACGGCGAGCGGCGAAGCTCAGTGGTCGGGAAGTCGTCGTCCTCGTCCGGACGGCCGAACGCGCGGGTCTGCTCGTCGGAGCCGCGGGAACCACTGAGGTTCGTGGCGATCGCCGGCTCCTCACGCAGCGACGACAGGCGCTCGTACTCCCGCGCCTCCTCTTCGCGGATCTCCTCGGCGCGCAGCACACGACGGCGCCGTACCGCGAGGACCATCAGCTGGAAGGTGTAGACGAGGCAGATCACGCCCAGCACCGGCACAAGCCCGTCCAGGACCGCCTTCTTGACACCGTCGACCATGCCGGTGGTGACACCGGGGAGGTCGTTCAGGAAGTCGGTGGTCCGGTTCGGGATGAAGTGCATCGCGTACGTCATCGCGCCGAACGTGATCGCCGCGCCGAGTGCTCCCGCTCCGGAGAAGAGCGAGACGGCGATCCAGAGCGCGAGCGCCCAGACGCCGTACACGACTGCGGTCTCGCGCGAGCTCAGCTGGACGTCGCCACCCGAGGCGAGGACACCGAACGCGGCCGGTCCGGCCAGCGCGACGGCGATGCCGAGGAGGAAACCGAGGAACTTGACCATGCCCACACCCTAGGGCGCGCGGGCGTCACGCGGGCCACCGGAGCGTGCCGGGGTGTCGCGAATCGGACCCGGACGGCCGATAATCAGCCCAGGGGAGCCAGCCCGTAACTGACCGTCGCGGTCTCCTCGGCGCGGGGCAGGTCCGGGGTGCGCTCGTACTCGCCCCAGGAGAGCAAGTCGTCGAGCCGGCGGCGCACGGGTTCCAGCACCTCGGCGACGGTGATGTCGCGGCCCAGCTCCGCGGACAGCGAGGTGACGCCGGCGTCGGCGATCCCGCACGGCACGATCCGGTCGAACCAGGTCAGGTCCGGGTCACAGTTCAGCGCAAACCCGTGCATCGTGACGCCCTGCGCGACCCGGACGCCGATCGCCGCGACCTTGCGCTCCGGCTTGTCCACGCCGGCCGGCAGCCAGACGCCGCTACGGCCCTTGACCCGGGCGGCCCGGACGCCGAGCTCGGCGCAGACCCCGATCAGCGCCTCCTCGATCCGGCGCACGTAGTCGACGACGTAGACGTGGTCGGCGAGCTTGACGATCGGGTACCCGACGAGCTGACCCGGGCCGTGCCAGGTGATCTTGCCGCCGCGGTCCACGTCGATCACCGGCGTGCCGTCGAACGGCCGCTCGTGCGGCTCGGTCCGCTTGCCGGCTGTGAACACCGGCGGGTGCTCCAGCAGGATCACGGTGTCCGGCTCGGTCCCCTCGACCACCCCGGCGTGCAGCCGTCGCTGCTCCTCCCAGGCGGTCTCGTAGTCGACGACCCCGGCCCGCACATACCTGATCCGACTCACCCAGCGAGTGTATGCCGCCGCCCGAACCCCCAGGATTCCCGTGCTTTCTTCCCGCCGGTCGGTCGGAAATTCCTTGGCTGTGGATAACTTCGGCGGGCCGGCGGCGGATCGGGCATGGTGTGCGCATGGCTTTCGACGACATCGAGGGGTACGGGCTGCGCCGGGCGCTCGGGGCGGGCTCGGTCGGCTCGGTGTGGCTCGCGCGGGACCTGAGCTCGGGCCGGCCGGTCGCGATCAAGCGGCTGGCCGCGTCAGCGGTGCCGGCGGTGGAGTTGTTCCGCCGCGACCTGGCGCTGGCTCAGGGTCTCGACCACCCGCACGTCGTTCGGCTGCTCGAGATCCGGCAGGCCGAGCGGGAGTGGCTGCTGGTGAGCGAGTTCGTCGCGGCCGGGACCCTGACCGAGCTGCTGGAGCGTCGCGGGCCGCTGCGCACGCGTGAGCTGGTCACGCTGCTCGGCCCGGTCGCTGAGGCGCTGGCGGCGGCGCACCGCACCGGCCTCACCCACGGGCACCTCGGCGGTGGCGACATCTTGCTCACCGCCGACGGCCGTCCGATGCTCGCCGACCTCGGCCTCCGACTCACCACCACAGGGCCCGATCTCGCGCCACGCGCCGACGGCCCCGATCCCGCGCCACGCGCCGACGGGCCCGATGCCGCGCCCGATGCCGCTGGGCCGGGGCCGGCGGACGCGACGGCCGCGGCCGGCGATCTTGCCGCGCTCCGGCGGCTGGCGCTGGACGCCGGGGGAGACCCGGAGGTGTTCGTCGAGGCGCTGTTCTCTGGCGACAGTACGGCGGTCGCCGAGCGGCTGCTCGGGCTCGCCGGCGCCGAGCCGATCGCGCTCGGGTTCGGCGACGAGACCGACCACGACCCGGCCGGCCGGACCGGCGATACCCGGGACTTCGGCGCCAAGCCCGCCCGCAGGGCTCGGCCCGGGGAGCGCAGCCTGTGGGCCCGCCGGGCTGTGGTCGTGGGCGTCGTGGCGCTCGTGACGATCGCGGTCGGCACTGTCGGAGGCCTGGCGATCGCGGCCTCCCAGCGCCAGGCCACGACCGCGAACGCACCGGCAGCCGCCGCGGGGCCGAGCACGCCCGCACCGACTGCCGGCGAGCCCACGGCGGAGCCGGACCAGCCGACGCCGGTCGCCTCGACGCCGGTGGGGCCGCGGGGCGTCACGCGGTCGGTGGCCGCCTGGACGGCGACGTTGACCGCGCTGGACGTCCGGCGGGCCGATGCCTTCGCCCGGCTCGACGCGAACGCCCTGGACGGCGTGTACGTGCCCGGGAGTGCGCCGTGGCGTTCCGATCGCGCCCTGCTCGCGTCGTACCGGGATCGGCGGCTGACGGTGCGAGGGCTGCGGATCAGCATCCGGAGCGTCGCGGTGCAGCGGTCGTCCGCCGGTGAGGTGGTGCTCCGGGTCGCCGACAGGTTCACCGGCGCGACCGCGGCCGGCGCGGACGGCCGGCGCTACGCACTGCCCGCGGGGCGTACGACGACCAGGCTGATCACGTTGAGCGGGCAGGCGGACAGCTGGCGGATGAGCGCGATCGTCCAAGCCTGACGGGTGGTGAAGAACAGGGAAACACTTGTTACTGACGCGTCACGTTCTCGGCGTGGCGTCGTTTCACCGGCATGAGCCCTCTGACCCGACGATCGTTCCTGCGCGCGTCCGCGGGCGCCGGCGCCGGTGCCCTGGTCCTCGGCACGCGCATCGCGACCAGCTCCGCATCATCGCCGTACTTCCTGCACGGCGTGGCATCCGGCGACCCGCTGCCGACCTCGGTGGTGCTGTGGACCCGTGTGACGCCGACCCCCGACTCGTTGCCCGGCTCCGGTGCCGGGCCGGTGGTCACGGTCCGGTGGCAGGTCGCGACCGACCCGGCGTTCAAGAAGATCGTGCGCAAGGGCGCGTTCACCACCGGGCCGGAGCGCGACCACACGGTGAAGGTGGACGTCGGCGGACTCGCCGCGGGAACGTCGTACTGGTACCGGTTCCTGTTCGACGGCGTCGCCTCGGCGGCCGGGCGGACGAAGACGGCGCCGGCGCCGACCGCGCTCGTGCCGCGGCTGCGGTTCGCTGTGGTGTCGTGCGCCAACTGGCAGGCCGGCTACTTCTCGCCGTACCGGCACCTGGCCGCGCGCGGCGACATCGACGCGGTGCTGCACCTCGGCGACTACCTCTACGAGTACGGCGTCGGCGGCTACGGCTACGGCATGAACAACGAGACGATCCGGCCGCACGAACCGGCGCACGAGATGATCACGCTGGCCGACTACCGGCAGCGGCACGCGCAGTACAAGACCGACCCGGACCTGCAGGCGCTGCACGCCGCGGTGCCGTGGATCGTGACCTGGGACGACCACGAGACCACGAACGACCGCTGGTCCGGCGGCGCCGAGAACCACCAGCCGGACGAGGGCTCGTGGGCGGACCGGACCGCGGCGGCGCTGCGCGCGTACGACGAGTGGATGCCGTTGCGGATCAGCGGCACCGCGGCGCTGTCGGACGGCGGGCGGATCTTCCGGCGGTTCCGGTTCGGGCGGCTCGCGGAGCTGTCGATGCTGGACCTGCGCAGCTACCGGTCCCAGCAGGTCGGCACCGACTACGGCGCGATCGACTCCGCTGACCGCACCATCACAGGCGCCGACCAGCTGAGCTGGCTGCAGAGTGGACTGTCCGGCACCGACGCGCAGTGGAAGCTGGTCGGCAACCCGGTGATGATCACGCCGGTGGTGTTCCCGCCGCTGCCGGAGCTGGTCGGCCAGGCGCTCGCGGACCTGACCGGGCTGCTGCCGCCGGACGGGGTGCCGTACAACGTCGACCAGTGGGACGGGTACACGCGCGACCGGCACGAGTTGTTCGGCTACCTCGCCGACCACGGCGTCACCGACACCGTGTTCCTGACCGGCGACATCCACTCCGCGTGGGCCTGCGACCTGCCGCTGGACGCCGGCAGTTACCCGCTCAGCCGCACGGTCGGCACCGAGCTGGTCGGCACGTCGGTGACGTCGAACAACCTGGACGACCTGATCGGCGCCCCGCCGCGGACCACGTCACTTCTGGTGGAGTCGGCGATCAAGCTGAACAACCGGCACGTGCAATACCTCGACTTCGACTCGCACGGCTACTCGGTGCTGGACGTGACGCCGGCCCGGACCCAGATGGACTACTACGTGATCTCGGACCGGCGCGACCCGGCGGCGACCTCGTCGTGGTCCGCGGGCTTCGCGGTGCCGGCCGGCACCCAGCGGGTCCGCCAGGCGACGGGACCGGTCGCATGAGCCCGTCGGGCAGGCGGACGTTGGGCAGCCAGACGTTGGGCAGGAAGACGTTGGGCAGGCGGACGTTCCTGCAGGCCGGCGCCGGGATCGTGCTGTCCGGGACCGCCGGGGCACCCTGGGCCTCGGCGGTCTCGCCGGCGTCCACGAAGGTCTACGTGCTGGTGGTCGACGGCTGCCGGCCCGACGAGCTGCCGATGATGGCCAACGTGTCCGCGCTGCGCGACGCCGGCATGCACTTCCCGAACGCGCGCTCGGTGCCGGTGATGGAGACCATCCCGAACCACTGCATGATGATGACCGGCGTCCGCCCGGACCGCAGCGGGGTGCCGGCGAACAGCATCTACGACCGCGCCGCCGACGTCGTCCGCGACCTCGACCAGTCGACCGACCTCACCTTCCCGACGTTGCTCGAGCGGCTGCGTTCGACGGGCCGGACCACGGCGACGGTGCTGAGCAAGCAGTACCTGTACGGCGTCTTCGGCACCCGCGCCACCTACCGCTGGGAGCCGTCGCCGGTGCTGCCGGTCACCGGCCACGCGCCGGACCAGGCGACGATGGACGCGCTGCTCGCGATGGTCCGCGACGCCGACCCGGACCTGGTGTTCTGCAACCTCGGCGATGTCGACCGGGTCGGTCACGCCGACCTCACCGGTTTGACGCTGGCGGCGGCGCGGACCGCCGCGCTGCTCGACACCGACTACCAGGTCGGCCGGTTCATGACCATGCTCAAGGACACCGGCCGCTGGTCGTCGAGCGTGGTGATCGTGCTCGCCGACCACTCGATGGACTGGTCGTACCCGTGGGCTCTCGTCAGCCTGACCGCGACCCTGGACGCCGATCCGCTGCTGGCCGGCGGGGTCCGGATCGCGCAGAACGGGGGAGCGGACCTGCTCTACTTCACCGGCAGCGATCTGGAACGCCCGGCCGCGGTGACCCGGATCAAGACCCTCGTCGCCGCTCAGCCGGGCGTGCTGAGCGTGCACACTCCCGACGAGCTCCGGCTCGGCCGCCGGGCCGGCGACGTGGTCGCGTTCTGCCGGCAGGGCTGGCGGTTCTCCGACCCGCAGGTCTACTCGAACCCGATCCCCGGCAGCGGCCTCACCAGCTCACTCGCCGTCCACACCATCGACGTGGCCCCCACCATCGGCACCGTCTTCGGCCTGCCCGACCCCAAGGGCGGCTACGACGGCAGATCGGTGCTGACCTGACCCGAGCGTCTACCAGCGTGCGTAGCGCAACGCGCGCATCGAGACTGATGCCTCCGGACACGTTCACAGCGCCTGATCCGTGTCCGGAGACATCAGTCTCATACCCGATACGGACCAGCGCTTGTCATTGCGGCGCTCCAGCGCATGGCTGCGGACGCACCCGTCGCCATCCCCGCGCGGCGCCGCTGGATCTTCATGAGGCACTCGACCGTTCTCGGCCGTCACGATGGTCGCCCGGCTCATGAGGACGTCGGCCGCTCCACCTTTATGAGTGGCTCGCCTGCATCCAGGCCGTAGAGGCAGTCAGCTGACTCATGAAGCGCGAGGGGGAGTGCTTGCCCGGCGTGGCCGTCTCGGGGCCGGCGGGGCACGGGTCAGCGTCGTACGGCGGAGGTGACGGCGGATGCGACCGTCGGGTGCTTGAACTCGAAGCCCTCGTGGAGGAGCCGGGCGGGCATGGCACGGGTGCTGCCGAGGACCTCCCAGGCGAGGTCGCCGGTTGCTGCCTTGATGGCGAAGCCGGGCACGGGGAGAAGGGCCGGGCGGTGCAGGGCGGAGGCCAGGGCCTTGGCGAACTCGGTGTTGGTCGCGGGCTCTGGCAGGCAGAGGTTCACCGGGCCGGACAACTCGTTGTGCTCGGCAACGAAGCGGAGGGCGCGCAGCCAGTCGGTCAGCGACAGCACCGGGAAGTACTGGCGGCCCGACCCGAGCCGGCCGCCCAGGCCGAGGCGGAACGGCAGCGAGATGAGCTTGAAGGCGAGCGCGCCGGGGTCCAGCACCACGCCGGTCCGCAGGTAGCAGACCCGGGCGCCGGCCTCGACCGCCGGAGCGGCCGCGCCTTCCCAGAGCCTGACCACGTCCGCGAGGAAGCCCGAGCCGAGCTCCGACTCCTCGTCGAGCAGCTCGTCGCCGCGGTCGTTGCCATACCCGCCGATGCCGCTCTGGACGAGCAGCGCCGGCGGGTTGGACGTCGCCGCGACGGCGCCGGCCAGCGTGGCCGTGGTGCGGACCCGGCTCTCCCGGATCACCTTCTTGTACGACGGCGTCCAGGGCCGGCCGATGGTCGCGCCGGCGAGGTTGACCACGACGTCCGCGTCCGCCAGCACGGCCGGATCCAGCTCACCGGCGTACGGATCCCAGCGGTGCTCGCCCGGCTGCCCGGCTTCGCGGCGAACCAGCCGTACGACGTCGTGACCGTCGCGGGCCAGGTCGCCGGTCAGTGCCGTGCCCAGGAAGCCGGACGCGCCGGCGACCACGTACCTCATCGAGCTCAGACGTCGAACTGGCCGGCCTCGAGCCGCTGCTTGACCGAGACCAGGAAGCGAGCCGCGTCGGCGCCGTCCACCAGCCGGTGGTCGTAGGTGAGGGCCAGGTAGACCATGTGCCGGACCGCGATCGTCTCGCCCAGGTTCGCGTCGTCGATCACCACCGGACGCTTCACCACCGCGCCGGTGCCGAGCATGCCGACCTGCGGCTGGTTGAGGATCGGCGTGTCGAACAGCGCGCCGCGGCTGCCGGTGTTGGTCAGCGTGAAGGTCCCGCCGGTCACCTCGTCGGGCAGCACCTTGTTGTTGCGGGTGCGGTCGGCCAGGTCGGCGATCTTCTTCGCCAGGCCGGCGATGTTCAGGTCGCCGGCGTCGTGCACGACCGGGACCATCAGGCCCTTCTCGGCGTCCACCGCGATACCCAGGTGCTCGGCGCCGTGGTAGGTGATCTCGCCCTTCTCGGTGTCGATCGAGGCGTTCAGCTTCGGGTGCTGCTTGAGCGCCTCCAGCGCGGCCTTCGCGAAGAACGGCAGGAACGAGAGCTTCACACCCTCGCGTGCCTCGAACTCGGCCTTCTTCGCCCGCCGCAGCCGCGCGATCGCGGTCACGTCGACCTCGACTACGGTGGTGAGCTGAGCCGAGACGTGCAGCGACTCGACCATGTGCGAGGCGATCGACTTGCGGATCCGGCTCATCTTCTCGGTCGTCCCGCGCAGCGGGCTGACCGCGACCGGCGCGGCGGCCGCCGCGGTAGCGGCCGGGGTGGCTCCGGCGGCCGGGGCCTGCTGAGCCGCGGCCGCCTGCTTCTTGGCCTCGGCCGCGGCGAGCACGTCCTGCTTGCGGATCCGGCCGCCCACACCGGTGCCGTCGACCTCGGCGAGGTCGACACCGTGCTCGGCGGCGAGCTTGCGGACCAGCGGGGTGACGTATCCGTCTCCGGTCGGCCGGCCGTTCGTCGCGGCGGCCGGCTGGGCCGGCGCGGTCTGGACGGGTGCGGCATGGGCAGGTGCCGGCGCGGGGGCCGGCGTCACGGGTGCCTGCACCGGCGGCGCGGCCTGTGCGGCCGGAGCCGGTGCCGGCGCGGATGGTGCCTGCGCGACCGGAGCCTGCGGTGCGGCCGGGGCCGGCTCGGGTGCGGGTGCCGGCTCAGCGGCGGGTTGGGCCGGGGTGGGCTGGGCGGCGGCGGGCTGGGCGGTCGCGCCGGCGGCGCCGATGATGGCGAGCTCGGCGCCGACCTCGACGGTCTCGTCCTCGTTGACCTTGATCTCGAGCAGGGTTCCGGCGACCGGCGAGGGGATCTCGGTGTCCACCTTGTCGGTGGAGACCTCGAGCAGCGGCTCGTCGACGGCGACAGTCT
>WNGB01014979.1_pt1 | contig 16897 bp, 13 predicted proteins | sample 5400681 | NCBI WGS metagenome assembly WNGB01 (sample SAMN13153367, study PRJNA577476) | soil metagenome | isolation source: 115 cm soil or saprolite under grassland replicate 2 | place: USA:California | collected 2016-06-15 | reverse complement strand
GATTTTGATGCAAAACTGTGCAACTCTGCGGAACGCACCGCGAAAGCGAAATTGCGAACTACCCAGCATCAGCAACGATATGCAAAGCAGTGAAACGCTGCGCAACTCGTTAGGCTTGAATTACAAATCAGCTGCTCTAACCAACTGAGCTATGCCGGCTTTTACGAGGGAAAATACTCTCCTATGCGGCTCCCGCGAGTCTCTTTCTATACGCCTTTTCTATACGGCAAGGTTTCACGCCTCTTGTAGCGTCATTTTGGACACGGCCGGAGCTCACGGACGACTGGTATTCCGGGAAATGGCGGAACGCTAGGTGAAAATCACACCTTGTCTCGGCGATCCGGCAGGATCAACCTAAAAGGAAATGTTCGAGCCGCCGCCAGGATTGGATGTAACCAAGAATTGGCCGTTAGCATTTAGCCCCGGCATTGTAATTGTAGCTACTTGGTGGCCATATCTGGAGACACTTAGCACCCCAGTAGTAGCATCATATTGCGCGGTTGTTCCCTTCGGATCTAGATTTGTGAAGTTCAATATATCGCCGGAGTGAAAATTTCTAACCGTAATACCGTTCAGATTAGAAGTTATATCTTTAATTTCATTATTGTTTGGCCCGGCTATGATAACATCGGCTCCACCACCAGGCGTAAAAAGATTGTTGTAGACGCTGCCCTGGATCACCTCTCCCAGGCTACTGCCCCGAATCAGATATTGCTGATTCGGGTCAAGGCGATAAATCGTGGTGCCAGCGGGGTTTGTGCCCTTCTCGTAAGTCGCATTGTGAATGCCAATGAAGCCCGCGTCTCCGTTGTCGTACACGGTTATTGTGCCGTCAGAATTCAGACTACTCAACACACTCGTGGAATGACCCCCGCCACTATACCATTGCATTCGAACAATATCGCCGGGCATCACTAACCCAAACCAGTTCTTGACGGGGTTGGGCCCGACGCCCGTATACGCGATTCGCCAGAAGCCTCCCTGCACGTTGTTCGTTGGATCGAGCTGAGCGTCCGGTAGGGGCATCGCCGCGCCCGCGGCGGCAGCCACGTTATCAGCTATCCAATTGCACAGGTTTGTGTTGGGAACGTTTGGAAAGATCGAATTTAAGCTGTTGGCTGAGGCAACGATATCAGCCGGTGTCGGTCTCCCTAGTGTCGATCCCACAGCTTTAGCTACGGACGGGTCAACAGTCCACACGCTATAGGTGACGATTTCTGCCTCCGGACCCGAGCTAGCTCGCGTAACGCGGGCGTTGAATTGAGCGGGAGAAGAGATGTTATTCCCGACCAGCAGCTCAACTTTGTCCGTATCTCTAACGGTATACGTCTTGGTCGTCATCGGCTTGCCGTTTACAAACCACGCAGGGGACACCTGCAAGCTCGATTTAGAGTTCACTCCCCAGTATTTCCAGTCCGTTGGTGTGTTTGTGGGGTGTTTAGGAAGCAGTAGCGTGATGCGATAGAACCCAGGAGTCGAAGTGCCGAACGACTGGGAAAAAATGGTTTGCAGCGACACCTTGCTATCTCTGAACGCGATCACCGGCACGGGCATCGACTGCTCTAAGTAAGTTCTGCCCTGGGGTAAGTAGGTGACGAGCGTGCCTCCTTTCCCGTCGCTGCTCAGAGCAAAATCACTTCCCATTAGGGGCGGAACGGTCGGCGGATGGGTTGGGGTCAGGCTCTCCTCATCAATGGTCTGAACTTTAAGCTGAGCAAGGATAGCGCCCGTCTGATTTGGTCCCGCATAAAGCGTGAGTACTCGACCCATGGACGAAGGGTGTACGCCCACGGATTGAGCTTGGATCCCCGGGAAATCCATTCGGGCACCTGCCACTGGGGTAAACCCAAGTGTTCCAAGAAACGCCGTGGGGTTGCCGATCGAAACTCGGCCCGTGCCGTCGGCGAAATCGATTTGCTGGTCGGACCGGACGGCCCCTTTGATAAAGAGGTGGCCACCAGAATCGAGGGTGAGAATACCTTTTCCTCCAAGAGTCACGTTTTCAGCTATGTCAGCAGTCCCTTCGATCTCAATGATTCCTGCTGTAACAATGTTTCGTCCCTTGAAGAACAAAGAGCTTTCCTGGGTGACCAAGACAAATGTTTTCCCATGGGACTCAGTGAGAGCGAATTTACCGTCTCCTGCATCGATTGTTAGAGAGCCGCCCAGCGCCTCAACCGTGATGCGCCCATCAAAGGATATGTCCCCCTCGCAGGACAGCGTGGCGATAACCGGAGATGAGCCCGGATCTCCGCCCGTGACGGTTAGGCGTCCTTCGATGAAGTCAACTGACGCGGCGCCCAAAGTAACTGAGCCGCCGTCGGGACTCCCAAGCGCGATGTGTACGTCTTTGATGTGCCGGTCTGAAATTATCGGTGAGTTCGAAGTGCCTGATGGAATGGCAGCAAAGTCGCCCCTTTCAGGGACACCGTTGGGTTCCCAATTCGCGGGATTCTCCCAGTGGATATCGACGGCACCTGTCCAGGTATAGGTGGGACTTGTCCGATGACCCGATAGGAGAGCAACGCCTGTGGTATTGTTTACACCGCGTACAATCGCGGTGTAGTTACCAGGTAGCAGGGTCGCATTAATCACGGACTCGTTTCGATCCCCAGGCGCTAACCCGCTGTCGAGGATACCGCGGACCTGGTCGGCGGCAATAATCCCGCCGATCGCCGTATGCTGCCAGTTATCATTGGAAGCAACTAAAGTTCCCGTGCTGTCATACAGTTCCAGCCTCGGATCCGTCAGCGTATTGGGAATACCATATTTGCTGAGCTCAGGGCCAATGGCGCGCAGAATTACCCCCTTTGGTTTAGTCCCTTGGATAGTGAAACCGCCAATCATCACGTTGTCACCAGTCTGGACATAACCGCGAGTACTGAGGTCGCCTAGAATTGAACTAGCTTCCGGGCTAAGATCGTAGACTTCCACGAGAGCAACTCCAGTAAGGTCGTTTACACCTCGGACGATCGCAGTGTAGTTGCCTGCTGGCAGATCCGCGATGATCGCTGACTCAAAGGGGTCGCTCGGAGCGTAGCCGCTGGCTTGAATCTCGTGGACTTGATTATTGGTGATAATCCCACCGATGATCGTCGTCGCCCAGTTGTTATTAGAAGCAATCAACGCTCCAGTGCCGTCATGCAGCTCCAATGTCGGATTAGCCAATGCATTGGGAATGCCATACTGAGTAAGCTCTGGGCCAATCGCCCGAATAATGACCCTCTTTGGCTGCGCTCCACCTGCCGCTGGCTCTTCAACAACGAAGCCGCCGATCACCACGTTGTCGCCAGTCTGGACGAAGGCGCGCGTGCTGATATTCGTCAGCGTCGATTCAGTAACGGTAGTCGCAGTCGTGGCGATCACACGGTTACTGGTGTCGCCCACGAGACAAACGACGACGAGCAACGGTAGAAGAAGTAGTTTTTTCATATTAGGAGGATTGAGATTGCGTATTTTTGCGCTGGATCGGTTTGTACGGGGAGGGTTCCAAATTTTAGCACTTGTTTTTGCGGTTCACTGATGTTCTGAGGGATCTAGCGACCGTTCGTCAACACGATCTTTTGAAAAATCTTCTAAAAGGAACTTTTCACACGATGGATTCCCCCGGGTGCCCCGGCTCGGGGAGCGTTTGCACTGTGATGTCGCAGATGAGAACCCCGCGCCAGTGGCGATCAATCGCCAATTCCGACATCGACTCTACCAGGCCGCGGACTGAAGCGCCTTAGCCATGAGTCGATACAATAAATCGGCGGATCAAACTTGCAGTAGAGGATTTCAAGATCGCAGACACCACTTTCCGCCGTGAACAATCTCACGCGCGCGAGCGGAACAGCTCTACGGTGTTTGGCGGTTGTTGTTTTCTTCATCTCTCCGTTGCGACTGCTCCTTGACGCAGTGCGCGTCGGATAATCCGCTTGGATCGCTGCCGCTGTCGGATTCCGATTGGCTCGTCGGCGTTGAGCTAGACAATGCTAAAATCTCCTGCAGGATTTCTGCGAGCCGTTCCGGTGGCTTGGGTGGCATGCTCATCTATGTTAGAGACGCCACCGACTTAAAATTGTGTCTGCCCTGACCCTCTTTTTTTGCTGACGAAGGGGGAATCCGCCGATTTCGCGTTACTCGCGCGCGCGTGAATAAGCGGAAAGCGGGTCGGCGGTCTCCAAGTTTTTGATGACGGTGCTGAGGTAGACCGATTCGGGATAAAACGCTTTGTATTTGGTGATCTCTGCCCGATTCAAAACCTTGAAGCCGTAACGTTCGAACATTTTTTCGCCGCGTCGGCTCTCGAACGTGATTATCTGGCCACAGACGCGTTTCTCGCCGGAGCGATAAAGGTAACTCAGATACGCGCTCATCAGCGCGCGCGTCGTCGAAACTTTTCGCGCCTCCGGCAGCAGATTGACATGAAAATGCGGTACGCGCCGCGGCCGGGCGGGGACTTCGCGCCAGCCGTACACGAGTAGCCAGCGAATGAAACGACGCGACCGTTGGTTATACCGGAAATAACGGGTCAGCGCGCGGAAAAATAGCCAGACATTTTGATAAAGCGCGTAGAGCTGGTTTTGGATGGGCTTGCGCGAGCCGAGCAGGTAGCCGGAGATTTCGCCGTCCACCTCCAGTAGAAAACAGGATTCCGGTTCGTGATCGGTGTAGTAAGTCGTGAGAAAATCTGCGAACAATTCGCGGTCCTCGTAAACCGGATCGATCGGCTCGCCGAGGAAGCCTGTATCGCAGCAGAGTTTTCTTACCCTCTCGCGATCTGATATGCGATAGCCACGGATGAGGAACGGCTGGTGGTCATCGTTCAGCATTTAAAATCGGCGATATTTTGATCGAAGCTCGCGATAAATGCAAAACAGTTCGTCAAACACACGCGGCCAGCTGTACAGACTCCGGGCAACGCGTGCAGCATTCCTGCCCATAACCGATAATTTCCTGTCGCTGCAATCTTCGATCGCGTTCACCAGCGCATCGGCGCTGTTTTCCAGCGCCCACGATTCCTGATCATGACAAATCACGTTGTCCATGTAGCTACCGCGAATTCCCACTACCGGCGTCCCGCACGCCTGGCATTCCAGGGCTGCAAGGCCAAATGTTTCCTGGACACCGGGATGAACGAAAAGATCGGCCGCACGATAATACCCGGCGAGCTCGCAAGGATCGGCGCAATAGCGAATCCATGAAACATTGTCAGTTCGCAATTGCAGTTTCCGCAGTTGCGTTCGGTCGGGCCCGTCGCCGATCACGAGCAAATGAAATTCATTCGGGCGGCGGCGTTGCAAACTCTTGAAAGCGCGAAGCAAAGTCGCTGTGTTCTTCTCTTTCGCCAGCCGACCTACGTAAAGGAGCAGGTTTTGACTGGAACTAACGCCAAGCGAGCGCCGTATTGCTTCGGTTCCGGATCCGTCAGGGCGGAAAATTTCCGTGTTAACACCGAGGCTTAGCACACGCACATTGTGTACGCCCCAGTCACGCAGCACGCGGCCCAGCAGGTCTGATGCGACGACGGTGGCGGCGTGCTGATTGTAGAGTTTGCGAACGTATGCGCGGGAAAGTTTCATCACGCGATGTGTCGCCGTTTTCCCAAGGAGCATTGCGCTCTTTCGTACGTACGCTTCTGGAAAATGCGAGTGATAAAATCCGACGACGGGTACGCGCAGCGCGCGCCCGACCTTCAATGCTCTCCAGCCGAGCTGATAGGGATCGGCAGACTCGATCACATCCGGCTGTTCCCGGTCCAAAATTTCTTCAACTGCGCGAAGATTCAGCAGCGCGCGGTATTGCGCCGTCCGCGACACAATAGGAGAACGAATCGTGTAAACATGCGAGCGCCCGTTTGCTTTCAGCTTCGTCTTCGCGCCAGGAACAATAAGAACGTGTTCGTAGCGCGCCACGTGCCTGTCGATATAATCGATCTTCTCGTGAAGATATCGCTTCACGCCGCCGCTCACCGGCGAATAAAACTGGGTGAGGTCGCAGATCTTCATGGCATTGCCGATTTCCGATTGCCGATTGCCGATTTGCGCGAAGCGGCCATGATCGCAACCAGTTCCCCAGCCTCACTTAGCAGGGGGCGAATTCGTTCTTCAGTAAGCAAGGCTGAATCGATGATCAACTCTAACCAAAAACAACTTTCGTCCGCCTCTTCTTCTACCACTCCGATCTTCGCAATAAATTCAGCACGCGAGCGAGCTCGGCAGGCCGCCCGATAATTGGCGGCTACTGAAGTCGCACTTCGAATGATTTGATTTGCTATTGCCCGACCTTGAATTGTGCGAGGCAGCGCGTCGACGAGTTTCATAACGCGTAACGCGAACTCCTTCGTTCGCGCCTTTAGATCCGCCTTGCGAATAGCGTTCTCTGATTCGGCATTCGGCATTCGGCAATCAGTCCAGGTCGCTCAAATACTTCTCCGCCTGCATTGCCGCAGCGCAACCCATTCCCGCAGCGGTAACTGCCTGCTTGTAAACGCGATCAGCCACGTCGCCGGCGATGAAAACGCCGGGAACTTTACTCTCGATCTGGTTTTTCGGGAGCAGATAGCCCTCAGCGTCCATGTCGAGTTTGCCTTGATAGGCTTTCGTGTTGGGGTCATGCCCGATGGCGACGAAAACGCACGCCACATCCAGTTCGCGCTCGTCATTTGTCTTCACGTTGCGCAAACGGACGCCGCGCATCTCACCCTTTTCATCGGCAATATATTGCGTAACGACCGTGTCCCAGATCGGTTCGATCTTCTTGTTCGCGAACACCCGGTCCTGCATGATCTTCGACGCCCGCATTTTGTCGCGGCGATGAATGAGATAAACCTTTGAGGCGAACCGGGTGAGGAACGTTGATTCCTCGGCGGCGGAATCGCCGCCGCCCACGACGCACACCGGCACGTTCTTGTAGAATGCGCCGTCGCAAGTCGCGCAGGACGTCAAGCCATGGCCGACGAATTTCTCTTCGCCGTCCAGTCCGAGATATCGCGCCGCGGCGCCGCTGGCGATGATGAGTGCCCGCGTATCCAACCACTCATCATCGGCTTTGATCCGGATATGTTTGTTGCTCGGATCGAACTCGGTCACTTCCGCGTAGGAAAACCGGGCGCCAAATTTTTCGGCCTGTCTGTGCATGTTCAGAATTAGTTCCGGCCCATCGATTCCGTCCGGAAAACCGGGATAATTTTCGACCAGCGTTGTCGTGGAGAGTTGCCCGCCAGGCTGCCGGCCTTCCAGCACCAACGGGCTGAGATTGGCGCGCGCAGCGTAAATCGCGGCTGTCAGCCCGGCGCAACCACTCCCAACAATGATCACGTTCTCCATCGATAAAATCTAGCACAGCGCGCAAGTTTTGGAGCCAACTCAAGACTGTCATTCCGAGCGGAGTCGAGGAATCCCGCAGCGCCACTAAGGGACAATTCCGCTGGATGTCTCGACTTCGCTCGACATGACCCTCACGCCGTCACGCGCACGTTGATCCTGTGAAGCCCGCTCACGCCGGAGAACGGGCCGCGATCTTCTTCCCATTCCTGGACGTCGCCTTCGCTATCCGTGGCACGGACGAGGAGCGGATAATCCCCCGCCGCGGCGGGCGTCCACCGTGATTTCCAGAGTGACCACGCCAGATTGCCGCCGGAGTAATAAATCTCCGCGTCGCTCCAAGTCTGACCATCATCGAAACTGAGTTCGACGCGGGAGATGCCGCGGTCGCCGCCGAAGGCGATGCCTTTCACTTCGATTGGAGCAGTTAGTTTGCTTAACGACACAAACACCCAATCATCCGGCACATCGATTCTCGATCGTGTAGGCACAATGAAATTGGGCCCCCATCCTTGCGCCTCGTAAAATCCTTTCGCCTTCGCGTCGGTCACTTCAACTCTCGTGAGCCATTTCACGTTTTTCTCGCCGAAGTAGCCCGGCACGATCACGCGTAAGGGATAACCGTGCCGATCCGGCAGGGGTGAGCCGTTCATCTCGTAAGCGAGCAACGTTGTTGGTTCCATCGCTTTCTCCAACGGGATCGTGTCGATGTAATTGTCGACGCCGTGCAGGCGGACACGCGCGGCGCCGGAGAGCACGCCCGCCTGGTCGAGCAGATCACGCAGCGGAAGGCCTTTCCACACGGCATTGCTGATCAGGCCCGCGTCCAAACCGTTGCTGATGCACATGAGCGTTGTCTCCTGAGTGGTCGGTTTGAATCCTACAAGATCCTGAAACCGCCAGGTTGCCGAGTTTTGCACGAGCCCGCCGATTTCCAGATGCCATAAGTCGATGTTCACCTTGGGATCGATGACGTTCTTGGTGACACAGTAAAACAAGTCGTTAGGCGTAATCGGTTGAACAATGCTGCCTTTGTATTGAATGCCGTCATAGCTGAACGTGGCCGCGCGGTACAACTTCCGCGCCAGCGCAGCTCCGCCACCAGCCACTGCGAGACCAATAGTGCCAAGCACGAATGCCCGGCGTCCCATGGACGGAGTAAACTCATAATCCTGCTTGCCTATTCCTTCCGTGGTCAGAAATCCGAAGCCAATTACTAGCGTTCGTTCGAATAAAAAGACGCACAGTGCGAAACCGATGAGTGTGACGAGCCGCGCGACCTGAATCGGCAGGCCGATGTAGCTTGTGCCGAGCACCGGCCACAATGCGATCGCAAATACAACGACCGGCAGAAGAACGAAGATCAACATCGTCCCAATCGCCGGGTTGCGCCCCGGATTGCCTGCCCGCCGAAGCCTTGGCGAAGGCAGGCGCCCGGCGAACCATCCGAAAATCGCTCCGGCGATGGCGCCGACGAGAAGTTGGCCGGCAATTGTCGAGCAAACGCCAAGTTGCTTGAGATGATTGTAACCTCCGACCTTGCCCATGAGCGAAAGAAACGGCCCCGGCGGAATGAAGACGGAAAGGCGATCGCCGATGATCACGAGCGGTGTGGCCACGCCGAGCGTAGCGAGCAAAAACATCGCCGTCGTCATCATGATCCCAGCCGCGAATCCGGCGAGCAATCCGGCGGAGACCGCTTTTGTTCGTGTCACAATAGCTGATGATGTTACGAGCTAAATGCCGCAAGGGAATCAAATTGCACGCGCGGTGAAAAAGCGATGCGACGACGCATCGCACTCCAAAAGCACTGCGTGCGAAATTCTTCACAACGCTGTTTTCGTTTCGCGAAGCTTTTGGAGTGCGCACGCGCCCTCGCGTCGCTTTTGTCGCGTTGTAGCGTCCGCTGTCCTCAGCGGATTTTGTTGCGGCGCCAAGCGGTCCTGCGCTGAGGACAGCGCACCCTACAGTTTTGCCGCCGCGAGAATTTTCCGTGCGCGCTCCACGACCATCTCGGACGTGACCTGGTTCATGCAGGCATGATCGAAAGGGCATTGGCTCAGGCGACGGTAATTGCAGGGCGAACACGGCAGGTCGATGCGCACAACCGATTCCGGCCTTTGATACGGCCCGATGTGAACCGGATTCGTCGGGCCAAATACGCTCACTATTGGTTTCCCGAGCGACGCGGCCACATGCATCGACCCCGAGTCGTTCGTGACCGCCACTTCGGCGCGTTGGATCAGCCCCGCCAGATCTGCTGGAGTAGTTTTGCCGCAAAGATCGATCGTTCCCGGCGCGGCCGCGGCGATTTGCTGGCAGCGCGCCTCATCGCGTTTCGTGCCCGCGAGAGCAACAGCAAATCCTTCGCGAAGAAACTCGCGCGCGACGCCGGCAAATCCTTCGATGGTCCAGTGCTTTGTTTCCCAAATCGTCCCGGGCACAAGAACAACGAGCGGTTTGTCAGCAGGCACACCGTGCTCCTCAAGCAATCGCTCCACGGTCTGGATTGTTTCCGGTGAGAGATGGATTGCCAGGTCCGGAGGTTCATCATCGAAACCGAGCAACGATCCGACCCACAGGTAACGATCAATCGCGTGAACATCGAGCGTCGGAATGGGAATGCGGTGAGTGTACGCGATCCAGGAACCTTCGCGGGCGCCGCGCCAGCCGCGGTTCGGGACGTTCTTGAGATCGTGCTCGGCAGAAATTGTGCGCGAGAATTTGATGGGTCGATCAAACCCGATGCGCACTCGCGCACCGCTGATGAGCGCGAACAAAGCCGAACGCATCTGCCCATGCATGTCGACCACCAGAAGCGCGGGATGATGACGGATGACCTCCGCGTTCTCCGGTGTGATCAGCCAGTCAATTCGCGCACGCGGATAACGCGCACGCAGTTTCACTAACACCGGGATCGTATGCACCACGTCGCCGAGCGCCGAGGGTTTGATCAGCAAAATGCGCGAGAACTCGGCGGTTTGCAGCGCGGACCCGTCCCGATTCTTAATCTGTTTGTTCTCGATCTGCGTGTTCAATTTGTGAAAGATAAGTCAGCACGAGTGATGCTGCTGGTAAAATTGCGGAGCGCCACGAGAAGCGGCCATGTCTTCCTGTTCGCTTGGGGCTCTCTGTTTTCGGTAAAGAGGGAAAATCTCCTGGAGACGGCCCGCCCTCGGGCCGCTTTCCTCCTGTGAAGCGAAGCCACGCTGGTTTCATACGCGACGAGGACGTCGCGAACGCGCCGCGGATTTTTTTCATCCAGGCCGAAAGGCGATGCCGGTTTTGCTCTCGCCGCACCACGGCCTCGCTAGTGACCCAGTTAAACTGAATCACGCGACGCGGACCTGAGAACGGCTTGTGGCCGTGCCACGAATTATTGCTGCGACGGAACGCCAGCAGTGTGCCTTCCGTGGGTGGGACTTCGAGAATCATGTTCTCAAGATCATCTCCCGAGCGGAGCAATCGAAGCCGGCCACCAGCAGACTCCCACCCTGGGTTCATGTAGATCAGGATCGTGATGATTTTTGTCTCCGAATCAGTGTGGATTTTGCCGTCTTTTTCGCTGCAACGACCGCGCACGGTGATCATGTCGGGCCGGTTTGTCAGATCGACGCTGAACTTCTCCTCAAAGGCCTTACGAAACTCATCGCTTCGCATTTGCTCAACGAGCTTTGCAAAGGCTGATCCGTAACTGACCTCACCGAGAGGAAAGCTGCCGGGCCGGTCTACTTCGGGATAATCGTTGTGTATCGCCGATCGCGCATCGGCTTTCACAAATTCTGGAACAATCAAGAATTCGAACGGCTCACGGGTAAGCGGCGTGGCGCGGAACCTTTCCAAATCGAGCATTGAAACCATCGGCGATGTTACACCAAGGACCGACTGGCCGCCACGCGGAAGAGAGTTGCGATGATGCGAGTGCCGGCGACGAACGTGCCACGCAATGTGCCTGAGACTTTCGATTCGCCACCCGTGCGGTGGCGATGATTCACTGGGATTTCAAGGATGCGTAGGCCAGCGCGAGCGGCTTTCATCTGCATCTCCAAGTTCCAGCCGTAAGTTTCCTCGCGCATATCAAGCTTTGCGAGCGCATCACGCCGGATGGCGCGAAAGGGGCACATGTCTGTGTAACGAACGCCGTAGAGGAGTTGCGTTATCCATCCGGCCATTCGCCCGGATAAAATCTGCTGGAAATTCATGCTGCCGGGCTCGCGCTTCCCGCGTGTGCGCGAGCCGATCACGAAATCGTGCGTCCCTCTTGCGATCGGCTCGACGAGCTGCGGCATGAACGCTGGAATGTCGCTGCCATCGCCATCGAGAAACACTAGGATGTCATCCCGCGACTGCGGGACCGACACCGCGCGAGCGCCTGCCGCACATGCTCGCCCGTAACCCCGCGGCGCAGTTATGGCGCGCGCTCCAGCTTCACGCGCCCGCTCGGCTGTGCGATCGGTGCTGCCGTTATCAACAACAATCACTTCGCCGGGCACGCCGGTCGCGAGACATTCGCGAACCACGCCGGCGATCGGTTCCTCCTCGTCTAGCGCGGGAATGACAACGGCCACCTTGCTCATCGCAAAACGAGCCACGCGCTTGTGAAGTAAATCACGAGCGCAATGAAGTCGGCCAACGCAAGCGTGACAGGACCCGCGGCAATTTTGGGATCGAGGTTGAACCGATGCAGAAGCGAAGGCACAGCCAGGCCCAGCGCGCATGCCGTGACCAGCGAAAGCGCGATGCTTCCGCCGATAACAGTGGCCGCGCGCAGATCATCGCGCCACACCCAGGCGATGATGCAGACAACAATCCCGCAAGAAATGCCGAGAAGCAATGCGGTTGCCAGTTCGCGACGGAACGCAGCGGCAAGCCAATCCCAGGTCACGCTGACCGAGCGCAACGCATGAATCGTCACGCTCATCGATTGCATGCTCACGCTTTCGTTTAACCCCAGCACCATTGTGAGAAAAAACGCAATTATCAGAGTGCCAGCCAGTGTCGCCTCGAAAAACCCCGCCAGAATGGCGGAGAGCGTTCCGCCTGTCACCGTCACGAGCAGCCACGGGAAGCGGAATCGAAAAGCGCGCCACGCCGATGCACCACGGATTTGTTCGAGGCGAAAACCGAGCGCCGCAAAAAACTCCGGACCGACGGGCACAGCCTCGCGACTGCGGGATTGATCCTCAGTATCGCCTGCTTCCAAAATTTCCTCGGCAAACAAGTTCGCATCGATGACTCCAACCATGCGGCGTTGTTCGTCTACGACTGGGAAAGCGAGGAATTTGTAAAGCACGAAGAACTCGCACGCGTCGAGTACCGTTGCCTTCGCCGGAACAGCCACGACGCGCCGCACCATCACTTCGCGCAGCGCGGTTTCCAGCGGCGTGCTCAGCAGGCGCCGGGTCGGCACGACGCCCACGAGTCGCTGCTCTTCATCGATCGCATAAAAATAAATTACGCGCTCGCCGACGCCCTCGCGCCGGATCCGCTCCAGCGCTTCGCCAACCGTCATGTCCGCATCCAGCAGCGGAAAATCCTTCCGCGCATGCTCGACGACCGGTGCGTCAAAATCGGGAATGCTGCTGGCAAGCTTCATCTGGTCACGCGATGAACAATGCCTTTGTTCTTCAAGATGTCGCTCGCTTCGCTGAAGTAATCACGAATATCAGACTGCTTTCCGATCCAGTCGATGTAACGCGAGATACCCTCGCCGAGATCGACAGTTGGCTTGTAACCGGCGGACCGCGCCAGAGTGGTATCGCTCGTGAGGTGGCGCATTTCCCCAGGGCGAAATTCGCCGTTGATCTCAGGCGCGATGTTGATCTCCAGAATGTCGACAAGTTGTTCCGCTATTTCGCGAATCGGTGTGCCGCAAGCGCTACCGATATTTACGGGGAGCCCATCGAGCTTGTCGGTTTGTGCCGCGAGCAAATTCGCACGCGCAATATCTTCGACGAAGGAAAAGTCGCGCGTTTGCTCGCCGTCTTCGTACAGCACTGGCGGCAAATTGTTCAGCAGGCGTGTGCAAAAAATCGCGATCACGCCGGTGTACGGATTGAAGATCGATTGGCGCGGTCCGTAAGTGCAGGAGTAACGCAGCGCGACTGTGGGAATGCCGATCTGTTTCCCCCAGAGCAAAACCAGCCTCTCCTGGTCAACTTTTGTTAACCCGTAAACGGTTTCGCCACCGACCGGCGCGTTCTCTGGCGTGGGGACGCTCTTTGTGATCGCGCCGCAAATCGGGCAGTGCACCTGCCAATCGCCGCGACGCAATTGCTCGATCGGGCGCACGGTTGGAAAGACCAATCCGTGCTTCGGACATTCGCCCGCACCTTCGCTGTAAACGGCCTGCGAGCTCGCAACGATGATTTTTTCAATCGGTAAACTTTTTTCCCGGATCACTTCAATCATCTGCGCTGTGCCGAGCGAATTCACGTGTACATATTTCGCGATCTCCGGCATGTAACCGCCGTACGCGGCTTGGTGAAAAACAACGTCGATCCCATCGAGCGCGGCTGTAATCGCATCGCGATTCCGCATGTCCCCTTGGATGAATTCCGCCTTGGGATTTATCCACACCGGCTTTCCGCGGCGGTGCGTTTGCGGCTCGAGATTATCCAGCGCGCGCACCAGCCAACCTTCACGGACGAGAAGATCGACAACGTGCGAGCCGATCAGACCCGCGGCGCCAGTGACGAGTGCGCGTTTCATTTCATTCCATTTTGCCATTCGGCGCTCGCCGCGGCGAGCACCGCTACAACAAAAGCGTTCGGCAGGCGAGCGCCTGCTCTACAATTTCTTCTGCGCAACCAACGCTACCAGGAACTTGCGTGTACTTTGAGCAGCGCTGTCGTCCCCCGGTTCACCAAGTAATTCGTTGCACAAACGGCGAAAGCTCGCGGCGTCATCAACATCATATCCGCTCCGTAGAAGTTTGACTTCGAGTCCGATCTCGGTTGCGCGCTGAATCGTCTGGTTCAGCACGCGTTCGGTGCTCCAATCAATTTGGTCAAACAAACGCCGGTGCGGTTTGTTTCCTCCAATCAAGTAATACCCTCCGTCGTCGCTTGGACCGAGCACAACGCGATCCTCGCGCGTGCTTAGCAGTTCAACGGCTTCGGCAAAGTTTTCCGCGGGCACAGTTGGGCTGTCGGAATCGATCAGACACACCGAAGCAAAACCGCAGTTGAACAAATCCTCGACCGCGAAATAGAGACGCTCACCGAATTTCTCGCCGCGTTGCGGCAACAAACTGAAATCGGCTGGGAGAACATCGTTGTAGGCGGATTCAGCGCCGACGGGCGTGTAAACGGCAATTCCACGTACACGCGCCGTCGCCGCTTCGCTGTGCGAAGCGTAATGCTGAGATATTATTCGCGTCTTCCTTGCGTCGCCCGCAGGGCGAGGGGTACAGGCGCTCGAAATCGCAGCTGCCGTATCGCGCAGGAAACATTTGTTTAGTTCCGCGGCTTCTTCCGGCGTTAGTGGCGGGACCAATCGCGTTTTTACTCGTCCAGCTTGTGGCGCTTTGGTCATGACGGCCAATGCGCAAAGACCGCGTGCGCCGCGATCGGGAAGATTTGGATCGAGAACACGAAACTGTTTCATCCGTTATCGAGATAGTTCTTCACACCACAAGAAGATGATTTGAATTTTTGTTTAGAGAATTTCTTCTTCTTAACGGCGTGAATAAAGCGGATCTGACTGGGCGGTTGCCCTCGCAAATTGGGTGCAAATGAGCTGTTGATAATATACGTGCGCTACAACGACAAACGTTCGTTGTCGAAAACAGACCGGCAGTTATTAGAGGTTATTCAAACTTATTAGCGGATTGCTCGAAGATGCTTTAACAAGGTCGGCATGCACAAAATTTTGCACGCCGCACTGATTTCGTTTTTCTTTGGTTTGCTCTGTAGGGTATCCGCCGCGGCAGATGCCGCGCCAAACAAGCCAGCGTCTAACACAGACGCCCTGCAACTATGGCAAATCCAGAAGGTGCTCGCGTCGAAGAAATACGTCGACCTTACGCACGAGTTTGCGCCTGGAATTCCGCGCTGGCCCGGTTTTCCGGATGAAACCCGCAAGACAATTTACTGGTACGATCCGCCAAAGGACGGATCCGCCGTGGAGGACAAGCGTCCCGACACGATGGGCTCCGGGTTTTTCTCAGAACTCTTCACGCACGTCGGCCAATGGGGCACACACGTCGATCCGCCGGCACATTTCATTAAAGGCCTGCGCACCGTGGATCAGATCGACCCGAAAGAGATGCTTTTGCCGCTGGTCGTTATCGATGTGCATGAGGAAGCCCGGAAAAATCCTGATTACACGCTCACGCTCGACCGCGTGAAAAAGTGGGAGAAAGATCATGGCCAAATTCCTGCCGGCGCCTTTGTGGCGATGCGCACGGATTGGTCGAAGCGGTGGCCTGACACTGCAAAAATGGAAAACAAAGATGCGAACGGCGTCGCGCATTATCCAGGCTGGAGCCTGCCTGTGCTGAAATATCTTTACGAGGAACGCAAAATCACGGCATCAGGCCACGAAACCACCGATACCGATCCGGGGATCGCCGCGAGTAAAGACGATTACTCGCTGGAGACTTACATCCTGAGCACGAACCATTATCAAATCGAGCTGCTCACGAATCTTGATCAAGTTCCCGAAGCCGGCGCGCTAGGCGTGGTCAGTTTTCCCAAACCGAAAGGCGGATCCGGTTTTCCCGCGCGTGTGTTCGCGATTGTGCCGTAAACGCGTCGCTGCATTCCAAAATCGCGCTCGACTCAGCGAATGTGCTGCGGCGAAAATCGGGACATGAGGCTGGCTGCATTCATTGCCCTTGTATTCGCGACGAATGCTTTCGGTCAGCAGAAATCCGAGGCCACTCCTGGCGACACCGGCAGCGATTTGCTTTGGAAAAAGCTCGAGACCCGCGTCCGAGACATCGCCGACAGGTTCGATGGCGTGATGGGTGTCGCCATTCTCGATGTGACCGATGGCCGGATTTTTTTGCATAACGGCGACCGCATTTTTCCCACTGCGAGCTCAATCAAAATCGCGGTCCTCGTGGAGTTGTATCGTCAGGACCAGGACGCGCGCTCGGGAGCTAAAGGGAAAGCAAGATTGGACGACACATACACGTTCGATCCCAAAGACCTGGTCGAAGACAGCCGAATCATGGCAGGTCTCACTGCGGGCGTGACGCATGTCACCAATCGCGATCTGGCGCAGTTCATAGTCGCTGTGAGCGACAACGCCGCTGCGAACATTCTCATCGACCGTGTGGGCAAAGATAATGTGAACGCGATGCTCCGCGGCCTTGGGCTGTCGAAAACAATGTTGCGCCGGAAAATGATCGACATCGCTGCCGCTCGGCGCGGCAATGAAAACGTCGCGACACCGGAGGAAATGGTTCGGCTGTTGGAAGCGATTTACAAAGAGAAGGTCTTAAACAAGGAAGCGACGGCGGCCCTCATTAAACAGCTTTCCACATTGAAGCAGAGTTACATCACACGTCTTCTGCCGGAGAATGTCCAGGTAGCGAACAAGCCCGGAGAATTGGAAGCAGTGCGGACGGATTCAGGTATCGT
>WNGB01006663.1_pt1 | contig 16898 bp, 19 predicted proteins | sample 5400681 | NCBI WGS metagenome assembly WNGB01 (sample SAMN13153367, study PRJNA577476) | soil metagenome | isolation source: 115 cm soil or saprolite under grassland replicate 2 | place: USA:California | collected 2016-06-15 | reverse complement strand
CCGGCCAGTCCGAGCTTGGCGTTAGCGTGCAGATACATCCGCGCCCTCCTTTGAGCGTAGGTCCGGGAAGACCCACAGCCTCAAAGGAGGGCCGGATAGAACCTCAGCCGTTCACAACCTCTGTAGGCAGCTCACCTAGACCGGCAGCTCGCCGACGCGACGCTCGATCTCGTCGCGGATCCTGCGGACGGTCTCGAGATCCTGGCCGGCCGGGTCCTCGAGCTCCCAGTCGACGTACCGCTTGCCCGGGATGACCGGGCATGCGTCCCCGCAGCCCATCGTGATCACCAGGTCAGCCCACTCGGCGTCGGCCTGTTCGAGCCGGTGCGGGACGCGGTCGGCGAGCTCCGGCATCAGCTCCGCGACCTCCGGGTGGACGTGCTCGGCCGGAGTGGTCCCGGCGGAGCGCGCATGACCGCCACGGCGTTCATACAGCGCTTGAGCGATCTGGGAACGGCCGGCGTTCTGGCGGCAGACGAAGAGGACGTTCACGCGCCGAGCGCCCCGCGCAGCGCTTCGATCGCCTCGGGCACGAGCCGGTAGTAGACCCACGTCCCGCGCCGCGTCGACTCGACGAGCCCGGCCTCGCGCAGGATCTTCAGGTGGTGCGAGATCGTCGGCTGCGACAGATCGAAGGTCGCGGTCAGGTTGCAGACGCAGACCTCGTCGGCGGCCGAGAGGCTGTTGACGATCGCCACGCGTGTCGGGTCGGCGAGCGCCTTGAAGCGGGTGGCTAGCTCGGTGCGCTCTTCCTCGCGCAGCGCTGACGCCTCGGGCCCGCAACAGATCTGTGGAAGAACCGGTAGGGCTTGCATTGACATCCTTCAATGTATCACGTAGGGTGGCGCGCATCGATAGATCTCGATGCAAGGAGAGCCGTGAAATCCCAGCTGACGCAGATCAAGAAGGAAGTCCGCGAGCGGTACGCCGCTGCCGCCCGTGGGGCCGCTGCAGGACGTGGCTGTGCGGGGGAGGCGTGCTGCGAGGAGAACGGCTGTTGCGGGGACGCCGGGCCCGGTGCTTTCGGGGCGGCGCTCTACGACCCTGAGCTGCAGAGCGAGCTTCCGGAGGCGGCCCTGCTCGGCAGCCTCGGGTGCGGAAACCCGACGGCGGTCGCGGAGCTGCGCGAGGGCGAGGTCGTGCTCGACCTGGGCTCGGGCGGAGGCATCGACGTCCTGCTCTCCGCCAAGCGAGTAGGGCCGACTGGGCTCGCGTACGGCGTCGACATGACCGACGAGATGCTCGAGCTCGCGCGCCGGAATTCGGACGAGGCGGGCGTGACGAACGCGCGCTTCCTCAAGGGCGAGATCGAAGACGTTCCTCTTCCGGACGCCTCCGTAGACGTCGTCATCTCGAACTGCGTGATCAATCTCTCTACCGACAAGCAGCGCGTCCTGCGCGAGATCCACCGCGTGTTGCGACCCGGTGGCCGCGTCGGCGTCACCGACGTCGTCGCGGAGGATCGCCTGTCGCCGGACGAGCGCGCGGAACGCGGGAGCTACGTCGGGTGCATTGCGGGCGCGCTCTCACAAGGCGAGTACGAGCGGGGACTGCGCGCCGCCGGCTTCGACGACGTCGTGGTGCGCTTCACGCACCGCGTCGCCGACGGAATGCACAGCGCGATTGTGCAGGCGGTGAAACGTTGACGACCAAACGAGAGGAGGCGCGTGTGATGGCTTGTTGCGACTGCGACTGCTGCGGCGGCGACTGCTGCTAGACGTTGAAGCGCACGTTCAGCACGTCGCCGTCCTGAACGATGTAGGTCTTTCCTTCTAGCCGCTGTAGACCGCGCCGCGCTGCCTCTGCGTGTGAGCCGGCCTCGACGAGGTCGTCCCAGCGAATCACCTCGCAGCGGATGAAACCGCGCGCGATGTCCGAATGGACCGTCGCTGCGGCCTCGAGTGCGTTCTGGCCGCGGCGCAACGTCCACGCGCGCGTCTCCCTGTCGCCGGCGGTGAAGAAGCTGATCAGCCCGAGCTCGTCGCTCAGCCGGCGCACGACCTCTTCCAGCGCTGACGCTCCTTCACGGAACTCGGTCGCCTCTTCCCCGAGCTCCGCGAGCTCGGCCTCCAGCTTGAGATCGATGCCGTTCGGGCCGTTCTCGACGGCGAGCAGCGGCTTCGTCGTCAACGGCTCCAGGCCCTCGGGCATCTCGCCCGGCCAATCTGCAAGCGAGCCGCCGGCGTCGACGTGCGCGAGCACACGCTCGAGCTCTGCAGCCTCCTGTCTCAGCTTCAGCTCACCCGACTTCGCCTGCTTCGTCACGCGATCCAGGCGCCGCTCGACGTGGTCGCGATCCGCGACCAGCAGCTCGAGTCGCAAGGTCTCGAGGTCGTCTGCAGGAACACGCGTGCCCGAGAACCCGTCGAGCACGACGAGGAGCGCGTCGACCTGGCGCAGGTTGCCGAGCAGCTCGGGGCCGGTGCCGCGCACCTCGACGACGCGAATCGCTGCGTGCGTGACCTTGCGCGGCTTGATCACGCCCGCGATCTGCGTCAAGCGCGGATCGGGAATGGCAGCCATCCCGACGTCGCCCGTCGCACGCGCACCCGTCAGCGCGTGAAAGAGCGTCGACTTCCCGGAGCTCGGAAGCCCCACGATCCCGACCTCGAGCGCCACTACTTGCTCTTGGCGATCTGCTTCTGCAGCGAGACGAGCGCGCGGTGCTGCAGCGACTTCACGGCACCCTCGGTCTTGTCGAGGACGGTCGCCACCTCGGCGTTCGGCAGGTTGAACACGAACTTCAGGGTAAGCACCTGCTGCTGCTCCTGCGACAGGCCTTCGATCAGCTCGAGCATCGTCTGTCGGCCGATCGACTGGAACGCCGCCGCCTCGGCCGACGGTTCCATCTCGTCCACCGGCTCCGGCACCTCCTCCTCCGGCTGCCAGCGCCTCGAGGCGCGGAAGTGGTCCATCGCCACGTTGTGCGCGATCCGGAAGAGCCACGCAGAGAAGGGCGACGACTGCCAGCGGAAACGCTTGATCGACTCCAGCATCTTCAGGAACGTCTGTGTCGTCAGGTCCTCTGCGTCGTGCCGGTTCCCGACACTCATGTGCAGGTAGCTGTAGATGCGGTCGAAGTGGAGGAGGTAGAGCTCCTCGAGCGCCTCACGGTCGCCCTGCTGCCCGCGCTCGACGAGCAGCCTGACGTTCTCGCTGGAGTCTTTCGCAGGGCGCGTCGCAGCCCGGGTGGCTTCCTCCGCCATCAGGCCGAAGATGCCCCGCTCGGCATGGCGTCTAACTCAGGTCGTGGCAGCGCCGAACCCGACCCGGCTCTCGCGGGCGTAGCGCTTGACGTAGACGACCCGCTGCAGGGCGATCGTGTAGCGGCCGTCCTCGGCCTCCAGCGCCAACGCCGCCTCGCCGGTGCCGGCCCGCAGGTCGGCCGAGCCGAGCGCCTGCTCCAGGGCATCGGCGCTCGCAGGTGAGACGAGGGCGCCCATGATCTGGCCGCCGTCGAAGGCAACCTCGATTCGAACCCGTTCTGCCTCAGCCAGTGGAGACCACCTCCGAGAGGACGCCGTGGACGGAGTCTGGATGCACGAAGGCGACCTCGAGCCCGAAGAGGCCCTCGCGCGGGGCATCGTCGATCAGGTCGGCTCCGGCGTCCGCGAGCTCTGCGAGGGTCGCCTTCAGATCGCTGACCTCGTAGGCGACGTGGTGCATGCCGGGCCCGCGCTTCGCCAGGAACCGGCCGACCGGAGTATCCGCCCCGAGCGGCTCGAGCAGCTCGACGCGGCCGTCCCCGATTCGCAAGGACGCCGCGCGGACTCCCTGCTCGTCCACCGTCGCGCGATGTTCGACCTCCGCCCCGAAGAGCCTCTCGTACGTGACGAGCGCCTCGTCGAGGTCCTCGACCGCGACGCCGAGATGGTGGATGCCCTGCGGCCGCACGCAGGCGAGGCTACCGCACGGGCCGAGCCGGCCGACCTCAGAGCCCGCGTTCACCGCGAAGCGGGTAACCCCTTAACCCTCGGAGGCGGAGCTTTCGAGCGCTACTACATGGCCGACGCTCTCCGAGGCCCGCGACTCGGGCTGGATTCCGGCGAGCAGCTCGAGCAGCTCTTCCCGGCCGAGCGTCTCTTTCTGGAGCAGCGCCGTCGCCACACGATCGAGCGCGGCACGATGCTTCGTCAGCAAACGCACGGCCTCAGCGAAGGCGCCGTCCGTCAACCGCGCCTGCTCCTGGTCGCGCAGGCGCTTCGACTCCTCCGAGAGCGCGTAGTTGTCCGCGCGCATCGTGCGCGACGTGACCGTGTCGGACATGCCGTACTCGAACACCATCGACCGCGCGAGATCGGTCACCTTCTCGAGGTCGTCCGCGGCACCCGTGCTGACGCGGCCGAACACGACGTGCTCTGCTGCGCGGCCGGCGAGCGTGATCTTCATCGAGTCGATGAGCTCTTCCTTCGTCCGGACGTAGCGATCCTCGGAAGGGAGGTAGTACGCATAGCCGAGAGCCTCGCCACGGCTCACGATCGAAACCTTGTGCAGCACCTTCAGCTCGCCCATCAGATACGACATGAGCGCGTGGCCCGCCTCGTGGAATGCGAGCACGCGCTTCTCCTTCTCCGTCACGACCCTGCGCTTCTGCAACCCGACGACGACGCGCTCCATCGCCGCCTCGAAGTTCTCCTGGCCGACGTACTGGAGGTCCTCCCGGCCGGCGAAGATCGCGGCCTCGTTCGCGAGGTTGGCCAGGTCCGCGCCGGTCAGCCCGGCCGTCTGGCGCGCGATCAACGGTATATCCACGTCAGGCGCAAGCGGCTTGCCGCGCGTGTGCACCCTGAGAATCGCCTCGCGCGCGCCCAGATCGGGCTCGCCGACGAGCACCTGCCGGTCGAAACGTCCCGGGCGAAGCAGCGCGGGGTCGAGCTGCTCGAGCCGGTTCGACGCGCCCATGACAACAACCTGATCCTCCCCGCCGAACCCGTCCAGCTCGACCAGCAGCTGGTTCAGCGTCTGGTCCTGCTCCCGGTTGAGGTTGTGGCCGCTGCGCGCAGTGCCCACCGCGTCGAGCTCGTCGATGAAGATGATCGCAGGCGCCTTCTTCCGGGCGTCCTTGAACAGCCTGCGAATACGCGCGGCGCCCAGGCCGGCGAACATCTCGATGAACGAGGACGCACTTGCGGCAAAGAACGTGGCGCCCGATTCGTGCGCCGCCGCCTTCGCGAGCAGCGTCTTGCCGGTCCCGGGTGGGCCATGCAGAAGGATGCCTTTCGGGACGCGCGCTCCGAGCCGCTCGAACCTGCCCGGGTTGCGCAGGAAGTCGACGACTTCCTGCAGCTCCGCCCGGACTTCGTCGACACCGGCGACGTCGGCCCAGGTGGTCGCGGACTTCGACTTCGTGTCGACCTCCGCCGCCTTGACGCGCGGCATCAGCTGCAGCATCCGCCAGAAGATGTAGAGCAGGAGGATGTAGAAGGTCAGCCCGAGGAGCGGCCACCAATTGACCACAAAATCGCGCATGGCTACGAAGTAGTGGTGCATGTCCACTCCCGGCATCCCGTACTCATCATCTTCATGGGACGCCGCGCGTCAACTACAACTTCCGAATCACCTCGTCAGACGTCGTGAATTCGACTCCGGCTTGACGCCAGGCGGCCGTGCAGGCGGCCACGCGAGCCTCGTCCAGGCCTCGGGCGGCATCCTCGACGAAGCGCACCTTACGGCCCCGCTGAAGGAAGCCGCGGATCACTGCGTCGTCGCAGACGTCGGTGGCGACGCCGAACACGACGATCTCGTCGGGATCGAGGCGCTCGAGCAGCGGGTCGGTGTTCGGGTTGGTGAAGACATCGAAGCTCTTCTTCAGCAGCAGGAACTCGCGCCCCGCGAGGTACCGCTCCGGCACGAGCTCGAGCGTCAGCGGGACCGGGTCCTCCTGCTCGGTCTCGGGAACCTTCCGAGCGCCCCGCGTGCCGCGCAGGCAGTGCGGCGGATACGTCGTCCCGAAGTCAGGGTTCTCGGAGATCTCCTCGTCCGTCAGCTCGTGGTCGTCGGCCGATGCGACATGGACGATGCCGGCCGCGCGCGCGGCGTCGACGAGGCGCTTCATCGCGGGCACGGTCTCCTCGGCGCCGCGAACGTAGAGCTTCCCGTGCGGCAGCATGAAGTCGACTTGGGTGTCGACGTCCCAGAGGATCACTCGACGAGCTCGAGCCGCGGGTTCGGCTTGTAGCGCCGGCCGACCTTCGCAGAGGGACGCCCGTCCGTGAGGACGATGTCCGCGGTGAAGTCGTTCGAGCCGCGGATCAGCGAGGAGCCGATGCCGTACGCGTCCACCGGCACGCCCTTCTCCTCGAAGTCGCGGATCTTGTCGATCGTGAAGCCCCCCGACACGACGATCTTCACCTGCTCGAACCCGTCGCGATCGAGCGCGTCGCGAACCTTGCGCACGAGCCGCTCGTTGACGCCGGTCGGCTTGAAGTCGCCGAGCTCCTGCCACAGCGACTGGTCGACCATGGACTCGGAGGTGTCGAGCCGGACGCCCCACAGACGCGGGCCGAGCGTCCGCGCGACCTCGAGCGCCGTGTCGACGGAGTGGTTCTCGAAGTCGACCAGCACGGTGATGTTCATGTCCTCGGAGGCCCACTCGGCGAACTTCGTCGCCGCGAGCACGGTGTTGCCGCCGTAGGAGGCGATCAGCGAGTGCGGGACGGTGCCGATCCCGCGGCCGCCCCACCATGACGCCTGCTCGTCGGTCGTGACGCCCACCGGCGCGCCGACGATGCGTCCTGCGACGTGTGCCGCGTAACCGTCGCCCGTCTGCACTCGGTGGTGGTCGTGCCGCGCGGGCATGAAGATGATCGGCTTGCGGTTCGCGGCCTCGAGCACGTGCACGGTGTTCGTCGTGATCAGCGTCCGCCGCGCGAGCACGCCGAGGTAGAGCGTCTCCAGGTGAGCGAAGAGGGTGTAGTCGCCCTCGATCGTCATCACGGTGTCCCACGGCTCGATCCGGTCGCCGTCGTACAGCGCGTGCACGGTCAGCGCGTCCCAGTCGTGGGAGCAGAGCCTCAGGATCGCGATCGCCTCGTCCATGCCGCCGAGGTACGCATGCTTCTTCTGGAACGCCTGCATGACGACGCGTGGCTGCCGGCCGTCCTGCAGCAGTGTCGCGCGCGCGTGATTGAAGTACGCGTCCGTGTAGTAACCCTCGCGCATCTTCTCGACCGGGAGGTCGAAGACGTCCGGCGAGAGCCGCTCGCGCGTGCGTTGCTCGACGGCCATCGTCAGGCTCGCTCGAGCTCGAGGCAGGCGGCCAGTGCGGCCTCGGCGACCTCGATCTGCTCAGGCGTCGGCTCGGCCGTCGCGATCCGGTGCTGGAGCTCGTGACCGGGCTTCGCCAGCGCGCGTGCAAGCTTCCTGTCGGGGTTGCGCACCATCCAGCCGAAGATCTCGGTGGACGCGGCGACTGCAACCAGCTGCGCGCCCAGGCGCGCGGCAGTGCGTAGGTGCACCGGCGCGCGTGTCGCGAGCGCGTTCCCGATCGTCGTCGTCGCGATCAGCGGCCCAAGCAGATGGGAGCCGCAGCGCTCGTGCTCGCGCTCCGCGCGCTCGCCGTGCTCGTACGTGCCGATCGAGATGTGCTCGGCGCCGTGGTATGCGGCCACGTGCGGACCGCGGAGGGCGAGCGCAGCCGGCGCAACCGAGAGCAGGCCGCTGGCCAGCTCCTGCGCGGCCGGGCTGAGCCTCGGCGAGGTGCGCACAAGCTTGACGACGACCGCAGTGCCGAACATCGCGGCAAGCACACCCGGACGCTGGAAAGGCAGTCGAGCCTCGGGCAAGGCACGCCGGATCTGCGGGACGATCGAGATCGCATCCGCCAGCCGCGCAGGGCCCCGGAGCAGCGGGCTCTCGACGCTGGCGCCGCTGAAGCGCTTGCGGCGCGCAACCACCTTCAGCTCGCCTGCATCGGTGCGCACCGCGCAGGCCCAGGACGTCGGCCCGTGGACGAGCACGCCGTTTGCAAGGGCCATTCCACCGAGCCGGACCTTCTCCTCGCTCATTGAATCGAGGTTATCGACTCAGAGTCGAATTCCGCAAACCTCCTGCGCGGCATGGCGCAGGAAGCCGACCCCGAGCTCGAGGTCCTCGACGGGGACGCGTTCGTCGGCCGAGTGGATCAGCCGTGCAGCGGTCTCGATGTCCAGCACCCGCGCAGGGAAGAAGCCGTACGCGACCGTCCCGAACGCCCCGCGGAACCAGTGACTGTCGGTGAAGCCGGCCACACAGATCGGAGCCGGCCGCGCGCCGGGCTCGACGCTCTCCACCCACGACTGCACGGCGCTCCAGAGCGGCGTCTCGATCGCGGAACGCGTACCGCCGTGGGACTCGAGCACCTCCAGCTCGTAGTCGCCCTCGCCCAGCACCTCGCGGACGACGGCCTGCTGCTCGTCGGGCGTCATGCCCGGCAGGAGGCGGCTGTCGACGACGATGTCGCAGATCGCCGGGACGACGTTGCGCTTCTGCGAAGCGCTCGCCATCGTCGGCGACAGCGTCATCGACAGCAGCGGCTCCACCATCTCGGCGAGCAACGGCGCGACCGCTCGCGCCAGGTCGAGCACGTCGTCCGGGGAGGTCGGGCGCTCTCCGGTCACGGTCTCGAGCAACGCCTCGACCTCGGGTGTCAGCCGCTTCTCGGGCTCGTACGTGCCGAGCGCGGTGATCAACGGCGCCGCCTTCACCAGCGCGTTGTCGGAGATCGACGGCATCGAGGCGTGGCCGCTGCGGCCGAGCACACGCAGCCGGAAGGGCGCGCTCATCTTCTCGGCGACGGAGCAGAGGAAGAACGACTTGCCACCCAGCTCGATGCGATCGCCCGACCCCTCGTTGACGAGGTAGTCGCAGCGGACGGCGTCCGGATGCGCTTCGCAGAGCCACTGCGCACCGAAACCGGCACCGACCTCTTCGTCGGCGGTCGCCGCGAAGATCACGTCGCCGGCCGGCTCGAAGCCCTCACGCGCGAGCGATGCGATCGCAACCGCCTCGGCCGCCACCTGCCCCTTCATGTCGAGCGCGCCGCGTCCCCACACCTCGCCGTCGCGGAGCTCTCCGCCGAACGGGTCCGCGCTCCACTCCGACGCGTCGGCAAGCACAACGTCGGTGTGCGAGAGGAAGAGCATGCTCGGCCCATCGCCGCGACCGGGGATGCGCGCGACGAGATTCGCGCGCTCCGGGATCCGCGCGTAGAGCTCGCACGAGACCCCGCTCTCCTCGAGGTAGTCGCGCAGCAACTCCGCTGCCGCGGTCTCGTTCCCGGGCGGGTTCGTGGTGTCGATCCGGATCAGCTCCTGCAGGAGCTCCGTCACCTCCTGCCGGAGCGTCGTCGTCTCAACGGCCATGCCCGGACACCTCCGCTTCGTCGCCTTCCTCTTCCTTCGCGCGTGCCGTTAGCTGGTTGCGCGCACGCCACAGAGCCGGGAAGAAGTTGTGGTGGATCATCTTCCCGAGCACTTCGACCGGGGTCCCCTGCGTTCCCACGACCTGATCTCCGATGATGCGCGCCACGACCTTGTAGTGGCGAATGCGCCACATCGTCACGCGCTCGTCCCACTCGATCAACGCCTCCGCCAGGTGGTACAGCTCCTCGTGGTCACGCCCCCGCACGTAGACCTCGACGACGTCGAGACCGGCGTCGGCGACCGCCGCCTCGAACGCCTCCCCCAGCGGCGGCGTGACGCGGCGAACCTCGCGAAAGCCTGGTGAGTCGAAGCCACTCCCGTGCCCGAGGACGCGCCTGATCGTCTGGTACTCCCAGGGCGACATCTGCTCGAGCATGTCGAGCTGGCGCGTGATGAATTGCAGGCAGAGGGTCGCGCGCCGCAGCAGCCGCAGCGCCGCGCCGAGGTCGCCGGCGCGGACGTGCGCGGTCGCGCGCGCGACCTCCGAGGTCCCGAGCTTCAGCCAGAGCTCCGACGACTGGTGCACCGTCTGGAACAGCAGCTCGTCCGGATGGGACTGCTCCTCCGGCGTCTTCTGCAGCGCGAGCAAATCGTCCGTGCGGAGGTAGCGCTCGTAGTCCGACGCTCCCTTCCCGGGCAGGATCGGCTCGGAGAAATCCTCGTGCGTCTCGGTTGCCACGGGGTTTCAGGAGCATACTTCCCCTGCAATGGGCGACCTCTTCTCAGACGCTGCCGAGCAGCGGTTGCCCGAGATCGCGCCGCTCGCGTTGCGCATGCGGCCGCAGACGCTGGACGAGTTCGTCGGGCAGACGCACGTGCTCGGCGAGGGCTCGGCGTTGCGTGCGGCAATCGAGGAGGACCGGGTCCGCTCCGCGATCTTCTACGGGCCGCCCGGCAGCGGGAAGACGACGCTCGCACGGATCATCGCCAGGGTGACCGGTGCGGCGTTCGAGGAGCTGTCCGCGGTCTCGGCGACGGTTGCGCAGGTGCGAGAGGTCCTCGCGCGCGCACGCGAACGGCTAGGCGCCAACGGACAGCGGACGATCCTCTTCCTCGACGAGATCCACCGGTTCAACAAGGCGCAGCAGGATGCACTGCTGCCAGGGGTCGAGGAGGGCGTGATCACGCTGATCGGCGCGACGACGGAGAACCCCTACTTCGAGGTCAACTCCGCACTGCTGTCGCGCGCGCAGGTGTACGAGCTCGAGCCGCTCTCGGTCGAGGAGCTGGAGACAATCGTGCGGCGGGGGGCCGCCGAGCTGGGCGCAGAGGTACCGGACGAGCTCGTGCAGCTGATCGCCGCGCGCGCCGGCGGTGACGCTCGCTCCGTGCACAACATCCTCGAGCTCGCGTGGCAGACGGCACAGGCCGCCGGCGAGCCGCTGTCCGAGGCGCACGTGGAGGACGCAGCGCGCAAACGCCCGCTCGTCTACGACAAGGCGGCCGATGCGCACTACGACTTCATCTCGGCGTTCATCAAGTCGATGCGCGGCTCGGATCCCGACGCGAGCGTCTACTACCTCGCCGCGATGCTGGAGAGCGGCGAGGACGCGCGCTACATCGCCCGGCGCATGATCGTGCTCGCGTCCGAGGACATCGGCAACGCCGACCCGCGCGCGCTGCAAGTCGCGGTCGCGGCGGCGCAGGCGGTCGAGTACGTCGGACTGCCCGAGGCGCGACTGAATCTCGCGCAGGCGGCGATCTACCTCGCGCTGGCTCCGAAGTCGAACGCCAGCTACACGGCGTTGAAGCGCGCGACGAAGGATGTCCAGGAGAAGGGCAACATCCGTCCGCCGAAGGCGCTGCGTGACGCGAGCTGGTACGGACGCCAGCTCGGGCACGGGGAGGGTTACGTCTACCCGCATTCCGATCCGGCAGGGTTCGACGTCGACTACCTGCCGGACGAGCTCGAGGGCACGAAGTACTACGAGCCGTCCGGCAACGGCGAAGAGAGCTAGTCGGAGCCTTTCCGGATGCGCTCCGCCGCGAACTTCCCCCAGCCGGGCTGCTCATCCCAGGCCTGCGCTGCACGCTCCACGTCGTACTCGACACGGCGGAACTCGAACTCGCCGTCGTCATGTCGTAGCGCATAGGCCGCGCGGACATCCCCGTCGAGCGGCATGCCGGCGCTGCCGGGATTGATCAGCGTCGTGCCGTTCGGCCCGGGACGCCCGAACTGCAGGTGGCTATGTCCGAAGACGACGGTCTTGTCGCGCACGCCGTTCAGCATCCGCTCGTCGTCGTCACCCGGCTCGGCCGGAAAGCTCTCGACGTCAGAGAGCGGCGAGCCGTGGACGTACAGCACGCCGTCCAGCTCGACCTGCGCCTGCAGGGAGTAGAGCCAGCCCTCGTTGGTGCCGAGACCGGAGTCGCTCTCGGCCAGTTCCTGCGCGACGTCGGGCCTGTCGGTCGGCGGCTCCCGCAGCCAGCGCTCGCCGTTGCCGCGGATCCATATCGTGCCGGGGAGCGCCCGCAGGCGCTCGATCGTCTCGAGCGGCCAGGGGCTCCACGAGGCGAAGTCGCCGCCGAGCAGGTACGCGTTAACGCCCGCGGTGTCGGCGTCCCGGAGCACCTCCTCCAGCGCCGGCACGTTGCCGTGGATGTCGTACAGAACGGCAAGCACGCCTCGCTAAGGCACCGCCTCGGCGGTGCCGCATAGAGGCCGCGCGAGCTCGGCTCGTGCGGCCGTCTGACACGCTTGCTTGGTTTCGAGACAGTCGAAGCGCGACTTCATTCGCCTAACCTCCCATAGGTGAAGATCGTCTGTCTCGTCAAGCAGGTTCCGCGCGCGGACTCGATCGAGTTCGACCAGGAGACGAAGCAGCTGCGGCGCGAGGGCGTGCCGCTCGAGCTGAATCCGTTCGACGCCGCGGCCGTCGCACATGCCGCCGCGCACGAGGACGCGGAGGTGATTGCGATGACCATGGGGCCGCCGCAGGCCGAGGCTGCATTGCGCACCTGTCTCGCACTGGGCGCCCACCGCTGCATCCACCTCTCGGACCGCGTGTTCGCCGTTGCGGACACCCTCGGCACGTCCCGGACCCTGGCGCTCGCGATCCAGAAGGAGGGCGACGTCGACCTCGTCGTCTGCGGACGCAAGACGACCGATTCGGAGACCTGGCAGGTGCCGCCCGAGACGGCAGCCTTCCTCGGCTGGCCGCACCTGACGAGCGTGGTCGAGGCAAAGCTCGAAGAAGGCCGCCTGCGCGCGACACGCGAGACCGACGATGCCTACGAAACGTGGGAGCTCGAGACCCCGGCGGTGATCTCGCTCGCCGATGGACGTGAGTCGGACGCTGAAGCGCAGGGCCAAATCGACGTCTGGACCGCGCAGGATCTCGTCAGCGAGGTGCACGAGCACGACAAGCGCTTCGGTCAGACCGGTTCGCCGACGCGCGTGCTCGCCGTCCGCGACGTCACACCGGAACGCGCGGGCGAGCGTTTCACGGAGCTCGCGTCGGGCGTGGAGCGCATTCGAGCGCTCACGGGTGAGCGTGCTCCGGAGCCGAGTGCGTGGGAGAAGCCGGAGCGTCTCGGCGAGCAGCCGTCGCCGAAGCGCTACGACTGCTGGACCTTCGTCGAGCTCGCGGAGGGGAGGCCGACGCGACTGTCGCTCGAGCTGCTCGGCAAGGGACGCGAGCTGGCGGGCAAGCTCGGTGGAGACAACGTCGCGTTCGTGCTCGGCGCCGACGTCTCCGCAGAGTTGGCCGCGCGCGGAGCGGATCGCGTCGTGCTCGTCGAGGACGAACGGCTCCTGAAGTACGACCCACACGTGTGCAGCAGTGCAGTGCGGGCGGTGATCGAGCAACGGCGACCGCATGTCGCGTTGTTTCCGGCGACGGCGAACGGTCGCGACCTCGCGCCGCGCGTCGCGGGCGAGCTCCAGCTCGGCATGACCGGAGACTGCGTCGGGCTCGGGATCGACCGCGCCGGCCGGCTGATCCAGACGAAGCCCGCGTACGGCGGGAACATCGTCTCCGTGATCATGGGCTCGACGACTCCGCAGCTGGCGACCGTGCGCGCGCGGATGTTCGAACCGCTCGAACGACGCGAGATCGAACCGGCGGTCGAGCGGATCGTGCTCGACGACCTGCCGGAACCGCGTGCGCGGCTGGTGGAGACCAGGGACAGCCCCGCGCGCGATCTCGACGAGGCCGAGGTCGTCGTCTGCCTCGGCTCGGAGCTGCCGTCGGAGGACATCCCGAAGGCGCGCGAGCTGGCCGAGCGGGCCGGCGCGGCCGTCGGTGCGACGCGCACGGTCTGCGAACGCGGGGACCTCGCGCGCAACCGGCAGATCGGCCTGTTCGGCCGCCAGATCGCGCCGCGACTGCTCGTCACGATCGGCGTCCCCGGCGACACCGAGGAGTTGACCGGCTTCGTCAAGTCGCGCGTGGTCGCAGCGGTCAACCACGGCGAAGCGCCGATGCTCTCCGCTGCCGACCTGGGAGCGATCATCCACTGGGAGGCGGCAATCCCCGCGCTCGCCGGCGCGCTCTAGCGATGCTCCTGCAACTCCACGAATGGGGCGACCGGACCGCGCCGCCCGTCGTGGCACTGCACGGGATCGGCGGTTACGGCCGGCGCTTTCGCAAGCTCGCCGAGGAGCGCCTCGCGCAACGTTTCCGCGTGCTGTCGCCCGACCTGCGCGGCCACGGCTCATCATCCTGGGAACCGCCCTGGACGATCGCGACCCATGTCGCAGACGTGCTCGAGACGATCGAGGAGGCCGGCGTCGAGCGTGCGGCGTTCATCGGCCACTCGTACGGCGGGCGCCTGATCCTCGAGCTCGCCGACGCCGAGCCGCAGCGCGTCGAGCGTGCGGCGCTCCTCGATCCGGCGATCCAGCTGCTGCCGCACGTCGGCTTCGACTTCGCCGAGCGCGAACGTGCAAGCACGGCGTTCGCTTCGCCGCAGGAGGCAATCGAAGAGCGCATGTCGTACGGCGACCCGACCCCCCTCTCGTTCGTCGAGGAAGACGTGCACGAGCATCTCGTCGGCGGGCCGGACGGTCTCTTTCGCTACCGCTATTGCCCGAGTGCGGTCGTCACCGGTTACGGCGAGCTCTGCACTCCTCCACCGCCGCCGGAGACGTTGCGGGTGCCGACGCTGCTCGTGTACGCGGAGGAGTTCGGCCTCGTACTCGACGACCAGCGCGAGACATACACGACCGTCCTCGGCGACCTGTTGCACTCGGTGCCGGTTCCCGGCGGTCACATGGTCTTCTGGGACGCCTACGAGCAGACCGCCGATGCGGTGCAGTCGTTCCTAGAGAATTCGCGCCCCTAAGCCCGAGGCGATCAGCTCGACCGCAAGCCTGCCGGTCTCGTTCTCCCGGTCGAGGATCGGATTGACCTCGACCACGTCGAGCGACGTCGCGAGCCCGGATTCGGCGATCAGCTCGAGCGTGAGGTGCGCCTCGCGATAGGAGAGGCCGCCGCGCACCGGCGTGCCGACACCCGGCGCGACATCCGGGTCGATCGCGTCCATGTCGAGGCTGACGTGGACAAAGCCGGCACCGGCGACGTGCGCAAGCGCCTCGCGCACGGCGTGCTCGACGCCAAGACGGTCGACGTCGCTCATCGTGAACACAAGCGCGTCCAGCTTCCGCAGAACATCACGCTCGCCTTCGTCGAGCGAACGCACGCCGATCAGTGCAACGCGTCCGGGCTCCACCGCCGGCAGGTCCCAGCCGTCTTCCCGAAACTTGTCGCCGGCCAGCCCGAGCGCGGCGGCGAGCACCATCCCGTGAACGTTGCCGCTCGGGCTCGTCTCGGGGCTGTTCAGGTCGCCGTGAGCGTCGATCCAGATCGCCCCACCCGTGCCGTGCACCTCCCGGAGGCCCCCCAGCGTCCCGAGGGCGACGGAATGGTCGCCGCCGAGGACGACGGGGAAGAAGCCGTCCCGGGCCGAAGCGGCGACCAGCTCGGCGATGTGCCTGCATGTTTCCTTGATCTGCGGGAGGAAGCGGGCATGCTCGTCGCCCACCGTGGTTGCCTCCGCCACCGCCGTGCCGACGTTTCCGTAGTCGACGTACTCGTCCCCGAGCTCCGAGATCCGGGCGGCGAGCCCGGCGTAGCGGATCGCGGAAGGACCCATGTCAACACCGCGGCGCCCTTGGCCGAGGTCGAGTGCGGCGCCGATCACCGCGACCTTACGGGCTGGTTGCAACGACACCGTGACAAGGCTAACTTCCCGCCAGATGGGGAATCGGAGCAGGGCAGGGATCATCAAGGTCCTCCTCGCCGACGACGACCGACCCTTCATCGACGCGCTGTCGCCGCTGATCGAGCGTCAGCCTGACCTCGCAGTGGTCGGCAAGGCCTTCGACGGGCTTGCCGCGATCGAGCTCGCCGACGAGCTCTCCCCGGATGCTGTCGTGATCGACCTGCACATGCCTCGTCTCGACGGCGTGACGGCGGTCGCACGACTACGGCGTGATCACCCGAGCATGTGCGTGATCGCACTCACCGGCGACGAGGCTCCCGCGCTGCACCGAGCCGTCACCGAAGCGGGAGCGGACGCCGTCCTCGTGAAGGACGAGTTCGTGGACGTGCTGGTCGACCGCCTCGCCGCCGCGAAGGCAGGAATCTCCTAGAGCCGCCGCTACACTTCGCCGTCCGGGCGAGGTAGCTCAGTCGGTAGAGCACACGGCTGAAAACCGTGGTGTCGCCGGTTCGATTCCGGCCCTCGCCACTCCTATCCATGCGGTTCCCGAGCGACGCAGCCTCCGCCGCAGGGCGCATTGTTCAGTCCATTGGCAAGTCGAGCGCCGTGACGTCGGCTCAAGCGACGCCCGGCCCTTCACACCTCTCTATCTAGACGCGCCAACCCAGCCCCTCGGCGTCGGCAAGCAGCTTCGGCGGTATCGACGGAAGCGGCCCGATGTCACGCTCGTAGTCGCGAACGATCTGCACGCTGTCCTCGTAGACGCCCGTTGCCGATGGCAACTCACCGACCTCTACGCCCGCCTGCTGCATCTCGGGCAATCTCGACTCGTAGTCCGACACGTTCGATCTGTACCAGGTGTCGAAGCGATCGGGGTTCGACAGTCCCCAGAGAAGCGCGAAGAGTAGGAGCTGCTCCATCTGGGCGCTCAGCCGCCGATCCTTGAACTCCTCGACGCTGATCGTCGGCTTGCGCCAGTGCTCCGCAAGCGAAAACCAGTCAGGAACCGCTTCCTGAGGAGAGTTGGCCGTCGACCAGTCGCTGGTACGTCCCTCAACGTAGGCCTTCACGTTGGGAGCGTCGTCGCCTTCCCAGCCACGATCGCGGAGCATCTCGGCGATCATCTGAAGGGCTACCCGAGGGTGCCCAGCTCCCAGAGCGGCACCCCAGTCGATCGACTGTGCGACAGCGGTATCGACGATGAGCGTGTCGTACCCCTCGCCTTTGAACATGCCTAGTTTTCGCGGCCATCCGGCTTCGCGCAATAACTGGACGGTGAAGTAGAAGGCGAAGATCGACATCGTGGTTACCTTCGCGGCGACGTGCGATCTT
>WNGB01007038.1_pt1 | contig 16900 bp, 16 predicted proteins | sample 5400681 | NCBI WGS metagenome assembly WNGB01 (sample SAMN13153367, study PRJNA577476) | soil metagenome | isolation source: 115 cm soil or saprolite under grassland replicate 2 | place: USA:California | collected 2016-06-15 | reverse complement strand
AGGAAATCGGCCAGTTCCTCCCTCGTTCCTTCCTTCATCGCTCCTCCTTCGGGCAGCCTTCCGGCCCCCGCTGGGGCGACCCTGAGGACTATCCGGCTTACAGGCCTGCTACGGAAAACCCTGCGATTTGCAGGGTTTTCCTATTCATGGGCAATGCCCAGATGGCGGGTCTCTTGGCCCTGTGCATCACCGGTGCATCACGTCGGCGGAGTCGACAACCTCAACAGGCGTAACAGCGACGTGGCCGTTAGCTTTGCGCCGCTTGGTTGAGCGAAAACACAGGCCTTGGCTCCGACTCGCGTCGGCTCAAAAAGGCGATTGCTTAATGGGCGGGCCACGGCGGCGGGTTTCTGATCTGTGCCGGCCATCTCGCGCGCAAGGCGCAGCACGAGCTCACGGACGCGCTGCTCGACGGGCGGCCGGCCGGGCCCGCGACGTGACTGTGTCCACTTGCGGCGGACGAGTTCGCGGTGCCAACGCAGCAGCGTCTGCGGCGTCATCAAGAGGCCTTGCCGCCGGGGATGGGGAAGCAGGCGGGTGAGGGCTGCGAGCAGGGCGCGGTCGGCAGGCCGCAGCTTCGGGCGGCCCGCCTGGCGGCGCAGCACCGCCAGCTGGTGTCGGAGCACCAGCAGCTCAACGTCTTTGGCGAACGCGTCCCGCCGGCCGGAAGCGAGCAGCCGCAACAGCGTCGAGAAGGCGAGATAGGCGAAGGAGAGCAGCATCGGCCGATCCTCGCAGAGCCCTCCACCTCCTCAGCCGGCCGAACCGCCGCCACGGCGATCGAGCCGTGGAACACTGCGATGGTGCGTGTGGTTGTCGATCGGACAACCGCTGCGGCAATCGTCGCTCGGCTGACCGCGCGCGACGTGCGGGTCGGTGAGGACGCCCGCGCCGCGGTCGAGTGGCTGACCGGCGCCGACGGCGACGAGCTGCCGGCGGTGTTCTCGCGGCGCGACCTGCAACTGTTTCTCTGGTACCAGCTGCCGCGCAAGTGGCTGATCCGGCCGCACGAACAACAGGCGGTCGCCGAAGCGCTCGCCCTCTTCTTCGACGAGATTGGCCCCGAGGCGGCGTCGCTGGCGGCGCTCTGCCGCAGCCCCCAGACCGCCGGGCTGATCCGAAGCGGCGGCAAGAAGCTCGCGGCCGCGCTCGAGGCCTCCGGGCTCGAACCGCCCGACACGCCGCTGCTCAGCTGGAGCGAGTTCATGAGCATCGAGGAGTCGCTCGAACACGACCTGGTCGCCGACCTGCTCGACGACGCGATCGACAGGGGCGAGCTCGTCCCCGGCAGCAAAGGCTGGCGGCAACAGCAACACGAGATCGTCGAGCGCTACCTCACCGGTGCCGACAGCTGGGGCCCAACCCCGCTAGCCCGCATCCACGCCGCCCGCCGCAACGCCTGGCTTGAGCTCCACGACCGCGACGGCCAGCGCGACCTGCTCGAGGCGGCGCTCGCGGCCATCGAGAACAACCCACTCTCTAGCGCCGACGCCGACGCAGCGCTCGAGCCGCTGCTCTGGCTGCTCGCCCAGCTCGCCGACGGCGTCAAGCTCACCCAGACCGGCGCGCTGCCGCGCGCGCTCGTCCGCGCCACCGCCGAGCGCTACCCCGACTGGTGGGACACCGACACCGTCGGCCCGCCCTACCAAGAAGCAGAGCTCTACCCGCTCTGCCTCCTCCACGACCTGATCGACGAACTCAAACTCGCCCGCCGCCAACGCACCACCCTCCAGCTCACACCCCGCGGACGAACGCTCCGCACCGACCCGCAACGCCTACTCACCGAAATCACCGCCACGATCGCCAACCAGCTGCCAACTGATCTCGACGCACTACTCGCCCAACTCGTCCTCACCAACCAACCTGACTGGTCGCTCCACGGGCTGCTCGCACCCTTCCACGGCATCACCGGCGGCCACAGCCGAACCGCCGAAACGGTCACGCCCGGCGGACGCATCCTCGCGGCCGCCATCCTCCACGCCCGCGCCCACGGCCCCAGAAACAACCTCACCTAACAGCCCCGGCCTGGCCGGCCGTACCCAGCGGGCCTCCACCTCGAAACCGAGTAAAGAAACCCCTCAGGGGTCTCGCATCGTTGTTGCGCTCGTCGCTTCGGCGATCGGTGGGCTCGTGGCGGCGGTGGCAGGCAATCCGCTCGGCGCCGCGGTGGGCTCGGCTGGTGGCCTCCGTAACGCGGCGATCGTTTGGGGGTCCTACGACGCGATCCGCAGCGTGACGTCGACGGCCGCGGGCGACGCGTTCTCGTCCCGACGTTCGCCGACAACCAGGGTGACCCGGCATGGACCCGCGACGGCGACGCGCTCGCACTCTTCGCAAGCTTCAGCGACGACTCCCAGATCTACGCCTTCTGGCCGAAGACACACAAGTTGCGCCTGCTCGGGCCCAGGGCTGCCCGCTCGTACGAGCCGACGTGGTCACCCGACGCGAAGCGGATCGCCTTCGCCGAGGACTGGGGTCCCTTCGGGAGAACAACAGAAGCGACGATCAAGATCGTCTCGCTCGCGACGAACAAGCGGGCGTCGGTGACGAAGCCGAAGCGCAACCGGATCGATGTCGATCCGGCTTGGTCGCCGGACGGCCGCACGATCGCGTTTGCGCGCCAGGATCACGGGCCACAAACGATCTACGTCACGCGCCCCGACGGACGCGCGACGCACCGCCTCACGCTCGGGCGGTCACCGTCCTGGTCGCCCGACGGCAAGAACCTTGCATTCGTGCGGGGGGGCGCCATCTACCGCATCGGCATCGACGGGCAGGGCCGCACGCGCGTCGTCAGTGGACTGGTTCATCCACTCGTGCGGTGGTCGCCCGACGGACGCAAGCTCCTCTACACGACCGGCAAAAACTCGGGAGTCGACGCCTGGGTCGTGGACGTCGACGGCACTCATCGGAGACGCGTCCTTCACCACGAACCGATCGAGGGGATCGCGTGGCGACCTGGATTCGGATAGACCGCTCAATGGGTCTTGCGTCATTATTGCGCTCGTCGCTTCGGCATAGTGCTGCGGTCGCCGGCCGCTGTCCTGTCGTCGCTTCGTTCGTCCAGCACTGGTTCAAAGGACTCGAGTTCTCGCGCAACAAGATCCTCACGATCTGTGAGACCCGTCGACGGGGTCGCCGTCACCGCGCGCCGAATGGGCAAACGTGCGCCAATAGTTCGGACCAGCCAGTCGCCCTCGTTCTCACCGAATCCCACCTGCTTTACCGCGTCACCGATACATGAGGCTCAGGCGAACGAATCTCGATCGCGGGTCGCGGGTTCGAGTCCCGTCGCCCCACTCGCGTCGGGTGCGAGTCTTTGGTTCGCCGCCGGATTTCGGGTGTACGCCACCGCGCGTGAGCGCGATCAACGGCGGCTTGTGCCGTCCAGCTCGAAGCGGTAAGACTTCGTGGGTGGTGGGGTCTGCGCTCGTGCCAAGAAGCTTGCGCCTCTCAATAACTGTCTTGTCCACGCTGGCACTCGTCGCCGAAGCCGCCACAGCTTCGTCCGCGCTGAACACGAGTCGCACGCCCGTCGGCGAGATCGCATTCAGCGTCAAACACGGAGACGGCGACGCTCCGTCGGACATCTACGTCGTTCGCACCGACGGCCGCTGGATCTTGAGGAAGACAACGCGTCTGAACGAAGCGAATCCGGTGTGGTCGCCCGACGGCCGTCACATCGCATTCGACGGGTGGACCGGTTATAGAGCAGATCGGGCGTGGGTCTACACGATGAACCCGGACGGAACGCACCGACGCCGTCTCGCGCCCGGCGGCGGTCAATGGTCGCCGGACGGCCGGCGGATCGCGTACGCCAACGACGACGGCATCTTCGTCATGAAGTCTGACGGCACCGGAAAGAAACGCCTGACGCGCAGCGGCGGCGGTCCGTTTTATTGGTCGCCGGATGGGAAGCACATCGCGTTCACGCGCGAAGGCAAATTCACGGATGACGTGTACATCGTGAATGCCGGCGGTGGCGGCGAGCGGCGCCTGACGCGCACAGGCGACAGCACCGTGGCAGCGTGGTCTCCGGGTCGCAAAATCATCTTCACGCGCAGGAGCGTCGATGGCATCTACATCGTCAACGCAGACGGCACCGGTCTCCGAAAGATGAAGCCGTACGCGGGCGAGATCGGCGGCTGGTCGCCCGGCGCCGAGCTGATCGTGTACGCGCCGGGGGATGGGATCGCAACGATTCGGCCACGCGACGGCTCCGTACGACGGCTCACGCGGGGTGTCGACAGAGAACCGACGTGGGGGCCGGGCGGGCGCGAGATCGCGTTCGGTCGCAACGGCACGCCACGCGAGAGAGGAATCTGGATCGTAAATCGCGACGGCAGCGGTGCCCGCCGGATCGCAGCCGAGATCAACCGTACGTATCCCCACGGAGGACCGAACTTTTACCTCACGCCGACGTGGGCGCCGCGCTAGTGCGTCTCGGACTACGTCTCGAATGAACGCTCGCCGTCGCTTTGGGGATAGCTACGCGCGCGCTCGGCGCAGCCTCTTGCCCGATGATTTCCACATGCGACTGATAGAGCGATTCCCTCTGGGGCGACGAAACAGGGTTTCCGCCCGACTACTAGCTCTTCTCGGCTCTCATCGGTCTTGGCGGCGGGATCCTCTTCCTGGCCGAGGGAGGATCGGCGCTTCCCCCCTCGTACTGCCCGTCGGGATCCTCGCTGTGCGGTGTCGGTGCGTCGGATGCGGGCGAAGGCAAAGGCGGTCGCGGGAGAGAAGCCCGTTCAGCGGCACACAGCTGCACCACATTCTCATTAGCCCTGTCACGCTTTGATCGTAAAGAGGGGGTCGCTTGCGCGTGGCAACCACCACATATGGGCAGACGTGCGCCAATACCTCGGACCAGCCCTGCGCGTTGACTTTGGCTATGTCGCACTCGCTTCACTGCGTCTGATGAATGGCGAGGAGCGCTCAGGCGAGAGCACGCTCGCTCAGATCAGGCCACTCTTGCCTGGCACGGAAAAGTCGAGTCGAGCAGATCAGACGCGTCGTTCACGGTATCCCGCCAGGACTCGGGTCCCAGGTTGCTCGTAGTAGCTGATTTAACGCCTGCGGCTCTTGCAGTTGGGGGTTGTAGCCGGACTGTTCGAACACCGCTACGCGTGCTCCGATCTGGTCGGCGATGACCTGACAGACGGCGGCGTAGTCTCGGCCGGCGCCTTCGCGGCCCACGACCTCCGGCTTCTCATGAACAAACTCGCGCGTGGTCAACTCGGCTGCACGCTCGAAGACGGGTTTCAGCGCGGCGATCGTTCCGTCGGCATCCGGATCACCGCTCGCGCCTCGAACGCGGGCGGCTCGATCGCAATCAGCGAGAGAACGCGTTCCGGTCGAAGCCCGGCCGTCAACAACACGACAACCGCCCCATACGACTGCCCGACCAGATGCGCAGGCCCGATCTCGTCGAAGAGCGTTGCGAGATCGTGCATATCCGCCGGCCACCCTTCCGCCTCGGCCCAGCGGCTGCCGCCGCAGCCACGGCGGTCGACGAGGACGATCCGATACTCACCGGCAAGCGCGCGCTGCTCAGGGAACGTATCGAGTCCCCAACCGAAACTGCCATGCCTCATCCGCTTCACGAGGTCGCGGACGACAGTCCGAATGAGCAAAGATTGGTCGCGTTAGTGCGCGGGCGGGGTGAAGAAGCCGGTTACCGTGAAGTGGCGTCCCGTCAGAGCCCCGATAAACGTGCACGTCAGTTCCGGCAGCCCGTTCTGATTAAAGCCTGGCTCCGCGAAGATCAAGGTCCCGTCGATGGTTAGCGACGTGCTCTGGAAGATGCTCGTGCTGTCGACGACGTGAAACGTTCCCAGGTTCGATTCGACGAAGACCACGGGGAATACGCCTGCTGAGCCGCAGTCCAGATTGAAGCTTTTCGCTGGGGTTAGATCCGGATTCGGATCGGCAGTTGCGGCCGACGCCATACCGAAACCAAGGGCCAACCCAACAAGCCCAGTAGCCATGAGCCGCAGTGACATGCCACCCTCCTGTCGAGAGACAACAGGATTGTCTTCCTTGGCTGGCAAGAGGTCAAGATGCTGAGCCGCCAACCGGAGCATCTGAGGGCAAACGACGGCGGGAGGTTTCACATCAAACCTCGAGCAGGTGTTCGGAGCGGGCTTGCCGCCGAACCGGTCGGGCGGTCCAGACGACGAGTTCCTTGGGCAGCGCCGAGGGTGCGCTTAGTACTCCCATGTAGTCGCCGGGGCGCAACGCACGATGAACCGGCAGAAGTTCATCGCCCCGACGAGCCGAGGATGAGTGATTTCGGTATCGGATGGGCAGCACGGACGAGATGGATGAGCGGGAGGCAGATAACGACGCTGGCTCGTCGTCCGATTCCGACGCTAACGCCGAGGCCAGTGTTTTTCCGGTAATCGAGCGTCGCTATGAGCCGGTGCCGGATCTCGATGATCGGCTGCGATCCATCTATGCGCTGTTGAGCTTGCCGTCATTTCCGCTCGAGTAGCCGCGCCCGGCGCACTCCCGGTTCATTCTCCCCCGAACCGAGTCCACGAACGGAGGGGCCAGCATGCCGAGCAGCGGTGGTAGCAGACGCGTGCGCGTCGAGCGTGGGATCTACCGGCAGACGAACGGGCGGTACGCGGTCTGCGTGATGGTCGAGGGGCGGCCGCGTTTCCGCACCATCGATGCGGGGTCTCTTTCCGGGGCGCGTCGTCAGCGCGAACTGCTCCAGAGCGCCGCCCGCGTCGGGGAGCTGCCCGTCTCGCCCCGACTCACCTTCGCCGAGGTGTCGGCTCGCTGGCTCGCTGAGTTCGAGGCGAAGGTCACGGCGGGTGAGCGGCGCGACCGGACGCTCGATCTCTACCGCTCGCAGCTCAGTCGTCACCTGCTGCCCCGGCTCGGCCGCCGGCGGCTGGCGCTGATCACTGCCGATGATGTCGTCGCAGTCATGCGCGAGTTCCAGGTAGACGGGCTGTCGCCCTGGACGATCAAGCGGATCCTCGGCGCGCTCAGCTGCGTCTTCACATTCGCGCTTCGTCGCGGCTATATCACGACGCATCCCTTCCATCGACTCGAACGCGACGAGCGTCCGCATCCGCAGCGCTCCGACCAGCGCGTCCTCACCCGCTCAGAACTCACTCGGCTCTTCGCGGCATGTCCACGGCGGTATCGGCCGCTGCTCGCGACCGGCGCATACACCGGTATGCGCCTCTCGGAGGTGCTCGCGCTGAGTTGGGACGACGTCGACTTTGCCGCCGGCCTGATTCAGGTGCGTCACCAGCTCGCGCGCGGCCGCCGCGGGGTGCCACCGCACCGGATCCCGCCGAAGACGCGCGCCTCCCTTCGCGAAATCCCCCTCCTTCCCCAACTGGCGGCGGTCCTGCGCGCCCACAAGCGCAGTTCACGTTTCACGGCTAGCTCCGACTACGTGTTCACAACCTCGCACGGCACCCCGTTCCTCCACCACAACGTCTCGAAGCGAGTGCTACGTCGAGCGGCCGTCGACGCGGGCCTCGATATTGACGGTCGGCGGGTGCGCTTTCACGACCTGCGTCACACCTTCGCCAGCCATCTGATCATCGACATCCGCCTCGACGTCGTCCAGGTCAGCCGCATCCTCGGTCACGCCCGCACCAGCATGACCCTCGACACCTACACGCACCTATTCGAGGAAGCGCGGCACGGCGCTGACGTCCGGGCGGAGCTCGCGAAGAGCCAGTTTGCCAACCTGCTCAACGGCGCGCTCGTGCCGCGCTTGCGCTTGCGAGGCGGGGAGCACCTCCGCTCCACCCGTGCCGCGGCGCCACCGCGCCGTCTGACTACGCCCCGGATCGGCTTTCGCTGCGGCCCACGGACGCGACCTACGCGGCCTGTTCTACTTGACCAAAACTTGACTAACCGTTTTCGTCAACAGAGCCGACAACGCATCTAGCCGTTTTGCAGGTGAAAGGATGGGCGGTACTGGGCTCGAACCAGTGACCCCCAGCTTGTCGATTGGCCGCCGTTTGCACCCTTTGCTGTGGGCTGGTGGTAGCACCTGGTAGCACCGCCTGTGCGTCGCGTGCGCCAACTCGTCGCGGCAGTGAACCCGCAGACCTGCGCCAAAGTTCGGACCAGCCTTCGGCGCTCACGCTGGCGAAATCTCACTCGCTATACCGACTCTGATCAGCAGCTCAGGCGAGAAGATGCTCGCCCAGCCGAGGTTGCAGCACTCTCGGCTAGTTGGGAAGCCACTCCTCAGCGGCCCGGACCGCGCGCCGGTGCGGTAGTTCTGCGTAGGCCTCGTTTGCGTCGGACGTCTCTTCGCTGACTCCGACTGAGTGTCGCGCCGCCAGCTCGTCGACGGGGTAGCCTATGGGGTGCGCAAATTCGGTCTTGCCTGCAATTCCGCCATTTGTCGCGTCGGGCCGAGTTTGTGCACCCCACGGCCTCCTCAAGCGCGTGGGGTGCAAAACTCAGTCGCGTGCAGAATCTGTTCGATTCGCAGGGAGATCGAATAAGGGCACCCCACGCGCCGCAACATCGGGAGCTCGTGCCGCAGTAGCACGATCTCAAGCTCTTTGAACTTCCTCCGAGCGAAAGCGCAACACCCATGAGCTGCAGAACGCGTCGACGCGCGACGTAACAGAACAACGACGACAGGACGACAGGAAAAGTGCCCGGCCCTACGGATCAGAGAGGCAGAACTGAGTTAACGCACCGCACACGTCCCGACGAGTCGGTCGAGCCGATGCGGCCTACATCGTGATCCGCATCGCGATGCTGGTCCTGCGACTGATGTTTGCGCCGACCCTGGCGCTGAGACGACGATGACGCGACCTAGCGACGGACCCTGAAGAACACCTGCCTGTTGTCGGGCGCGGACGTCGCCTGGTAGATGAGCAGGAGGCGGAGCGCGTCGGTCTTCCTCACCGAGAAGCACATGTTCCCGGTGATGCGTCTCCCGGCGGGCACGTTGGTCTGGAAGTGGAGCTGTCCAGGTATCCCACCACAGGAATCATCAGTTACCGAGTACGTGACGTTCGATCTGCCCACAGCCGAGAGGCGGGTAGGTGCGAATGGCGACGCGGATCCGTCGCCTGAGTACGCCAGGGTGATGTTGATGATGAAGAACTGGTTTCCTGCCCTTGGTGGCGCGTTGAACTTGTTCCACTTCAGTACAGATCGCGTGGCGTTAGGGATGCTCTTGTTAACTCTGAGCTTCCAGCCCTCTCCGGCGGGAAGCGTGACCATCGTTCGGATTGGGTAGGGGTTGTCACGGCTTCCTCTCGGTCCGGCAGCCAACGCGGCGGACGCGGCGGCGAGCAGCGCGAGAGCCAGCAGCAGTACCGCCGCCCGCTTCATCGGTGCCGTTCTTGCTCGATCGTCCGACGTTGGCTCATCCCATGCCGTTCATTCCTAGGTGCACGTCATTTCTCGGCGCACGTTGAGGACAGTCAAGGACAAGCTATAACCGTCTGCCGTAGCCATCAAGGGATGCCTATCCCGCGTGTGGGCGGGGGAAAGGTCATCCGGAACCTGCCCGAAACCTTGGTCGGCACGGGCAGCTACGACGTCGCGGCCCCGACCCCCTCCCCGCGAAACCTTGAAATCTCGTCCGACAGGGCCAGCACGGCACCGGGAGTTCTCGTCGCGTTTCCGCCAAAACGCGACACATTCGGTCGACGCGGGCGAGTTGCTTGCCACCGCGACCCTGCGCGGCGGGAATGGGCCACCGCCGCACGTGCATGATGGGCGGCGTGTCCGTCCGTGCTCGAGGGTCAGCTTCGCTACCACATCGGCGGCGACACCCACGAGCGCGGGCCGGGCACGTTTTTCTCCTTCATAACCTCTTCAGATTAAGGAGAACGGCGGCTAGGAGGTTGGGCCGCCGCTCTCGTGTCGGACCGGCGAAAGGGCGGGGTAGTGACGCGCCGTGGGCGACCCATTCCGACTACTTTCGAGCCCGAATGGGCCGGCGTGCTTGGGCGTCGAGGAGATCGAGCTCGACGCGCGGGACGTGTCCGCGAACTAGGCGGGAACGAGTCGCCCGCGGCAATGAAAGCCGAGCGGGCCGAACGATTGTTTCGCCGTCAGTCGTCCGGCCCGCCAGGATAACCCCCTCCTCAGTAATTGACTCACCTCGAGGGGAGAACTTGCGCATCGCTGGCGAAGGGCCGGGTTGACATACCGCAAGTCTCTGCAAGGCACGGCGTCTGCCGTGAGGAGTCCGAGTGACTCGGCCGTTGGGAGCCGCAGCCAAACGGTCGGGTTGGCGGTCGCTCGGGCTCCCTTTGGGGATCGAGTTTGGCGGGGGCCAGCGCGCGCAAGCGGAAACACTCGGGACGTTCGCCGCAGGGCTTTCCCGGGCGAGACCCCTCGTCGCGCCGGCCCCCAACAAGAAGATCACCGCGGCCAGATGCATCCAAACGCGAACGACGGACGCCGCGCCGAACCGTGGACAACGAAGTCGGGCGGCGCCGTGACGCCACTTGTCCCAGTTGCGCGGAGCGACCTCCGGAACTCAGCGCTTCGCCGCTGACGGTGCGCACGCGCGGCAGACGGTGCGCGGCTCGATCGCCGGTGGCACGGGTCACTACCGCGGCGCGCGAGGGACGATCGTCGGCGGCGGGGTCGTCGTCGACCGGCGCAGCCGCCTCGGTCGCGTTGACCTTCGCTACCGGCTCTCGCTGCGCCGGTAGCCGCACCACCGACCTCGAGCGACTCAGCGTCTCGTCGCTCTTCCACCAAAACGCGACCTGTCTCGCCCGCGGGAAGCAGCTGCCGTAGGCCCTACCATGACCGCGCCTGCGTGACCAGGGCCGAGTGCCGCAATCACCACGAGCTGGAGTGGAGGGTGGGGTCAGAGTGGCGGCTGGGAAGTCTCTGACTCGGAGGCGGAGGCAGCAGCTGGATGGGAAGCCGAGTCCGCGTCGGCGGTCGGAACGCAGTGCGCGGTCAGCACGCGCGGAGACGGATTCGAGAGCACATCGGTGAAAGCCGCGCGCGATACGGTGACGAAGTCGTGGCAGTCGGCGCGGCCGCACTCACAGAGGAGCAGCAGCGTGTCGGCGTCGCCGGCGCCGCCGAACGCCACGTCGTTGATGAAGCGTTGTCTCGCTTGATGCCGCAGGTCCATCGACCGCTCTTCCGCCGGAGAGGGAACGTCCTTCTCATCGACAGTGGATCCATCGCGCTCAATCCCTTGTACCGCGATCAAGCGGGCAGTGATCGGCCGTTTGGGCGTCTTTAGCGGACGCGAGGAAGCATCCTACGACTAGCGGCGCGTGCGTCCGACGGTAAGAGCAGCGACTCGGCGCTTCTCTCGTTCTTTCTTCTTGCGTTGGCGCTGGTTGCGCCACCGCCTGATCGATCGTGAGCCTCTTCCCACCACTTGAGCATATCGGTGTGAGCGTTGCCAGCTCGGTGCGGATCGGATTTACGTGCGCAGAGTGAGGTGCCGCGATACAAGCGCACGTTGGGCCGTGTACTGACTCGAGCGCGATTCACTTGGCTCAGTCGAGGAGCTCAAGCTCGAGGCCCGGGTGATGCGCTCGCCAGGTCTTGAGGTAGAGATCGAGCTCGCGCCGCCCTTGGCGCTCCCCAGAAGCGTCGGGGACGATGACCTCGATCACGTCATCCTCGACCACGTAGGTAACGCAGCCCCAGCGGTGAAGGAAGTTCTGTAGGTCGACGCGCAGGGCTGGATCTTGGAGTCGAACGCGCACGGCGGGGAGTCTCGCCTTGCATCATGGCGAGTTCGGGGCCAGGCTCACAGCCGACGGCTCCCCAGCACGACCCTCCCGAAGCCCCGCGGCTCCTGCCACGGGTGAGGAAACTGTCGTTGTTTGGCGGAAGTGCGACACGAACGAGTACCGCCGACGCGTTGAAAAGGTCGCATGCCACGGACAACGACTCGCGACTACGGCACCAACGACGGCGGCAGCGTACCCTCGGGCGCGGACGCGAGCGTCGTCAGCTCGAATGCACGGGCGTCGTCGCGCCGCGACTCCGAGGAGGCGTTCCAGGGCTGCGTGACGGCGCCGCCGAACGCCGTCCAGGTACGCCCCGCAGTGTCCTGGACGAAGCAACCCCGGTAGCCGAGCGCAGGCGGCGAGGGCAGCGGCCCCTCCCACGGGTCGAGTGAGTCCCAGATGCGCTCGAGCCGCTCGGCGATCTCGGCCGTGATCGGCCAGGTCGGATCGGGGCGGCCGGAGAAGAGGAACGCGCCCGCGATCCAGCGATTCTCGCTACTCGATCTTGATGTGGCCATGCATGACGACCATGAACGTGCAGAACTGCGTGTACGGACCCCGGTCGGCCGTTCGAGGATCGGGAATCGTGACCGCGGAGTTGTCGAGGTTCGTCACCGGCGTGCCTCCGGGTTTGTGCGACCAGTAGCCGTTCCGTCCCTTGCGGAACCAGTGGAAATCCCAGCCCGGCGCGATCACGAGGGCGACGAGGTGCCCCTCCCGAGGGCACCTGTTGTTCGCGTTCGGAGAGTTGATGAGCGCGTCGGCAACGGCCGCCGGACGCACCGATGCGCAAGTGAGCGCCGAGTACATCGCGCCTGCTGCGAGACCGGGCTGCGCAAACGTGTCGGTGCGGTAGTTGGTTCCGTAGTTGTAACAGTTGTTCGAGCCCTGGATCGGCGAGACGTTCCACCAGTCGGGCTCGTAGAGCGGGGCGCACTTGCACCGCTCTCGACGCGGCCACTCAGGCCTCTTCGGCTTCCACCGGTCGCGCAGATCGTCGAGCCGCGCGATCTCCTTGAAGATGAATTCCGAGAGCTCGGGCTTCGGGCGGAGACGACGGATCGGTCCGGTCGACCCGCAGACGAAGTCCTCGAACGCTGGGTCGGACGGGCGGGCGGCGAAGTCCTCTCCCACGATGTCGCCGTTGGCGACGCGGAATTGCTTCGGCAGCCCACGCGCTGCCCTCTTCGTCTGCTCGACGATCAGGCCGCGGTAGCCGAGGACCGAGTCCGGCAACGGGCGCAGCTCCCTCGGACCGAGCTTCGCCGCCGGCCGAAGCCGGTCGAGCGCTTCCTCCTCCTCGGGTCCCTCGAGAACGACCACGGGATTCGGGCGTCCGCTAAAGATATCGATGGTGATTCGAAGTGCCATTTTGCCGACCGTCCCTTCCGTCAGACCTCGAACGCGAGCGTCTGTGTCGCGACGCCCAGGTTCTCGTTTATGGCGGCCACCTCGACCGCCTGTGCCCCTTCGACCTCCGGCGTGTAGAAGACCCGGCCGTCGCGCGAGGAGAATTCGCCGCCCTTCGCCGAGAGCCGGAACCAGACGCGGCGCCCGAGCGGATCTTCGGCTTCGAGGACGAGTGGGATCGGCACGCCCCTCGCGGGCTTGCCGTCGGCGAGCGCGACGCGTCGGATCTCGGGTCGGACGGTGCTTCGATCGAGGCCGAGCGGTGCGGCGAACAGCTTGTCGATCTCGCGGGCGACGGGCTCGACCGCCTGGATCTCGGTGCCAGCGTTCAGCACGACCACGGCGACGTTCGCGCGGGCGAGCAGCACCGACCTGTCGCCGGGCATGCCGAACGCGACGTCGCCGAGACCGTTGCGCCGGCGCTCGATCAACGGCGACTGGAACTGCGCGAGCAGGCGCACGACGAACTCGTGCGCTTCGGCCCGTGACGTGCACTCGTAGACGTCGATGCGAACGAACGGCTCCTCGCCCGAAGCGCTCTCGTCCTTCTCGACCCCCCAGAGCGACTGGACCGCCGGCGGCCACCCGGGCACCTCGACGGTGTCGATTCGCAGCGCGCGGCGCCCGAGGAGCTCCTGACCACCGAAGAAGAACCCCCAGACGAACAGTTCCTCGTCGGTCGCGCGCGAGCCGCGCCAGTCTTCGAAACCGTGGCGCTTGCGGAACTCATCCAATCCGTCCGACGTCGCCGTCACATTACCGTCCTTCGCGTTCGTGTTGCCGTCTGAGGCTGGCAGGCACCCCGGGTGGCGGGCGTCACCAGCCGGTCGAGGTATTCCATCGATCCAGGCGTGCCGAAGCGGAGATTGACGGGGAGGAGCGGCGTATGCGGAGCCGACGTCGGGTCGGCGTCGCCGTCGACCTGGAGGCAGGCGTCCCAGACCGGGTCGGCGGCGGTGCAGCCGCCCTTCCAGGCGACTTCGTGATAGCTGAACCCGCCCCAGTTGCACGCTGTCTGCCAGACGCTTGATCCGATCGCGAGCAGCGGGTTGAGGTCGAAGTAGTACCCCATTCGCGACTGCCACAGATCGCACCCGACAGCGTTGGCGAACGTTGAGACGATCGTCGCGCAGTCGCTGCAGTTGATGTACTTGCCGAGACCCGGGCCACCGCCGAGCAGGTCGAGGAAGGCCGAGCAGTTGAACGCTCCGCCCGAATACCAGGAGGAGCCGCCGTTCGGGCAGTCGTACTCGACGAGGGAAGGGCCGAGGCCGTACACGCTCTGCGTCACCTTTTCCGCGGCCGCATCGCGACTCGTCGCGGCGAATGCCCAGACACACGCCCGATCGAGAACGTCCGTCCAGGGGAGCTGCGTGTTCCCCGAGGTGTACGGCGTCTGCTGCCACGGCCCCTTAGGAACCTCGAGGAGCACGTAGATGCGGTGCTCGCTCGTCGCGAAGTCGGTCCAGGGGTCGTTTTTCTTGCGCCGGTATTGCCAGCGCCATGTCGTCGTTCGGATGCCGACGCCGACGTCCCAGAGACGAACATGCTCGAGCTCGAACGTCTCGAACGCGGTCTGCCCGGCCGCGTCGAAGTCGACCCAGCGGGCCTTGACGTCCCCGAGGACGTTGCCGACGAGGAGCCGGATCAGCCAGCGGAGCCACTTGAGGAAGCCCGCGCAGCCGCACCCCGAATCGCCTGGCGGATCGACCGTCGGATCGAGTGCCCTGATCTCCGCCTCCTTCTTCTTCAGCTTCGAATCGGTCGTGCTGAAACAGGCTTGGATGGTGAGCGTGTTGCCCTTCGTCTCGGCGATGCTGTACGCCGCCGGTGCGTCCTCGGGATTCACGCTGACACCGCGAACCCACTCCGGGACGCTGACCAGCGTGGTCTTGTTGCGCCGGATGTTGACCGCGTCGGACGTCGCAGCGGCCCCGTCGTGGTTGAGCTTGATCGCCTCCAGGTAGACGCTCACGCAGGCTAGGTGCGATAGACGGTGAGGCTGAGGAAGAAGAACGCGCCTGAGACCTGCCAGATCCGGAAGTGGTGGAAGCCCGCCGAGAGGTTGCACGGGTGCGGCTGGTCGATCGTGCCTGACCAGGTCAGCGGGCCGAACGACGAGTTGTCGATCAGGCATTCGACGACCGACGCCACAGACGACGGGTAGCTCTGCAGCCGCGCGTTGCAGATGTAGTTGCCGGTAGCCGGTGCACGGAAGTAGCAGTTCACCCGCGCTGTCTTCGTCTGGCCCGACCCCCAAGTCGAGAAACCGTCGGCGGAGAACCAGGCGCGGCAGTCGTTCAGGCACCGCTGCATGTCGGTGAACCCGTCGAAGTGATCTGCGTCCCAGATGTCGAGGAATCTCGCCGTCCCGCTCTTCGCGCAGACGCTGAAGAACGCGACCTGTTGCCACAACGCGAGATCGCCGAACCCAGGGACTCGCTCGAGAATCTCCTCCGCGCCGGCGGTCGCTTTCAGCGCGCTCAGGACCGCGCGAGGCGAGGTCTCGGTCTTCGTGCGCGGTGCTCTCTCTCGGGAGCGGTCGACCCGGAGAGGCTTGCTCGCCTCGATCAGTCTAAGCCTGAAGTCCCTTTCACCTGACATCCTTGCGGCACCTCCGGAAGCTCATCGCGCACCTCCGATCTGCCGCAGACGGTTCCGCCGCTTCTACTCCTTTGTTGCCAATGTGTCAAGCCGGCGGAAAGGGCACGCCGACCAGACCTGTGAGATTCGCGACTCGCACCTCGCTGCGTCGAAGGAGGCCCGAGTGAGCGCTGACGGTGGCTCCAAGAGCACCTCGCCGGCTCTACGCCTCTAGCCTAGATTCTTGTCGAAACGTTGTGTCCACAACTCCTCGGAGCTGTTGAACCGCGCGAACCTGTGAAGCCCGAATCGGTTAACGCATCTTTGCGAGCCGGTCGGCATCGTCAAGCCAGGAGTTGGCAGCGCGGATGACATCCTCGGGCGCCGGTATCCCATCTCACGTTGCGACAACCAGGAGACGAATTGCGCTCGGTTGAAGCCCGACCAAGGGAGCACGTAGCTCTTCGCCACGACCTAGTTGACGTGCCCACACACGTTGTGAACGGCTGAGAGTCGTCCGGGCCCTTCCTGAGGCTGTGCGTCTGCGAGGACGTCGGCCAAAGGAGGGCCCGGATGCAGCTGCACCGTAACGCCAAGCTCGGACTGTCGGGACGTTTCGCGCTGGTGCGCGCGATCGAAGCTGGATGCTCGATTCGGGAAGCGGCGAGGCGCCATGGCGTCTCGCCGGCGACTGCTTGTGAATGGTCGCGCAGGTGGCGCGAGGCGAGCCGGGCCGAGCGCGAGTCGCTGGCCTGCTTGCACGACCGCTCGAGCCGTCCGCGTCGTTGCCCGCGGATGCTCACGCTCGCCGAGCAGGAGCGGATCTGCGAGAAGCGCCGCCGCACCGGCTGGGGCCCTCGTCTGCTCGCGGGTGAGCTCGGCCAGCCGCACTCGACCGTTTCGAAAACGTTGCAGCGCAACGGTTGCTCGCGGCCGGAGCAGAGACCGAGGCGACCGGCCAACCGCTACGAGTGGCCGTGCCCGGGCGACCTGCTGCACATGGACTCCTCGAGCTACGCGCGCTTCGAGCGGCCCGGCCACCGGGTCACCGGTGATCGCTCCCAGTCCCTGCGGGGTCGAAGCGTGGAGACGCGGGTCGGCTACGACTTCGCACACGCGGTCGTCGACGACCACTCACGGCTCGCCTACGCCGAGCTACTCCCCGACGAGCGCGCCGTCAC
>WNGB01006658.1_pt1 | contig 16910 bp, 15 predicted proteins | sample 5400681 | NCBI WGS metagenome assembly WNGB01 (sample SAMN13153367, study PRJNA577476) | soil metagenome | isolation source: 115 cm soil or saprolite under grassland replicate 2 | place: USA:California | collected 2016-06-15 | reverse complement strand
TACCCTTTTTTGATGGTTGACCGGGTCATCGGCTTCGAGGGCGAAAATAAAATTACGGCCATAAAATCCATCACGATTAACGAGCCGTTTTTTCAGGGGCATTTCCCCGGTCATCCAGTCATGCCTGGAGTAATGCAAGTAGAAGCCATGGCGCAAGTGGCCAGTATTCTTTTGTTCAAATTGACGAAGACTTCGAGTCGTGTCGGCTATTTCATGAGTGCGGACCAGGTGAAATTTCGCAAACCGGTTTTTCCGGGTGACACGATTTTCATTCACGCCGAGCTGACGAGAGCGCGTGGCAATCGCATGGCGAAAACGAAGTGCTACTGCCTAGTAAACGACGCGGTCGTTTCCGAAGCCGAACTCATGTTCACGTTCCTCGACAAATGAGCGACGTGCAGATTCATCCGACCGCCATTATCGATTCAGGCGCCGAAATTGGCGAGGGAACAATCGTCGGTCCTTACTGTGTAGTCAGCCCCGATGTCGTGCTGGGCCCAAACTGCTGGCTCCAACATCACGTTACGCTCTGCGGACCGATGAAAGCCGGCGAGAAGAACAGATTCTACGCCTACTGCTCTATCGGCCAGCAAACGCAGGACCTAAAATATCGCGGCGAACCCACCTATCTGGAAATTGGCGACGAAAACACGTTTCGCGAATTCGTGACAGTCCACCGCAGTACGACGAGCGAAGGCAAAACGCACATCGGCAATCGCGGGAATTTTCTCGCTTACAGCCACATTGGGCACGATTGCACCGTGGGCGATCACGTCATTTTCTCCAACAACGGCACGTTGGGCGGTCATGTCCAGGTGGGAGATCACGCAGTGATGGGCGGGCTCACCGCCGTGCATCAATTTTGCCGAATCGGACGATTTGCCATCACCGGCGGCTGCTCGAAAATCGTGCAGGATATTCCGCCGTTCATGATCGCCGATGGTAATCCGGCGGAAATTCGCGGGGTTAACCTGATCGGATTGGAACGCAAGAAGTTTCCGCCTGAAAGCGTGAAGCTAATTAAAGAAGCTTTTCGACTGATTTACCGTTCAAAATACAACACGCGCCAGGCACTCGAAGCGATGCAAAAAGAATTACCCCAAACGGAAGAGATCACCGAAATCATCCGATTCATCGAACAAACCCAGCGCGGAATCGTTCGATAAGATCTTAATCACTGCCGCGGACTCGATATTAGAATCTGAGCTTTAATCCGTCATAGGCAATGTGCGCACCAATGGGAAGCCGGGATTCTGCAGCCTGCGGAAGATCGTGGCAGATGTGCGTAAAGTAAGTCGATTCAGGCTTTACGCGCGCTGCCGCATCTAGGGCTTGCCCAACGCTCAGGTGTGTCGGATGCGGTCTATCGCGAAGCGCGTCGATGATAAAGACTTTCACGCCAGAGATAAGATCGACAATCGCATCCGGTACGGCGCTGCAATCGCTTAGGTAGGCGACAAGTTTTTGGCCCGCGCGCGAGAAAAGATAACCGTTCACCAAGGAGTCGCCATGCGGCACCGGCAGAGGTGTGATCAACGTCTCGCCTAGTTTAAACGGAGTATCGATAACGTGGGGCTCGGGTTTCAAATAATATGGAACCGGATTGCTCGTGTTGAACGCGAACCTAAACACGCGCTCCAGATCGGCCATCGTTTCGGCTGATGCATAAACCGGCATCGAGCCCCGCGCGTGCGAAAATCGCCGCAAATCATCAAAGCCCATGATGTGATCGGTGTGCGAGTGCGTAAAAACGACCGCATCGACACGCCGAATATCCTCGCGCAGTGCCTGAGTCCTGAAATCTGTGCCGGTATCCACCACCCACGAGCATTCCGGCGTTTCGATATAGATCGAGGACCGCAGCCGTTGGTCTCGCGGGTCGGGTGAGCGGCAGACATCGCAATCGCAACCAATCATCGGCACACCTTGTGATGTTCCGGTGCCGAGAAAGGTCACCGTAAGGCCCGACTTGAGAGTTGAAGGTTGAATTGGCAAGCTCTGAGTCTTAGCTCTCAACTGATAACTCTCAATCTTCCAATGCCCGCTGTCCTGACCTTGTTGCGAATTAAGAATCTTGCGCTGGTGGAAGAACTCGAGTGGCAGATGGGGCCGGGCTTCGTTGCTGTCACCGGAGAAACGGGCGCCGGTAAGTCGATTATCATTGGTGCGCTGCAACTTTTGCTGGGCGAACGCGCGGACAAATCGCTCATTCGTACCGGTGCGGATGTTTGCACAGTTGAAGCGGTTTTTAGTGGAAACGGTCTGCAAAAGTTAAATCCACAACTTGTCGAAGCCGGTGTCGAGCCATGCGAGAGCGATCTCATCCTGAAGCGCACTCTCTCCACGACCGGAACCAATCGCCAGTTCATCAACGGTTCGCCCACCACCCTGTCGATCTTGAAGAATCTCGGAGACGAGCTTGTCGATCTTCATGGGCCGCACGATCACCAGTCGCTGCTCGCTCCGGATAGGCAGTTAAACTTGCTTGATTCCTTCGCGCGGGCTGAAGAGCAGCTTGGTGAATATCGAAAGCATTACAGGCAATTACAGACGTTGCTCGCGGAGCATGCCGCCCTCGACACAGCCGAAACGGCGCGCGAACAGGAGCTCGATCTTCTTCGTCATCAGATTTCGGAGATCAAATCGGCGAATTTAGTCGCGGGCGAAGAAGAAGAAATCGAGAAGCGCTACAAGCTCGCGAGCAACAGTAAGCGACTGATTGAACTGGCCAGCGCGATCGCCAATAAACTTTCCGAATCGGATGGTTCCGTTCTTTCGCAGCTTGCTGAAACGCAGCGACTGCTCCGCGAATTGGAGAAGATCGATAATTCGATCGCGCAATTTTCATCGGCGCATGCTGCGAGCGTCGTCGAGCTATCCGAGATCGCTCGCGCGCTTTCCGCTTACGCAGAAAAGCTCGATCTCGATCCGGAACAACTCGCTGCGCTGGAGCAGCGGGTTTCGCTCTTTGAAACTCTGAAGCGAAAATATGGCGGTTCGATCGCCGAGGTGATTGCGTTCGGCGAGCGCGCGGCCGATCGAATGCAGAAAATTGAGGGACGCGACGCCGAGCTGGAGCGCCTCGCAAAAGAGATCGAGAACGTTCGTGCGCAAATGAACCGCGCCGGCGAAGCGCTCCGGAAACTCAGAACAAAAGCTGCGCCGAAACTTTCTGAGAACATCCGGCGTAACCTGCGTGATCTTGGATTTCGCCAATCCGAATTCGAAGCAAAACTGAGCACGCTGGATGAACCGCGTCCGAGCGGATTCGATGCGGTGGAATTGCTTTTTTCACCGAATCCGGGCGAACCGCCCAAACCGCTTCGGGCAATTGCGTCAAGCGGCGAAATCTCACGCTTGATGCTGGCGATTAAATCGGCGCTGGCTGCGCACGATGAGATTCCCCTCCTCGTGTTTGATGAGATTGATACGAATGTCGGGGGAGAAATCGCCCATGCAGTTGGTGGTAAGATGCAAACATTGGGACGCGATCATCAGGTGATTTGCATCACCCATCTGCCGCAAGTCGCCGCGAATGCTTCTTTACACTTCGTTGTGACCAAGGATGTCGCACGCGGCCGAACGTTTTCCAATTTGCGTGAAGTTACTGGGAAATCGCGGCAGGAAGAGATCGCACGAATGCTCGGCGGCAAGAGCGAATCGGCGCTTAAGCTCGCTGCCAGTTTGTTGAAGAAGAATGTTTAACGCCCACGAAACAAACGAAATATTCGAAAATTCCATGAAGGACTCATTCGTTTCGTGGGTTTCGTGGGCCTAAAGAAAATTTATCTCTTCACGGCACCGAGTGGCAGCACAGTTTTACCGAAAATTTCGTTGAGCACCTGAGCAAGTCCGGCGTAAACCGCGGAGAAGCCGCAGAAGATTCCCTCGTATCCGGTGAAATGTTTGAAGCCGGCGCTCGCATTTGTGTAGTCGCCGATCGCGAGTAAGAAGAACAGAATCGTCAGCGTAGCAAACACGACCTGTAACGCGCGATTGAGTCGCAACGTGGCGATAAACATGACAGCGGTGAACAAGCCCCACATGGCCAGATAAGCGGCCATAGCCGTATCATTTGACGGGGAAGCCCATCCCAGCTTGGCCAGAATGATCAGCGTCACGAGTGAAAACCAAAACAGGCCATAGGAAAGAAACGCAGTGGTGGCGAATGTGTTACCCTTCTTCCACTCCATGATGCCGGCGACAATTTGCGCAGCGCCGCCATAGCAGATTCCCATTGCCAGAATCATGCTGTTTAACTCGTAGAAACCGGCGTTATGCAGGTTTAACAGCACAGTCGTCATACCAAAACCCAGTAGACCTAGCGGGGCAGGATTTCCGGTGGTGTCCTTGATTTGAGTGACAGATTCATTCATGGCACGAACAGTCTGGCGAAAGAGGGTTCGACAGCGCAATAACAATATCGGGCATCGCAAAAACGCGCGGCCCTAACAATTTAACTTGTCGGCGCACCGTCGCCGAAACTATGGTGCCTGTTTCCTGTATGATTCAGCGAGACTATCTCATCATCGGCGGCGGCATCGGCGGGGCCAGCGCCTGCGAAGGAGTCCGCCGTCACGACAAGCGCGGGAGCGTGACGCTGGTCGGCGCCGAAGTGTTTCCACCTTACAAACGTTGGATCCTTTCGAAGGACTTTTTGCGCGAGAAGGATCCGCAGCCCAGGAAATTACTCGAACCCCATGAGCCGTGGTACGAAAAGCACAAGATCGAGACGCGATTTGGCACCGTGGTAACACAGTTCAACATCGATCGGCGCCTGGCCGTGCTTGCCAATGGCGAAAGTATCGAGTTCAACAAGGCGTGCCTGGCGATGGGCAGTCGTCCAATACGTCCACCGGTAGCCGGAACCAGTCTCGGTAATGTGATCTATCTGCGCACGATTCGCGACACGCTCGCCCTAAAAGAAATGGCGAGTCTCGAGAAAGGCATCATGGTCGTAGGTGGCGGATTACTCGCATGCGAGGCCGCAGCCAGTCTGCGAATGATGAAGCTGAAGGTCGGTCTCATGCATCGGGATTCCTATTTGTTAAACCGGTATATCGATCCGGAGACCGGAAGCTGGTTCACTGATTACTTTGCGAAACACGGAGTGACCTTGTCGATGGGCGAAAGCCTCAATGGCTTTGAGGGCAAAACTGTTTTGCGCAATGTCCAGACAAAAAGCGGCAACCGATTTCCGGTTGGCCTGGCAGTGGTCGCATGCGGGGCGGAACCAAATCTCGATCTTGTCCGCAACACGCCGCTTGCCGGACCGCACGGGTCCCCGGTCACTGAATATCTCGAGACGGAAGAAAAAGGGATTTATGCTGTAGGCGACCTGGCATTTTATCCGGATCGCATAATGGGCGGTGTGCGGCGCCAGACGCATTGGGAGAACGCCCAGAGTCAGGGCTTGGTCGCTGGCGCCAACATGACCGGAAAAAAACGCATCCGCTACGAGCAGGTCCCCTATTTTTGGACGGAAATGTTCGACTTGCGGATGGATTTTGTTGGCGATTTCAGCGTGCTGCCGACGCGTGTTGATCTTCAGGGCACGTACGCGAAGAAAAAATTCGCTGTGCGCTACTATCAGGGAGACAAACTCCGCGCGATTCTGCTTTGCCAGCAACCGCCGCGCGACGTGGAAACTGCGAAGACTCAGTTGCGGCAGGCGCAGGGCAAGTAAAAGCGATGCGAGGACGCATCCGCACTCCACGGAACTTCGTTCAAAATTGCTGAAACACGGTGTTCTATTTCGCGGAAGCTTTTGGAGTGCGAACGCGTTCTCTCGTCGCTCTGACGGCAGGGTGATTCGTACAACTCGAATATCTCTCGAGAGAATCCGAGGAGTTAATAGACGTCTGCGGAAATTTCAAAGGCCGGATTGCTTACTCGTGTAAGCTTCCAATCCCACGGCTTCCCAGAGAGATGATGCCACTCTAGTTCGAAGGGAGATGGTAATGAGTTGACGCGTTGGGCGAGCACCTCCATCACGTCATGGTCGGAGTTGTAGAGTGTAATTTTGCCGCTCCACACCGCGCGCTGCGTTCGAACCTGCACACTCGGATTGGACGCGATCACTCGTGGACCGCGCACATATCGGAAGCCTTCACGTAGCCGTCCTAGAACACGCAAGCGATCGTCGCCCCACTGATCCTGATAATCCGCTGCAAGGAAATCGGCCGCGGCGTCCCACTTCTTATGCTCAATCGCGTGGAAAAAATTCTCAGTGTGATGCCTCACCTGCCGCTCAGGCTGCCAGAGCCAGATGAGGTAAAGGCCTGCGCAAAGAGCGATGGTCAACCCACTACAAAGACCTCCGCGAAACGAAATCGGCACAGCACGACTTTATTCTTTCCAACCAATGCAGCACATTTGGAAGGCGGAATTCGTTGCTATTTTTTTGAAGACGGCTCGACCGGCTCCTTTACCGACTTGTCACGTTCCCAGCCTTCGTTTTCCAGCTTGATCTGCTCGATAGCGATCGCATTGGCGTTGGCGTCGAGGTTCGGCAGGATTTCGTATTCCGAAACCCAACAGCGATAAATCTTATACGCAAGAACGAGTTGTCCGGCCTCATTATAAAGCTCAAGAACGATATCTTTGCGGAAGTCTTTCAACGACATTTCCGCGCCATGGCCGGCACCCAAGCTCCACACTTTATTGGCCCAGTTCTCAAATTCCGGATCGTGCGTGACACCGCGCTCCAGCGTGATCGGCTCAAATTCGGTGTGACCCGGGGACTTGCGGCTGGTGCTGGGATCGCCTCCTTCGCGGTGTCTAATAACTTCCGTCGAGCGTTTCAGTCCGCTTATTTTGCTGACACCCGCAACGTGACGGCCATCCCATTTAACGCGGAACTTAAAGTTTTTGTAAGGATCAAAACGCGCCGGATTGACGGTAAATTCAGCCATGATCGAGAAATGTCTTAGTTCGCATCACGCGCGTACCAATCTACTTTTCGTGTCACGTACATTACGATTGCCAGCACGATAAAGAGTGCGATCGCACCCATGAGCAGTGCGTAATCCTGCTGCCGCAAAGTGATGTAGAGAAATGTGTAAACGCCCGCGAGACCTGCGCCAATCATCAGCGTGCGCGCACCGCCGCCAAGGAAAAATCGGCAATACCACGTAATCAACGCAGTCGATGCGACCGCCGCGATCAGGTAAGCCCAACTGAATCCAATAAATTCTGAGATCGACAATAGTAGCAGGTAAAACAAGCAAAGCGCCGCGCCGACCATCAGATATTGAAATGGATGAATTTTCTGTCGCGCCGTGACTTCGAACAGAAAGAACGTTGTAAAAACGAGCACAAGAAAGAGCACGCCGTATTTGATCGAGCGTTCGACGTATCGATACGCGTCGAGAATCGACAAAAGCTGAACACCGAAACGCGAATTCGTGACGGAAAGGACACTGAACCGCTCATTGCCGGCGCGACTTGTCCACGATTGCGGATAATCGCGACCGTAATAAGACACCTTCCATTTCGCTTCGAATCCGTCGGGGCGCACCGACCGGTCCGCAGGCAAAAACGCGCCGCGAAAGGCTGGATCAGGCCAATTCGATTTCAAGGTCGCCTCATTCTGTACTCCAAAAGGAGCGAAGTAGATTCCTTCGCTCCCATTGAAATCAAGTGGAATGGAAAATTCGGTTTCGCTCGCAATCGGTTGGCCGTCGCCCAGCAACGCGGTCGCTCCAGTTGTGTACCCGGGAACTTGCGAACCCGGCAGCAACGGATGCTTGGCGCCTCCCCAGTCGAGCATCAGTGCTTCCCGGGTTCCTCGTAAATCGTTCACTGCGATAGTGACAAACGCATCCTTCCATTGCACATCTTTTAGATCGATCTTGAGTGGCCCAAAATCGGGCGGCGCAAACTTGCCCGCGAGCGTAACCTGCGCGCGAAAAACTGCCGCATCGTAGATGCCACGATGCAACATCTGTGTCTGCACGTCACCGGTGATGCGCAGCGTTTCGGGAAGAAAATATGCGATCGCTGTGCCGTTCTCTTCCACTTCGCGTCGCTCCATCTTCCCGTCAGGTGCGGCCACTTCTTTGACTGTTTTAAACCTGTATTGATAAGGGATCCCAAGCACCGGTCCGATCACATTTTGTTCGCTGCCCCACGACGATGTGATGTCGGCGACCGCTTCATTGCGTCGCTGCAATCGCTCCCGCAACACGCCGGTGATCATTGCGAGTGGAATGAGAAGCACCAGTACGAGCGCGCCAACCCCGAGCAGCTTGATGATTGTGCTATTGCGCTTCCCAAATGACGGCTGCGATTTTGGTAACGGCGGCGGCGCTGTTTGGCCTTCAGGCATGCCGCGATGTTGAATCAGAGAAAATTGCTCACGTCAATGACCTTATTCGGCGATTCTCTGGCCTGGTAGTCCCAGTCAATCATCAGCTGGCACACCGAGACAAGTGGCTAGCAGGATTCCTTAGCCTTGGTTTGCCACTGCCGTCGAATTCGCGCCGCTTCGCGCATGAAATGCGGATTTCGAATTATTTTTGTAGGATTCTGCAGGGTTGAATCGCTTCGCACAAAGGATGACAAACAATCAATTAAGCGTCTGCCGCGCCAGTTAATCAATTCCTGGCTGACGCAGTCTAGCCCAGTCTGCGCGCATAAGGACTGAAAAAGATCAGCACTCATCGTCGGATTACGGTGATGTTCCCAGTCGAGGATCTTTATTTTGCGAAGAAGTTTACGCATCGGTTGCGGAACGCGTTCCGATAGCGAGTCAGCGTACGCGCCGAGATTAGAGTGATGAATAAATCCTTTGCCGCCGGGCTTCAGTGTTCTTCCCAGTTCGCTGAGGTAGGCTTCGACGAGTTCGCGCCGCAAATGTACGAATGAGTCGAAACTAAACACGAAGTCCACCGAAGCATCGGCAATCATCGGTAACGAGCGGCCATCGTTAAGATAACAGCACACATGCGACTCAGCCGCGAAACGCCTAGAACACGCTTCGACACATTCACTGGAGGCGTCAACAACCCAAAGCTGCTGACAATAATCTTTGAGATAATCCGTCCACCGTCCAAAGCCGGGCGCTATCTCCAAGATCGTCCCAGTTGGCAGGCAATCTCGAATACGCGGAAGAATGGTACCAGACCATTGCGCGGCAGAACTGCCCCACGGCTCGGACCATTCCTCCCCTGCATCTTTCCAATCGTACTTCGTTGAATGGCTCGGCATACTTCCCCCGGCCAAAACGTGGCTGGGGCCGGAATCGAACCGGCGACACGTGGATTTTCAGTCCACTGCTCTGCCAACTGAGCTACCCAGCCTTCTATTGCATGTGGAATTGGACCGCGGAAATGGGCATTTAAGCAGAAAACGCTCCACGCTCAACGTCCAACATCCAACGCCCAACTCAAGACACATCGAACATCAGCTCGGAATATCAAACATCTCTAGAATTCCCGCGGCAATTCCACTGCTCTGCGCAGGAGGCGCAGGTAATTGTCTCGCGAAATTTCGATGCCGCCAAATTGTTGCAGGTGCGGGGTGAGCCATTGCGTGTCGAGCAACGCGAATTTTCGGGCGCGTAAATGGTCTACCAACGCGATTTTCGAGGCGTCCGTTACGGCGATGGAAGCTAGGCATATCGCTACGCTGAGACCTGCCGAAACGACATAATGTTGGCCGCCCGCAATCAGCGCGATCGAATTGCAGTCAAAGCCGTTCCGTAAACACGGATCACGGCGCCATGTGAGGCCGCATCCTACACATAATTCAGCCGTTGGATGATGTTTTTTGCAAAACAAAATCGACGATTCCGGGGTCGAACCTCCTGGTAGTATTAGAACGTTATGGAACATGAAAATGAGACTTTGTCGGAGATTCCTTTAGCACGCGCTAAACGGGGAGGAGGCGTGAAGAAACAAATCAGTGAAAAAGGCTGCCAGCGACGACGGGGGTGGAGGTGCAAAATTTCGCTCCAACCATTGGCGCACATTAGCAAAGGTGCAGCAATCGTACTCGCGGCGGCGCTGGCGCACACGTTGCAAGCGCAAGCTGACCCCTCGACGCCCCCACAAGAACTTTGTTCATCGGACCAAAACTTTTGCGTTACGATCGCGCCAGCCGACAGCCGCAAAGGCGCGGGTGGTAAAAACCTCATCGTCACGTCCAGTGGCCGCACGCTTGCGCAATACCCGACCTCCGGTTACTTGCTCCACGCGTTTTGGACTCGCCAGTACGTGGCGGTCAATAACCGGCGCGCAAACACGGGAGATTATCTGTGGGTGATCTCGTTGGCCGATGGCAACACGCTCAAAGTTCCGGAGGTCGATGCTCAGGGCGATTCATGGGAAGCGACAACGCAGCAGATAACGGCACGCTGGCCTGATCTGGCTAAGAACGAGAATTACCAGGCTTGGCTCCAAACTCGCGGGTGGAAAAGCGCGGCCGAGCTAAACGTTGTGGAAACTGTTCAGTTCCGAACACTGCAAGCGTGGGTTGAGGTGCACAAAATCTATTCCGTGAACGGCGACAAAGTTGTCCTGACCGGACAAAGTTTCGAGCGCCTCACTCAACAACAAGAAAAAGATCGCCGCATGGCGTCCGAGCAGAATCGGAGTTTCTGAGGCGCGCTGGCAATAGTGCTGGCCTCGTTGGGTCGCTATTCGCAAGGGTGATCTCCGACGAACCGCGAGCCGGCGTTGAACTCAAAACCTGCGCGGCAACTCCACTGCTCTGCGCAGGAGGCGCAGGTAATTGTCTCGCGAAATTTCGATACCGCCAAATTGTTGCAGGTGCGGGGTGAGCCATTGCGTGTCGAGCAACGCGAATTTTCGCGCGCGTAAATGTTCTACCAGAGCTACCAGCGTTATCTTCGATGCATCCGTGACGCGGTGGAACATTGATTCGCCGAAGAAAGCGCCACCGACCGCTACGCCATAGAGCCCACCAGCAAGCCTGCCTTCCTTCCATGCTTCGACGGAATGCGCGCAGCCGAGCTCATGCAATCGGGTATAGCTTTCAATAATTTCAAGATTGATCCACGTATCTTCGCGTTTCGCGCATTCCTCCACGACTTTCGAAAACGCGTTGTCCATCGTCGTTTCGAAAACTTTTTTTCGCATGAGACGCCGCAGCGCGTGTGGCACATGAAAATCTTCCAATGGCAAAATTGCTCGCGGATCGGGCGAAAACCATTGGATTGAGTCGTCCTCCATCGCCATGGGAAAAACACCGAGCCGATAACCTTGCAGCAAAAGTTCGGGATCGATCATGGCGGACGGAGTAAAAAGTTAAAACAGTGAAAGGATGCAGGGGAAAGGCATTCACCGTTTTCAACTATCGAATGTTTTAACCAATCGCTAGGTGCCATTCCGCAATCCATAATTGCAATACCCCGCGGTCTTCATAAAATACGTAGATGAAACGCATGTCGATCTTGCTCGTGATCGCATGCCTCGCTCTAAATGGCTGCGCGGACCCTCTCGAGCAACGTACTACGCAAGAAGTTCAGGGGCAGTTTGAGCGCGGCGTAACTGGTCAGGGAACTCTTGGTCCGTTGGAGCGACCTCCTGGCGACCCTGCTGCAGAGCATGGCGTCCCGCAGACTCATCCGTAGCGCGCTGAAGATGGCCGATAAATCAACGCACTCAAAGATTCTCATCCTCGATTTCGGCTCGCAGTACACTCAAGTCATAGCGCGGCGAATCCGTGAGTGCCAGGTATATTCAGAGATTATCCGTTTCGACACGCCTGCCGCTGAACTCGCCGCATTAAAACCGAATGGGCTGATCCTTTCTGGCGGGCCCGCCAGCGTTTACGACAAAGGCGCGCCGCAAATCGACCCACAGATTTTTTCGCTAGGCGTTCCCGTGCTGGGAATTTGCTACGGGCTGATGCTGATGGCGCATCGTCTCGGCGGACGCGTCGTATTTACGGGACGACGCGAGTATGGAGCGGGCATCTTGCACATTAAGAACGGTTCGGAACTCTTAGGGGGATTGGGCGAACAGCTCGACGTCTGGAACAGTCACGGTGACGAGGTGACGGCGTTGCCGAAAGGCTTTCGTGTCGCCGGAACCACTCAAGGTTGCGACTTCGCCGCAGTGGAGGATCCGCAACGGAAGCTATACGGATTGCAATTTCATCCCGAGGTCGCACACACGCCGCGCGGCAGAGAGATTCTTCAGAATTTTCTGTTTCACATTTGCCATTGCGCGATGGACTGGACAATGGGCTCATTCATTGAAGAGGCTTGCGCCCGCGTCAGAAAACAAGTCGGCGATCAAAAGGTCGTGCTCGGTTTGAGCGGCGGTGTTGATTCTTCAGTCACCGCTGCGCTCCTGCACAAGGCAATCGGCGACCAGCTGACGTGCATTTTTGTCAATAACGGGCTGCTCCGCGCGCGAGAGGAAGAAGTCGTGCAGCGCGTTTTCGGCGAGAACTTTCACGTGCGTTTAAAATATGTGGACGCCAGTCATCGTTTTCTCGCGCTGCTCAAAGGAGTGACCGATCCCGAAACGAAACGAAAGCTGATCGGCAATGAATTCATCGAGGTATTTCAACACGCCACCGAAGAACTCCTCGAGGAAAATCAGGGGACCGGTGAGCGCAAACTCGCCACGGCGAGTCCGTCACGTCGTACGCCAGGCCGGCACGGCGGCTACAAATTTCTAGCGCAAGGCACTCTTTATCCTGATGTGATTGAGAGCGTGTCGATCCAGGGCAATCCCGCGCAAGTGATCAAAAGTCATCATAACGTCGGAGGATTGCCTGAGAAAATGCATTTCGAACTCGTCGAGCCGCTGCGCCAATTGTTCAAAGACGAAGTGCGCCAGGCAGGATTACAGCTCGGTTTGCCGAAGGAAATCGTATACCGTCAGCCTTTTCCGGGTCCTGGCCTCGCCGTTCGCATTCTTGGAGAAGTTACGCCTGAACGTTTGTCAATTCTTCGCGAAGCGGACACCATCGTGCAGAGCGAAATGGAGGCGGCCGATTGGTATTACAAAGTCTGGCAGTCATTTGCTGTTTTGCTTCCTGTGCAATCGGTTGGCGTGATGGGCGACCAACGGACCTACGAAAACACGGTCGTGCTTCGCATCGTCGAAAGTCAGGACGGCATGACTGCCGACTGGGTGCGGCTTCCCTACGAATTGCTGGCGCGTATCTCGAATCGAATCAGCAACGAAGTCAAAGGCGTCAACAGAGTTTGTTACGACATCTCAAGTAAACCACCGAGCACGATCGAGTGGGAGTGAGATTTTCGAATGATTCTCAGCGTGTAGTACGAAGCCCTACACCCGGACAAAAAATCTAAAAAAAATGTTGACGCAGTGAGTAAGTGGCCCGCATTGTCGATCAAATTCAAACGGAGGACCGACAAAATGAAAACCCCTGGACTCATTGTAACGTTGCTATTGGCGGCATTTGCTTTTGCACCTGCGAAGCTGAATGCTCAGAGTAATCAAAAACAAGGCTATTCTGCCAAGCTGGTTTCACCGAGGCTTGGACAAGTTCTCTACGCTGGGCAGCAAGTCAGGATCGAGTGGAACCCCACGTTTCCCGATATGAGAAACTTGCACGCGTGCGAGATGGAGATTTGGCTGTCATTGGACGGCGGCAGGACGTTCTCGACGTGCATTACACCGGTGAGTACGAACAGAAGATATTTTGATTGGACTGTTCCGAACACGCCTACCACTGCAGCAGTCTTGGACGTTCGCTTCGGGTGTGAAATGTATTATCCCGAGACCGCTAGCCCTCAGCCGGCATCGACCTTTGTGATCGCGCAGAGCGCACCACCGGTGCACTAAATTCTGTCTACACGATCAAAAGTTTCGCGGCGATGCTCGCGAAAAAATGCGCTCAGTTCGACGCAGGTCGCTGATTTCAAACGTGTCACTGGCGTACAGTTTCGCAGGAGATGACTAATCAACCTGCGCGATTGCATTTATGAATTCGGAGAAATCCTTGCCGTTGCGGGCGGCATGATTGAGCGCGTCCAGGCGCGCGTTCATTGCGGCTTCCGGCAACGCTACGCGGAATGAATGTGCTTCGTTCATGAAAACGATTTCGTCCCATTGGATGGATGAAATCTCGTCGTTGAAGCGTGCCACTGCGCGGCCGCGGAAAAACGCTCGCGTTGTTTCCGGCGGATTGAAGATGGCTGCCTTGATTTCCTCCTCGTTCGTGACGCGGCGCATCAGACCTTTGCGCAACAGCTCATAATACAGTCCCTGGTCGAGATCGAGATTGTGATATTCCAGGTCGATGGATTGCAGCCAGGGATCGCTCCATGAAAGTTTTTCCTCCTCCTGCAATGCATCCAGCAAGAACTTCTTTGCCGCCCAGTCGATCCGGTCTCGCGTCGACATAACGTCCCGCTCGAGATCGTTGAGCACATTTTCCCACTCGCGTAGTATCCATTGTCGATCTTCGTTCGGGCCGTTATTGAGTTTGCTCGCAGCGCGCAAGTAAATCCGTTGCACATCGATCGCAGAGATTTTGCGCCCATCTTTGAGTTCGATGATCCAATCGTACGTCTGATCGCGGCTGATCGATTTGTTTGCATCAACAGGCTGCGCGATCTCAAGCTCCGGCGCTTCCCCGCTCTCAATCAAGTCGAGCATCAGCGCGGTGGTTCCAATCTTCATGGCGGTTGCCCATTCGCTCATATTTGAGTCGCCAAGAATAACGTGGAACCGGCGATAACGGCTCGCGTCAACGTGCGGTTCGTCACGGGTATTGATCAGGGGGCGCCGATTCATCGTATCGATGCTCACAACCACACTGAAGAAATCGGCGCGCTGCGAGATCTGATAGATGCCGGGCTCGCTTTGCGCACTTTCGGCTTCAATGCCCATCTTGCCGGCGCCTGCGAAGATTTGGCGGGTAATGAGAAACGGCAGTATTCCGGCGACGATCCGATCCCACGCGACATCGCGTCTCATCAGGTAATTGTCGTGGCAACCGTAACTGTGCCCGGCAAAGTCGGTGTTGTTTTTGTAAAGCCGAACTTCAAATCCGGAGGGCAACTTCTGATTTCTGCGTCGGGCGCACTCGGCCAGTATGCGTTCCCCAGCTTTGTCCTGTGCAACGATCTGCTGAAGAGTTGTGCACTCCGGCGTGGAATATTCCGGGTGTGCGTGATCGTTGTAAAAGCGCGCGCCATTTGAAAGCACCAGATCGCTTTTGATTTCCTCGAAGCTGAGCGGGCGACGTTTATCGATCTCGTAATAGGCCGATTCGTCGGTGTCCTGAAGTAATTCTCGAGCTCGAAAGCCTCGGGCGTCGAGATGCGGATCTTCCAGCTCGTAATCCCATTTCATCAGCGCACCGTTCTCGGTATAACGCCGGACCAGTTCGATCGACTCGGCTACGACATCGACAGTCTCGGCACCGCCGAGAGTGATGCCATATTCCGTCTCCAACCCAAAGACGCGTTTCATCAGATCCTGCACTTTTCCGATGTCACTCGGCCAATGTACGAATGGAGATCAAGCTAAACCGGTGAGACGCTGTGCTCATTTTCCCTTCGCAGGCATCAGATCACGCCAAAGGTTGCACGCGCTCGCGCGTCGGAGGCCGGTTTGACAGGCGAAATTTTGACGACGTTTTCTGGGTCGTAATCGATCAGCTTGAGCCAGTCTTCGGTGACGTCGGTAGTAGGGAAAATATCGTTCTCCATGTACTCGGCGTTAAAGGCCAGCTGCAAATCCGCTTCGCGAATTCCTTGCTCCTGTTGCGTGGCGATGGCCCGCTTAATCGCCATCGCTTTTGCACGCTCCACAATCGAGGCGATGATCGCGCCACTGATAAGATCGCTACGGTAAAGCGTCTCCTTGCGTCCGCTGCGCAGCGTCACTTCCAGGAATTTGTTCTCGTCGCGGCGCGTAAACTGCCAGTCGACAAAGCGCTCGATCAGACGCTCAATCGATGCCGCCAGGCCATCGACTTCCTTGGCAAGCACTCCGTCGTAAGGAAGATCATCTGTGAGATAGATGCCGTAGATTTCCCGCGCGCCCTCTTTATCTGGCCGGTTAACTTTTATTTTTCGATCGATTCGGCCCGGGCGCAAAATTGCCGGGTCAATCAAGTCGGCGCGATTGGAAGCAAGGATGATGACGACGTCGTTGAGCGAATCGATCCCATCCATCTCCGAACAAAACATCGGGACCAGCGTTGAAAGAATGTTTGAATGACGCGATGCGCGGCGCGTGCCAAGAATCGATTCAGCTTCGTCGATAAATAGAAATGGCATGAAACCCTCGCCGCGTTTCTCGCGAGCAGTGGCAAAAATTTCGCGCACCATTCGTTCCGATTCGCCGACCCACATGTTCAGAATCTCGGGACCCTTGACGTGCATGAAATATTCCTGCATCTCAGCACCGGTTTTTTCACGAAGCTGCTTGGTCAAATTGTAAGCGGTCGCTTTACCGATCAGCGTCTTCCCGCAACCCGGTGGACCGTAAAGCAGAAAACCCTTCGGTGTGGCATGCTGAAATTTTTGGAAAAGATCCGCGTGCAAAAGTGGGAGCTCGATCGCGTCCTTGATCGCTTGCAGCGCGGCTTCCTGACCGCCGACCTTTTCCCACGGCAACTCGGGCACATTGTCTAGATAATGTTCGTGAGATTTAGTGCTCGAGAGCGTTTCCAACGCCATCCGGTAGTTTGAGTCAACACGGACTTCGTCGCCTGATTTTAAGGTAGAATGAGCAAGATCAGCCGAACGCTGTAACACCATCGACTGCAAGCCGTGCTCCGATCCCACACGCAATCGGTCCTTGCCTAACACCTCGGTGATTTTTGTCACCGGACCAGCTGTCTCAAATCCAAGATCACCGACAATGACGAAGGCTTCATTGACGAGCACCCGGGTTCCTTTTTTCAGTTTCGCAAGCGGAATGCGCGGATCGATATTGCAGTAGTAATCC
>WNGB01008327.1_pt1 | contig 16914 bp, 13 predicted proteins | sample 5400681 | NCBI WGS metagenome assembly WNGB01 (sample SAMN13153367, study PRJNA577476) | soil metagenome | isolation source: 115 cm soil or saprolite under grassland replicate 2 | place: USA:California | collected 2016-06-15 | reverse complement strand
CACCAGCTCGATCCGCGAATATCAGAGTGATCAACCGTCGCGTCAGCCACCTCGACCGCCGCTCTCTCTGCTCCAGAATCACGGGAGGAAACCGAAAGAGCATTCCTTAGACTTGACCGGTCGTCCCATATCAGAACGCGGGACGGCGCGGGGCGCGCCGTCTCCGCCGCGGCGTCCGGCTCGCCGCCGCCGCTTCCCTTCGCCCGGACTCTCCACCGTCGAGCAACCGCACCAGCGCCGCCTTGCGGCAGACGGCGAACCCCAGCGCCGACTCCACCAGCTCGTCCGGGCGGACGGGGGCGGCCAGGCTGAGCACCACCTCGCGGATCGACCGAGAGAGCTTCTGGGCCACGCCGACGCCTCCTCCGGCGACGAACAGGTCGACGATCCCCAGGTCGAAGCACGTCCGGCGCGCGGCCCGGACGGCTTCGCTCCCCGTGCGCGCGACCTGGACGCGGTGGCCGCGTGCGCGGAACATGGCCGCGAAGGCGCGGGCGCAACGCCAGTCGGGGTCGACGAGCAGCACCGTCCGACAGCGCATCCCCGCCCCCGAGCAAGGGACGTACCATCCACCGCCGCCGCCCGGGACCGCGGCCCGCGCCTGTGCGGTCACGAAGGTGCGAGTCGCCGTATACGCGCTATACGCGACAGCGATCGCCGCCCCTGTCCGACTTTCGGCCATCGTGTCGCGGCTCCGGCCATCTCCGCGCGTTCCCTTCCCGCGGCGCCCCCCCCGCGCACCCTCGACTTGCGGACGCGGCGAGTGGCGGCACGGCGGTTGCTCACCAGAGCTTCGCCCGAGTCCAGGTATACGCAGGAGGCTCGGCAGATGGAGGGGACGATGGCGGAGACGAACGTGGGCCGTGTCTGGCTCGTGGTGGCCATGCTCACGGCGGCCGCGCTGCCGGCGTGGTCGCAATCACGCGTGACGGGCAGCGACCTCGAAGGGACGGCCCGGGACGACAGCGGCGCCGTCCTTCCCGGAGCCAACGTCACGGCCACGAACGTGGAGACCACGGTCGTGCGCAGCACGGCCTCCGACTCCCAGGGCCGATACCTGCTGCCCGCGCTCGCGCCCGGCGTGTACCGGGTGACGGCGGAGCTGTTCGGGTTCGGTACCCGCACCCGCGAGAACGTCGCCCTCCTCCTCGGCCAGGCCGCCATCGTCGACTTCACGCTCGGCCTCTCCGGCAAGTCGGAGGCCGTCACGGTGACGGAGAGCGCGCCCATCCTCGACGCGCGCCGGACGGCGGTGGCGGCCGTGATCGGCACACGGCAGATCGAGAACCTCCCGATCGCCGGCCGCAACTTCATCGCATTCTCCGTCCTGACTCCCGGCGTCACCACCGACCGCAGCGCGCAGGGCGTCGCCGGCACCACCGGGCTGTCGTTCACCGGCCAGTCCGCGCGCGCGAACAACGTCATGGTCGACGGGTTCGACAACAACGACGCGACGGTCGGAGGCGTGCGCGCCCTGTTCAGCCAGGACGCCGTGCGCGAGTTCCAGGTGCTCACGGATTCCTACTCGGCGGAGTTCGGGAGCGCCTCCGGGGGCGTCGTCAACATCGTGACCCGCAGCGGCACCAACGACCTCCACGGCCAGGCCTTCGCCTTCTTCCGGCACGACCGTCTCAACGCGCGCGACTACTTCGAGACCCACGACGCGTTCGGCCGCGACGCGCAAGGCGCCAAGGCTCCCTTCCGGCAGCTCCAGTGGGGGGGGACCCTCTCCGGGCCCGTGCGCAAGGGCAAGACCTTCTTCTTCCTCTCGTTCGAGAAGGGCGACACGGACGCGACCCGCTCCGTGAACATCGCGCCCGACGTGGCCGCCGTCCTGCGCGCCCGCGGCTTCCCGGTGGACACCGGCTTCGTGCCCTACGTCGTGCGCTACACGCAGGCCCTGGCCAAGCTCGATCACCAATGGTCCCCGCGGAGCACGCTCGTCCTGCGCGGCAGCTTCTCGGACGGCCGCGACGAGAGCGCGGATCCCTTCGGAGGCACGGTCGCACGCAGCCGCGGCGCGGCCCTCGCCCGCACGGACTGGTTCATCTCCGCGGCCCAGACCAACGTGCTCTCCGACCGGTGGCTCAACGAGGTCCGGTTCCAGGGGGCGCGTCTCGACCAGGCCGCGCAGTCCCTCGACCCGCTCTGCGACGGCATCTGCGACCAGAGCGACGAGGGCGGTCCCTCGGTGACGCTGCCCGGCATCGCGTCCGTGGGCCGCTCGAGCTCGACGCCCCAGCCGCGCCTCCAGGACCGGTTCCAGCTCGCCGACACCGTGAGCTACTTCGGGGGCGGCCACCTCCTCAAGGCCGGCCTCGACCTCGAGATCACGGACACGAAGCGGTCCTCGCTGCCGTCCTACTTCGGCGGGGCCTACATCTTCACGAACCTTCCGGGGGCCGCCCTCGCCGCCGTCGGCCTGCCGCCGCGTGCCCAGCCCGTCACTGCTCTCGAAGCGCTCACGCTCGGCTTGCCCGCCGCCTACATCCAGGGATACGGCGAGCCCACGATCAGCTATCCCCATCGGGAGCTGGCCGCCTTCCTGCAGGACGAGTGGCGCATGACGCCGCGGGTCACGCTGCGCGCGGGCGTGCGCTACCAGAGGCAGTACTGGGAGGCGGGACACTTCGTCCTGCCCGCCCCGGGCGGCTCGACCTTCGCGTACGACTTTCCCCAGGACCGCAACAACGTCGCGCCGCGGCTCGGGCTGTCGTGGGACGCGCGCGGCGACGGACGGACCTGGCTCCACGGCGGCTACGGGATCTTCTTCGCCGATCACATCACCGCCGCCGCGGGCGTGGCCGACATCGTGGACGGCCGAGACCACGTGCGGGTGTACTCCCGGCTGTTCCCGGCCTCGGTGGCGGGCTGGCGGGCTCCCGGCCGGCGCCTCGCGGAGCCGGCCACGGGCGCGCCCGCGGTCGTGGCTCTCGATCCCGGCTTGCAGACGCCCTACGCGCACCAGGCCGCGGGCGGGTTCGACCAGGCCCTCGGCGCCGACTTCGTGCTCGGCGCCAACGTCATCTACGTGCGTGGCCGCCATCAGCTCGGCACCATCGACTACAACCCGGTACTGCCGGACCTGGGTCCCGGACGCCGTCCCAACGACGTCGGCGGCCGCGCCGGGACCTCGGCCACTCTCCCGCAGTACACGTCCTACGGCCAGAGCTGGTACAAGGGGCTCGCCGTCTCCCTGAACAAGCGATTCAGCCACGGTTACGAGTTCCTGGCCTCCTACACGCTGTCGAAGGCGGAGGACACCGTCAACGACTTCTACTCCACGCCCCAGGCCCAGGGCCGCGGCCGCAACCCCGCGGATCCGCGCGGCCTGCCCCTCGGCTTCGATCCGACCTTCGAGCGCGGCCCGTCCTACAACGACCAGCGCCATCGGTTCGTGCTCAGCGGCGTGTATCAGATGCCCTGGAGACTCCAGATGTCGGGGGTCTTCACCGCGGCCTCTGGCCGCCCTTTCACGGCGGTGGCGGGGCTGGACCTGGACGGCAACGGCGACAGCGCGGCCGACCGCGCCCGTCGCAACCCCGCCGACCCCGCCAGCAGCGTCGGCCGCAACCGCGAGCTCACGGACCCCGAAGTCACCCTCGACCTGCGCCTGAGCCGCACGTTCAAGCTGCGCGGCCGCGGCACGATCGAGGCGATCTGTGACGTCTTCAACGTCCTCAACGCGGTCAACGCGGTCGCCGTGAACAACGTGTTCGGGGCGGGCGCCTTCCCCGCGCAGCCGGCCGCGAACGCCGCGAGCCAGGTCACGTACGGCCAGTACCAGCGGGTCTCGCCCCCGCGCCAGGTCCAGCTCGCGCTGCGGCTCGGCTTCTAGGTCGGCTTTCGATGATTCGAGCCCTCCGGTCCTCCGTGCTCGCCGCCATCGCGCTGGGTGTTCCCTTCGGGGCCTCGGCGCGGGCGGCGGAGATCGCCGTGGTCAAGAGCGGGCCGGTGGCGGCCTGGCAGCCCGCGCTCAGCGCGCTGCGTGCCGCCCTCCCCGGGCATACCGTGAGCGAGTACGACCTCGAGAACAGCCGCGCGGAGTCGGCGCGCGTGGTCCCCACCGTGCGCGGGCGGGCGGCGGTGGTCGTCGCCTTCGGACCGCTGGCCGCCCAGGTCATGCGCGAGATGCTCACCGGCGTTCCCCTCGTGTACTGCATGGTGAACGACCCGGCCGAGATCGGCCTTCAGGGCGCCTCCAACACGACCGGCGTCGTCCTCTTCGCGCCCGTGCGCAACCAGCTTGCCGCCTTTCGCGCCGTCAACCCCACGGCCCGCCGCGTGGGCATCGTGGTCAGCTCTCCGGCCGCACGGCGCTACGCGGACGAAGCCGTCCGCGCGGGCTCCGGGCTGGGGCTGGAGATCGTGGTCGTGGGGATCACGTCCGTGACGCAGGTGCCGCAGACCATGCGCGAGATGCTGACCGGCCGTCAGGCCGTGGATGCCGTGTGGATGCTGCCCGACCCCATCCTGACCGACAACGCGACGCGGAGGTTCATGCTGACGGCGGCCCTGGGCGCGCGCAAGCCCGTGTACGCGTCGTCGGCCGCGCTCGTCGCCGAAGGCGCGCTCGTGAGCCACGCACCGGACCTCGCGTCCATCGGCCAGAGCGCGGGCGAGCTCGTCAGCCGGATCCTCGCCGGCCAGAAGGCGGAACGGCTGCCGCCCGTCGTCCCCCGCAGCGAGGTCTTCATCAACAAGCGCATCGCGGACAACCTGAGGCTCGCCCTCACCCCGCAGGTGTTGCAGGCCGCGAAGCTCTTCTAGTGAACGCGGCGGCCGGCCCGTTTGCGTTTCCTTCCGCTCAGGCCAGGCTGAAATGCAGCTCGCCGAGGCCCTCGAGCGTCGAGGTGAGCCGGTCTCCGGCCTTGAGCCACACCTGCCGCCCCTTCGGATAACCCGAGATCACCCCTTCCGGTGTGCCCGTGAAGATGATGTCGCCGGGCTTGAGGGTGAAGTACTTCGAGATGTAGCTGATGAGCGCCGCGCAGCCGAACACCATGTCCGCCGTGTTCGACGACTGGCGCACCTCGCCGTTGACGCGGCACTCGATCTTGAGCCGGTTGGGATCGGGCACCTGGTCGGCGGTGACGAGGTAGGGGCCGATGGGAGCCGAGCCGTCGAGGGTCTTGCCGAGCATCCATTGGCTGGACACCCGCTGGAGGTCGCGCGCGGTGAAGTCGTTGCCCGTGCCGTAGCCGAGCACGTAGGACAGGGCGTCTTTCTCGCCGACGTTGCGCGCCGTGCGCCCCAGGACGATCACGAGCTCGACCTCGTAGTCGAACTGCACGGCCGCCTCCTGCGAGACCTTGATGATCCCGCGGTGGCCGTTGAGCGCGCTGTTGTACTTGTTGAAGAGGATCGGCTGGGTGGGCACCGGACTACCCGTCTCCGCCGCGTGCTTCCGGTAGTTGAGCCCGACGCAGACGATCTTCTCGGGGTTCGTGACGCAGGGTCCGAAGTCGGCCTTGCTCTCGTCGATGAAGAGGTCTTTCCGCGTACTCGCCATCGCCTTCGCGAGAAGGGCTTGGAGCTGAGCGCCTCCGCCTCGTTGGATGACCTCGTCGATGGTGGTGGGGGCCTTCTCGTGAAACGCGCTCTCTGCCTTGCGCACGTCGAGCAGGCCGCGCCCGGTCTTGACGGCGAGGCTCAGTTCGCCGTCCTGGCGGATGGTGGCGAACGTCATGCCCCGCGGCATGTCCTCGTTCGCGGGTTTCCCGGCTCCCTCCGCGGTGGCGGTCGTTCCGGAGGCGGCGAGGAGGCCGCCCGAGACAGCGGCGCCCGCTCCAGCGAGGAACGTCCGGCGGCTTTGGTTCATCGCGACCTCCTGTCGGTCATCTATTCCTCCCAGCGGAAGCGCGCGACCGCGAGCGCGCCGAAGAGCGCCGCGAACGCGAGCAGCACGCCGATCGTCGGCAACGTGGCCAGCAGCGAGGCCCCGCGCCAGGTCGTGGCGTCGAGGCCGTCGACGGCCCAGCGCGCCGGGATCGCGAGCGTGACTTTCTGCAGCCACGCGGGAAATAGGAACGAGGGCACCCACGCCCCGCCGAGCATCACCATCAACAGGACGGCCAGGATGGCCACCCCGCGCGTGGCCTGCGGGGTCTTGCCGAGCGCGGCGATCAAGAGACCGAAGATCGAGGCCATCACCGCCGTGGCCAGGCACACGCCCACGAAAGCGATCCAGCTCCCCGCGATGCGGATCCGGAACACGGCCATCCCGAAGGCGAACGTCACCGCCAGGCTCATGAGGGCGATGAGGGTCCCGCTCGTCCCCTTGCCGGCGAGCAGGAGTCCGCGCGAGAGAGGCGCGGCGCGCAGGCGCTTCCACAGCCCCTGCTGCCGCTCCAGCAACATCCCGATCGCGAGGTCGATGCAGGCGAACAGGAGGAACTGCACCCCCATGCCCGCGAAGGAGTGGGCGAAGCCGTTGTAGGGGACGCCTCTGCGCACGGTCACCGCTTCCTCATGCGTCGTGTACGGCATGGCGAGGCCGGCGGTTGCCGGGGACGCGCCCGGCGCCGGCGAAGCCTTGTCGCGCTCGTACCAGCGGTTCACCGCGCCGAGCATCTCGGCCAGTGCTTGCCGGTCGCCCTCGGGCATGGCGCCGGCGGATTTCAACTGCTCGAGCGACTGCTGCGTGAGCCGGCGGCCCTGGGCTCCGCCGAACATCTCGGCGCTCACCGCCTGCATCACGTGTTCGGTCAGGACGCCGCGCACCATGGCCAGCTCGGCCCCGTGCGAGGGGTCGTAGAGGAGCTGGAGCTCAGGCTTGGCCGCGCCCCCGAAGAACGCCTGGCCCGCCGCGTCTCCGAAGCCCGCGGGCACCACGACCGCCACCGTCGTCTTGCCCCGCCGCACTGCCTCGCGCGACTCGTCCACCGTCCCGCCGCTCACCTCGAGCATCTTGTCCGCGGAGAGGCCGTGAACGATCGCGTTGGAGATGACGCTCCGATCCTGGTCCACCACGCGCACGGGCACACGCGCCTTCTCCGTGCTCTGGTTGCCCGAGAAGATGAAGCCGAAGAACGAGGCGATGGCGACGGGAGCGGCGAAGCTCATGATCACCGCGCGCCGGTCGGTGAAGAACAGCAGCAGGTCCTTGCGCACCATGGCGCGCCACGCCTGGAGTGCCATCAATCCCTCAATGTGCGTCCGGTGAGGGTCAGGAAGACCGTCTCCAGGTCCCCGCGCTCGCTCACCACGTGGTCGTAGGCGACCCCGCGCTGTTGCAAGAGCGACAGCACGGCGGGGGCGCCGGCCGCGAGGTCGTCGAGGGCGACGGTGAGGACGCCGTCCGTGACCTCCGCCGAGGCCGCGGCGGGCAACGCGCGCAGGGCGTCGACCAGGCCCGGGCCCGCCTCGCCGCGCAGCTCGACGTTCAGCCGCCGCGACGCCGGGAGGAGCCCGTAGAGGCCGCGCACGGTGTCGTTCGCGATCACGCGGCCGCGGTCCACGATCACGATGCGGTCGCAGAGCCGCTCCGCCTCTTCCATGTAGTGCGTCGTGTACACGAGCGACTTGCCGCGCGCCCGCAAGGCCTCGAGGTTGTCGAAGATGGCGTTGCGGCTCTGCGGGTCGATGCCCACCGTCGGCTCGTCGAGCAGGATGAGCTGCGGGTCGTGCAACAGCCCCGCGGCCAGGTTCAGGCGCCGCTTCATCCCGCCGCTGAACGTCTTGACCTTGTCGCGCGCGCGGTCGGCGAGGCCGACGAACGCGAGGCCGGAGGCGATGGTCGTCTCCAGGGCCGCTCCGGCCAGGCCGTAGAGGGCCCCGAAGAACCGCAGGTTCTCGCGCGCGGGCAGCTCGTCGAAGAGCGCGAGGTCCTGGGGCACGAGGCCGATGGAGGCTTTGGCCGGGTCGGTGTCGCCGCGCAGGGCCTGGCCGTTGATCCGGACTTCGCCGGCATCGGGCGGCAGGATGCCCGCGATCATCCCCACCGTGGTGCTCTTGCCCGCCCCGTTGGGGCCGAGAAGTCCCACCAGCTCGCCGGCGCCGACCGTGAACGAGACGTCGGAGACGGCGGTGAGCGGCCCGAAGGACTTGCGCAGGTTCCGCGCGTCGAGAACCGGCAGCATGTGGGTCGGATCCTATCGCATCGCTCCTTCCCGGAGACAGCGCGGGCGGCGGCCCCTCAGCGCTTCGACAGCGTGTTGTTGTCCCCGTTCGCGATCCACAGGAAAGAGCCGTCGAAGGCGACGCCCCAGGGATTGGGGCCGACGGGGGGCTCGTCGAGGATGGCGCCATCGGCCAGTCGAAGCTTGACCACCGTGTTCGTGAGGCCCTTCGTCACCCAGATGGCCGAGCCGTCGAAGGCGACGTGGCGCGCCTCGCCTCCGACCCGGTAGCGCCCCACGCGCACGCCATCCGCGACGCGGAGCTTCGTGACGACGCCCCCGGAGTGGGCGATCCACAGGTGCTCGCCATCGAAGGCCAGGCCCCAGGGAGAGGGATCGATCGGGTAGCTCGCGAGCACCGCGCCGTCGCTGGGACGGATCTTCTCGATGCTCGCGCAGCTTCCGCTCAGGACCCAGATGCTCGTGCCGTCGAACGCGATGCCCATGGGGTTGCAGGAGACCGAGAACGTCCCCAGGTTCGTACCATCGCTGGCCCGCAGCTTCGTGACGTTCGTCGAACCGTTGTCACCGATCCAGATGTTCTCGCCGTCGAAAGCCATCTGGTAGGGGAAGGGCCCCGCGGGAAAGGTGCCCATCACGGAGCCGTCCGACGCGCGGAGACGAGTGACCGTGTTGTCGGTGAAGTTCGAGACCCAGACGCTCAGCCCGTCGAAGACGAGCCCTTGAGGCTGGGCACCGACCGGAAACACGCCCAGCGGCGCGCCGTCGCTCGCGCGCACCTTCGAAACGCTGTTGTCGGCGTAGTTGGCGGTCCAGATGGCTTGTCCGTCGAACACCACTGCCGTCGGGGAGGCACCGGTCGGGACGTCCACGGCGTTTCTCGCGGAGTGGTACCAGCGCAGGGTCGCGACCCGCAGGGGATTCGCCCGTGTCGGCGGGGCCGCCCAGGTCGCATCCGCCAGGAGCACGCCTCCCACCACGAGGATGGCCGTCGAGAAACGATGCCGAGCGATCTGCACGAGTCACCTCTGCCAGCGGGCTAAGGACCGCTATGACTGACGCGTAGGAAGCCGGCCAGACGTATCAGGCACCCCTTCGACGTCCCAAGGTGAGCCACGTCACGCCGGTGGAGCGGTTGGGCGTGATGCGAATCATGAACGCTCGCTCCCTCGCGCTCGTAGAGTGCTGACGCGAGCATCCAGGAATTGAGTTTCGCCGTGGGCCGGCCCGTGGCCGGCCACACGGAGAGAAGGTCTACCGGTTATCGGTATCGATGTTTCGTGGAGGTTGCACGTGAAGCGATTGGCCTGCCTTCTCGGGGTTTCCTTCGCTGTCCTGCTCGTCGTCGCGCCGTCGGAAGCAGCCCCGCCCGCGCGGCCGGCGACGGGCACAGAGGTGCCGGACGAGGTCCTGGTGAGCGTCAAGCCCGGGGCGAACGTTCAGACCGTCGCGCGCGGGGTAGGCGCCCAGGTCCACGGCGTGCTCGAAGGTCTGGGCGTCCACATCTTGAAGGTGCAACCGGGAGCGGTGGCGCGCACCGTGGCCGCCCTGTCCCGGAACCCTCAAGTCGAGTTCGCGGAGCCCAACGGATACCTGCACAGCTTCCCCAACCCGGACGATCCCTATGACGACACGACCTGCTATTCCACCTCGAGTGGGGAGTGCCTCACCCAATGGGCCTGGAACAAGGTGAACGCCTACGCGGCCTGGGACATCACGGTCGGCAGCCCGTCCGTGCGCGTGGCCGTCGTCGACACCGGCCTCGACGTCGGCGACCCGGGGTATGTCTTCCCGGACTACACCGGGCACGAAGACATCGTGTCCTGCCAGACGCCCATCGTCCACAGCTTCGTCTCCGGCGAGAGCGGCAACGACGACAACGGCCACGGCACGCACGTCTCGGGCACGATCGGCGCGTGCTCGAACAACGCCACCGGCGTGGCGGGCGCGAACTGGCAGGTCCAGCTCATGGGCGTGAAGGTGCTGGATTACTCGGGATCGGGCTCCCTCTCGGCGGTGGCTTCCGGCATCCGCTGGTCCGCGGACAACGGGGCCAAGGTCATCAACCTGAGCCTCGGCACGTCGTCACCGTTCAAGACGCTCGAGCGGGCGGTGAATTACGCCTGGAACAAGGGCGCGGTGCTGGCCTGCGCGGCGGGGAACGGTGGCACGGGCGCGCGCACCTATCCGGCCGCCTACACCAACTGCATCGCCGTGGCCGCCACCGACGAGAACGACGCCAAGGCGGACTTCTCGAACTACGGCGCGAGCTGGGTGGACGTGGCCGCGCCCGGCGTCAACATTCTGTCGACGATGCAGGACCAGTGGGACTGGTGCTTCCTGTGCTACGGGTACGGATACCTCGAGGGATACGACGCGCTGTCGGGCACGTCCATGGCGACGCCGCACGTGGCCGGGCTGGCCGCCCTGGTGTGGGCGCGCGGAGAATGCACCACGAATGCGTGCGTGCGCGCCAAGATCGAATCGACGGCCGATCCCATCGCGGGTACGGGCACGTACTGGAAGTACGGCCGTGTGAACTATCTCAGCGCGGTGAACTGATGGCCGCCCGGGGCGGGTAGAACCCTCACGGCTTCTTCGCCGCAGCCTCGATCTCTTCCCGGAGGGACTTGTACAGGTGCGGCGGAGAGCCGGCGAGACCTCCCACCGCGGCGGCGCTCCACAGGCGCATCCCCGGACGGCCGCCGACGGCCTCGTAGACGGCGATCCGGTCCTCGTTCGACGAGAGCTGTCCACCGATGGTCCGGCTTGAGACGGTCCGATTGCCGCCGGGACCAGCTCGGCGGCCGTCGGGATTGCTCGTGCCCGTGCCGACTTCGAGGGTGCCGCGCCGGCCGACCCGCACCGCGATCAGGATCTCCGCCTGCTCGGGACGCGTCGTCACGCTGTAGCGGCCCCACTTCTCGATGTCCTTTCGTATCGCTTCCAGCGCGTCACGTTCCTCGGTCAGGGTGTCGGCGGCGACCGCGGAGATCTGGTCCGCGCTCACGAAGCTGTCGCCGCCGACGTCGTAGCCCAGCGCCACGTAGCGGGCCCTCTCCAGCAGGGCCGGCACTCTGGTCTTCGGCGCCGCGCCGGCCGCGGAAGGGAGCGCCACCAAGGTCAGCAGCAAGACGCACGATTGCACACGCATCATGGTTCCCTCCATCGCTGAACGAACTCGGGACGAAACTCGCGGTCGTTGAAACAGCGTCAAGCAACCCGTGTGCCGCTTCCGTGCAGCGCGGATCCATTGACTGGCCACGCACGGCCGAAGCGTAGCGGCCAGCCGATGACCTCCGGCGAGGTCAAACCTGTCCGCACGACCGGACGTGGACGTGCATTCACCGCGTTCGATCAGGGGACATAAGGGCCCTTGACCTCTCCCCAGCCCCAGGCCGGCATCGGCGAGTCCGCCGTCACCGTGGCCCCTGGTTGCGAATTCAGGACGGCCAGGCGCGTCCCCCATTCCAGATAGGCGACGAAGGCGGAACGGAACTCGGGGTCGGCGGGGACTCCGATCTCGTCCGTGCACTCCAGCAGGAGAGAGAGCCAGCGCTTCCGCTGGGTCTCGGTGAGCGCGCGCCCGAGGTGGCGCTCGATCATGTGGGGGTGGCCCCCGTGCTCGCCGCTGTACGCCTTCGGCCCGCCCAGGACCTCGGCGATGAAAGCGGCCACGTGCGCGGAGTGCTCCGGCGACATCTGCGCGAACACGGGCGCTAGCGTGGGATCGGAGGGGACGCGGCCGTAGAACGTCTCGAGCAGCTTCGAGATGGCCGGCATTCCACCCATCCACTCGTAGAGCGTCGGGACCTTCCGGGATTCTCCCATCTTCGCACCCGCTTTCTCGTCAACGACGACCACGGGTGCTCCGTGCCTCGTCGCACACCGCGGCCGAATCCCTGCGGCAATGGTAGCGCCAACGCTCGCCGTTACCCGACGTTAGTCGCCACTAGACCGGATCGGAGAATGGTCTCGATGCCAACGAAGACCGCTGGACCCTCCTCGATCCATGGTGCATGACCGGCGCCTTCGAGCGAGAGAAGGCGCGCGTTCCGCAGGAGCGACGCCCAGGCCCTGCCTCCGCCGTAAGGCGCACTCCGATCTTTCGTGCCGTGGACGGTCAGGACAGGCGCCTCCACCTTGGCGAAGTCCTCCGCCGTGAGGGTCAGGGACTGGATGGAGGGAAGGATCGCTCCTGTCCAGTACGGCATGAAGTTCCGTTCGTTGGGGAGGTCGCAGCGGTCCCAGTGGATCTTGTCGGCGTCTCTGGGGTCCGTCACGTAGATGACGCGCAGGACCGACCAGAACTTCCGGCAGAACTCCTCCGGCTTGTACGAGGCCCGCTCCTTCTCGATCTCACCCAGATTCGCGAAGACGTCGCGGAGCACGGGATCGGTGTTGGTGATGTCCGCCGGGTAGGGCTTGTCGTAGTGCGGCCCCATCGCGCCGATCTGCACGATGCGATCGACGTGCGCCGGGTACTTCATCGCGTACAGGATCACCATCAGGCCCATGTACGAGTGCCCGATGAGCGTGAGACGGTCGAGGCCGAAGTGACGCCGCAGGGCGTCGAGGTCGTCCACGTCGTTGTGGATGCCGCGCTCGAGAAGGGCCGGATAGGTGACTGTGTCGGAACGGCCGCGATTGCGAACGTCGTAGAAGACGAGCGTCCGGCCCGGCGCGAGGCACGAGAAGTCCGCCAGCAGATGGAAGCCGTTCGGCAGGACCACGACCTGCGGGCCCGAGCCGACGGTCTGGAACCACAGACGAAGCCCATCGTCGGTCGTCACGTAACCCTCGGCAGGGAACATCGCTGGACCTCCGAAGCAAGCGCGACCACGAACTCGGTCCGGACCGAGTTGAGCGTGCCACTATCAACCCGTTCCGGAACGGGTAACGGCAAGCAAAAGAAAGCGGCCGCAGGGGCGAAGAGCCCGCGGCGGCCGCGGAACGGATGCGAGACTGAACTAAAGACTCAGATACGCGAACCCTCGAGGAACGCCTTCAGCTTGCGCGACCGCGACGGGTGACGCAGCTTGCGCAGCGCCTTGGCCTCGATCTGCCGGATGCGCTCGCGGGTGACCGCGAACGACTGGCCCACTTCTTCCAGCGTGTGCTCGGACCCGTCGCCCAGGCCGAAGCGCATCTTGATGACCTTCTCCTCGCGCGGAGTCAGGGTCTTCAAGAGAGCCTCCGTCTGCTCCTTCAGGTTGATGTTGATCACGGCCTCCGACGGCGAGACCACGTTGCGGTCCTCGATGAAGTCGCCGAGATGCGAATCCTCTTCCTCGCCGATCGGCGTCTCCAGCGAGATCGGCTCCTGCGCGATCTTCAGGACCTTGCGCACCTTCGAGACCGGGATGTCCATCCGCTTCGCGATCTCCTCCGACGAAGGCTCGCGGCCCAGCTCCTGGACGAGCGCGCGCGACGTGCGGATGAGCTTGTTGATCGTCTCGATCATGTGCACGGGGATACGGATGGTGCGGGCCTGGTCGGCGATGGCGCGGGTGATGGCCTGGCGGATCCACCACGTCGCGTAGGTCGAGAACTTGTAGCCGCGCTTGTACTCGAACTTGTCCACCGCTTTCATGAGCCCGATGTTCCCCTCCTGGATGAGGTCCAGGAACTGCAAGCCGCGGTTCGTGTACTTTTTGGCGATGGACACGACCAGGCGAAGGTTCGCCTCCACCAGCTCCTTCTTGGCCGCCTCCGCGCGGATCTCGCCCTCCACGACCGTGCGCAGCTCGCGCTTGAGCTCGTCCGTGGGCGCGTCGAAGTCGTCGGAGATCGAGCGCAGCCCCTCGCGCTGGTCGCGGATCTGCTTGCGCAGGATCGCGCGGTTCTCTTCCGACTTCGAGGCCTTGACCCTCACCTCGATCTTGTCGATCGTGCGCTCGGCCTCGCGGATGCGCTCGACAGACTCGCGCAGGCGCTCGACCAGCCGCCGCTTGACCGGCTCCGCGAACTCGATGCGCTGGATGGACAGCGACATGCGCACGCGCAGGCGGGCCAGCTTCCACTTCGCGCGCACGTACTTCGGCTCGCGCTTGCCGATCTCGACGAACTTCTCGCGGTACTTCAGGTACTCGGCGTGGGCTTCCGCCACCGCGCTCGTGAGCTTGAGGGTCTGCTTGATCTTGGCCGCGATCTTCTCGTCCGTGACCTCTTCCTCGTTGAAGATCACGACGTCGCGCACGGTCAGCTCGCCCGCGGCCAGCCGCTCGGCCAGGCGCGCCACCTCCTGCGCGGCCATGGGTGTGCGCGTGATGACGCGCATGACCGCCTTCTTGCCGCGCTCGATGCGCTTGGCGATCTCCACCTCGCCCTCACGCGTGAGGAGGGGCACGGTGCCCATCTCGCGGAGGTACATGCGCACGGGGTCGTTGGTCTTGTCGAGGGTCCCCGGGGTCAGGTCCAGCTCGGCGCCCTCCTCGCCTTCCTTCGCTTCGCGGAACTTCTGCTCGGAATCGACGACTTCGATGCCCATCTGGCCGAACATCGAGAAGATGTCGTCCAGCTCGTCCGAGCATCTCGTTCACCTCTTCGTAAAGGAGATAGCCCTTCTCCTTTCCCATGGTGATGAGCTGCCGGACCTCGTCGTACTTTTCTTCGATCGACAACGCCATTCGTTTTGCCTCTCCCTCGTTTCCTCTGTCGGTGCCCCCCGCCGCCTGTGGAGCCCGAATAATTTAGACGGCCCGGACGTCGTCCCCGTTACAGCCACTCAATCCGGTGGTGGCCGCTGGATGCAGCCACTCACTCCGATGGTGGCCGCTGGATGCAGTTCATAGAGTTGTAATAAGTCGTGTGATCTGGAGCTTCTCGTTGAGAAGCGCCTCCTGGTCCGCCCCCGTGGCCCGGGCCAGGTCTTTCTGGATCTCCGCCATGCGCGCCTTCAGCGGCCCACACCGCAGCTCCCGCACGCAATCGGCCGGGGCCACCCCTCCGCCGGTCACGGCCCCGACCGCGATCTCGCTCAGCAGACGGCGGTCGTCCTCGCCCAGGTCATTCTCGAGGCTCGCGCGGGTGACCGTCCGGCCCTGGGCCGCCTGGGCCCGGGCCGTGCGCAGGATGGCGGCCGACCGCAGCTTCTCGAGGTCGGGCTCCTGAAGATCCAGGAGGGCGGCCGGGAGGGCCTCTGATCCTTCGACGATCAGGGTGAGCAGAAGTTTCTCCGCGGGCAGGAGCCGCCGGTCCTGCGGAGCCGGCGGTGGCGTGGCCGGCCCGCTCGCCTCGACACGGGTTTTCACCGCCGTCGCGCGCGCGGAAAGGGCGCGCCGCAGCTCTTCGCGCGTCGCCCCTTCGTCCAGGCCGCCACGCTCGACGATCGCGGGCAGCCAGGCCATGCGCTCGACCGCGTTGTCGATGCGGGCCAGCACGGGCAGCAGCGCGTTGAGATACGCGCCCTTGCCCGCGGGCGACGTCGTGTCGTTCTCGGCCGCGGCCCGGTGGATCAGCCACTGCATGGCCGGCGGCGCGGCCTCCAGCCGCTGGCGATAGGCATCGCCGCCGTGCGCCTTCAAGAAAGTGTCCGGATCGTCGCCGGCGGGCAGCTCGACCACGTGGACCTTCAGGCCCTCCTCGAGCAGCAGGTCGAGGCTCTTGCGCGCCGCGTTCTGTCCGGCGTCGTCCTGATCGAAGTTGACGATCACCTTCTCCGTGAACCTCCGGATGAGGCGGGCGTGGGCGGCGGTCAGGGCGGTGCCGCAGGTCGCTACCACCTCGCTGACGCCGTTCTCCAGCGCCCGCGCCACGTCCAGGTACCCCTCCATCAATACGACGCGCCCCTCCCTACGGATCGCTTCCTTGGCCCAGGAAAGTCCGTAGAGAGTCTTGGATTTCTGGTAGACGGGGCTTTCGGGCGAGTTGAGGTACTTGGGCTCGCCCCCGTCGAGCGCCCGCGCGCCGAAGCCGACGATGCGGCCCGAGTCGTTCAGGATCGGGAACACCGCGCGATTGCGGAACCAGTCGTACGGCCGGCTGGACTTCTGCCCCTCGCGCACGAGGCCGGCGGTCATGAGGGCGGCGACGGGGAAGCGCCCCTTCAACGTCTCGAACAGGTCGCCCCAACTGTCCGCGGCCGCGCCGGTGCGGATCCGCTCGAGCGTCTCTTTCTTGAACTCACGGCCGAGCAGGTACTCGCGCGCCCGGGTGCCGGGAGCGGACCAGAGGTTGCGCTCGAAGTGCTCGGCGGCGGCGTCGAGCAGCGTGAGCATCTCGTCCCGCTCCTTGCGGTCCGGTCCCTGCTCGTACCGGTTTTCCGGCACCGGGATGCCGAAGCGGCGCGCCACGAGCTCGATCGACTCCGGGAAGCTGACCTTCTCGTGCAGCATCGCGAACTTGAAGACGTCGCCGCCCACGCCGCAGCCGAAGCAGTGGAAGGCGCCGCGGTCCGGGTTCACGTTGAAGCTCGGCGTCTTCTCCTGGTGGAACGGGCACAGGCCCTTGTACGACGTGCCCATCTTCTTGAGCTGGACGTGCTCGGACACGTAGCGCACGATGTCGGCGGTGCGCCGGACTTCGTCCACGAAGCTGTCGGGGAAGGGCATCTATTCGCGCAGCTCCACCACGGTCACGCCCCCGCGTCCTTCGGACGCGACGTTCACCTTCGCGACGTGCGGATGCCCTTCCAGGAACTCCGCCACGGCGCGCCGCAGGATCCCTTGGCCGAAGCCGTGAATGACGCGCAGCTGGGAACGTTCGGCGATGGCAGCGTTGTCCAATGCCTTATCCAGCTTCGGAAGAGCCTCATCCACCGTAAGGCCCACCAAGTTGATCTCGGCGCTTCCGGCGGAGCTCGGCTTATCCGCGGCGCGGCCAGCCGAGGCAC
>WNGB01006969.1_pt1 | contig 16917 bp, 18 predicted proteins | sample 5400681 | NCBI WGS metagenome assembly WNGB01 (sample SAMN13153367, study PRJNA577476) | soil metagenome | isolation source: 115 cm soil or saprolite under grassland replicate 2 | place: USA:California | collected 2016-06-15 | reverse complement strand
ACTTTCCCAACATCCGCGCCGTCGTGCTGGAGGATCATCCCTCGCCCATTAATCCCCTTGGCGCAAAAGGTGCCGGCGAGGGCGGCATCATCGCGGCCGGCGGCGTGATGGCGAATGCGGTGGCGAACGCGCTCGGCTCCTTCGGGGTGCACCTGACCGAGCTGCCGCTGACGCCGACGCGGATCTGGGAGATGGTGCAGGCGGGGCGGCACAAGGCCGCGGAGTAGGTTGGGTCGAGCCCTTGCGAGACCCAACACCTCGGGCCTTGCGCGGTCGTCGTTGGGTCTCGCAAGAGCTCGACCCAACCTACAGACACCCCGTCGTTGACGAGTGGATCGGCCGAAGCATAGGCTCAACCCCAACATTCCCGTTTGACAGGAGCCTAGCCATGAGCGTTGCACGACATCCGCGGCCGCCGGAGCTCGAAGGTGTCCCCGATCGAAGAGATCATGCAGAAATATGTCGGCCGCTTCCGCGAGAAGAAGCCGGATTGGGCGGCGTTCGAGGACGCCAAGATCGAAGGCTACAAGCGCGCCCAGCACCGCTTCATCGGCGCCGGCGGCTCCGGCAAGCACGGCGACCCGACCGTGATCCCGGCGAAGAATTTCACGCTCTCGATCATGTATGTGGAGCCGGGCCAAGGCAACGCCGCCCACACCCACGAGGTCGAGGAGTGCTTCTTCGTCCTGCAGGGCTTCCTCGACGTGTTCGTCGAGGACGAGAGCGGCAAGCGCATCACCACGCGGCTCGGCCCGTGGGAATGCATCTCCTGCCCGGCCGGCGTGATCCACGGCTACCAGAACGACAGCCTCGGGCCGGTCTATTTCCAGGTGATGATCGGCCGCGCCAAGCCCGACACCATGGGCTACGCCGACGACGAACTTTATAAGCGCCGCGACGCGCACCTCAAGGCGGTGTGAGGCACTGGCGCAGCACGGCGCAATCTCTCTCGGCCTCATGCTGAGGAGCATCGCAGCGCGAAGCGGACACATCCGGCTCCACGAGCGCGGGCGCGCTGCGATGCGTCTCGAAGCATGGGGCCGCCCCCATCCTTCGAGACGCGCGCGCACGCGTGCCGATTGCGAGACGCGGGTGTTGTCGCGCGCGCTCCTCAGGATGAGGGCGGATCAGCGACCGAATTTCGGAAAAGCTACTCCGCCGCGACGCGGCGGGCGTCGTGCGGCGCCCGGTCGCGGAAGTGCGGCAGGATTTCCTCCGCGATCGCCGTCATGTTGGCGCGGGCCATGTCGTCCGGCAGCGTGCCGAACTGGGTCTTGGTCAGCGAGGTGTTGAAGCCGGCGAGGTCCTGATATTCGGCGAGCTTCTCGCGCACCGTGTTGGGGCTGCCGACGATCACCACGCCGGCCTTGATGACGTCCTCGATCGATTGCGGCTTGCCGGTGAGCTTGACGGCGCGCACCCGCTTCATCGACGCCGGATCGGTATAGCCCGGCGGCAGCAGCATCTCGGTCGGCATTTTCAGGAAATAGTTCATCAGCGCTTCGAGGTGCGGGCGCGCCTCGCGCACGGCCTTCTCGTCGGTCTCGGCGACATAGATGGTGTTCGACCAGGCGAGCTGATCGGGCGAGGCCTGGTAGCCGGCCTTCTCCGCCTCGTCGCGATACATCTGGAAGAAGCGCGCCACCGCGGCGATCGGGCTCAGCGTCTGGCAATAGGTGTAGCGCATGCGCGCGGCCCAGCGGATGGTCGAGCCGGAGCCCTGCGAGGGGATCCAGATCGGCGGATGCGGGTTTTGATAGGGCCGCGGCCACGGATTCACATATTTGAACTGATAGTGCTTGCCGACATAGGGAAACGGCCCGGGCTCGGTCCAGGCCCGCACGATCAGATCGTGCGCCTCGGCAAAACGCTCCTGCGAATAGGCCGGATTGATGCCCATGGCGTGATATTCGGCGCCGATGCCGCGCACGAAGCCGGCGATCAGCCGCCCGCGGGTGAGATTGTCGAGGATGGCGTATTCCTCGGCGATCATCAGCGGATTGTTGAGCAGCGGCAGCGCGCGGCCGAGAACGGCGAGCTTGGCATGCTTGACGCTGCGTGCGAGCGCGCCGGCGAGAACGCCGGGGATCGGCATCATGCCGTAGGCGGTCTGGTGATGCTCGTTGAGGCACACGCCGTCGAAGCCGAGCTTGTCGGCAAGCTCCATCTGGTCGAGGTATTCGTGATAGAGCTCGGCGCCGTTCTTCGGATCGTAGTGGCGGTTCGAGAAAGTGACCCAGGCCGAGCCGTTCTTTCCGATCGCGTCGAGGTCGGCATGCCGGTAGGGCATGAGATGGAAGTTGAAGATCTTCATGCTGCGATCCTCATGGCGCCGATGAAGGCTTCGAGCTCGGCGGCGAAGGCGTCCCCCTTCTCCACATGCGGCAGGTGCCCGCACTCGGGCAGCACCACCGCCTTCGCGCCGGGGATCAGTTGCTGGTAGGCGAAGGCATAGTCCTGCGGGAACAGCCGATCATTGGCGCCCCAGATCAGCAAGGTCGGCAGCTTGATGCGATGCAGCCACTTGCGCAGATGCGGATCGTGGCTGCGCGGCTGCCACGACAGCTTGGCGGTGATCATCCGGTTCTTGAGCGCGACGTCTTCCTGCTCCGGCCGCTCCGAGCTCGCGATCACCGCCTCGGCGAGCTCCTGATCGTGGAACAGGTCACGGATGCGCTGCTCTTCGTTGCTCAGGAAGGTATCCACCTGCTCGACACCCTTGACGTGGATGCCAGCGGCTCCGATCAGCGTGAGCGAGGCGAGGCGGCTCGAATTGCGCACCGCGAGCTCGGCGGCGACCCAGCCTCCCAGCGAGCTGCCGACGAGATGGACGCCGCGAAGGTCGAGCTGGTCGAGAAAATCGAGATAGAAATTCGCCAGGTCGCTGATGGTGTCGAGCCATGCCGGCGTATCGGACTCGCCGAAACCGGGATGCTCGGGGGCGATCACATCGAAGTTTTTCGCAAGCCGCGCCATGCAGGGAAGCCAGATCCCCACGCCGCCCCCGCCATGAAGGAACAGCAGCGGGCTACCGGAACCGCCGCGCATCAGCCGGATGCGGCAGTCCCTGATCGATATCGTCGAGATCGAATGATCGGCCATTTCCTTGGCTCTCGTTTATGGCTGTTGATCGCAGCTTGGAGGAATCCCGCCTCCTGCTCCTGCCCGATTAACCTGTTCCGGGGTCGGTGTCGGTTTGCGGCAATCGAGCCCCTCGAATATCAAGGACATATACACTAATCTGCCGCCCGGATTGATGTCGACCGGCCTCGAGCTCCGGGGCCGCGACCCGGTCGAGGCCCGACATTCCGCCCGCGCCGAGAGGAAACCTGATGTACGCACCGCCCGGAGTGAAGACGAGCAAGGACTATCCGATCCCCGACACCATGAAGGCGTGGGTGCTCGGCAACCCCGGAGAGCTCAGCTTGCGCGACAAGCCGGTGCCGGTGCCGAAGAAGGCCGAGGTGCTGGTGCGCATCGACGCGGTGGCGATCTGCGCTACCGATCTCGAGATCATCTATCACGGGCCGCCGGCCTCGATCCAAGGCGGCTTCGCGTTCAACAAGAATTTCACCCCGGGCCACGAATATATGGGCACCGTGGTGGCGCTCGGACCGGGCGTCGACGAATACGCGATCGGCCAGCGCATTACGGTGGAAATCCACGCCGGCTGCGGCCAGTGCAAGCGCTGCCGCGAGGGCATGTACACCTCCTGCCACAACTACGGGCTCAATTACGGCGACGTCGACAAGGGCCACCGCGCCAACGGTTTCACCACCGACGGCGGGTTTTGCGAATACCAGGTCAACAACATCAACACGCTGGTGGCGATCCCCGACGAGATGTCGGACGAGGAGGCGACGCTGGTGGTCACCGCCGGCACCGCCATGTACGGACTCACCGAGCTCGGCGGGCTGGTTGCCGGCGAGAGCGTGGTCGTCACCGGCCCCGGACCCATCGGATTGCTGGGGGTGGCGGTTGCGAAGGCGATGGGCGCGCAGCCCGTGATCCTCACCGGCACCCGCGACAACCGGCTCAAGATCGGGCGCGAGCTCGGCGCCGACCACGTGGTCAACGTGCGCAACGAGGACGCGGTCGAGACGGTACGCCGGCTCAACGGCGGCAAGGGCGTCGACTACGTGCTCGAGTGCTCGGGCGCGCCCAACGCGGTGAACGAGGCGATCCGCATGGTCAACCGCGGCGGCAAGGTCTGCCTGGCGGCGTTTCCGCACGAGGAGACGCCGGTCGACGTGGCGCATATCGTGCGCAACAACATCTACGTCTACGGCATCCGCGGCGAGGGCAAGAGTGCGACCCACCGCGCCGAAGCCTTCATGACCCAGAAGCGCTTCGACGCGACCAAGATCCACACCCACACCTTCCCGCTCGAGGACCTGCCGACCGCGATCCGCTACGCCAAGGACCGAGTGGAAGATGCGATCAAGGTGGTGGTGAAGGCGCGCGGCGTGTCGGCCGCGCACAAGGTGGCGGCGGAGTGACGATTTGCCTGGGAGGCGCCCGGCGAGGAAACCTCGGCGTGCACCCAGTCATCCGCGGCCTTGCGGCTGATAGCGAGAGTCGGTGATCAAGGCAAAGAACCGATCCGCGCGGCAGCAAGTCGCGGCGGAATAATTTTGGGGGAAATGCCGTGCCGAGCGATGTGGCCGTTGCAACCAGCAAGGCGGGCGAAAAGCCTTTCGACGCCGATCTGTCGGTGATCCGCGCGATGAGCACGGTGCTGCCGGGCGCGCTTCCGGTCGCGGTCAACGGCGTGCGGGTCGCCGCCTCGATCCGGCCGCGCAAATTCGTGATCGCGGGCGGCGACGACACCCCAATCACCATGCCGCGCACGGCGTTCCAGGTGGTCTATCCCGACTGCACGGTGATGATCGATTCCGGGCTCGACAAGGCCACCCACGACTCCTTCAGCCCGGACAAGCCGGAGCCCTATTACGCGGAGGAATTCGCCAAGCTCGAGCGCGCGCTCAATGCCGCCCGCCTGATCGTGCTCACCCACCACCATGCCGATCACGTCGCCGGCGTGGTCACTGCGTCGAACTTCGCCGCGCTCGCCGGCAAGACCATCATCACCATGGACGTCGCCGATTGCCTGATGAATACGCCGCATCGCCCGCACCTCAAGCTCGCGCAGGCCGCGATCGAGAAGTTCGTCGTGCTCGATTATCCGAAATACTATCCGGTGGCGCCCGGCATGGTGCTGATCAGGGCGCCGGGACACAGCACCGATTCGCAGATGGTCTATGTCCGCCTGCAGTCCGGCCGCGAGGTCCTGCACAGCGTCGATTCCGCCTGGATCATGGACAACATCCGTGAGCTCAAGCCCAAGGCGGCGCCCTGGGTGAAGGAGGACGTGCCGGCGATCATGGGCCACCTGCGGTGGCTGAAGACGCTGCACGACGGCGAGCCGGGCCTGACGATCCTCGTCACCCACGACGACGCCTTGTTCGATCAGGTCACGGCGGCGGGCAGAATCGGCGCGCAGTTGCAATAACCCGACGTCGACCGCGGGAAATGAGGAGAAATGCCATGACCAAGAGTCCCGGTGCGGGGGCCATTGCGTTGCTTGCGGCGTGCTTGCTGGCGGCCGCAACGATGCCGGCTGCGACGCAGAGCTATCCGACCAGGTCGATCACGGTGGTGGTGCCGTTCCCGGCCGGCGGGCCGAGCGACGTGGTGGCGCGCATCGTCACCGATCATATGGGCAGGACGCTCGGCCAGCAGTTGGTGATCGAGAACGTCGGCGGCGCCGGCGGCACGCTCGGCAGCGCGCGCGTCGCGGCGGCGGCGCCGGACGGCTACACCGTGTTGGCGGGCAGCATGGGATCGCATGTGGCCGCGCCGGTGCTCACCCCGAACCTGAAATACGACCCCTCGCGCGACTTCGAGCCGATCGGCTTCACCGCGCATTCCCCCGCCGTGATCACCGCGCGCAAGGATTTCCCCGCCAAGGACATGGCCGAGTTCGTGGCCTATGTGAAGGAGAACGGCGACAAGGTGAAGCAGGCGCATGGCGGTATCGGCGCCTCCTCGCACATGGCGTGTCTCCTGTTCACCTCGGAGCTCGGCCTCAAGCCGACGCTGGTTGCCTATCGCGGCACCGGTCCGGCGGTGAACGATCTGGTCGGCGGGCACGTCGATTTTCTCTGCGAGCAGTCGGTGAGCGTGGCCGAGCAGGTCAACGCCGGCACCGTCAAGGCCTACGGGATTTCCGCCTCGGAGCGCCTGGCTGCGCTGCCCAACGTTCCGTCGGCGAAGGAAGCCGGGATCAAATACGACATGAGCATCTGGGCCGGCATCTTCGCGCCCAAGGGCGTGCCGAAGGAGGTCGTCGACAAGCTCGCCGCGGCGCTCGACAAGGCGCTCGACGATCCGGCGGTCAAGAAACGGCTCGGCGACCTCGGCGCATCGATTCCCGCCAAGGAGGAGAGAAACCCCGCCACGTTCGACCGCCTGGTGAAGGGGGAGATCGCGCGCTGGTCCCCGATTCTCAAGGCCGCGTCCGCAAACGCGAAGTAAGAAGAGCACACGTGGAAGTAGGGTGGGCAAAATCGCCGGCCGTATCGTCGACAGGTGGGCACGGCGCGCGAGCGATTTTGCCCACGCGGAAAGCGCACGGCGCGCGCGCCTTTGCCCACCCTACGGGCCGGCGACGATGACCTCACGTCCGTTACGGGTGGCAGCGCTGGGCATGGGCTGGTGGTCGGGCGTGTTGGCCGACGCCGCTAAGCGCTCCACCGCCATCGAGCTCGTCGCATGCTTCACTCGCTCCGAAGACAAGCGCCGCGCCTTCGCGGCGAAATATCGCTGCCGGGCGGCGGCGAGCTACGACGACATCCTCGAGGACGAGTCGATCGAGGCGATCATCAACACCACGCCCAACAACGCGCATCTCGGGACCACCCGCATGGCCGCCGAGGCCGGCAAGCATGTCTTCCTCGACAAGCCGATCGCCAACACCGTCGCCGAAGGCATCGAGATCGCGCGCACTTGCGAGCAGGCCGGCGTCGTCCTCGCGCTCGGCTATCAGCGCCGCCGGGAGAGCCATTTCCGCTGGATCAAGAGCGAGATCGACGGCGGCCGCTTCGGCAAGCTGGTGCAGGCGGAAGGCAATATCAGCCGCGACCGGCTCGGCCGGATCAACCTTTCCTCATGGCGCTACCAGGCCGCGGGCATGCCGGGCGGCGTCATGCTGCAGATCGGCATCCACTATGTCGACGTGCTGGAGATGCTGCTGGGCCCGGCGGCTCGCGTCTCCGGCATGCTCGCCCAGCTCGTGCTGCCGGGCGACAATCCCGACGTCGCCGGTCTTATTCTCGAGCACGACAGCGGCGCGATCTCGACCCTGACCGCGTCCTACGCCTCGGCGTCCGAGTACTACATGATGAACGTCTACGGCAAGGAGGCGAGCGCCTATTACGATCTGTTCTCCGGCTTGCGGCATCTCAAGCGCGGCGAGACCACGGCGCGGCCGGTGGCGACAGAAAATAACGATACCATTCGCGAGGAGCTCGAGGAGTTCGTCGACTGCGTCCGGACCGGCGCGACGCCCGAGACCGACGGCTTCTGGGCGACGCGCAATCTCGCGGTCATCAAGGCGGGCGTGAAGAGCGCGCGCGAGGGCCGCGCGGTCGACGTGGCCGACGTGATGGCGAGCGGCGAATAGGCGAGCAAAGCGAGCACGCCATGCCCAGGATCGATATCGGCGAGCTTTCGCTCAACGTCGAGGAGCGCGGAACCGGCCCGGCCTTCCTGTTCATCCCCGGCCTCGTCGGCCTGCTCAATGCGTGGGAATTCCAGATGGCGGAGTTTGCTGTTCCGCCCGGACCATCCGAGTCGTCGCCCGTGATTAGGTCCTCACGTGGCCGCGTTGTTGGCGAGCACCGCGACGGTCCGCGACGCGATATCGCGCATCAATCCGATCTCGGTCATGTCCCGCCCGTCGGCGAGCGCCTTGGCGACGACGGCGAGCTCGCGCCAGCACAGATCGGCCTCGGGGGGCGCCTCGCGCATCCACAAGGCCGTCCGCAGAAACAGGTCGGCCCATTTGTCACGACGCTGTGCAATGACGCTCTGTAGAAGATAGATGGCAAGCTTCGCTCGATTGGAGCCGCGTGCGCCTGCCACCACCTGCGCAATCTCCGGGCCGTCCTCGAACCAGGGCCGCGCGACGACCTCAAGGTCGGCCAGTTCGCCGCTTTTTCGCAGCGCCGTCTCGACAGCCGCGGAGCCACGCATCGTTTCGGGGATCTCTGCGATAAGCCGGGCGAGCGTTTGACTGAAGTCCATGCGCGCGGGTTGCCAGTCGGCGCCGCCGAGCGTCTCGGCGACCTGCAGCAGGCCGAGCGGCGGTGCTTCGCCTTTCTCGGCACTGAGCGCCAAGTGATGCGACACCACGCGGTCGAGATAAGACCGGGACACGGCAAGCATGGGAGCGTCCCTGCCGGAGCCGGCCACGGTCGCCTCGACCCGGCGGCGTGATTCCGGCTCGCCGCTCCAGGCATCTGCAATGCCGCCTTTGGTGAGGATCGACGAAATCCGCTTTTTCCGGCCGGCCGGCGACACCAGCAGGAATCCTTGAGCTGCGCTACCGTCGATCGTGGTGGCGAGAATCGTCTCGACGCTGCCCGCCTCCCACTGCGCGCAATCGATTCCGGCCGCGCGCGCCTTGCGGATGACGGTGTCGACTTCGGCTCGCTCATTTTCGGGCCGCCAATTGCGCATCGCGATCAGCCGCCGAACCTCCGTCGGCGATAGCGAGGAGGCGACCTGGGCAAGCGCTCCCGCGACCGCGCGGCGCACGACCGGATCGGGATCGAGCAGGAACAGGATCGCGGCGCCGCGCGCGTCGGACGTGCCGGCGAGCGCAAGGCCACCGGCCAGAACACCGCGTGCCTCCCCAGGCATGGCATGACCAAATTCGACCAGCGAGCCGACGAGCACAAACGGATCGCCGCCGCAGGCTTCGAGGAAGCTTGCAAGCGTGACGCGGACATCGGCCGGAAGCGGCCCGCCCTCGTCGTCATTGACATGCTGCCTCGCCGACACCGCGGCAAGCTCCGGCGATGCGGGAATTTTCGATTGATGCAGGGCCCCTGCTATGTAGGCGAGCATGCGTCCGTCAATGTGCCCCGCCTCTGCTTGCGCGGCGATCTCGGCCTGGAAATCCGCGATCAGCCCGGCGGCGTCCGTGTAGCCGCGGTCGGTGCGGTAGCGCAGATGCTCGAGCAGCCCCTGCAGGAGAAACAGATAACCGAACGCAAAGGCTTGGTCCTTGCCCGCCGGCGGCATGTGGCGAACCGCGCCCTCGAAGGCGGCAAAGATCTCGTGCGGGGAGCTTTCGAGGTACCGATCGAGATCGGGCGTAAGCGCGGGCGGCCGGCCCTTGACGATCGCGACGGCGATCCTTCTCGCATGTTGATCGGTCGGCGAGACCTTTGGCCGGGCTCGGCCCATCACACTGCCTCCTCGAATCGCACGCGATGCTATCCGGGAATCCAATCTCGGTCTTGTCAAAGTCGAAGAAATCCACCGCGAGCATTCGAGCCTCGCTATGATGAAATGCGCAGAAGCATCACGGCGCTGGCAGTAACGCGCTCTTACAGCCGGGGCCACTCCGCTACGTCACCAGCAATCACGGTCTGCCAGATTGAATTCCGGAGCGCCAATCCTAACTTTCGAGCGCACGCGCTACCGCATCCGGGTCCTTTGCAATGACCGTTAGAAGGACTTGCGCGGCCCTATCGGGAAGATGCGCGCCTTGCTCCCAATCTCGGACCGTGCCGAGCGGAAGATGGAACCGCGCTGCGAACTCCTCCTGCGTCAGCTTCAGCTTCTTGCGCAAGGCACGGACAGTCGGCACGCGACGAGCCCGTGCAAGCTGCGCCTCGGTCGCTGGCGGACAGTTGGGATCGGAGACGACGGCTTGATGACGCGCCTCCTCGCTCATGGCATCGAAGACGTGCCAATTGGTCTTTGGCGGCTTCTTCGGATTGAGCCTAAATCTCGTGATACTTCCTTTTTTCATGCGGCTCCGCTCCTCTGGCGGATATGATGCGCACGACCGCCCCTCTCATCGTGTAGGTGACGAAAAGCATTCGGTCGTCGACCAGACCAATAGCGTTGAAGCGCGGCTCGCCGGTGGAATCGAGATCGTCGAACTCGATCACATGCGGGTCCAAGAACACCTTTGCGGCCGTTCGGAAGTCGACACCATGCTTCGTCCGGTTGGTCTGTTCCTTGGCGCTGTCCCATTCGAAGTCCATCACGAGCCCTGGCTTCCCAATATACTGATATTCAGTACCCGTTGCAAGACCACCGGGCCTTGCTCACCGCATGTGCAAGGCCGTAGCGCTGAAACGCCGATTGCTGTTCTGGCCAATTCCCCGAATCAGCATGCCGGGCTAAGACCCGCGTGCGGCGCCGACGCGCAATCCGCGGCGGCCGTTCGTCGAAACTGGAGGGTCACCATGGTCGCCGCCGTTGCGCTCCGGAATGCAAACGCCGCCGAGCGCCGACCGCCCACGCCAAGCCGCGGCGAGGTGCTCGCGCGCTATCGCCACCTGCGCGAAATCAGCAAGCGGCATCATTCCAAAGCGCTGGATTGCCTGTCCGCGAATGCGATGCTGCACCACGCGCGCCGCCTGGGTCTGGCAGACGGCAAGACCCTCATGCTCGACAGCATGGACGAGCTCACGCTGGCCTTCGACCTGGCGATCCACACCGCTCCCGCCGGCCGCTCCCGGGCAATCGACCGCTACGCCAGATCGGCACCGTTTGCGCAGGGCTCCGACGAGGCGCTCGTGCTAGAGGCCATGTGCAAGGCACGCTTCGCAGTGGTATTGGTGCTACGCCGACACCAAGCCGCCGGGCTGATCGTCACCGACCTGTTCCGCAACGTCGAGCTCTGGTTGGTCGACGAGGGTCTTGAGACATCGCTCCCCGAGGGGACGATGTTTGCGACCCGGTACTACACGCCCGAAGGCTTTGCCATGACGACGGGCGCAGGCATGCCGGTTGACCTCGTTCTGCTCGAGCGCGCGCTCAAATCGGTGCCGCAACTGCTGCGCAGATCGCATGCCGAGGCGATCGACGATCGCCGCTTTGCGGAAGCCGTCTACCGAGCCGCGATTGCGGATGGAATCATGGAAGGGGTTACCTACCAAGACCCGGCCGGCACCGGCAGTGCAGCCTGATCGCATGTCGCGAAAGCGGCGGCATTCGGCGCCGACGGCGCATTCCGAGAGCGGCCGTGGTCGTTCGCCGTGGCCGTGCTATCATGCCTGAACAGGAATTTGTCGGTTCGGGAGGCCAGTCATCAAACGGCGCGAGTTCATCACGCTTCTCGGCGGCGCCGCAGTATGGCCTCGCATCGCGCGCGCGCAGCAGCCGGCGATGCCGGTGATCGGGTTTCTCAGCAGCCTGACAGTAAGCAATGCGCCACCCATCATGGCCGCAGTCCACAAGGGCCTGAACGACGCGGGCTATGTTGCGGGCCGGAACATGGCGATCGAATACCGCTGGGCGGAGGGCCAATACGACCGGCTGCCGGCACTGGCGGCCGACCTCGTTCGCCGCCAGGTGGCCGTGATCGCCGCGGTCAGCGGCACCCCTGCGGCGCTGGCGGCAAAAGCGGCGACGGCGACGATTCCGATCGTTTTCGCGATGGGCAGCGACCCCGTTGCACTCGGCCTGGTCACCAGCCTCAACCGGCCGAGCGGTAACGTCACGGGGGCGACTTTCTTCACGGGCCCACTGGGGGCAAAACGGCTGGGGCTGCTGCGTGAGCTTGTACCCAAGGCGACAACGATTGCCTTGCTCACGAACCCGAACAATGCGGCGGCGACCGGGGTCGAGACCAGCGACGTGCAGGGAGCGGCGGGCGCGCTCGGGCTGAAACTGATTGTCTTCAACGCCGGCACCGAAGGCGATTTTGACGGAGCCTTCGCGGCCATCGTGCAACAGCGGATCGGTGCGCTGTTTGTCAGCGCCGATCCGTTCTTCTTTACCCAGCGCAATAAGCTCATCGCACTTGCGGCACGCCATGCCATGCCGGCGATCTACGCAGATCGCGAGGATGCCGAAGGCGGCGGCCTGATCAGCTACGGAGCCAGCCGAACGGATGCCTATCGCCAAGCCGGCAACTACGCCGGCCGGATTCTCAAGGGTGACAAGCCCGGCGACTTGCCGGTCCTGCTGCCGACGAAATTTGAGCTGGTCATTAACCTCAAGACCGCCAGGGCGCTCGGCCTCGATGTGCCGCTCACGCTGCTGGCGCGCGCCGATGAGGTGATCGAGTGATGCTCCTTCGTAGCCCGCATCCGCCTTCGCCCGAAGGCGGGCTTCGGCGGACAAATGCAGCGAAGCGAAATGCGGGACGATCGTTGGTCAGCCTCGCCGGTGCCCCGGATGTCGCTTCGCTCATCCGGGCTACGCTTGCTGAAAAGATTCGGCGTTAGGGAAAAGCTCTTTTGCTGTTGCGAGTTGCTCATCAATCACCTTGAGCATTTGATCTCGCATTAGGGTCGCCAACGCGGCTTCACGGTCGGGGTCTGGTGCAGCACTGCTCAGGACCATTTTGGCAAGTTGGCACTGGCTGATCAGCAAGTCTGCGAGTCCTTGAATGTGATTAGGTGTGATGGGTTCATTGATAGGTGGCGAATGCACGATGACTGCCACTACCCCGCGCGTCTCGTGGAGACGCGTGTAAAAGCTTACCACCAACGTCGGGCGTGGCAGTCGGCTGATCCGGTCGGCAACCGCTGGATAGATGATCGGATTTGGCGTCTCCATCAGCGTCGGTAGGTCGGCCTTCGGAAAGCTGAAGCCCTTCTGGATCATCTCACAGGCACCAAGCTGGCCGATTGGAAACTTGCAAAGCTCCGCCACCTCCATGAGGACGGCGCGTGAGACCTTTTCAGTCTCTTCCTCACGCTGTCGATTCAGCATGATGTAGACCGCGGCGGCGGAGCCGAACGCACCGATTGCGCCGCTAAGGACACCTGCGAGCGCGCCCGCTACCTCGCCAGATTTCGAGTACATGAGCGCCGTCAGCAAGCCAATTACGAGAAGGGCGGCGAGGCCAAGTCCCACCGCAGCGATGGCGTTGTGGCGACTATCTGTCATTGGTGCCCCAGCTAAAAAATGCTCTCCCCCAGCGCGCGGTCAACGTACCACAATGAAAACCCCTCGGGGATTGCCCGAGGGGCTCCGACCGCCGCGCCCCTTGGGCACTGGCACGTGGTCCTCCTCGTCCATCTCTTCGAAGACGACTTCGTGCGGCACGAGTCGCACGGGGACACCGAGGACGTGCCCGATGACCGGATAGGCCGCGTATCGTGTGCCTTTGGTGATCGGAAAAGCCATCGCACGCTCCGCTAATCATGTGGGCATGGCGAGCGGCACTCGCCAGCGCGACCCGTGCGGATGGTGGAATAGAGTGAACGGGGGCGTGTCGCGGGGGCGTGTCGCCCCTGGCCGCCTAGTGCTATCGTTCGCCGCGCGTCCTCTCAGCGCAGGTCTTGCCGATGAATCGGTTCGCCCGCATCTTCCTGACGGCAATCGCGGCCGTGGTGGTCGTCACGGTGGTTCGCGCCATATGGACCGAGAAGCACAAGCCACCGCCGAAATCCGAGCCGTGGCGCGACGACCCCATCGTGCAACGCGGGCCGGTGGACCCCCAGCGCCCGTGGTTGAGTGACCCTGTCGTCGGTGCAGATAAGAAGAACTGACGCGCCTAGCTGCTTCGCGCTATCGCCTCCGTGAGCGCGTCCCGGCCCCGGCCCATGGGCGAGCGGCCGTCGCGGCAGACTAGAGCAACCGCGGTCGCCCCCTCAATTTGAAAGCACCCTTTCGAGATCACCAGCTTTCGGCCACGCAAAAGCGTAAGCCTGCCCGGTAAGAACTGCCCAAGCCGCGCGCAGCCTCCCGGCAGCATAGGGTTCAGGGATTGCGCGGACCCATTTCGTGTACATCGTGCCTTGGCGTTCAACTCTGATTTCCGTTTGGCGGCTTTGCGAGCCCAGAACGCTATCGAGCGTGTGGATGTACCGGGGCATCTTGTTCTCCTACGGGTCGGATATTGGACACCTGTTGGACATGGAGGTTGCCCAAGGCAACCGTTAAGCTGAGAAGTTCCCGGAAATATTGGCGCGCCCTACGGGACTCGAACCCGTGTTTCCGCCGTGAAAGGGCGGCGTCCTAGACCGCTAGACGAAGGGCGCCAAAGGCGCGGCGACATATAGAGGCGTTTGCGCAGTGCGGCAAGGAAAGGGCGTCCGCGGGGCCGGACCCGCCCGGATCGGCGCCGTCCCGCGTCCCGGCGCCTAGGGCGGCAGGACAGCGGGACGGCGCCGTCATGGGTTATCCGGCAGGATTCGGGCTCTGCCGCGTCTCCTCGGCCACCTGCTCGAGCTTCTGCTTCAACCTGTGGACCCGCGACTTCGAGATGCAGGTCTCCTCGGCGATGTCGCGGATCGACAGTCCGTCCGCCAGCAGGGCCATGACCCGCGCGCCCTCGACGTCCTCGATCGCCTTCATGCTCCAGACCGCCTTGCCGTCGCTTGTGTCGAGGCTCGCCTCGAACGGCTTGGCGTGGCCGCCGTGGATGCCGCGCGCCTTCTCGATATGGACCTCGAACCGCGCCCCTTCGGTCGGGACGTAGTCGGCGGGGCGCCGCAGGCAGATCGAGGTGTCGAGCACGTCCTCGCGCCGGCTGGTGCCGCGCTGGTCGCCGGCCTTGCCGGCGTGATGCACGATCAGCACCGAAATCCCGCGCCGGCGCAGCCGCAACAGCCAGGTCTGGATCGGCGACCAGCTGTCGGCGTCGTTGTCGCGAATGGCCGCGGTCAGGCTCGACAGGTTGTCGAGGATGAGCAGGTCGACGCCGTCGAGCCAGGGATCGAGTTCGGCCTGCAGCGCCGGCGAGGCAAGATTGCCGATGCCGGTCTCGAGGAGATCGCCGGCGATAATCCCGAGCATGGCCGGCGCCTCGGTCGCGTCGGCGCCGGCCGCGATGCTCCGCAAACGGTCGCGCAGGGCGGCAGCGGGCATCTCGCCGTCGATCAGCAGCACACGCCGCGGCTGCGGCGCCTGCCAATTGAGAAACTGGCCGCCCGTCGCCACCGCATAGCCGATGCCGAGCGCGATGAAGGTCTTGCCGGTGCCGCGCGTGCCATAGAGCATCGCCAGTCCCTTCTCGGGAATGATCGGGTCGAGCACCATCCCGCGCGGCTTGATGTCGAGCGCGAACAGCTCTTGCAAGCCGAGCGGCCGCAGACGTGGCCGGGGATAGCTTTGATCGTCTGCGATGCCCGCGGCCGCGTCGCCGCCGTGCGCATTGGCGACTCTGTCGAGAGCAAGCTCAGGCAGCGCCGCCACGGCGGCGCCAGTGGAGGTATCAAATTCCATGTGTTGCATGTGTCAGTCTCTCTGGGGTGATGTTGATGGGTGTCGATGTCGTCGCCGGTGCGGCGCGGCACGCCGCGGCGCAGCCGGTACCGGAGCAGGCGAGGGCGGCCCGCTGGCGGGTTCCGCTCTGGTCGTCGTCCGCTAGGCTCGTCAGGTTCGCGATGCCGGAGAGAACCGGAAATGGTCTTGCCTGCCCCGAATCAAAAAACCCGCGCGGCGGGGGCCGGCGGGCGCAGTACGTCACATCGCATTTCGCCAACTAGATGTTTCGGCCAAGCGGGTCAAGCCCATATCGGACCCGCAAAGGCGGGCCGCGCCCAAATACAGGACACGCCCGGCGAAGGAGCCGGACCGGGTCATAGGCGCTAAGTTAAGCCCTCCGCGTGTCCCGGATGCGGTGCAGCGCGAGCGGCAGCGAAGCGGTGCACCGCTGATCCGGGACCGCTACGGACCGTAACGGTCCCGGGTCTGCAGCGCACCGTTGCGCTTCGCTCCACGCTGCGCTGCGCCCGGGACACGCCGTCAGCGCATCGCGCCGGGCAGGGCGCCGCGCCCTCACCACTTCCCGGTATTCGGCATCGAGGCCCACGGCTCCTTCGGCGGCAGCGGCGCGCCCTTCTGCAGAAGCTCGATCGAATGCTTGTCGGGCGAGCGCACGAACGCCATCACTCCGTCGCGCGGCGGCCGGTTGATGGTCACTCCCGCCTTCATCAGCCGCTCACATAGCGCATAAATGTCGTCGACCTCGTAGGCGAGGTGGCCGAAATAGCGCGCCTCGCCGTAGTCCTCGCTGTCCCAATTGTAGGTCAGCTCGACCAGCGGCGCGTCGCGGCCGGCGCGCTTGCTCTCCTCCACCCGCCCTTCGTCCTCGGGCGCCGCCAGGAACACCAGGGTATAGCGGTTCTTCTCGTCGACCCGGCGGCGGGCCTCCTTGAGGCCGAGCTTGTTGCAGTAGAAGTCGAGCGCTTGATCGAGGTTGCGCACGCGCAGCATGGTGTGCAGATATCTCATCGGTGTGACCTCTTTGCATCGCTTGGCGGAAAAATGCACGGAAGGAAGATCATACATGATCGCGCCCGACATGGAGACGGCTATCGATCGCCTGCAGGAGCTGGTGGAGGAGGCGCGCGTGATCGCGCCGTTCACCGGCGCCGGAATTTCCACCGAGTGTGGCATTCCGGACTTCCGCTCACCGGGTGGGCTTTGGACAAAAAATAGGCCGATCCCGTTCGATGAGTTCCGCGCCAGCCAGGACATGCGCAACGAAGCCTGGCGCCGCCACTTCGCCATGGAGGCGCACTTCGCCGGTGCGCGGCCCGGTCGCGGACACCTGGCGCTGGCGAGCTTTTACCGCGCCGGCAAGGCGCCAGAGGTGATCACCCAAAACATCGATAATCTTCATCAAAGTTCGGGAATTGCTGCGGAACACGTGATCGAGCTGCACGGCAACAACACCTACGCTTTGTGCCTCGATTGCGCCAAGCGCTACGA
>WNGB01019942.1_pt1 | contig 16924 bp, 17 predicted proteins | sample 5400681 | NCBI WGS metagenome assembly WNGB01 (sample SAMN13153367, study PRJNA577476) | soil metagenome | isolation source: 115 cm soil or saprolite under grassland replicate 2 | place: USA:California | collected 2016-06-15 | reverse complement strand
GGGATCGGCGGGTCGCTGCGGCTGGAGATCACCAGGTGCAGATTGGGCGACAGGTGCTCAAGCAGGAAGGCGAGGCTGTCGTGAACCGCAGGTGACTCGATCAGGTGGTAATCGTCGAGGACCAGCACGAGCTCATCTGGACGGGCCGCAAGCTCGTTGAGCAGGGCTGTGACGATCGCCTTGAGGGTCGGATGTGCCGAGGCATTGAGCAGGGAGAGGGCCTGCTCGCCAATCCCTTTGTGCACCCTCTCGACCGCCGCAACGATATAGCGCCAGAAGCGCTCGGGATCGTTGTCGTCCGGGTCGAGGGAGAGCCAGGTGAGCGGCCGTTCGGTGCTGTTGGCCCAGCTGGCAAGCAGGGTTGTCTTACCGAACCCGGCCGGGGTGCTGAGCAGGACAACGTCGCGGCTCGTCGCCTCCTCCAGACGGCCAATCAGGTGCGAGCGCGGCAGGAGATCGGGGCGGATAGTTGGAATGCCGATCTTCGTCGCCAATAAGACATCGCGCGTCTCGTTGTGCGTACCCAGTGATGTCGAATTGTGAGGTTCAAGCATTGGCTATCTCTTCCAGCAAGTCGCTCGTGCTCGGATCGACATTCCAGAGGCGATGCCGAATGCCATCATGGGTGTACTGCGTCCCATACTTTTGAGGTTTGCCCTGATACATGAGCCAGCGGTCGTAGGCCGCAGCGGTCAGCCAGCGGGCGCGCGCTTCGCCTCGTTCAGCTGCTTCGTGCGCAAGCGCATAGGCGCGCCAGGCATCCTCGGCCAGGTCACCGTGCTGAAAGAGCAGCGCGGCGTGATACAGATCCGCAGCGGCTGGTGCCACAAGCGTTGACAAAATCGCTGCGGCACGGAGACGCCGCTGCTGATCGCGTTCGCCCATCGCCGCATATTCGGGCGTGCCCATCCGTGGCTGATCGATGCGTTCCTGGCGATCGGCGGTGTAGAGCGCAAGCAGCTCGTCGTTCATCTGGTCTCCTTGGTCGCTAGATCGCTTGGCGCGGCGCGGCGGTCGCAGGGTTGCCGGTGTTGGGTGTTCCGCCAGGCTCGATTAGCAGCAGATGGGTCTCCTCCTCCGCAAAGGGCTGGTGCTCGACACCGCGCGGGACCACGAAGAGCTCGCCCGACCCCAGCACGACCTCGCGATCGCGCAGGCCGATGGTGAGCCGTCCCTTCAGGATGAGGAAGAAGTCCGACGGCATAGCCACGCTCATCACCAGCGCCGATACACCAATGATCAAGCTACAGATGAGGTAGACGCGCCCGCTCCAGCGGTGCCACTGCCGGTGGCGAGCACGCAGTGTAGCGTTGAACTGGAGCGGCCCCAGCCCCATGAACAGCACACCGGGAAGGATGTGAATAAGCGTCAGGACGGGGTAGCGCGCAAACACGTCATCCAGCGCCGCGAGCTGCGCTGCTGTGAGATTGGATGCGGCAGCAGGTGGGTGGTAGCCATTGATCAGGATCAGCACAAGATTGGTCGTCCGCCGCACTACCACGGCAACGCTAATCAGCGCCAGCAGGATGACCGCACTCCACAGCGTGCGTCGCATGCGACGAGCAGAGTTCATATGCTCCAGTCTACGGCCAAGACGTTCGTCACATCGCCCTCACTAGTGCGCAGCACGCATACATATCACGCGACCGTCACAACCTTCCCGCCTGTCATCATTTGTAGGTCGGCCGGCGCGAGAGCGAAGACCGCGTTTGGCGTACCGGCCGCCGCCCAGATCTCGGCGTATTGGAGCAGGTCGGCGTCGATATACGTCTTCAGCGGCGCAGGGTGGCCGAGTGGCGCAACGCCTCCGATCGCGAAGCCCGTGTGCGCGCGCACGAACGCCGCGTCGGCCTTGGCGATCGGTTCGCCGGCAAGCTCGCCCAGACGCTCCTCGTTCACACGGTTCGCGCCGCTGGCGACCACCAGAATCGGGAGATCCGTCCGTGCGCCGCGGAAGACCAGCGATTTGACGATCTGGCCGACCGAGCAGCCGACCGCGTCGGCGGCCTCCTGGGCGGTGCGCGTGCTGGCCGGCAGCTCGACCACCCGGCACGGCAAGCCGAGCGCCATCAATGCATCCTGAACCTTCTGCGCGCTGGCGCTGAGCGAAGCTGACATCGTGCTATCCTCTCGTTCACCGTCCTTGTCGATTGCGCATATAGTATGCTCTCGTGTCTTCACTACTTCGGCGCCCAATGACATGCGCATCAGCTGCTGTTGAGACGCGAGAACCATTGCCCATCAGGGCGGTCGGCTGGACACAGTGTTGGGCGACGTTTTTATGCACATACTACCATAGTTGGGATTTCTGCATCGTTGCGCAGCTCATCATCAGCCTGTCAGCAATTCTGGTCGTAGGCCTGCTGAAGCCAGGCCAGCACCTCGGCATCGACCTCATCAGGCGCTGTCAGGCTGATCTGGAGCGGCATAGTCTCGTGGATCTTGGAAGGTTGCAGGCGCCCTCCTGGCTGCAATCCTTCCAGCCGCAGGCCGAGATCCACACGCTGCTTTGTCGTCGGCTGCACCCGTGCAAATGTCCGGCGCGGCGACACGAGCGAGACATAGGTTTTGCGCGTCTGAACAACCACATCACCGAGCCCGGCAGCGGTGTCGATAATGGCGTCGAAGATCGGGCGAAGCTGCGGCCGATCGGCATACTGGCCCTCGATCAGCGCATCGGCGGAGGCAACCAGGAAGTCGGGATAGCCGAAGCGCTCCATCACGAGCAAGGATTGTGCGTAGCCAATCACTCCCTGGGCGGTCAGCCAGGCGCGGAGCTGCTGCTCGTTTGTGAAGCCCTCGGTCGTGATGCGCTGGTTCCAGGCCTCTACGTCCTGACCAGTACGCTCTTTCAGCAGGCGGGCCGACATCTCCTTCATTCCTTTCCAGTCGCGCGTTTGTGCCATGGAAGCCTCCTTTCGCTACGCCGGGTCAGGCGCGTCGCTTTTGCATCGACGCAAGTCATGTGACCCGCCAGACACCCGCATACTGTTGCGGTAGTTGCTGTTTTCTTCTGCTCAGCACGGAGCTCTCGGCGGCGCTCCAGCAGCTGGGCGGTTGTCCAGTAATCGTGGCCCAGCAGTCGATCAAGCAGATCCATCGTCGCTCCTTCTGTACCTGCCAGCGAATAGGATGGGCCTATTGTACAAGTGTTCTACCTAGCAGGCAACTCGATGGAGCGCGACCTGCAGGACGGGCTCAGAGATCAAAAAGGGGCGGCAGCCTCTGGCCGGGAGTGGCCGGGGCCGGGCCACCCCAGTGCATCCAGCACGCGTGATATAATGGCGCCAGTCGCCACACAAGCAAAAAGGTCGCCGGAATGACTCACTCACGCCGCTTCGCGCTGCTGGCCGAGCGCGAGATCAACAAAGAGACCTTTGTCGAGCCGTGGCCCGAGGCCGGCCTGATCGTCGCCGACAGCCCGTTCGACCCGGTCGCCAGCCTGCGGATCGAAAATGGCCGGGTGGTCGAGCTGGATGGCCGCGCGCGCGCCGATTTCGATCTGCTCGACTGCTTCATCGCCGATCACAGCATCGATCTGCGCAGCGCGGATGCGGCGATGGCGCTGCCGGCCGGCGAGATCGCGCGCATGCTTGTCGATATCAACATCCCGCGAGAGCAGCTCCGGCGGATCGTCGGCGGCTGCACGCCGGCCAAGCTGGTCGAGATCATCCGCCACATGAGCGTGCTGGAGATGATGATCGGCCTGGCCAAGATGCGCGTGCGCCGCACGCCGGCCAACCAGGCCCATGTCACCAACAAGCGCGAGCACCCGGCGCTGCTGGCGGCCGACGCGGCCGAGGCCGCGCTGCGCGGCTTTGCCGAGGTCGAGACCACCGTGGGCGTGGCGCGCTTTGCGCCATTGAACGCGCTGGCCATCCTGGTGGGCACCCAGACCGGCCGCGGCGGCGTGCTGACGCAGTGCTCGATCGAGGAGTCGATGGGCCTGCGGCTGGCGATGAAAGGGCTGACATCCTACGCCGAGACGCTCTCGGTGTATGGCACCGAGCGCTCGTTTGTGGATGGCGACGACACGCCCTGGTCGAAGGCGTTTCTGGCATCGGCGTATGCCTCGCGCGGCGTCAAGGTGCGCTTCACATCCGGCACCGGCTCCGAGGCGCTGATGGGCCACGCCCAGGGCTGCTCCATGCTGTACCTAGAGGCGCGCTGCCTGCTGATCACACGCGGCGCGGGCAGCCAGGGCGTCCAGAACGGCTCGATCTCCTGCATCGCGCTGCCGGAATCGCTGCCGGGCGGCGTGCGGGCGGTGCTGGCCGAAAACCTGCTGGCGGCCATGCTCGACCTGGAGGTGGCCGCCGGCAACGACGCGCTGGCCTCGCATTCGGCCATCCGCAAGACGGCCAAGCTAATGCTTCAGTTCATCCCCGGCGCGGATTTCATCTTCTCGGGCTATAGCGCCATCCCCAAGCGCGACAATTTGTTCGGCGGCGGCAACTTCGACGCCGAGGATTTCGACGATTACAACGTGCTCCAGCGCGATATGCAGATCGACGGCGGCGTGCGCCCGGTCGAAGAGGCATCGGCGATGGCCGCGCGCCGCCAGGCCGCCCAGGCCATCCAGGCGATCTACGCCGAGCTGGGCTTCCCCGCCATCGCCGATGCCGAGGTCGATGCGGCGGTGATCGCGCATGGCAGCGACGATATGCCCGCGCGCGATGTGGTGGCCGATCTGGCGGCCGCCGACGGGTTCCTGTCCAGCGACCAGACGATTCTGGCGGCGGTGCGGGCGCTGAAGGCGCGCGGCTTCACCCAGGTGGCGGCGAACATGCTGGAGATGGGCCGCCAGCGCGTCGCCGGCGACTATCTCCAGCCCTCGGCGATCTTCGATCGCGGTTTCCGCGTGCTGAGCGGGATCAACGATCCGAACGACTACGCCGGCCCCGGCACTGGCTACCGCGTCGGCGGCGCGCGTTGGGAAGAGATCCAGGCGCTGCCACAGGTGCGCTCGCCACGCGATTTCATCGCCGATCAGCTGGGCGCGCCGGTCGCGTCGCTGGCCGAGCTTGGGCTGGCGCGCCCCGGTCGCTCGAACGAGGTGGTGGTAGCGGTTGGCCCGGCCTTCGGCACGGCGCTGACCAGCACGATCGGCAACCTGGCGCACGCGGATGTGCTGGCGGCCATCCTGACCGGCGTGGCCAGCGAGGGCCTGACCGCACGGATCATCAAGATCTACCACAGCTCCGACTGCGCGGCGATCGGCCACGCCGGCGCACAGCTGAGTGGATCGGGCATTGCGATCGGCATGCAATCGCGCGGCACCACGGTCATCCAGAAGCGCGGGCTGCCGCGGCTGCACAACCTGGAGCTGTTCCCGCAATCGCCCAGCCTGACGCTTGAAACCTACCGCGCGATCGGGCGCAACGCCGCGCGCTACGCCAAGGGCCTGGCGGTGGCGCCGGTGCCAGTGCAGGTGGACAACTGGGCGCGGTTGCGGCTGATCGTCAAGACCACGCTGCTGCACCGCCGCGAGACCGAGCAGGTGCGCGAGCAGCCGCCGATGGAGTGGCGCTTCGATTGGGAACCCGATGTGTAGACCAAGGACGAAGGACGAAGGACGAACGCAACGCTTTTGGCATTGTAGCTTCTTTTCGTCTTTGGTCATTCGTCGTTCGTCAATTGAGGAACAGACATGTCAAACTATCCGCTGATCGACCAGGTTAATGAGCTGCACGCGGTGAGCGGCCGCCCGCTGAGCGAGGTCACGCTCGACGCGCTGGAGGAGCTGTCGATCGCCGATGTGCAGATCAGCCCGGCTACGCTACGCGCGCAGGCCGAGATCGCGCGCCAGGCCGGCTTCCGGCAACTGGCTGCCAACCTGGCCCGCGCCGCCGAGCTGGCCGCCGTTCCGAACGCCGAGCTGCTGCGCATGTACGAGCTGCTGCGCCCGCAGCGCGCCAGCCACGCCGAGCTGCTGGCGCTGGCGGATGAGCTGGAACGTGGCTACGCAGCGGTGGAGAACGCCGAGATGGTGCGCGAGGCGGCCGAGGTGTATCGGGCCAGGGGGCTGCTCAAGCGCGACTGATGGCCGGGGTTCAAGGCCGCTTTGATCGCGCGCCGAGCCAAACACTGAATGATACCTCGTGCTCATCGAGACCTCACTGTCACGTTGGCTGAAGGTACGCTCTCTCGCTGGGGTACTTTGAATTCATTGCCATTACGGTAGGCAAGCAATAATGAACCTAACCCTGTTATGGTGACCAACCCCACACCCTACTCCGACGTCAACGCCGTACTGCGGCTGTTGCTCACCAGCGTTCAGGCGGCATTGGGCGATCAGTTCGTGGGCATGTACCTGCATGGCTCGCTCGCAAGCGGCGACTTCGACCCCGAGCGCAGCGACATTGATTTCGTGGTCGTCACTGCCGGCCGACTGCCGGATGCGATCAACTCGGCGCTGGCGGCGCTGCATACGCGCCTGATCGACAGCGGCTTGAGCTGGGCGACCAAGCTGGAGGGCACGTATTTTCCGCAGCAGGTGCTGCGGCGCTACGCACCAACCGACGCGCTGTACCCTTCGATTAACGAGGCCAGCTTCTACATGGGCGGCCACGGCAGCGACTGGGTGATCCAGAGCCATATTCTGCGCGAGCAGGGCATCGTGCTGGCCGGGCCGGCCCCGCGCAGCTTGATCGACCCGGTTGCGCCCGACGATTTGCGGCGAGCGATGCGCGAGCTGCTGCGCGATTGGTGGGCGCCAATGCTCCACGACACCGCGCGATTGCGGAGCGATGAATATCAGGCGTATGCCATCCTGACGATGTGCCGGGCGCTGTACACGCTCGAAACCGGCGCGATCGTCTCGAAGCCGGTCGCGGCGCACTGGGCGCAGGCAGCACTGGGCACGCGCCGGGCGGCGCTGATCGAGCGCGCCCTGGCCTGGCGGCCGGGTATGCCGCTGGATGTGCTGGACGAGACACTGGACATGATTCAATACACGCTTGAGTGCGGCCAGGCGCGGGTACGCTAGTATACCAACGCAGAGTCGATCAAAGCCGCATGCCTTAGCATCCTGAGTAGCCGTGGAGTGCCGCCGCAGGGGCACGTAACCGCGTATCGAAGGGTGCGGCACCAGCGCGCCGCACCCTTCGATACGGCCTCGCCCTTCGTTACGGCCTGCGGCCTACTCAGGGTTCAGCCTACTCAGGATGCTATGTGGGAGAACCCTGCGTTGTAATACTAGAGAGGTAAACCAAATGATGGAACCAGAACTAATCGCCGACTACGCCTGCATCATTGGTGAGGGCCCGCTCTGGCACGCGGCCGAGCAGCGCCTGTACTGGGTCGACATCCCGCAGGGCCGGCTGTTTCGCTACCACCCGGCCTCCGGCGAGCACGAGCTGTGCTTCGAGGGTCAGCAGCTGGGCGGCTTCACCATCCAGGCCGACGGTGCGCTGCTGCTGTTCATGGTTCGTGGCGCCGTCAAGCTCTGGCGCGACGGCGCCTTTGCCACTGTGATCGAGGAGATCCCGGACGAGCGCGAAACGCGCTTCAACGACGTGTTCACCGACCCTGCCGGGCGCGTATTCTGCGGCACGATGCCGACGGCGGATCGCCCAGGGCGGCTGTACCGGCTCGACACCGACGGCGTACTGACCAGGGTGCTGGATGGGATCGGCTGCTCAAACGGCATGGGCCTGACGCCCGATCACAAGCAGTTGTACTATACCGATTCGGAAGCGCGCGAGATCTACCTGTTCGACTACGACCGGGCCAGCGGCGCGATCGGCAACCGGCGGCTGTTCGCCAGCAATCCGTCCGAGGAGGGCCTGCCGGACGGCATGACCGTGGACGCCCAGGGCTACGTCTGGTCGGCGCGCTGGGATGGCGGCTGCCTGGTGCGCTACACGCCCGAGGGTGTGCTGGAGCGGCGGATCAGCTTTCCGGCCAAGAAAGTCTCCAGCGTGACCTTCGGCGGGCCGGACTACACCGATATGTATGTGACCACGGCCGGCGGCGACATCAAGCTCGCAGAGGGCGCGGGCGCCGGCGCGCTGTTTCGGCTGAATCTGGGCATCCAGGGCGTGCCGGAGTTCTTGTCGCGGGTGGGGTTGTAGAGTCTTGTATACTTTTTCTCGTGGGTGTTCCGGCGGCGAAGCCGCCGGAACACCCACGAGAAAAATACCGCATTGGCGGGCGCAGCCCGACCCAGACCCCACCTCGGAAATACGCTCTACTCGGCCTCGATCATCCTCAGCGCCGCACGCATATAGCCCAGCGCGTAGGCCATCCCCGCATGCCAGGGCGCATCGCACTCTATGTGCGGCGTGTGATCGGGGATGATCACGCCGTCGAAGCCGTTCTTCTTCAGAATACGCAGCGCACGGATCATGTCGATATCGCCCTCGTCTACGAACACCTCGTGGTAATGCGGCACTTTGCCGCGCACATTGCGAAAGTGGACATAGGCCAGCGCGCCCTGGCGGCTGTACTGGTCGATCGTCTCGTAGATATCGCCCTCGGTCATCTCGGCCAGCGAGCCCAAGCGTGGCTGGTAGACCAGCCTGGCGGCGCCGCGGATCGTCGGCATTGGCGGGTCGTCGGGGTGGGCGGCCAGGCGCACGCCAGCCTCCTCGGCCACCGGCACCAGCGCGTCGAGGAACACCGCCAGCCGCTGCCAGAGCTGCTCGTGCGTGACCGTGCCGATCGTGCCGGCCGGCGCCTGCGGGTCGTAGACCATGTTCCAGACCATGCCGTTGGGAATGGGCGCCTCGGCCGGGCCATCCGGCCCCAGGAAGCCGACCGACTCGGCGCCGCCACGCGCGTATGGCCCGCGCACATGGCCCCACACGCCGGCGATGCTGAAATTGTAGCCCATCACCGGAATGCCGGCGCGGCCCATGTTGCGAATAATCGTCTTCAGGTTCTCCAGCTGCTCCTGCTTGCGCGGGCCATCGAGCAGGACATCGTACCAGAAGGCCGGGTCGAAGTTCTCGAGCGCCTCCAGCTCCAACCCCTCAGCGTTGATCGTCGCGCGCAGGTCGCGCAGCTCTTCATACGCCCATAGCTGGCCGGTTCCGGCCGCGCCCCAGCCGTCGCCATCGCTGGTGGCGCTCGGGATCTCAGGGCTGGCCTTGAAGTAGTCGGTCAGGTGCGCGACGATATGCGTCGCGCCGGCCTGCCTGGCGAAGCGGAAGTTTTCCGGCGTGAGCATGTGGCGGTAGAGCCCGAGGCCGAGTTTCATGATTATTTCCCTGTGTTGAGCGAATCTGCCACGATTGTAGCACAAGACAAGTCTACCACGCTATTGTTCACAATCCCCGAGATTGGACGCGGACAAACGCCGTCATTTTCAACTCATTGTGTGGCGTTTTTTCACCCGGCCGGGTGAAAAAACGCCACACAATAAAGAAGGAAAGTACCACGCTGCCGGCTCCCCTGAGCATGCCCGCCCTGAGCTTGTCGAAGGGTCGAAGGGCAGGCTAAAGGGCTGTAAGCGAAAGACCTAAACTGATTCGATCAAAATCACATTCTGCGGTAAAGTACTGCGCGCATCGGCGGCGCAATCCGCCACTACAGCACGAGATCGGACACTTGGAAAAGCAGATCGTCGAGCGCAACCTGCGCTATCTTGTCATTGAGATGTTTTGGGCCGCAATCTTTACCGGATGTGTCTCATTCAACGCCGCCTACATGATCCGCCTGGGCGGCTCGAACCTGCTGATCAGCCTGCTGACATCGGGCGCGGCGCTGATCAACGCGCTGGCGACGATGCCGTTCGCGGCGCTGCTGGAGCGCACCGCGCGCCGCAAGCCGCTGATCATCGGCAGCCTGGCGCTGCTGCGGCTGGGCCATCTGGCGCTGATCGCCATCCCCTGGCTTTCCGGCTGGCACGCGGAGATGATGCTGCTGATTCTGCTGCTGCTGAACGTGCCGGTTGCGCTGTTCACCGCCGGCTGGCTGCCGCTGCTGGCCGAGATCATCCCGCTGCGGCGCCGCGCGCCAGTCTTCTCCAGCCGCAATATCACGCTCGGCATCACAGTGACGATCTGCACCTTCTTGTTTGGAATCTGGCTCGATCGGGCGCCCTTTCCGTTCAACTACCAGCTGCTGTACACGCTGGCGGTAGTCACCAGCAGCCTGAGCACGGTCTATGTCGCGCGCATCACCATGCCCGACTCGGCGGTGGCCGCGCCGGCAGAGCGCCAGCCGCTCAGCCGCAAGCTGCTGCGCGAGCTGATCAGCGCGCATCGCCCGTTCGCAAACATTATCTTCAATACGCTGATCTTCAACATCGCGCTGTGGATGGCCGTGCCGCTCCAGCCGATCTACTTTGTGCGCACTCTGGGCGCCAGCAATGCCTGGCTGGGCCTATGGCTCGGGCTGGTCAGCGGCGGCACCATCCTGGGCAACCTGCTCTGGACGCGCCAGATCGATCGGCGGGGCGCCACCTGGGCGCTGCTGCGCGCCACCGCGCTGAGCTCGGCCTACTACTTCCTGATCGGCGCGTTCCCGAACCTGATGCTGATCCTGCTGTTTTCGCTGCTGGCCGGCCTGATCAACCCCGGCGTCGAGCTCAGCCACCTCAACGTGCTGTTCGAGGTCTGCCCGGCCGAGCGGCGCGCGACGTATATGGGCGCCTATGTCACCGCCATGAATGTCGGCGCGTTTCTCGCGCCGCTGGCCGTGGCGCCGCTGACCAGCCTCATCGGCGCGCAGGCGCTGGTGCTGACGCTGGGCGCGCTGAGGCTGCTGGGTGCGGCGCTGTTCGTGCTCAACCCAGTGCGCGTAGCGCGCCAGCCAGTCACGAAGGTGGCCTAGCGCATCGGTGGGGAATCCACGCAGACACACGAACAGGCACGAAAAGCGCAGATTATTTCGTGTGCCTTGGTGGGTCGATTGGATAGGATGTAGCAATGACAGACACGCTTGCAAAGGTTCGTGCGGCCTATGACCGCGATCCCGCACGCGAGTGGAATCGTCTGGTTGGTGGTGCTCAAGCGCGTCTGGAATACCTTATCACGACCCATGCCCTTCGGCAGCATCTCCCCGCGCCTGATCCAGCGTGCCATCTGTTGGATGCCGGTGGCGGTCCAGGACGCTATACCCTCGCCTTGGCCGCGCGTGGCTACTTTATGACGCTGCTGGATCTCTCTCCGGCGCTCCTGCGCTTCGCCCGCCAGCAGATCGCACAAGCGCCGCTGGCCATCCAGCAGCAGATCGAGGCGATTGAAGAAGGCTCGATTACCGACCTCTCGCGGTTTGGCGATCAGCAGTTTGATGCGGTGCTCTGCCTGGGTGGCCCGCTCTCACACATCCTGGATGCAAGCGAGCGCCAACACGCGCTGCAGCAGCTTGGACGTGTTGCGCGTCCTGGTGCGCCACTGTTCATCTCGGTCATGAACCGCCTCGGCAGCTACTGCTCCATGATACAATGGCAAACCTACGCGCGGCTCTCCCGCCAGTTCGTTCGCACCGGCATCGGGACGATCGGGCCTGCGAACGCGCCGGCGTACTTCTTCCTGCCTGAGGAATTTCTCAGCAGCCTCGAGACTGCAGGGCTGCGCGTCAGCCGACTGTATGGGTGCAATGGCTTAGGCGCGCATTTGGAGGAGCAACATCTGCTCGATCTCATGACAGACCCGGAGCGTTGGCCGCTGTGGCGCGATCTGCTGTTGGCGACGGCCGACCAGATCACTATTGTTGGCGTCTCGAATCATCTGTTAGCCGTTGCACACCGAAAGGAGATAGTGTGACTCGCATCACACGCTATCAAGGAGCGATCCTCCAGGATCATCATATCCTGCTGATCAAGCAAACGGAACATGCCAGTGGCCGCAGCTATTGGCTCATGCCTGGCGGGGGCATCGAACCCAATGAGACGGAGGAGCGCTGTGTGCAGCGTGAGATGCAGGAGGAGACCGGTCTGCACGTGGAGGTCCAGTATCTGCTGCTGGATGAACCAAGCATGACCGGTGGGATCTACCAGCGCAAGAAAACCTACGTCTGCCATATTCTGGATGGCGAGGCACGGCCAGGCTACGAACCCGAAGGAGCGTATGCAACCGCCTATAGCTTTACGGAGGTTGGATGGGTTGATTTGCGGAATCCCACGACCTGGAACGCGCAGATTGTAAATAATCCCATCACCTACTCCTTGCTCCAACGCATTCAAGCTGCGCTTGGGTATGTGGTCGCTAACGTAGCCCCGATCGCGTAAGACTGGCCTTGCTTGACGTATAGCCCTGGGTTGATCTTCGCGACGATTGCGACAAGCGCAAGGAAACGAGATCATGGACATGGCGCAGCAACTGGCACACCAATATGGCACCTCGCAGAACCTTGCCGTGCGGATTGATGTGCATGAACGCTTCAGCACCAACCCCTACCGCTGGATGCGGTGGGTCTTTGATCATTTTGACCTCCCAGAACCGTGTCGTATCCTCGAACTCGGCTGCGGCGTTGGCAACCTGTGGATGGAAAATGCCGATCGCATTCGTCCAACCTGGGCGATCACCCTCTCCGATTTCTCGGCGGCGATGCTGGCGAAAACCAAAGCGAATCTTGCCGATGCGATTATCACCACGTTCAACCTTGATACGGGATATGAAATATTGGCACGGCATTTTGCGCGCGTACAGGTCGACAAGCAAGCGAATACGCTTCACATCACCGATCCCGAAGCACTGACCGCCTTCTGTCTATCCATCACCCGCAGCGCCATTCCTGACCAGAGTCATCCCGCCTTTGCGACCTATGTTGCCCAGCACGTACAGGCCCACGGCGGCACGCTGCAAATCGCAAAGGATGCCGGATTATTCGTCGCGATGAAGGGCTAACCAGATACAGCGTGTGGCATGACGGTCGATGGCCGCATCGGCGTTCGGAAGTTCTTCTGTGACAACCCCGCTTGCACGCGCAAGATCTTCACCGAACGCCTCCCAGGGCTGGTCGCGCGCTCGGCGCGACGCACGCTGCGCCTGTAGGTAAATCAGCGCTTTGCGTGCTTCGACCATCCTCCTCAGCCTTCCGACTGATTGACACAACATATATTTAGGCTATACTAAATATATATTTCGTGGCGCCATTCCAAACGTGCTGCCACGGTACCCTGCCATCTATCGTCTAACCATGCACACCGCTTAACCCATATTGCAAGAAGGAACGCATCTATGCACAGCCTGATCAAACAGCAGATCGGACAAGGTATCGGCTTTTTTGTGCTGTTCGCCCTGGCGTTATTCCTCCCAGCAGGCACCCTCGCTTGGCCTGCCGGTTGGATCTTCCTCGTTCTCTTCTTTGGGTTCTATGTGGGCATCACGATCTGGCTGGTCCGGCACAATCCCGCATTGCTCCAAGAGCGCCTACGCTTGCGGTCGTCCAATCAGCAAGGGTGGGACAAGGTGCTGTTTCCCTTGCTCATACTCTGCTCTGTTGCGTGGTTAAGCGTCCTGTCGTTCGACGCGGTGCGGATGCACTGGTCGCCCATACCGCTCTGGCTACAGATCGTTGGTGCGATCATCCTTGTCTGCGCATTCGCGCTGTTGTTCCTGACGTTTCGGGAAAATAGCTATCTATCCCCCGTCGTCCGCATTCAGGACGAGCGCGGCCACACGGTCGTCTCCACAGGGCCATATCACTACGTGCGGCATCCGATGTATGCAGCCATCGTGATCTTTGTGGTGGGGACGTCCCTCCTCCTTGGGTCCTGGTCCGGTATGCTCGTGGGAGGAATATTCGTGGTCATGCTAGTGCGACGCGCCATGCTAGAGGAGCGCACGTTGCGGACAAACCTCCCCGGCTATGCCGCCTATATGGCCCAGGTGAAGTATCGCCTCATTCCCTATATCTGGTAGCGCTGCATCGGTCGTTCCGAGCAATCAAACCAGTTGCCGCGTAGTGCTATCTGCGGCGCTTGACAAAAGATATTTTGTCCATTATAATTACAAACCGACGGTCGGTTTATAATCGGGAGATGGAACGATGGCGCGCTCTGTCAACGAAAAAGAATATGCGTTCAAACGCAATCAGATTCTCGATGTGACCCAGCGGCTGGTCTATACCAAAGGCTACGAGCAGATGGCGATCCAGGATATTCTGAATGAACTCCAGATTTCCAAGGGCGCGTTCTATCACTATTTTGACTCGAAGCCGGCATTGCTGGAAGCGCTGATCGAGCGTATTGGGCACGAGGCGCTCCAGCTGCTCAACCCGATCGTGCATGATCCACGCCTGCCGGCACTCGAAAAGCTCCAGCGCTTCTTCGACACCGCTGTCCGGTGGAAAACGGCGCGCAAAACGTTTATGCTCGAGCTGCTGCGCGTCTGGTACGCCGACCACAATGCGATCGTCCGCCAGAAGATGTTGGCGATGTGGAGCAAGCAAGCCCTGCCGCTGCTCACCGAGATCTTCGATCAGGGCATCCGGGAAGGCGTCCTGAACATCCCGTTTCCCGACCAGATTGGCGTCGTTTTATTGTCGCTTGTACAAGGTGTTGGCGATGCGTTTGCTGAGTTGCTACTCGCCCACGAGCCGCAGGGTGACGAACTGCAGCGCGCCGAAAGGCTTATCGCTGCCTATGACGATGCGCTGGAGCGTTTGCTGGGAGCGCCTGCAGGTTCGCTGAAGCTCATGGATGCTGAATCGCTCAAGGAGTGGTTTGTCGCACCAAGCGACGGCCTGGCTGCTGAAGTCAGCGCAATGTCAAACATGAACGAGCTTGATCAGGTTGTATATCGGTAGTCTACAGAGGTGCGGTATGAGCAAATCAATCAAACTGGCCTGGCGCAATATGTGGCGCAACTGGCGGCGCACCGCGATTGCACTGGTCGCGATTGTGCTCGGCCTGATTTTACTGCTCGCTTTTGATGGCCTGATCAAAGGATCCGACCAGGCGATCTTCGGGAACGCGGTGCGATTGTATGGCGGCAATCTTCAAGTTCACGCGAGCGGCTTTCGGGCCAAGGCCAATCGGTTGCCGCTGCTGCCGCTGGATAATGCCGATGCTGTGATACAGGCCGCGCATGTGCAACCGAACGTCGTTGCCGCCACCAAGCGGATCGCAACCGCCGGCATCGTCAGCAGTCACGGCAACGCCTTGCCGGTGGCCATTACGGCAATCGAACCGGCGATCGAAATGCGGCTTAGTTTGCAGGCCGAGCACATCACGCAGGGGCGGTTTCTGTCCGATGAAGATGGCGATGCTATCTTCATTGGTCAGGGTCTGGCCGAGCGGCTGCATGTCGGCCTCGGCGACAACGTCATCTTGCTGGGCCGCAGCAAGAATGAGCTGATGCGCCAGCACACAATGACCATCGTGGGCATTTACGATCTTCATACGCCGGACGTGGAAAAAGGCTCGGTTTTCATCCCGCTGATCGATGGACAAACCCTTTACAATCTGCGCGGTCAGGCCACCGAAGTGGCTATTTTCCTGCAACAGGTGGGAACGGAAGACAGCGTGATGTCTGCGCTGCAGGCGCAGCTCCCCAACGAGGAAGTCGATTCGTGGCAAACGCTCAGGCCCGAGATCCGGCAGACGCTGGATAGCAAATTGGCCTTCACCAGTTTCATTGGGCTCGTGGTGCTGATCATCGCCGGCATCGGCATTCTCAACTTGATGCTGATGGCGGTGTTTGAGCGCACACGCGAGATGGGCGTGCTGGCGGCGCTGGGCATGAAGGGCCGGCAGATTATGGGCCTGTTCCTTTTGGAAGGGACTTTCATCGGCGTGGTCGGCGCAATCATCGGTTGCGGGTTGGGCGCACTACTGATCGGGTGGCTGGCACAGGTTGGGATCGGTTTGCCCGACGCGTCGGGCATGGGCGAGGTCGTGGCCTTGCTGGGCGATCGGCTCTATCCCACTGTTACGCCAGCCGACCTGCTCAGCCGCGGGCTGCTCGTGATCGTCATCGCTGCGATCGCCTCGCTCTACCCGGCCTGGCAGGCCTCACGCCAGGAACCCGCGCAGGCGCTGCATCATGTCTAGCAATCGGAATGAAGGATCATGCCATGCCACTAAGTAAACTCTGGACGATTGCCTACCGCGACCTGGGACGAAATCGACGGCGTTCCATGCTCACGCTGTTGGCCGTGGCGCTGGGTCTGGCGCTGCTGATAGTGATGAACGGTTTCATCGCGGGTATTATGGAAGACTCGCTGCAAAATAGTATCCGTCTCAGAACCGGGCATGTGCAGATTCGCGCCAGTTCCTATGAGGAAGAGACGTTGAGCTTGCAAGCGAAGGACTTGCTGGCCGATCCCGATGGATTGGCGGCGCGCGCCAGCGCGCTGCCTGAGGTGCAAGCTGCCGCCCCGGTGCTGTGGGCGAGTGGCATCCTCGACACGCTTGATGATTCAGCCGGCTTGCGGATATATGGCATTGATACCGCCTCGCCGATCTACGACCCCATCCGCGCTGCGCTGGTCGCCGGTGCATTTCTGACGCCCGACGATCGGAATGGGATTCTGATCGGCAAATCGTTGGCCGATAGCATGGGCATCGGCGTCGGGCAGAAAGTCAATCTGGCGATTGTCAATTCCGATGGCCGCCCCGACGAAGGCATATTCACCATTCGCGGCCTGTTTGCAACCGGCATTCCCAGCTACGACCAGGGTGCGGCCCTGATGACGCTGTCCAAAGCACAGGCGTTTACCGGCACCACCCGTCATGCCAGCGCCATCTTCATCCTGCTGAACAGCCGGGCCGACACCGAAAAGGTCGCGGCGGCGTTGCGCGGCCCGGATGTCACCGTGCTCACATGGTCGGATTTGAATCAGCTGTTCATACAAGCCTTTCAAACCAGCGCGAGCTTTTATGCGATCCTTGATTTCATCGTGATGCTGATTGTCGCGGTGATCATTGCCAACACGCTGCTTATGTCGGTGTTTGAGCGCATCCGTGAAATGGGCATTCTCGCGGCGCTCGGCATGAAGGCGCGGCAGATCCTACAGATGTTTCTGCTGG